>Ga0081540_1000606_pt1 | contig 34167 bp, 28 predicted proteins | sample TabmetS2T1R1_FD_71024 | JGI IMG/M metagenome (GOLD analysis project Ga0081540, IMG submission 71024) | Tabebuia heterophylla rhizosphere microbial communities from the University of Puerto Rico - S2T1R1 | ecosystem: Host-associated > Plants > Roots > Rhizosphere ...
CCCGCACGGGGCCTCTGCGCCGCCATCGTCGGCGGGTTGCTGGTCTCCGCCCTCGGCGGTAGCCGCTTTCAGGTCGGCGGGCCGGCTGGCGCCTTCATCGTGCTGGTTGCCGCCACTGTTCAAGCACATGGCATGGAAGGGTTGTTTCTAGCGACACTGCTCGCTGGACTGATGCTGATGCTAGTGGGTCTGCTCAGACTCGGCACCTACATCAAATTCATTCCCTATCCGGTGACGGTCGGCTTTACAGCCGGTATTGCCGTCATCATTTTCGCAAGTCAGATCAAGGATCTTCTTGGCCTGACGCTTGCCGCTTCCGAGCCCGGGCCGCTTGCAGCCAAGCTGCCTGTGCTTTGGCAGGCTCTGCCGAGCTTCACCCCAACGGCGGTTGTGCTCGCGGGCTCGACGATTGTCTTGCTGACGCTTCTGAAGCGGGTGAGGCCGCACTGGCCGGGCATGCTGGTCGCGGTTGCCGCAACAGCCGCCGCGACGGGAGGATTCGGCCTGCCCGTCGAGACCATCGGCAGCAAATTCGGAGGGATTCCCAGCTCGCTGCCCCTGCCTGCCGTGCCGGACATCAGCCTCGGCAAGATTGAAGCCATCCTGCCGAGCGCGATTGCCCTGGCGCTGCTCGGCTCGATCGAGTCTCTGCTCTCGGCTGTTGTTGCCGATGGCATGACCGGGCGTCGCCATCGGTCCAATTGCGAGCTGGTCGCGCAAGGGCTTGCCAATATCGGTTCGGCGCTGTTTGGCGGCATCTGCGTGACCGGCACGATCGCGCGAACCGCAACCAACGTCCGCGCCGGCGCACACGGGCCGATTGCCGGGATGCTGCACGCTGTGTTTTTGCTGATCTTCGTGCTGGTCGCTGCTCCGCTCGCGGCCTTCATTCCACTTGCAAGCCTCGCCGGTGTGCTCGCTGTCGTCGCCTGGAACATGGTCGAAAAGCATGCCTTCGCGACGCTCCTGCGCGCCTCGCGCGGCGACGCGGCAGTTCTGCTCGCCACGTTCGGACTGACCATCTTCCGCGATCTCACGGAAGCCATCATCGTCGGCTTTGCACTCGGCTCGGTGCTGTTCATCCACCGCATGTCGCAGACCACGGCCATCGAAACGCACACACCCTTCGTCCCAGAGGACAAACCAGACGATGCCGATGGCAGCCGAACGCCTTACGATAAGGCTGCGGCGAGTGACCCCGAAGTGGTCGTCTATCGCATTTCCGGCGCGTTTTTCTTCGGCGCTGCCGCGTCGATCGGATCGGTGCTCGACCGTATCGCCGATACGCATCGCGCGCTGATCATCGACTTCTCCGCCGTGCCGTTCGTTGACTCGACAGCCGCCAACACCATCGAAGGCCTGGCGCACAAAGCCGCCCGCCACGGGGTGAGGGTTTATCTGTCAGGCACCTCGCCGGGCGTCCGCCGTGAGCTGTTCGTGCACGGGCTGAAGCCACCGCACGTGCACTACGAGCACTCGATTGCATCGGCCATCTCGAAAGCCCATGCCGCGGAGTGAGTGCGGCGTATGAGTCGAAGGCGCGCGGCGTGAAAGCGGGCGTCGTCAGCTTCGCGCAACAGGGGCCTTAATCCCCTGTGCCCGGGTTGGGCGAGAAATATTTCTCGAACTTGCCTTCTTGCTTCTCGTACTCGGCGGCATCGGGAGGCGAGGCCTTCTTCACAGTAATATTCGGCCATGTCTCCGAATACTCGCGATTCAGCTCGAGCCACTTCTCCAAACCCGGCTCGGTATCCGGCTTGATGGCGTCGACCGGGCATTCAGGTTCACACACGCCACAGTCGATACACTCGTCGGGATGAATGACGAGCATATTCTCGCCTTCATAGAAGCAATCGACAGGGCACACCTCAACGCAATCGGTGTATTTGCACTTGATGCACGCATCCAGCACGATGTAGGTCATCACGGGTCCTCCGACCGGTCTGCGGTCAGGAAATCATTGACAGAGAACCGTGCCGAAGCCCTGTCACAACCCCGGCGTTCGATATAACGTACGGCCTTCCCTATCGCAATTTCCGGCAAGAAACAAGACGGCGGCCTGTCACGCACGAGCGTCACGCAAGGCAGATGGTATTTGTGGGAGTTAAACAATCTCGAATTGCGAATCAGCCCGGCAGCAGGGACATTTCGGGCCATATATCGGGCGGAGAACCGTGGTGATCAACATAACCGATGTGGAACGTCGCGTCCTGATCAATCAGTCGCGAATTCTGGCCGCCCTTTATCCGCTTGAGGCGTCGCAGTTCGAGCGGACGATTGAGATCCTGTCGGAGGGCTACCACGAGGCATGGGAAGAGGTGATCCTGTCCGGTCTGAAGAAGCCGCTTCTGAAGGAGGACATGAATTTCATCTTCCAGACGCTGGAGATGTTCGACTGGCTGCAGAAGTCCTACTACGCGCTTCAGCTCGACGACAAACTGCAGTTGCCGGAACGCAGCCTGATCTTTACCGGCTTCTGCGCGAGGGAAGAACCGCGCCATCTGTCCTACTGCCGGTTCCTGTTGGAAAATCTCGAGCGCTTTGCGTTCGTCGAGACCTCGGACAATCTCGTTGCCGACCAGCCCATGCGGGAGGTGTATGAGCGCATGCTCCACAAACTGCCAAGGGACGGCCGTGATTTCCTTTCCGCCAAGTCGCTCCGCGTGGTGATCACCGAACTGCCGAAATAGAAAAGCCCGGCCTAGATGGCCGGGCTGTGCTCACGCCGTACTGGACGGGGTAGTCACCCCGAACATAAGGCAACTATCGTATTTGGGAGATGCGCCGGACCGCACGCTAGGACGCTGAGCGAGCATACCCCGAGAGCGAAGCAGGGCTTCCGGCGCACCACCGAAATAGGTCTCTGCCGGGAATGCACCCCTTCAGAGACAAATATCGAACACCAACGCAATTATAGAGTGTCGTACTGAAAATTTACAATCTTGAGTTTAATGGCTTTTAACCGTCTGTCAACACATCTGCATGAAGCTAAGCCCTTAAGCATTTATCCTTAAAGCAATATGCCTCGGCCCCCCAAAATGGCCGTTTCCAAGGCGATTTAGCCTCTTCGGCATTCGTTTATCGTTAAGGGTAGCAAGCCAATTTTCATCAACAGCTTCCTATTAGCCAAGCCACGAAAGCGTTCTTTAATGAATGCGTTCTAGATTGGGCTCATTCAAGAGTGGCCTCCATTCCATGTTTTTCTAGTCCTGGGCACGTGTTGGGTCCGCCCTCTTGACTCAATGCTTTGGGAGAGACAGATGTACAACCTCGTTCACAAGTTCTTGGCAGATCAAAGTGGTGCAACTTCTATCGAGTATGGGTTGATTGCGGCGGGTATCGGTGTGGCGCTGATCACGCTCGTCGGACAGGTCGGCACCGAGCTTCGCACGCTCTTCGAAAACCTGCAGAGCGGTCTGCAGAACTTCAATGCGACCACCGGCACTCCGCAGTAGTTTTCGGTCTTCGGCGCGAGGGGCAGGGCAGCGGCGGCCCTGCCCGCGTTCATTTCCCGCGGTGAGATGCTGATTGCCACGCGCCCAATCACACCGCTTTGAGGCTGAGGGGACAGCGCTATGCGCCGGGGGATCATCCGCTTCGCAGCCAATGATGATGGTGCAGCAGCGCTCGAATACAGCCTGATCGTGGCCGGTATCACGCTCGCCTTTCTTGCCGTTTTCCTACCCTTCGGACAACAACTCAGGCTGATCGCGGATACCATCACCGCTGGCATCGCCGATATCGTGGCGCTCTCCAATCTCTAGTCCGATTGGACCCTTCCACGGCAAAAATCCCCTTTGTTTACCGTGATTTCCCTTACGGGATCTTCCCGATCCGTAGTGCCCCTTAGAGGGCAAAATTTAACCATCCGTTAACCAATACAGACCACCTTTACGGAAATTTTCCTAAAATTTACGGAAGCTTCCGCCATGCGGTTTGCGCGCGGGTTTGTGTTGCTGCTTGCCTTATCCTCTGCAGCGGGGGCGGCTCTGCTGGTGCAGAAGGCGGCCCGCGTCCCCGCCCGCCCGGCCGAGGCCACAAAACCCGATATGGTCGATATACTTGTTGCCGCGCGGGCTATCGCCGTTGGTGAAACCGTCGGCAAAGAACAGGTGCGCTGGCAGCCCTGGCCGCGTCAGGCCATTCCCGCCGGCAGCATCCGCCGTCCACAGAATGGCAATTCTGCTTCCTTCCCCTTCGAGCCTGCTCCCGCCCGGTCCGTGATGCTGGAAGGTGAGCCACTTTCCGAGGTGAAGCTCATCCATGCCGATGAGGGGAGCGCCCTGGCCCTGCTGCTTGCACCGGGAATGCGCGCGGTATCGGTTCCCATCCGCGACGAGACGGCCGTTGGAGGATTCATCCAGCCGGGTGATCGCGTCGATGTCCTGGTGACGCGAAAGCAAAGCGAGGCCGGCCGCGAGCCGGCGCGGACAGAGATCCTGCTGCGTGGCATGAAAGTTCTGGCCATCGGCAAAGCTTTGCAAGGCAAGACGTTGGTGTCTGGGAGAACGGCGACGCTCGAACTGACGCCGCTTCAGGCGAGGCTTCTGACCTCGGCACAGTCCGGCGGCGAGATCGCCCTGGCGCTGATCGGTGTCGCAGACGAAGCGCGCGCCGATCTGGCAGCGGCCTCGCAAGCGGAACCGCCAGGCGATGTCCGGATGCTCAAATTTGGCCGGCCGGCCAATCGCCAAATCCAGCAATGAGCGACTCACCATGACGTCTACCCCGAACCTCACCCGATCCATCCGCCGCTCAGCGCTTGCCTTTGCGGTCCTGTCGGTCGTCGCCGGAGGATGCGACGACGCGTTCGGCCAGACAGATGCCGCAATCAAGCTGGCGGCAGCAACCGGACAGAACAATCGCGCAATGAAGGTTGAGCTCAACAAATCCCGCCTTATCGAGCTGCCGCGCGATATTGGCGAGGTGATCATCTCCAACCCGGCGGTGGTCGAGGCGGTGGTGCGCACGCCACGCCGGGTGCATCTGCTCGGCCAGCAGATCGGTGAAGCGAGCGCGGTCTTCGTCGGCCGCGATGGTACCCGCCTCCTTGCGCTCGACATCACGGTGGAACGCGATCTCGCGCCAATCGCAGGGGCGATCCGGCGCCTGATCCCTTCCGCCAATGTCCGGCTGGAGTCCGTGAACGACAACATCGTCCTGACCGGGACCGCCGCAACCCCCCTCGATGCCTCTCGCGTCGCGGACATCGCCGCGCGCTTCACGCCCAAGCGCGAGCAGATCCTCAATATGCTGAATGTCGAGGCCAAGGAGCAGGTGCTCCTGAGAGTGACCGTCGCCGAAGTGAACCGCAGCATGATCCGAAGGCTCGGCGTTGATCTTCAGGACGCTCTGGTCTCGGGCAATTTTGTGGTCGCTAAGGTGGTTGAGAACGCGTTCCCCGTCAGCGGCGGCCTTATAGCCGGATCGTTCATCGACAGCGCCGCCAGCACTGTGGTCGCGGCGCCGTCGGGAATGACTGCGCTCGGCGGCTGGAGCAACGGCAAGGGGCGGATCGCCGCGCTCCTGCAGATGCTGGAGCGCAATGGCCTTGCCCGCACACTGGCCGAGCCAAACCTGACCTCGGTTTCTGGCGAGACGGCGGACTTCCTTGCCGGTGGTGAATATCCCGTGCCGGTCGGCAGCGAGAAAGACACCACCACCATCGCCTTCAAGCCCTTCGGTGTGAAGCTCTCCTTCACTCCGGTCGTGCTGTCGGAGGGCCGGATCAGCCTGAAGGTGGCCACCGAGGTCAGCGAGCTGACCAGCGACGGCGCCGTCAGCATCAACGCAATCAGCATTCCGGCGCTCAAGGTGCGCCGCGCCTCCAGTACGCTCGAGCTGCCGAGCGGCGGCTCGCTGGTGATGGCGGGGCTCATCTCGAGCCAGACGCGCAAGAGCGTCGAAGGTGTGCCGGGAATGCGCGATCTGCCGGTGCTGGGCACGCTGTTCCGCAGCGATGATTTCATCCGCTCCGAGAGCGAGATGGTGGTTATCGCCACGCCCTATCTGGTCGGAACGGCAGCGCGGCAGGATTTAAGGCTGCCCGGCGAGGAGAACGTGCCGGAGGCAAGCGCGAAGGATGCGGTCGCGCTTTCCGGCGCGCTTGGGCCGGCCGCCGAGGGCGGACTGAAGGATATCGGCTTTATCATTGAGTAGAGGTATGACGGGGATGCGGGTCTTTCCTCAGGATTTCAGGTGCCGGCGCGGCGCAGCCATTGCGGGGCTGTGCACGATGCTGGCCGGCTGCGGGGGTGAGCTTGCCTCGCCTGCGCTATTCGATACGGAACCGATGAGTTGCAGTGCGCAGTTTGGCTGTGCCACGGAGCGCAATATCGCGGCCATGATCGACCGTCCGGCAGACCTTGTCACGCCGCGCCGGGATAAGCCGCGCGATGCCCTGCGGCGCGAGGCAGTCCTCTCGGCCTGGCGCACCGGCGGTCTGGAACCGCAGGCTTCTGCACCGCATCAGGGGACCGTGCAACCATGAACGCTTCTGTTGCGACGGCTCTCCCGACCGCACCGGCATCGGCAAACGCCGTTCTCCTGCCGCGAGTTTCCATTCACGCTTTCTGCGAGGATCAGACTACGGCTCAGCTGCTGCGAGATGCTGGTGCGGACCGCCGCCTTGCCCGTGCTCTGGTCACCGTCCAGATGGGCGGCGTGCATACAGCCTGTGGCTCTTATGAAAGCACGCCATCGCCAAGCCTGATCATCGTCGAGTCGCTATTAGGGGCCGGTGAGATGTTGATCGACCTGGAACGGCTATCCCTGGTCTGCGAGCCGGAAACCAAGGTGCTGGTGATCGGTCACATCAATGATGTGTTGCTCTATCGCGAGCTGATGCGGCGGGGCGTGAGTGACTATCTGGTGGCGCCATTTACGGCCGAAGAGATGGCTTCATCGATCGTTGGAGTATTCGCCGCCGAACCGGCACCACCGCCCGGCCGGGTGATGGCGTTCATCGGCGCCAAGGGAGGCGCAGGATCCAGTACGCTCTCGCACAATGTGGGGTGGGCGTTGGCCGAAAACCTTGGGACCGTCTCTGTTATCGCAGACCTCGACCTGGCCTTCGGCACGGCAGGCCTCAATTTCAATCAGGACCCGCCGCAAGGAGCCGCTCAGGCGCTAGCCGCCGATCATCTCGACGAGGTGACCGCGGAGAAGCTCCTCTCGAAGTGCTCCGACCGGCTGAGTCTGCTCGGAGCGACCGCCGATCTCGCTTTGCCGGTCGATATCGCTGCCGACGCCGCCATGCGCCTCATCGAGGTGCTGAGCCGGAGCGCCGCGAATGTCGTGCTCGATCTGCCGCGGCATTGGGGCTTCTGGCTGCGCCAGCTGCTCATCCATGCCGACGAGGTGATCATCACCGCCGAGCCGGAACTCGCCGATCTGCGCAACACCAAGAATCTTGTCGATGTGCTCACCGAGCACCGCTCGAAGGACCGCCCTGCCCTGCTTGTGCTGAACAAGGTCAATGTCCCGCGTCGGCCAGAGATTTCGCCCCGCGATTTTGCTGGAGCCGTCGGCATCTCTCCCACGGCGGTAATCGATTTCGATCCGGCGCTGTTTGGTGTCGCCGCCAATAACGGCCTGATGATTGGCGAAGTCTCACGCAAGGCGAAGCCCGCCGAGCAGTTTCGCGCACTTGCCGGCATGCTGGCGCGCAAGGCGTCGACGCCGACACAGGAGGAGGGCTTTCTTTCGCCCATCCTCAGCCGGCTGACCCGCAAGCGCAGCGCTGGATAGCACTTCATGTTTGGCAAGCGCGCGAAGGCCGAAAATTGTGCGGCGCCAGCTGGGACGCGGGTCAGTCTGGCACCTCATCTCACTCCGATCCCGATAACATCCCCTCCCTTCCCCGCCATCGGCACTCAGCGCTCCGAGCGCTATGCCGAGCTGAAGAAATCCGCTCTCAACACCCTCCTCGAAAACATCAACCTCACCGAGCTGGCGGCGCTGACCCCGGCAGATGCCCGTTCGGAGATTCGAGACATCGTCGGCGAAATCCTCGCCCTTGGTCCTGCAGGGTTCTCGTCGGCCGAGAAGGAGGAGTTGATCGAAGAGGTCTGCAACGATGTGTTGGGCCTCGGGCCAATCGAGCCGCTGCTCGCCCGCGACGACATCTCGGACATCATGATCAACGGCATCGAGGCTTGCTATGCCGAGGTGAATGGCCGCCTGGTCCCCGCTGCCTTGAAGTTCAACGACGCCCAGCAGCTGGCCACCATCTGCCAGCGTATTGCGAGCCGCATCGGCCGGCGCGTCGATGAGGCCAATCCGATCTGCGATGCCCGCCTGCCAGACGGCAGCCGCGTCAACATCATCCTGCCTCCGCTGGCACTTGATGGCCCGTCCCTCACGATCCGGAAGTTCAAGCGCGAGAGGCTCACCCTGGATGCCCTGGTCGCGCTCGGGTCGCTTTCGGCCGAAGCCAAGGCGCTCCTCGAGATCATCAGCGGTGCGCGGTGCAATGTGCTGATCTCCGGCGGCACCGGCTCGGGCAAGACCACGCTGCTCAACTGCATGACCGGCTATGTCGGCGAAACCGAGCGTGTCCTTACCTGCGAGGATGCTGCTGAACTGCAACTCCAGCAGCCCCATGTCGTGCGGCTGGAAACCCGACCCGCCAATCTGGAGGGCGAGGGTGCGATCACTATGCGCGATCTGGTGCGCAACTGTTTGCGTATGCGCCCCGATCGCATCATCGTCGGCGAGGTGCGGGGGTCAGAGGCGTTCGATCTGCTGCAGGCCATGAACACCGGCCATGACGGCTCGATGAGCACGCTCCACGCCAACAGTCCGCGCGAGGCAATCGCCAGGCTCGAGGGCATGATCCTGATGGCCGGCTTCAACCTGCCCTCCCGCGCAATCCGCCAGATGATCGTCGGAGCAGTGGATGTCATCCTGCAGATCGCGCGGATGCGCGACGGGCGCCGCCGCGTGACCCATATCACCGAGGTGGTGGGTATGGAGGGTGACATCGTCATCGCCCAGGACCTGCTGGTTTTCGAAATCCACGGTGAGACCGAGAACGGCGATATTCTCGGACGGCATCAATTCACCGGTATCTCGCGTCCGCGCTTTGCCGAGCGTGCCCGCTATTTCGGCCTGGAAAAGCGTCTTACCGAGCTGTTCGCCACGGCTGAGCTTGAAGACGGGGCAAACGGAGGGGGCTGGCATGATGGCTGACGCGGCAGCGCTCGTCGCGGCATCCTTTCTCGCTGGCATTGCCGCCGCAGCTTTGGTCTGCGCCGTATTTTTCCCCCTGCTCCGGCCTGTCGCTGCGGGCACAGGCCGGACGCTTGCCGATGTTCTGGCGCGCATTGGGCGCGAAACACCGCTGCGGAGCACCACCCGCACGGCGCGCCGGGCTCAGGCCATCGCTCTGCGGCTCGTCGAAGAGGAGAGGCGGGTGAAAAGCATGACCCGCCTCAGCCAAAAGCTTGACCATGCGGGCCTCAACTGGCCGGCTTGGGTCTATGCAGTGATCACGGCGATCCTCGGGCTCTTGATCTTCGGCGCTGCCACGACCCTCGGTTTTGCCCTGGGGCCGAGCTTGTCGGCTGCAATGCTGCTGGCGGTCGTGATCCCATCGCGCAGCCTTGATCTGATCATCCGGCGCCGGCAGCAACGCTTTCTGGTCGGCTTTGCCGCGGCGGTCGACATGGTCGTGCGCAGCGCCCGCTCCGGCCTGTCGCTGCCCGACTGCCTCGGCATGGTGGCGAGCGATGCCGCGCCTGCCGTGAGGCGGGAGTTTGCCCCGCTCGTGGCGCAGCTCAGGGCCGGGGTGCCGATGGCCAGTGCGATCGAGAAGCTGGCGGCGCGCATGCCCATACCGGAGGTGCGCTTCTTCACCATTGTCTTGTCCATCCAGAGTCAGACAGGGGGCAATTTCACCGATGCGCTGGCCAATCTCGCGGGCGTGCTGCGCGAGCGCGAACGCCTGGCCGCAAAAGTGCGCACCGCAAGCGCCGAGGTGAAGGCGTCGGCGGTCACGATCGGCGTCCTGCCCTTCCTGGTCGCCGGGGCAACGGCGCTGCTCGCCCCCGATCACATTGCCATGCTCTGGCAGGAGGAAGCCGGCCGCCGGGTGTCTGGCTTTTGCGCACTCTGGCTGATCCTCGGGATCGCCGTGCTGCGCCGCATGGCGCGGATCGAGCCGTAATAGAAGCCACCGAATATCAAAATCAATGACCTCTCTCTTCCTCTCGACCCTCGCCAGCCAGAATATCGCGACCGGACTTGCGGCCATCTCTGCTTTTGCCACGGTCATGGCGCTCGCCATGCCGGCGGGGACGCAGAGCCGGCTCAAAGCGCGCTTTCGCTCCGTGGCCCGCGAGCGGAACCTCTTGCGCGAAAGGCGTCTCGCGGAGCTGTCCGCGCGCGAGGCCAAGAACCGGCTGCGGCTCAAACCGACGGGTGTAGTGGCACGGCTCGTGCACGTCTTCGGCGGCAGCGCCGAGGCGACATCCGAACTGGGGCTTCGGCTGAGAATGGCCGGCTTGCGCGGCCCGACGCCCGAGGCTCTGTTCCTGTTCAGCAGGGCCGCCTATCCGGTTGCCTTCTTCGCCGCCGGCCTCGCGGTGCCTGTCCTCGGCGGCATGGGTGCCGGGCGGGCGCTGGCCTTTGCACTAGCGGGCGCTGCGCTCGGCTATGGCCTGCCGCGGCTGATACTGGCGCGTCTGGTGGCTAGCCGGCAGAATGCGATCTTACGCGCCTTTCCCGATAGCCTCGACCTCCTGCTGATCTGTGTGCAGGCCGGTATGTCCGTGGAGGCCGCGCTTGCTCGCGTCACGACCGAGATTTCCGGCCAGTCGGTGGCTCTGGCGGAGGAGTTGAGCCTTACCATGGCAGAACTCTCCTATCTGCCTTCACGCTGGCGTGCCTATCACAATCTCGGGGAACGCACCGGGCTCGGTCCGATCAAGCTGATCGCCGCTGCACTGGCGCAGGCCGAGCGCTATGGCACGCCGATAAGCCATGCGCTTGCCGCTGCGGCGCGCGAATGTCGCGAGACTCGCCTGTTCGAGGCCGAACGCAAGGCTGCGGCCCTGCCGCCGAAGCTGACGGTACCGCTGGTAGTGTTCTTCCTGCCCGTGTTGATGAGCGTCATTCTCGCGCCGGCCGGCATGCAAGCAATGCGGATGTGGAAGGAGCGCCCAGTCGCTATTGCAAAGCCGCTTCCTGCGGCCCCGACGTCGCCAGCTGAGCCTTCCAGCCCGCATCCGCCGCAAGCTGCGGCCCACTGACGCCGAGGAGCCGCTGCAGTCGGGGCGCGTCCGCTCCGGCGAGATCACGGGGCATCGTCTCGCCGACGATCCGGTCCGCCTCTGCAAATTGGCCCTCGACCGCAAGAACCAGGGCAAGATTGCGCGTGAGCCGCCGTTGATAGTCGGGCCGAAGGTCCGGCGAGGCGAGGCCCTGCCGCAAAAGCGATGCGGCGACCGCCGGATTTCCCTCCAGAAGGTGGCTGACTGCGAGATTATTGAGGATCACCGCTTCGCTGGCCGAGATCGCATTGGCATTAACCAGTGCGCGCCGACCATCGGGTAGCCGTCCCCGCCGGCTCTGCAACACGCCTTCAGCCGACAGCGCCCGCCAGTCCTTCGGATCAGCGGCTACAGCCTCGGCGAGAAGGGGGGCGGCCAGCTCGTCATGCCCGAGAAGGAGTGCGAGGCGTCCATAGGAGGAAGTAATCGCCGCATTTTCGGGAAAGCGTTGATGGGCTTCGGCAAGGCGGGCCAGTGCCTGAACCAGTTTGCCAGCGACGCGCAGTTCTTCGGCTCTCGCCATCATGACGGCCGCGTTCTCGGTCCGCTCTGCCCTTTCGGTGCTTTTTACCTCCGATGAGACCAACCCGCCGCTGCTTTCGCCTTCATGGCCGCAGGCAGCGAGAGCAAGGACGGCGCCAAGAAGGAGAATCAGGCGTCTTGCGAATGCGTGCATCGTCTTTCGTGAATGGTCTTATTCCGCGCACGAAAAACTAAATGAGATTCGAAGCAAATTTTAAATAGGTAAAACAGGCGCTTCGCCGAGATCTCCTTACAGTCTGCCGAAGCTTAAGTATTCATACGCAGATAATTCCGTGCATATTCTCACACCTCATCTGAGGCGCCGTTGCCCCACTCGACCATTTCAGGCGACGCCAACATGACTTCGGCATAACGGCTGGCGGTGCCATCATCGCCGTAGTTGGCCAAGTCCACGCTATAGGAGCGAAAACGCGTGGCGACCGGCGCATACATGGCATCAGCCCCAGAGAAGCCGCCGAACAGGAAATCGCCGCCATCGCCGTAGCGCTTCCGACAATCCATCCAGATTGCAACGATGCGACGGATGTCATCCTCCACACCCGGCTCGGCCGGCCAGGACGCATGGACGTTCAAGAAGTCCATTGGCATATGATTTCGAAGGGAATAGAAACCGGAATGCATTTCTGCAGAGATGGAGCGCGCAACGGCACGCTGCTCACGGGAGACAGGCCAAAGCGGCCTGTCGTTGTGTTCCTCCGCCAGGAATTCGATGATCGCCAGACTGTCCCAGACAAGGAGCGGGCCGGCCTCTCGCTCGGGGGTGGGCGCAGCCTTGAGGAGCGGTACCCTGCCCGAGGGCGAATGGCGCGCGATCTCCTGCGTGGTCCCGGTCCACCGCAGCCGGATCAGTGTCTCGCGAAACGGGATGCCGAACACCTTCATCAAAATCCAGGGCCTGAGGCTCCAGCTTGACCATCGCTTGTCGCCGATTACCAGTTCATAGTCTGCATCTTGCATTGTCAGGCTCCCTCAAACAGATACCACCTCGACCAATCAATCGCCGCACATAAGGGTACCATGGTCACCTCCTTCAATGACGTCCTTCAGCTCACGTCGAATCTGTTTCTCGGAAGCGACAGCAAAATCGCCAGCCGAGCGATCTGGATGCTCGGCAACGGGGGCAAGGCCGGTGATAGGCTGCCCGAGCGGCATCGGGCCTGGCTGCGCGAGACGGAATTCAAGCCCCGCCCCGGCACATTCTCCCTTGTGCCGCAAGACGAGGGCCTGGCTGGTGTGGTGCTCGGCATTGGCGACGGCGAGGCAGGCATTTCGCCGCTGCTACCAGGCCTGCTGCCCACGGTTATTCCGGGAGGCGACTATCATTTCGCAACGCCGCCCGCAGATCCTGCGCTGGCGGCCCTCGCCTGGGCGCTGGGCTCCTATACGTTCCGCACCTATCAGCCGGGCGAAGCAAGGACGCCGCGCCGGTTGAAGACGCCGGCCGGCGTCGCGGTGGAGGAAACTGCCCGAATCGCCGCCGCCATATGGCTCGGACGCGATCTGATCAACACGCCGGCCCACGACCTCGGCCCGGCTGAGCTGCAAGCCGCGACACGCGACGTGGCGGAGTATTTCGACGCCGGAGTTGCCGTGACGACCGGCGACGATTTGCTTCCCGCTAACCTCCCGCTGCTGCATGCGGTGGGTCGCGGCAGCGTTCGCAAACCGCGGATGATCGATCTGCGCTGGGGGAACACTGGGCCGAAGGTCACCATCATCGGCAAGGGCATCTGCTTCGATACTGGCGGGCTCAACATAAAGCCCGGCGTCGCGATGGCCCTGATGAAGAAGGATATGGGCGGCGCAGCGACCGCTCTGGCGCTCGCCATCATGATCATGGGCAGCAAGCTGCCGGTACAGCTTCGGCTGCTGATCCCGGCCGCCGAGAACAGCATCTCCGGCGATTCCTTCCGGCCCAGCGACATCATCAAGAGCCGTGCGGGTATCACCGTCGAGGTTGGCGATACCGACGCGGAGGGGCGCCTCGTCCTCGCCGACGCGCTCGATCTCGCCGATGCAGAGGCGCCCGATTATCTGATGACCTTTGCCACATTGACAGGTGCGGCCCGCGTTGCGCTCGGCCCCGACCTGCCGCCGCTCTATTCGACCGACGACGCCCTCGCCGCCGAGCTGGTCAAGGCTGGCATCAGGCTGGGGGATCCAATGTGGCGGATGCCGCTCTGGCAGCCTTATGATGCGCTGCTCGAGAGCAAGTTCGCTGAGGTGAACAGCATCTTTGCAGAACCTTTCGCCGGCTCGATCATGGCGGCACTGTTCCTCAAACGCTTTGTGAAGAACGCCAAGACCTATGCCCATTTCGACATTTACGGCTGGACGCCGCGACCGCAGCCGGGCAAGCCTTATGGTGGCGAGGCGCAATGCGCCCGGGCTGTCTATGACGTTCTGAAAACGCGACTGAAAGCATCATGAACGCAGCACTTACTGCAACAGCACCCCAGAAGCTCGATCCACGGCGCAACGCTTACCGCGACGACATCGCCGCAGTCACACTGAAAGATAAGATCAAGGCACAGCGTTATGTGCAGGGGGAGTTGCGACAGGTGGTGGCACCCGCCGCTGCCCTGCGCTATCTGCCGCGCTTCGAGGCGCCGCTCCTCACCGAGGCGCTCGTCGGCGATCTCGTCACCGTCTATGACATAGAGGAAGGCTGGGGCTGGGGGCAGCTTGGGCGCGACAAATATGTCGGCTATATCCCGCTTGATTCGCTCTCGGTGATGATCGAGGATCCGACCCACTGGATGAGCGCCCGGGCCAGCTTCGTCTATCCCACGCCCGATATGAAACGGCCGCCCCTCTTCCGGCTCAGTTTCGGCGCCGAGGTTACGATTGTGGGTCGCGAGGGCCGCTTCTTCGAACTGTCACGCGGCGGCTTCGTGTTCGCCGGCCACATGCAGCCGTTGGATGACAGGCCAAGGGACTTCGTCCGCCTTGCTGAGCGCTTCATCGGCACGCCCTATTTGTGGGGCGGGCGCACCAGCCATGGCATCGACTGCTCGGGCCTCGTTCAGGTTTCGCTGCAGGCCGCGGGGATTCCCGCGCCGCGGGACAGCGACATGCAGGAAGCCGAACTCGGCGAGGCTCTGCCGAAGACCTCGCCGGAAGGGTTGAAACGCGGAGATCTCATCTTTTGGAAGGGCCATGTGGGCATCGCGCAATCCTCCGAATGGATGCTGCATGCCAGCGGTCATCAGATGGAAGTGGTCGTCGAGCCGGTCAATCGGGCAGTGGAGCGTCTCGCTGCGACCCATGGGCCGGTGACCACGATCCGGCGTATTCCCAGCCTGGAACTGGCGTAATAACCCCTGCACATGCCGCTGGTCAGCGGGAGGACTTTGGCCGACGCGCATCAGCGAGCATCGGATCAAGCCGGGCGGCTTCCGCGAAACTCACAGCAGCCTCGCGGTCTTCGCCCTTAGCCTTCAGCACCAGCCCCCGATAGAAATGAGCGCTGGCGAGGCTCGGATCTAGTTTGAGAGCGCGATCGAAATCAGCGATGGCGCGATCAGGGCGATGCTTGTCATACCAGATCATGCCGCGATCCAGATAGATCGTGGCGTTGGAAAAGCTCAGGCGGATCGCCCGATCGAGATCGGCAAGCGCATTTGCAGTGTCGCCAAGGCGCCATAGCAGCAAGCCGCGTCCGTGAAAGGCGGCGATGTTGGCGTCGTCGACGCTGATTGCCGCATCATATTCGGCAAGTGCCTGCTCGAGCGAACCCTTGGCAATCAAAGCCGAGGCACGGTGCAAACGGCTCGGCAGGCTGGTGGAATCGAGCGGCACCCTGTCGTCGAGCGAGGCGACTGCTTTTTCGCCGGCATTTTTCCTGACCTCGTCCGACCGCAGCGCGGAAGCTCCGCTCTCGGCACGAGGCGGAACACTCGGCGCGGTCTCACTGGGATGGTGAGGTGCGTCGGCATTCATGGTCGCGTCGGGAACCGGCGAGGGTTGCTGCGGCGGCACGTTGGCGGCGGTGACCAGTTTCGGCGCCCCATTCTCAGCCTCGTTCCCCACTCCGGTGCCGCCGACGGGCTCCGATGCCGGCGTATCGGCGTTTCCAGATTTGGAGCCGGTGTCAGCGATCTCTTGCTCAGCGGGCTGACTGGTGAGTAGGGTTGGCTGGGCCGCGGGCTTGGTGCTGTCCGTCTTCCGCGCAGCTGCCTCGTTATCAATCGGACGAACTACCGCTTCGCCCTCCGGCGCGGCCGACGATGCGACGCCCGCTATGTCGGCTGTTGGCGGGGTGCTCGGCATTTCCGGCAGGGCCGCCGTAACAATCTCCTGAGAGGCGATCGACTCGGCGGGGCGGATTTCGATCGTTTCTATACGTTCACCAGTTGGCTTAGCTTGAAGCGTCTTCAGCCTGTCGGCGTCCTCAGCCGACGCAATCGTCTGCTCCAGCCAGGTCAGGGCCAGTGCGGCTTCGGGTGCATCGGGATGCTCGTGAAGAAAATTCCAGACTTTTCCGGCATCGCCGGTTTTCTCTATCTCAAGCCACAGCTCCCCTAGCGACTGCGATGCAGGAGCGGAGCTTGTTGCCTGCGCCATATTCTCTGGCTCGGCTTTTGCCACGACTGGCGGCGACATTTGCTCCGCAGGTGCAGGAGAGGCCTCCTCCCTCGTCAGGCGAATTTCCACCTCCGGACGGCTAGCCTCCGCGAGGGTTGTGGACGCGACCACGGCGATGCTGCCATTGGGGGACTCGGCCGCCTTCTCTGACGTAAGCAGCATATAAAGCGCCCCAAAACTGCCGGTGCCGGCAAGTCCTGCACTCACGAGAATGGTGATCAAGAACAGCCGGCGCCGCTGACGGCGCCGATGCCGCAACGCTTCGTCGTAGAGTTTGCGCTGCTCCGGATCCCTCAGGAGACTATAGGCGTCGATGATCGCCTTGCTGCGCTCCTCAGCACCGCTGTCGCCTTCGTGAAGATCGGGGTGATGTTCCTTCAGAGCCTTACGATAGGCGGCCTTTATCGCCTCCCCGTCCGCTCTGGTCGGTATTCCGAGGACGTTATAATGCGTCTTCATAGGCGCGGCCCCCAGCAAGGCAAGCCGCGGTTTTCGGGGAATTGTTCGATACCAGGCACGGCCGGCAAACGTTTATGAGAGTGTGAAAGCATAGCCGGCGCCCTCACGGGCAACGCGACCGACGCCCGGCCACGGGAAGTGCGCGCCGCAGATCATCATATTATCGCTAATCACTCGGTCGAGCAGCTTGCGCCGTGATTCGACGGCCTTCGGGCCGTCTTGATCGTAAGCGCCCTGCCAATCCGGATGAGGCGCAAGCAGAGCCGGCACATAAAGCGCATCGTTCGACATCATCAGCTGCTGATTGCCGGACGACAGATGGAATGCGGTGTGACCCGCGGTATGGCCGGGCGCCTTAACGAAGCGGATGCCGGACACCACTTCGTCCTCGCCGGCGACAGGCAGCACGTTTTTCCAGTGCGGAATGACAGACTGAATGCGCTTGGCGAGCGGCTGGCGCGCTGCCGGCAAGCGACCGATGAGCGAGGCATCCGTCCACCATTTGTATTCGGCCTCGGGAACGATGATTTCTGCGTTCGGAAAGACCGGCTTGTTGGTGACTTTGTCCGATAGCAGGCCAAAGATATGATCGGGATGGAAATGGGAGACGAGGATCGTTTCGATCTTGGCTGGGTCGACGCCTGCCGCCCTCATATTGGGAAGCATTTTGCCGGAAACGAACACTGAGTTCGGATTGAAGGCCTGGACCTGTCCGCCGCCCCCCGCATCGCAAAGCACCAGCTTGTTGTTAATCTTCACGACGACGGCCGTGATGGTTATCGGCACAAAATCATTCCTGAGGCCGGCGGCAGCGAGAGCCTGCTTGGTTTCCTCGACGCTGGCGTTTTTCAGGAAGTTCGGGTCGTGCGCCTTCTCCCAAATGCCGTCATAAAGCGCGATGCACTCAGCGGCGCCTACCTTGTAGCGATGAAAGCCTTTCTTGGGATCGGCGCTCCTCTGCTGCACTGCAGGAGCGCTCATGACCATATGCCGATCGAGACCGAAGGCGGCGCTTGCGACTGCGGCGGTCACAAAGAATTCCCGGCGCGTAATGCTCCCCATCTCCCCCACCCTCCATTCTTGCTCTTCTCAATACGCCGTAAGTATAAAAAGTGGCAATTTTATGTAAAATTGCGTATAAGTAGGATACACAATTGCGCAGGTGGCGACAACGGTTATGTCCGCGTCTTCATTTTTGGTACCCAACCGTTTGAGCTGACAGTAACCAATTGAGAAACGGTCTTTTCTACGCCGAGTTGTCAGTTTGAGGACATTTGAGAGAATGTCCCAAAATGCAGCGAAACGCACGCATTTCGGTACTTACTCGCGCGATCCCGTCGCGCCCGGCAACGTAAACAGCATTGTGGTGCCTTCCCCCGGCACCGAATCGCACCAGATCTTACCGTGATGGCGTTCGACGATCTTCTTGCACGTCGCAAGGCCTAGTCCCGTTCCCTGATATTTGCCGCATCGATCCAGCCGCGTGAATGGCTCGAAGATCGGCTTGTAATAGGCTTCCGGAACGCCGATGCCATTGTCCTTCACCGCAAACAGCCATTGCTGCGCCTCTTGAGATGAGGCAGCGACACTGACAGTCGGGATCTCCGCCTCGCAGAACTTGATACTATTGGCGATGAGGTTCTGCAGAAGATTGACCAGCATGGGGGCGCTGCCAACAACAATGGGCAGGTCCCGCGATGTCACCTGGGCGCGCCGCTCGCGGATGGTTTGGTCGAGATTGACGCGCACATCGTCGAGCACCTGGTTCATATTTACCGGTTCGAATGCGACGTTGACCTCGGACCTGGTATAGGCCTGGAGCGTGTCTATGAGCAGGGTCATGCGCCGCGCTGCGCTCTCGATGCGCGTGCAGAGTGTGGCTCTGCCTTTTCCATCGTCATCAGAAAGGCCGCGCCGAAGAAGCGCAGCAAAGCCGCTTATCGAGCTGAGCGGGGCTTTCAGGTCGTGTGCGAGCACGCGATTGAAATTTGCAAGCGCTTCCTGCTGCTCGGCGATCTTGCGCCGCAGCGAGGCCTTTTCGATGGCGTTCTCGATAATCCGCTTCAGCGCTGCCCCGGTAATGCGCGATTTGGGAATGTAGTCGGCAGCGCCGCGATTCATGGCCTCGACCGCCAGCAATTCGTCGCCATATCCCGTCACCATGACAATCGGCATATGCGGAAACCGATCGCGCAGCGAAGACAGTCCGGCCATCCCGTCCTCGCCAGGAAAGCTATAGTCCAGGATCACGCAATCGAAGGCAGTCTCCTCACAGGCCCGCAGGGCGCCGGCAATGCTACCGACCTCACGACATTCGCAAGCCAGCGCCCCCTGACGCAGAGCACGCTCAACGGCGTCCCGATCGTCGGGATTGTCATCGGCGATCAGAATGTTGAGGACTCGATTCGCCATGCTGGCATCCTTCGTCGAGAGAACATGCACTACGTCGCAAACCACGTTTCGGGCGAATTCCACGTGGTCGGCCGCCCTCGGTCGCTGGGGTCTACCCGGGCGGCGAGGATGTTTGATTGCAAGCATAGTCGTGCGATGCCTTACCGAGGCCCAATGCAATCGCTCGAATTTGATGGAAAATGCCCGCTCCCGGGCTGCCTCTCACCGCGGCGTTAAATCGCGACGGGATGAGGTGCGCTCACCTCAGGCGCGGCGGACGCCTCTCCTATGGGGACTTGTAAAAAAGCCCCCCCGGCCGCCTTCATGTTTACGCCGGGAACGTCCTATTCGCTTAAGGCATATGCTTTGGGAGCAGAGGGTCGCGATTCAAATTACGCTGCCCCCGACCACCTAGCTGACCACGGCGTTTTTTATCTGCCTTCCACTGCTATCAGGTTGGATAGAATTTCGGAGAAGCGGTCCTGTTGGCGAGGTTGCGGCTAGGCAGGATGGAGGAGGATGGATGCGCGGCATCCACCCTCCTCGAGGTTTTCAACTCTCCTGTGGCGCGTATTTGATCGAGCAGCCATAGGGCCGCGAGACGGGCGTGCCGACCGGCTTGCCAGTCTTCACCGCGTCGAGTGCGGCACGCACATAATTCTTTGCCGTGCCGATGTCGGCGGGGCGGGTGGTCGGCTTGTCATCAATGCCGCCCATATAGACCAGCTTACCTTCGCCATTAATGACGAACATGTGCGGCGTGGTCTTTGCGTCATAGGAGCGGCCGATCTTGCCTGAGGGGTCGAGCACGACCTCGCTCGGCGCAGCGTTGCGGCTCTTGGTGAGCTCCGCGGCTCCTTGCGGCGTCACATAGCCCTGTTCACCCTTGGCGGAGGAGACGACCGTGATCCATACGACGCCATCGGCGGTCGCATCGCGCTGAAGCGACTGCATATTGCCGGAGTTATAGTGCTTGCCGACATAGGGGCATTCGTTGTTGGTCCATTCGAGGACCACGGTCTTGCCGCGCAGCTCCGAGAGCTTTACTGGCTTGCCATTGATATCGGTTGCGGAGAAATCCGGCGCTTGCTTGCCGATCTCGGGCGCTGCCGCTGCGCTCGATACCTGCCAGGAGAGGGCGGCCATGACGAGCGCCGCAAGACCAGAGCCGATAGTGTTCGAGATGCGCATTCACATGTCTCCTTTGGCCTGCTTCAGGGAGGAAGGTAGCTCTTCGACGTAGCCGAGAATGATCGACTCCGTGAGGAGCTGGGGGAGAACCTGCGGCGCTGAACCGGGAGCGCCGGAATAGAACAGATAGAGCGGAACACCGGCCCGGCCGAAGCTCTGCAGCATCGTGGCAATCTCCGGATTAGCCAAGGTCCAGTCGCCCTTTAGATAGGTCACTCCGCGTTGCTTGAACGCCTCTGCAATCCGCTCGGAATTAAGGGCGACGCGCTCGTTCACCTTGCAAGTAATGCACCAGGCGGCGGTGAAATTGACGAAGACCGGTTTCTTCTCGGCAAGCAGGGCGTCGAGCCGGTTCTGGGTAAAAGCCTCCGCGCGCGGGCCCGAACCGCCAGCGGCCTCCGCGGTTGCCCCGGCTTGCGGCGCGCCGGTCAGCATTGCGGCGCCGCTCGCGATACCCGCCAGAGCAATGACCAGGGCCGCGGTTATGCGCAGCACGCCCGCACCGCTCGGCAGGCCGAGCAGCCAGCCGGCAAACCCAACGGCCAGCATTGTCACCATCGCTGCCGAGACGCCATCGCTTCCCTGCTGCACGCTAAGAACCCAGACGAGCCAGGCAGCCGTTGCGTAGAGCGGAAAGGCCATGACCTGCTTGAAGCGGATCATCCAGACACCGGGCCGTGGCAGCATCCGCCCAAGTGCTGGCGACAGGCTGAGCAGGCCGATTGGCAGAGCAAAACCGAAGCCGAGCATCACCAGTACGGCGGTCGCCTCGAGGGCCGGCTGCGCGAAAGCATAGCCAACGGCCGCACCCATGAAAGGCGCAGTGCAGGGTGTCGCGACGACCGTCGCTAGCACACCTGTGAAGAAGGAGCCGGCAAGCCCCTCTTTGCGCGTCAGGCCGTCACCCGTGCTGGCGAACCAGCCCCCGAACTCGAATACGCCCGACATGTTCAGCGCGAGCGCGAGGAACAGGGCAATCAGCGCCAGTACGAAGCCCGGCGACTGGAACTGAATACCCCAGCCCACCGCAAGCCCGGCGGCACGTAGGGCAATGAGCGCGGCGGCAATCAGACCGAAGCTTGCCAGCACACCAGCAAGATAAGCAAAGCCGCCTAGATGGCGGGAGCGGCGATCGGAGGCTTCACGTGCCAGGCCATAGGCTTTGAGCGACAGCACCGGGAAAACGCAGGGCATCAGATTGAGAATGAGCCCGCCAAGCAAAGCCGAGAGCAGCGCAATGCCGAAGCCGACGTTGGCCACGTCGCCAGCTTCGTCGAGGGCTGGCGCCGCGGCACCTGGCGTAACCGGCGCGGCCTCAGCACTGACGGCAAACCCGCGCCTCTGACCAGAGGCGTCCTCGAGCGCCAGCAAACCTTCGAGCGGCTTGCCGCTGTCGATTCCAGTATCACCGCGCTCCATTTGCAGAGTCAGCGCGCCGCCTGCAAAGCTTGCCTTCTGCGACGGGGCGTTCGCCACCTGGCCCCAATTTAAGGGAAAGAAACGCGCTGCCTTTACGCCCGTGCCGTCGCCGCCCAGCGCTTCCACCTTCAGCATTATCGTTTTGCCAGCGCTCTGATAGCGAACCGGCCAGCTGGCCACACGGGGGAGGGCATCACGCGCAGCCTTGATTGCTGCTGCGTCGGCCGTGGGGCGAGGGGAGAGGGCGGGATCAATAAGCGGCAGAGTGAGGCTGACGGTGGTCTCCTCCGGCACGCAGATATCCTTGCAGACAAGCCAGCGCACATTTGCCGACAATCTGAGGCTGTCGCCACTGAAATCCGCCGGAATGGCAAGGTCGCTGAGCAGCAGCAGTTGATCGGCATAGCCGTAATTCATAAGAGGCCCGACAGGGATGGCTGTCGGCAGCGGCCACTCGATCGGCCCCGCAGTTACCCCGTCCGGCAGCGTCCAATTGGCGGTTGTCGGTTCGCCGGAATCGCCAGGGTTTTGCCAATAGGTGTGCCAGCCGGGCGTGATGATCTGGCGCAAGGCGACGGTGAGTTTTTCCCCGCGTTTGGCAGCGCCATGCTCGGTGATAAGCGTGGCACGCACCAGCGGGCTCTTGTCGCCGATCTGTGCGCAAGCCTGTCCCGTTCCTAGAAGGACGGCCAAGCATCCGAAAATTATCGCCGTTCGGGTCATGAGCGCTCTGTTCGCAAAACTTCGCCTTCCCTTATCCATACGTCGTCCTGCTTAGAGCGTTTCGTCCGGCGCACGCCGGAATTCAGGTGTTCGTTCGGCTCGGCTTGTGCAATTGCTTAACCTTGGAGCGATTTTTCGCAGAAAATCTGGGCAAGAAGCTAAACTGTTAGCAATTGCGCAAGTGCACCAAGATTTTTTTACACGCAATCTCAATCACGTGGAACAAAACTGCTCTCACAGCTTTTTGACCTTGATCTCGGTCCCTTGCGAAAGGGCCCGCCGCGAATGGATTGCCGTTTTCCAGGGCGGGTGAGAGGAGAAAGGTCGATTCCAGAGAGCGACATCGTGCCGCGACATCATCTCAACAGATCTTTTGCAGAGGAGCGTCTTGCCTGCTCTTGTTGGGCAGGCTAAACGTCGGTGGGGTGGAGTTTTTTGCACTGCGAGCGTGCCCAAAATTCGCCCCAAACAACAACAATTTCTGAGTGTCTCTGCGAGAGGTCAGGTTGTGGAATCCGGGGGATGATTTTGGGTTCCGCGGCTGTCATGCAGCGGTCTGGTATCAATCGAATTATAGCGGGACGGCGAACCGAGAAGCGTGAGCCGGGAGTCGATGAATCGTCGCAACTTCATCAAGCTTGCGAGTACCTTATCTCTTGCCGCAACTTTGTCGCGGACGGGCTGGGCGCAGTCCGCCCCGGGGGCGGCGCCGGCAGCAGAAGGCACCCAGTTCAGCGAGCAATTACTGCTCACCCAGGCTCAGAACCTGGCCAGGGCTGCGTTTGAGCTGCCCAGGTTGCAGCTTCCCGCAGAATTGGACGACCTCAGCAGCCAGCAATATCAGGATATTCGTTTTCGCCCGGAGAATACCCCCTGGTATAGCGAGGACATTCCTTTCAAGCCGCAATTTTTTCACACCGGCTTTCAATATAAAGTGCCAGTCCAGATCAATCTCGTCGACAATGGCATCTCACGGCCGGTTGTCTACGCGACGAATCTGTTCGAGTACGGGCCGCAGCTCAAGGCACCCCCAGCCGACTCGCAGTCGGGCTTTTCCGGTTTTAAGGCGCTGGGGCCTCTCAATCGGGCGAGCGCGTGGGACGAGTTCCTCAGCTTCCAGGGAGCGAGCTATTTCCGGGCGATCGCAACCGGGCAGGTGTATGGCGCATCGAGCCGGGGTCTTGCTATCAACACCGCCCAGCCAGCGGGTGAGGAATTTCCCGTATTCCGCACCTTCTGGATACAGAAGCCGGCCCAGGGCGACCGGCAAATGCTGATCTATGCGCTGCTCGACGGCCCGAGCCTCACAGGTGCCTACAAAATCCGTGCCGAGCCGGGACGCTCCACGATCCTCGATGTTGAGCTGACCCTGTTTCCGCGCAAGGTGCTCACCCATGTCGGTCTCGCCCCACTCACCAGCATGTTCTATTTCGGCGCAGCCGATCCGACCCGGCTGGACGATTTCCGTCCCAACGTCCACTCATCGACCGGGCTTTTGATGTGGACTGGTCTTGGCGAATGGCTTTGGCGACCACTGATTAACCCCGAGCGCATTCAATACTCCGCCTTTTCGGACAGAACGCCCAAAGGCTTCGGTCTTATGCAGCGCGAGCGCGAATTCTCTGACTATCAGGATATCGACGCCCGGTTCGGCGACCGGCCAAGCGTCTGGGTGGAGCCGATCGGCGATTGGGGCGAGGGAACGGTTGATTTAATTGAGCTTCCCACGCGCAGCGAAATCTACGACAATGTCGTCGCGTTCTGGCGGCCCAAGACGCCGCTTGCCGAGATCGCAAGCCATCATTTTCGCTATCGTTTGCACTGGTGCTGGGAACCACCGGTCCGTAGCACGCAGGCTTACACATTGCAGACTCGCGTGGGGGCGCTCGGCCGACCAGATACGCGGCTTTTTGTCATTGACTTTGTCAGCGGGAGTTCATGCCCCGGGTGCAATGTAGCGCCGTTTGCTGCGGACGTGCGGACGGGTGCAGGCGAAGTCAGGAACGTTGTCGTTCGGCAGGTCCCGGCGACAGGTGCGCAGCGCGTTACTTTTGAATTCCGCCCCGGGAGGACGGAGCAGACAGATCTTCGCTGTGAGCTGAAACAAAACGGCCAGGCGATTTCGGAAACTTGGATTTACCGCTGGACACTTTAGCCCCGGGATATTTCATGCAAGAGGTGGGAAAATTTTCCGATCTGCCGCCATTGCCGGTCGAGAAGGCGGTCGAGCGGTTTCCCTTACAGGACCTTTGGGCGTTCGATGAGGCTTCGCGCCGCAAGGTCAAGCCTGACCGCGCGGCGTTTTTCCGCCGCCTCTTCATCTTTCTTGGCGCGGCCGCGCTAACCGCCTATTTAACGCGCGAGCTCTGCCTGGTGTTCGCGGTCGGTGGCTATGCCGAGCTGGAGCTGGTGCTGATCGGCCTGTTCGTCATCAACATCGCCTGGCTGTCGCTGTCTTTCATGACCGCGCTGGCAGGCTTTCTCGTGGTTGGCTTTGGCCTCAAACCCTCGATCGTATCGGTCCCCACCGATGCCGAAGCCCGGCAGCTCCCGAAAGGCCGATCGGCTGTTCTGGTGGCGACCTATAACGAGTCGCCCGAGCGCATCTTCGGCATGGCGCTGGCGACGCTGAAGGAGCTGGAAGTCGCAGGCCTGGGCGAGGCGTTCGACATCTTTATTCTCTCAGACACCACCGACCCGGACATCTGGGTGCACGAGGAGGCGGCGTTCAAGGCCGCGCGCGCCCGCTCCGGGAACGGCCCCCGCCTCTATTATCGCCGTCGGCCAACGAATACCGGCAAGAAGGCCGGTAATATCGCCGACTGGTGCCGTCGCTGGGGGCCGGCCTACGACTACATGATTGTGCTCGACGCTGACAGTCTTATGACTGGCGAGTCCTTGTCCAAGCTCGCCCATGTCATGGACCGCTCGCCCGAGATGGGGCTGGTGCAGACTGTGCCTGTCACCATGGGCCGCAACACATTGTTCGCGCGGATGCAGCAATTTGCCGGTGGTATCTACGGACCGCTGATGGCGGCCGGGCTCGCCTTCTGGCATCGCGGTACTGGCAATTTCTGGGGCCATAACGCCATCATCCGGGTGCGGGCCTTCATGGAATCGGCGGGGCTGCCGCACCTGCCGGGGTCGCCCCCTTTTGGCGGTCAGATCCTCAGCCATGATTTCGTCGAGGCGTCACTGATGTGCCGCAAAGGCTGGCGCGTCTGCATGGCACCCGAGATCAAGGGCTCCTATGAGGAGATCCCGCCAGGCCTGATCGATTTTGCCACCCGCGATCGCCGCTGGTGCCAAGGCAATCTGCAGCACAGCCGCATTATAATGGCCAAAGGTCTGCGGGCACTCAGCCGGGTTCATCTCGGCATGGGCATCATGGCCTACATGTCGGCGCTGATCTGGTTGCTTTTCCTTGTCGTCGCACTCTCGCTGACCGTGCAGCAGCTCTCAATCAAGCCAAACTATTTCGGCAGCGACCAGACCCTGTTCCCGACCTGGCCGGCGCAGGATTCCGAGCGCGCCATGAGCCTCCTGTTCTGGACCTTGGCGCTCTTGCTCCTGCCGAAGGTGTTCGGCTGGCTGACCGTGATCTTCAACGGGCGCAAGCGGCGCGCCTTTGGCGGGATATGGGGCGTCACCACGAGTGTCCTCGGAGAGACGGTGCTATCCTCGCTGTTCGCCCACGTGATGATGATGGTGCAGTCCTCGGCGATCTTCGACATCCTGCGCGGTCGCGACAGCGGCTGGAATCCGCAGCGCCGGGATGATGGCTCGCTGCCGTTCGGCTGGGTGCTGCGCTATCATGCGCTGCATATCATCCTCGGCGTAAGCCTTGCGATCTTCACCTACTCGGCGTCATTGCCGCTGTTCCTCTGGCTGCTCCCAGCGACGCTTGGTCTCGCGCTGTCCGGTCCCCTGTCTGCGGTATCCGCAACGCGGAGGGCGGGCACATTCTTCAAGCATCTCGGTATCTTCATGATTCCGGAGGAACGGGTTACGCCCTTCATCGCGATGTCCTCGCGCGACTATGCGCGCCTCCTCACTCAGGAGTTCTCCAAGCACGAGGCGATTTCACAGCTCGCACGCGATCCGCAGCTCCGCCATCTGCACCGCCAGTTGATCGAGCTGCAGCCGGTCACCCGTGATCAGCGCATCTCGCCAAGCCTTGCTGTCGGGCGGGCCAAGCTCGAGATCTCGGCTGATCTGCCGGAACTCCTGCGCCTGCTCAAGCCGAACGAGAAGGCAGCGCTGCTCTCCGATCCGGAGAGCCTCGCCAGGCTCGAGGCGATGATCCTGCCCTACACCCAGACCAGCGGAAGCGGCGCGCAGGCCGATGGCTGGGCCAGTCCGGTCCACGCGCCCAGCTCATAGGCGCCTTCTGCGACAGCCTTCCCGCCTGCTAAACCTACGCACGCTCGACCGTGAGGCTTACGCTATCGCGTGTAGCACAGGCCTCCACTTTTACGCCGCTCTCCACGTCTGAACCTCGCGTCTGCTCGTCCGTGCCATTGAGGTGAAGCGCGAAGCCGGCGGCGTCCCGATCGCCCAGGCCCGGGCGAAGCTGAAGGCTCGGGATCAGATAGTCCCCATAATTCTGCCGCCGGTAGGGAATCGGCGCGGTGGTCTCCAGCGCCCGCATCCTATCGCGCAGGCGCTCGGCAGCGTGCTCGAACCCGGCCGCGTCGAGATGATCGACTCTGTAGGCCACGAACGGCGGAAGCACATCATAGCCCGGATAGTAGAGGATCCCGTGATTGATCGGGAACAGCAGGTCGTCGATCGGCCCATTGATCCCACGGGCGGAGTAATGCTCCTCCCAACCGCCGGTCGTTACGATCAACATGGCGCGCCTGCCTGCTAGAGTGCCCTCACCAAAGCGGTCGCCCCAATGCTTGTCGCTGTGCTCGCCGACGCCATAGGCGAACCCATAAGCGTACACTCGATCGACCCAGCCCTTGAGGATCGCCGGCATGGCGTACCACCATAGCGGGAACTGCAGGATCAGGGCGTCCGCCCACAGCAGCTTCTCGATCTCGGCCTTGACGTCTTCAGTCAGCGCATTGGCAGCGACCCCCTCGCCTGAGGCGGCTGCGACCATCAATCGTGTGTCGGGCGCCAGCAAAGGGAAGTCCGCACGATCGACCTCCGGTTTCCAGCTGTCAGCGTAAAGATCCGACAACCGCACCTCGTGGCCTTGACTCTCCAATTCTTTGATAGCGACGTCGCGGAGCGCAGCGCTCAGCGAGCGTGGCTCAGGATGGGCGAAGACAAGCAGAACTTTCATGGGCAGCGATCCCGTGGTGGAAACTGCCGTCAGGTAGACAATGCAAAGGCGATCCGCTAGATGGAGGGAATGCATAAGATTATGCCATATAATGGATAGATCTGATGTAACACTCGAGCGTATGCGGACCTTTGTCCGTGTGGCCGAGCGCGGAAGCCTGTCGGCGGTTGCGCGCGAACTCGGCATCGGACAATCGACAGTCACACGGCATCTGCGGGAACTGGAGGACGCGGTCGGCGTCCCGTTACTGAGCAGGACTACCCGGCGTGTCACGATGACCGATGAAGGCAGCCGCTATTACGCCAACAGCGTCCAGATCCTGCGCCTCATTGAGCAGGCCGGAGATGAAGCACGGGGCACACGCGGCGCGCCAGCCGGCACAATCCGGATCTCCTGCACGGCGGCGATCGGGGTTTTGCACATCAGCCGGCTGATCTTCGCCTTTCAGGACCGTTATCCCGACATCGGCATCGACCTCAGCCTCACCGACGAGCGGGTCGACCTTGTGCGGGAGGGTGTCGATATCGCGCTTCGCCTAGGCCCGCTCACCGACAGCTCCATGAAGCTGCGGGCTCTTGGCCAGTCCCAACGTCTGCTCGTCGCTGCGCCCAAATATCTGGCGGTGCGGGGAAGACCGGCTGCCCCACAGGACCTGTCCGGCCATGAGGGCATCCGGATGTCGAACATAGCGGGAAGCGACACGCTCGCTTTGGAAGGACCGGACAGCGAACGTCATGCGGTGCCATTTGGGGGACGCTTTCGAGTGGACCACGGACTTGCGGCGCGCGAGGCGCTTGTCGCCGGGCGCGGCATCGCGCCCGCCCACCGATGGCTTGTCGACGATCTCCTGACGGCCGGCCGGCTTGAGGCGATCCTGCCGGATTATTTGTTGCCAGCCGTCCCGTTCAGCATGCTGATTGTTCCCGAGCGGGCGGGCATCGCCCGGGTCCGGCTGCTGATCGACTTCCTTGCTGTCCAGATCGGCAGCATCCCCGGTATCGAGCAGCCGCGCCCCTGACATTTGCGCGAGATGATTTTGCGCCGAGTCGCCCGTCGTCATTGCGAGGCCGCGAATCAGAAGTCAGCCAACTGGTGGCTGCTGCGATGCCGATCTGGTGGCGGAGTTGATGCCTTCTGCGTGGCCCGGTCTTTCTGTTAAGGTCGTTGCCCTTCCGAGCGGACCGTAAGCGGGTCAGCGTGAGCCCCAGGAGTGCCGTATGAGCGATTTCCTCTCCATCCTGTGGACGATCTTCAGCTTCGTCTTCGGCATCATCTGGAGCCTCGTCTGGTTCATCCTGCGCGATCTGCTGTCCACGCTCCTGTGGGTCGGCATCGCCATCTGGATCGTCTTCGTGCTGCGCTATCGCAGCTTTGGGCTGGGCACGCTGGCGCTCCTTCGCTATGTGCGCTACGCAGCAGTCTGGGGATGGCGCTGGATACGCGGCCGCCCGGCCGAGGGCGCACTGCGGACGCCACCCCCGGTTACGAAAATCGTCAAGGAATATAAAAAGCGCGTTCCGCTCGGATACGTGTCCGCTTCCGAGCAGATGAACCTGATCATCATCGGCCTCTTGATCATCATGGCGCACGTCTAACCGAAAGGAGCAAACCTCCAGGCTGAACACCTCTATTTGCGCATCGGATTTATTCGAAGCCCGGCATCCACCTTTCGGTTCGACGCGCTAGATGCGGCGCGTCTCGCGGAAGAAGAAGGTCAGCACCAGCCCCGCGACGAACCCACCGACATGGGCCAAGTAGGCCACCCCTCCGGTCTCGGCGGTCTGGGTGGTGTTGGCGATCGACCCGAGGCTGCTGAAGAGTTGCAGGACGATCCACAGACCGATCACCAGCAGCGCCGGCACCTGCGACGGGCCGAACTGGGTGAGCACTGTCACGCGCCCTTGCGGATAGAGCACGATATAGCCCGCAAGCACCCCGGCGATAGCGCCGGATGCACCGAGATTGGGGATGCCAGAATGTGGCATTGCCGCCATCTGCGCGAAGGTCGCGGCCACGCCGCACGCCAGATAGAACAGGAGGAACTTCAATGAGCCAAAATTGTCTTCGACATTATCGCCGAAAATCCACAGGTAGAGCATATTGCCGAGCAGATGAAGCCAGCCGCCATGCATGAACATGGCAGTAAAGATCGTCTGCGCTTCGCCAGCAGGATTGGCGATGAACTCGCGCGGGATGAAGGCATATTTGCGGATGAAAGCGTTGCCCTGCTGCAATTCAACGAGAAATACGATGACATTGATGAGGATCAACGCGTATGTCACGATAGGAAAGATGCGCCGCTGACTGTTGTCGTCACCTACTGGGAAAACCATCGCACCCTCGCTGTGCTGGAATTGGCCTCGGCTGCGCACGAGTAAGTATGGACCGGGCCGGCAGTTCCACGGCCCAGTCTAAGCTGGCGCTGTTTTGCGCCGTCATGCAAGCCCCGAGGTGACGGCCAGCCTCAGGCGACCTTGACCAGCATGTGCTTTTTCTTGCCGAGCGACAGCTTGATCGCGCCGTCTTTATCCAGGTCGGCGGGCGAGAGCGTGGCGGCGACATCCTCCACCCGCTCGTCGTTGACTCTCAAGCCGCCGCCCTTGATCTGCCGGCGTGCCTCGCTGGTGGAGGCAACCAGCCCAGCCTCGACGAACGCGTCGAGCACGCCAAGTCCTTCGTCCAGCCGTACACGGGGGAGGGTGATCGACGGAAGCGTCGCAGCGGTGCGCCCTTCCTCGAAAGTCACGCGGGCGGTTTCCTGCGCAGCCTCGGCTGCCTCTCGGCCGTGAACCATCGCAGTCGCTTCTGTGGCGAGAAGCTTCTTCGCCTCGTTGATCTCGATGTCCTTCAGCTTCTCCAGCCGTGCGATCTCCTTGAGCGGCATGGTGGTGAACAGCTTCAGGAACGTGCTCACATCGGCGTCTGCGGTATTGCGCCAGTACTGCCAGTAGTCATAGGGGCTCAGCAAATCCGCGTTCAGCCATACGGCGCCTTTTGCGGTCTTGCCCATCTTGGCGCCGTCTGCGGTGGTAATTAGCGGGCTGGTTAGCGCATAGAGTTGCGGTGTGCCCATACGCCGGCCGAGATCCACACCCATGATGATGTTGCCCCACTGGTCCGAGCCGCCCATCTGCAGGATGCAGCCATACTTGCGGTTGAGCTGCACGAAGTCGTAGGCCTGAAGCACCATATAGTTGAACTCAAGGAACGACATTTCCTGCTCGCGGTCCAGCCGGTTGCGTACCGTGTCCATGGTCAGCATGCGGTTGACCGAGAAATGCCGGCCAACATCGCGCAGCATTTCGATGTAATTGAGCTCGCGCAGCCAGTCGTCATTGTCGACCATGATGGCGTCGGTCTTGCCCTCACCGAAGCGCATGAACCGCTCGAAGGTGCGCTTCATGCTCTCCTTGTTCTCGGCAATCTGCTCGGGGGACAGGAGCTTACGGGTTTCGTCCTTCCCCGACGGGTCGCCGACGCGGGTCGTGCCGCCGCCCATCAGTACGATAGGGCGATGCCCGGTCTGCTGCAGCCAGTAGAGGCGCATGATCTGCACGAGATTGCCGACATGGAACGACTTGGCTGTTAGATCGAACCCCAGATAGGCAGAAACCGTCTCGCTCAAGAGCTTCTCGTCCAGCCCCTCGAGGTCCGAGCACTGGTGGAAGAAGCCGCGTTCCATCATCACGCGCAAGAAGTCCGATTTCACGTTCTGCATGGGTTCGTTCCGTAAGGTAGACAGGCGGTTTGCCGCCTTCGCCGATGCGAGGCGCAATCGGCTCTGAAAGCCGCCATTCTTATCGTGTCGTAGGCGGAAAGGCGAGGCTCTCTTGCCGGCTATTTCTGCTGTTTCTTGCCCAGGACCGCCAGCGCGATCTTCTTGCCTTGGCCGCTCGCGACCAGAGCAAAGCCTAAATGGGTCGAGCCTGGGTTCATGACCATGGCCTTGTTGCCTCCATTCTCCAGCCATTGCTGCACGAAGGTGCGCACATCGATGTCGGTTGGCTCAGCGCCGCATCCGCCGCAGGCGGCGGCCAGAATGGCAAGGTGCGCCCACTCTTTGCGGTCGCTCGAAGGGAGAGCGTCCATCACCCTGCCGGTCTGCTCAAGGCTCAGAGTCTCAAGCTTTTTCTGTGGCAGCAGTGAGCGCACCGCCTTGGTCAGCGCGGGGCTCTCCATCAAAGCCGGGCGTCCTGCCTGCTTGCGCTCCTTATTGAGAAGTTCGAGAGCCTTGGCGACCACCTCGCTCTCCGACAAGCGCTTCGGCTGCTCATTCGGGCGGAGACCGTTCGGGACGCCGGGACCGGTGAAGGTCTGCACCGCATAGAGTGGCTGGCCGGCAGCGGTAACGACGCTGAAGCCGAACTGGGCGATGCCTTGGCGCAGGATGTTCTCGCGATGGCCTTTGCTGTTCATCCAACCGCGCTGCAGATCCTCGACCGTCTTCACCGACACGTCGCACCCCGTGCAGCGCGCGATGTTCTCGGCAGTGATGCGCCAGCGGCTGCCACCCGCCTTCTGATAGCGGTCGGCAACGTTTTTTCCCTCCGGCGACGTGTGGTCGTAGAAATTCCGCCGCAGCATGTCGGCGGCGTGAAACCTGGCGGCTTCGTTGATGTCCTTGCCGATCTGCAAAGGCGGCAGTTTGTTGTCCGCTCTCGCTTTGTTCACCAGCTCGAGAGCGAGCGTGCGCAGCTTCTCAGCGTCCGCCGTCTCCTGCGCCTTCAACGGAACGGCCTCGATCCGAAGCAGCACGGCGAGGGCCACGAGGAAAGCGGCGAGGCGGTCTGCTCTGCGCCGGAGCGGCTTGCAATGCACGGGCGCGGCTCTCTGTCATTGGGAAGGGGACATTCCCCATAGCGCCTGGCGCTGAGTTCAGCAATGGCCGTCGAGCGCACGACAAACGCCCGGGGCGCTGCGGCCAAGCCAGCGCCGAGGCTGTACAACGCCAGGGGATGTGCTATTGGTCCGCGTCCTGCACGACGTATGGCTCGGGCTCGCTGAGACCCGGCTGGCGCGCACCGCGCTGCGGTGGCGTGTTCCGCTTCCTGTGGGGCCGAGGCTGTAGCTCAGCGGTAGAGCGCCGGTAACGGAGGACGGGGGTTCGATTCCCTCCGGCCACACCAAAGCATGACTAGCTCATTGGGTAGAGCAAAGGACTGTTACTCCTTGGGTACTGGGTTCGACTCCCAGGTCAAAGCAGCATGTGGGGAGCCGGTCGCTTCCCAGCCGCGCACTGCCCCGCGGCTTCGGCCAAAGGGTGGAGTGTGGCAGGCGCTTGACGCGCCATGTGCCGGGGCGGATACCGCCGGCCGCGCAAAGCCCGAGCCCGGGCACCGGCATGGCAGCCTTCGGGCGGTTATGGCCGCAACCCGGCGCAGACGGCCAAGCCGGCAGGCTCAAGCCCTGGCCCGCGTTTCGAGCGTCGGGCGGCGGCCGGCAACCTTGCCGTTCATCCTCGGGCGACGCAGACGAAGAGTGAGGGTATGTCATGGCCAGACGTGGCTTCTGGTTCGAGGTGGTGATCAAGGACGACGAGCGCGGCCTGCTGCTGCGCAATGGCCGGTTCGAGCGGCTGCTTGAGCCGGGCAAGTCGTCGATCTTCGATTTCTGGCGCGATCTGACTGTCGAGGTGGTGAAGGTGCTGCGCGCCGAGCTGACGCCGGAGAAGGCGCTGCTCATGCAAAAGACACATCCCGAGCTCGCGACTGAGCATCTGGCGATCATCCAGGCCGGCCCGAACCAGGTGGCGCTTATCTCCTTCGATGGTGACCCCAAGCACCTCGTGCTGCCCAACACCACGCGGGTGTTCTGGAAGACGCTGACGCAGGTCGACGTCGAGATGATCGATACCACCGAGATGCGCATCCAGAAACGCCACCTCGACAAGATCGACCTGTCGCGCACCTCGATCGCTGTCACCGCGGTGGTCGAGCCGCATGAGGCCGCGCTGCTCATCGTCGACGGCGCGCTGCAGGGCGAGCCGCTGCCGCCGGGGCGCTATGCGTTCTGGCAGGTCGGGCGCGTCGTGCGCCTGCAGAAGATCGATCTCAGGCCGCAGCCGCTGGAGGTCACCGCCCAGGAGATCCTCACCAAGGACCGGGTGGCGATCCGCGTGACGCTGACCGCTTTCTACAAGGTCATCGATCCGGTGAAGGGCGCGACCAGCACCGCTGACCTCAGCAACACGCTCTACCGGCTGGTGCAGTTCGCCATCCGCGAGGCGGTGGCCACCCGCACGCTGGACGATATTCTCGCCGCGCGCGACACCATCGATCAGGAAGT
>Ga0081540_1000607_pt1 | contig 34146 bp, 30 predicted proteins | sample TabmetS2T1R1_FD_71024 | JGI IMG/M metagenome (GOLD analysis project Ga0081540, IMG submission 71024) | Tabebuia heterophylla rhizosphere microbial communities from the University of Puerto Rico - S2T1R1 | ecosystem: Host-associated > Plants > Roots > Rhizosphere ...
CGGGCGGAGCATCGGGTGGCGGGGCGGGCGGGGTGGTGCGTTCCAAGAGCCGCAGGGAACCCTCCACGGCCACCTCCGTGAATGCGCCCGAGGCCAGTGCGCGCAGGTAGATGCCGTACGGCGCCTGGCCGCCGTCGGCCGGGTCGGGGAACACGTCGTGGATGGCCAGCGCGCCGCCCGGCGCCACCCAACCAGCCCAGCCCTCGTAGTCGGCCTGGGCGGCCGCCTCCGTGTGCCCGCCGTCGATGAACAGCAGCCCGAGCGGTGTCCGCCACAGCCGTGCCACCTGTGCCGACCGGCCCACGATCACGATGACGTCCTCCTCCAGGCCGACGTCGCCGAGGGTGGCCCGTGCGTGCGGCAAGGTATCGAGCCGCCCGGTGCGGGCGTCGACCAGGCTCGGGTCGTGATACTCCCAGCCCGGCTGGTTCTCCTCCGAGCCGTGGTGGTGGTCCACCGTGATCACTACCTGGCCGGCCTGGCGGGCCGCCGCGGCCAGGTAGACCGTGGACTTCCCGCAGTAGGTGCCGATCTCCAGCACGGGGCCAACTGGAGCGTAGGCCCCCGCAGCCCGGTACAGCGCCAGTCCCTCGGCGGGCGGCATGAACCCGGTTGCCGCCTCCGCGGCGCGCCGCAGCCGGCCGGCCATCGGCGCGGTCCCGGCGACGCGGGTCCGGCCGTCCCCGCCCGCGGTGCCGTCAGCCATGGCCGGGATCGCCGGTGGCCGGATGCCTGGCGCGGAGGGAGAATGCTGCGATGAGGGTCACGGTCGATCGCGATCTGTGTGAGGCCAACGCCGTGTGTGCCGGGCTCGTACCGGAGGTCTTCGACGTGGACGACGAAGACGTCCTGCACATCGCCGCGGGCGAGGTGCCACCGGAACTCGCCGACGGGGTCCGCCGGGCGGTGGAGTCCTGCCCGAAGACGGCCCTGCGCATCCAGGAGTGAGCGCGCGGGGCGGAGTCACCCGCGCGCTGGCGGCTGCTGGAGTTCGACCCGGTTGCCGGCCGGGTCGGTCACGAACGCCTGACGGCCGGGGCCGACAGGCACCGGGTCCGTGACGGCAACATCCTGCGCGCGCAGTTCCGCCACGACCGCGTCCAGATCGCCCACGGCCAGCGCGAAGTGCTGCCCAAGCTCCGGCGGCACCTCGGCCTCGATGAGGTGCACCTGCTGGCCCCCGGCGTCGAGCCACGCCCCGCCGAAGCTGAAATCGGGGCGGTCGGCGCGCTCGGTCAGGCCGAGCACCCGGGTGTAGAAGTCGCGTGCCGCGTCGACGTCGCTGACGTTGATCGAGACGTGGTGAAGCCCGTCTGGTCGCATGGCGTCAGTCTCCCAGCCCGCCTTCGCCCCGGCCAGCCCTCCCCAGCCCCGACAGCCTGCTCAGCGCCTCGGCCAGCACATCCTGTTTCTTGCAGAACGCGAACCGCACCTGTGACCTGCCCGCGTCGGTGTTGTCGTAGAACACCACGCTGGGGATCGCCACCACGCCGGCCCGGCGCGGCAGATCCCGGCAGAACTGCATGCCGTCGTCGTAACCGAGCGGGCGCACATCGGTCGTGATGAAGTAGGTGCCGGCCGGCCGGTAGACCTCGAAGCCGGCGGCGGCCAGGCCCGCGCCCAGGAAGTCACGCTTGACCCGCAGGTCCGCGCTGATCGCCGCGTAGTAGTCGTCGGGCAGCGCAAGCGCCTGCGCCACCGCGTACTGGAACGGCCCGCCGGTCACGTACGTGAGGAATTGCTTGACGGTGCGGACCGCGGTCACTATTTCCGGGCTCCCGGTGACCCAGCCGACCTTCCAGCCGGTGAACCCGAACATCTTCGCCGCCGAACTGATCGTCACGGTGCGCTCAGACATTCCTGGCAGCGAAACGATCGGCACGTGGATGCCGTCGTAGATCATGTGCTCATAGACCTCGTCGGACACCACCAGCAGGTCGTGGGAGCAGGCGAGCTCGGCGATCTGGGCAACCTCGTCCGGGGTGAACACCGCCCCCGTCGGGTTGTGCGGGGTGTTCAACAGGATGAGCCGGGTCCGGCTGGTGATGGCGGCGCGCAGCGCGTCAAGGTCGGGCCGGAAATCGGGCGGCCGCAGCGTAACCGGCACCCGGGTCGCCCCAGCCATCGCGACGCAGGCCGCGTACGAGTCGTAATAGGGCTCGAACGCGATCGCCTCGTCTCCCGGTTCCAGCAACGCGATCAGGGCCGCCGCGATCGCCTCCGTCGCACCGGCGGTGACGAGCACCTGCGCGTCCGGGTTCACGTCGATGCCGTAGAAGCGCTTCTGGTGCGCCGCGACCGCCTGCCGGAGTTCCGGGATGCCCGGGCCGGGCGGGTACTGGTTGCCGCGTCCCTGCATGATCGCGTCCGCGGCCGCGGCGGCGATCTCGCGCGGCCCGTCGGTGTCGGGGAAGCCCTGGCCGAGGTTGACTGAGCCGGTCGTGCCGGCCAGCGCCGACATCTCGGCGAAGATCGTGGTACCCATCCCGGCAAGCCGGGCGTTCAGCAGTGGTCGGTTCACCCCGCCATGACATCATGCCCGCCGTTGTGCCGCGGCCCGCCTCCCCGCGCCCGGCTCGCCTCGCTCGCGGCGGGTTACGCTGCGGGCATGCGTATCGCACTGTGCCAGTTGCCGGTCAGCCCCGACCCGGCCACCAACTTGGAACGAGTCACCGAGGCGATGGCCACCGCCGCCCGCCTGGGGGCCGACCTTGCGGTCTTCCCAGAGGCGACCCAGGCCAGGTTCGGCAGCGACCTGCGCGCGGTGGCCGAACCGCTGAACGGCGCGTTCGGCGCCGGCCTGTCGGAGCTGGCGCGCGGTGCCGGAGTAGCGCTGGTCGCCGGGGTGTTCGAGCCCGCGCCGGACGGCCGGGTCTACAACACGGCGGTCGCCTACGCGGGCTCGGGAGACCTGGTGGCGGCCTACCGCAAGATCCACTTGTTCGACTCGCTGGGCGAACGTGAGTCGGCACTGGTCGCTCCCGGCTCGGAGCCGGTCGTCGCGGACATCGCCGGTATCCGGACCGGGTTCGCGACCTGCTACGACATCCGCTTCCCCGAGCTGGCCCGCGCCCTGGTGGCGCGGGGGGCCGAACTGATCGTGGTGCCTGGCGCCTGGGCGGCCGGGCTGTTCAAGGAGGAGCACTGGGTCACCTTGGTGCGGGCCCGTGCGATCGAGAACACCGTCTGGGTGGCGGCGGCCGGGCAGGTTCCCGACCCCGCATCCCCACCGACCCGCGCGCCGACCGGCGTCGGCCGCAGCATGCTGGTCGACCCGATGGGGGCCGTCCGGGCCGACCTGGGGCTGTGGCCGCAGGTGGCCGTGGCCGAACTGGACAGCGCCATGACCGCCCGTGTGAGAGCGGTGCTGCCATGCCTGGAGCACCGGCGCGACGACGTGTTCGGCCCGGCCGACCCTGTCGGCCGGACAGGCGCAGCCGAGGACGCGGTGCCGGTCAGCGGATCCGTGCCTGCCACAGAATGGGATGCTGCCCGGTCCCGGTAGCCGTGTAGCCGACTCCGGTGAGCGCGTTCCCCGACACGCGCAGGCCGGTGATCTGCTGAGCGCCGGGCACGCTGAGCCATATGCCGGCCGACCGGCCCGCATGCCAGGCAAGCCCGTTGCGTGACCACCAGACGATGACGTCCTGGGTGCCGTCGGTCCCCACCGTCCCGGTGGCGACGAAGCCTCCGCGGGCCGTGGCGAGGGCCGTCACCCCGACCGAGCCGCCGGGCAGCGGGAGCGAGATCTCCCGCCAGGCGCCGCCACCGTTGACCGAGATGGCCGCGAACGGCACGGGGCCGGACGGCCGGGCCTGCACGCCGAGGGCGACGATGCGGCGCCCTTCGATGGCCACCCGCTGGAGCACGGCGCTGCTGGCACCGGCCGGCAGCACGAGTACCCGCGCCCGCCAGTGCTGGCCGTCCGGGGAGAGCCAGACAGCCGGGTGCGTGCCGGTGGCTCCTACGGCCGCGAAGCCGGTCTGGCCGGCCGCCACGGCCAGCAGCGCGGACGAGCCGCCGTCCGGCGCGGACCCCGTCCACAGCGGTGGCGGAGCCCAGCTGGCGAGGTCGGCCGACCACCACAGAGCGGCCACCGGCCGGCCCTGATCGCTGCGCACCCCCGTTACCACATAACCGGACGGCCCCGCCGCCGCCCCGGTCAGCGTGGCGCCCGGCCCGGTCACAGCCCTGGCACCGGCGGCCGGCCGCCAGGTCGACCCGTCCAGCGAGGTTGCCAGGATCGGCTGCACGCCGTCTTGGGCGGTGGCGGACTCCAGCGTGCCGGCCACACCGACCTCCGCTTGAGCGGCCCGGCTGCCCTCATCGCCGACCGCGAGCCAGCCCGCGCTACCGCGGACCACGCCGGTCAGCCCGGGGCCCGTGCCGTGCCAGGACGGTGGCCCGGCCACCGTTGCCTTCGACCACCGGCCACCGGCGGGGCGAGACCAGACCGCCGGTGCCCCGTCGGCATGGCCGACCGCGATCGGCCCGGCAGGGCCGGCGCCGAGGCCGTTGACGCTGACGCCGGCGGCCGCCGTCGCCGCCAGGGCCGCCTGGCCGACCGGCACGCGATGTCCCATGGCCAGTAGGAACGATCCCCGGCTGGTCCTGCCGACCGCAACGACCTTGGCGCCGGGCCTGACCGTCGCGCCGGTGATGACCGCGGCCGATGACCGGCCGAGCCCCGCCGTTCGGCGCCAGGATTCTCCATGCGCGCTGACCAGCGCCACGCGCTGGTGATGGGCCGAGCCGATCACCACGACGCCGTGGTCGCTGCCCGCCACGGAGCTCACGTACAGCGAGGCGCCGCGGCGGCCCTTCAGCTTGCCGCCATACCGCCATGTGGATCCGCCGCCCCAGACGTAGGACACGGCATCCCGCGCGTGCCTCCAGGTGTGACCGGGCCGGATGGCGACGATCCCGGAGCCGGTGGCTGCCAGCCCGGCCAGCCCCCCGGTCGCGCGCCGGCTGACCGGGGGGTTTGCTAGCCACCAGTGGCCGCCGTGGTCCCTGCTCCGCCACACAGCCCCGGTTTCCCTGACAACGCGCACCTTCCGCTTCCCGTGATGCCTCACCACCGTGCGGGAGACGTCTCCCGCGATCATCAGCGTGCCGCCGTACGCGGCCGCCCACCGCAGGGCGACCACCCGCGCCTTTCGCGCAGGCAGGTCGAGCTGGCTTCCCGCCAGGCGCCGCCAGGTCAACCCGTCGGCGGACATCCAGAGCACGGGGGCGCGCACGACACCGGTTCCGCGTGGCCGCAGATTCTTGCCAACGGCGACGTACCCGCCGCCCGCCCGGGCCACAGCCAGCACGCGGTCGCCGCTGGCCAGCGGAGCAATACCCGGACCGAGCTGCCACGACCGACCGTCCGTGGACGTCCACACGGCGTCAGGTCCCAGGGCGAGCCAGCGCCCGCCGCCACCGGCGACCATCACCGGCACGGCTCCGGCGGTGGCGTTGCCGCGGGGGGCGTGCAGGACGGCCGACTGCCAGGTGCGGCCGCCGTCGGGCGACATCAGGACGAGGGGACGCGCGAACGGAAGTGCGGCCTGCCAGCCAACGGCCACCACCGTGTGGCCAGCCGCGGCGATCGCCGTGAGCGAGGGAGGCACGGCGTTCGCGGTCGCGCCGCCCACCGCGGCGAACTGCCCGTCGGCGAGCCTGGCGGCGGGGTAGGCCACGAGCAGCCCGGCTCCGCCACGGCCCGGGCCGGCGCTGCGCGGGCTCGCGATGACGATGCCCGCTGCCGCCAGGGCAAGCAGGATCACACAGGCAACGGCGGCCACCACGACTGTGCGCCTGCCGCGCCGGGGTTTCCGCCCACCGCGGGCCGCGGGTACGGGACCGGCCGGCCGCGGGCCGCGCGGTTGCGGTCCGGTCGGCCCGGGCGGATCGGGCGGCCCGAGCGACGCGGCGGTCACGTCTACCGGTGCCGCCGGCGCGGCCACGTCCACCGGTGCCGCCGGCGCGGCCACGACCGGGATCGGCTCGGTACGCTCCAGGTCGGTGTCGGCTGGGTCCGCGCCCACCGAGCGCCGCCACTCGAGCGCCGCCGAGCGCTGCCACTCAAGTCCCGCCGGGCCCTGTCTCTCAAGTCCCACCGAGCGCTGCCACTCACGTCCCGCCGAGCGCTGCCACTCAAGTCCGGCCGCACGCCACGCGCTCAGCGACCGCTGCCACACCGACCGGCCGCCCGCCCCGGTCTTCGCGGTCCCCGGGCCGGACGGCGACGGCGGACTCCCTTCCGCCCCGGGCGCCTTGGCGGAGGCCGATGCGGGGCCGGGACCCTGTTGGTCGCCTGCGGCCGGGCCGGGACGGCCGACACCTGCCACGTCGATCCCTCCGGGATGTCCATGCAACGCGGGCGTGCGGCCAAGTGCGGGGATGACACCGCGCAGCGCCCAGCGCGAGACTGCGGCGCTGGCAGCCTCCTCGGCGGAGGTGGCGTTCGTGCTCACTGATCGTCCGGCGTGCTGGTCGTGTGTGACCAGGGCGAGCGCGGACCGGGGAGGAACGCGGTGTGTCTCACGCCCGACGATGCTAGCGGCGCGAGAGCCTGTGCCTGCGGAGATCCGGCCACGTGCGAGGTGGTGTCCGAATCCGGTCCGATTCCGGATCTTGCGGCGGATCCGGCGGGCGGCACGCCGACGACATGGTCGGCCGCTCGCGACCTGGCGTCGGCGAGCGCGCTGCACAGGCTCAGAATCTCGTCGTCATCGACACGCTCCAGGAACCGCCGCATCGTTGCGTCCTGGTCGCCGCCGGAACGCAGGACCTCCGCCATCAGCCGGGCGTCGTGATCCTCTCGCGCCTCCACCGGCCAGTACCGGAAGGCACGGCCGGACTTGTCGCGGTTGAGCACGCCCTTGCGGAAGAGGATGTTCATGACGGTCATGACCGTGGTGTACGCGACCGGCCGGCCGTACCGTAACCGTTCCCGGACCTCGCGCACGACGTAAGGACCGTCACCGGCCCACATGACCTGCATGATCGCCATCTCGAGGTCACCGAACTCGCGCAATGCCCGCACCTCCGGCCACCCATGTAAACACGGCAACCGCCACGTCAGCGGGGGCCGGCGATCGGACGTGGAGAGGAAACGGCACCCCCGGCGACGATTCGTCGCCCGCGGCCGATGTCGTTCCCGAGAAGGGCCCGGCGGCGCCCACGGCCCAGACGACCGCCGCCGCGGGCATCAACGCCGCGGTGCCGGGTGTCCTGGCAACCAGGACCAGCTACATCTCCGGGTAGGCCTCGCGGCTGTGCAAGATCGGGCATCATCGTGTGAGCGTCCACGCGCCGTCGTCTTCCAGGCCTGCGAGGGGGTGGTTGATGCCGGCTCCACAGCCGGGCTCGGACCTCGAGCCCTACGCCCAGACCGCGCGGCCGACCAGCTTCACCGGGCGGATCACCCGCGACGGCTCGACCGGGTACGCGGCCGAGGCTGGCCGTTACCAGCTCTACGCGTCGCTCGCCTGCCCGTGGTCTCACCGAGCGCTGATCGTGCGCGAACTCCTCGGCCTGCAGCAGGTCATCGGCCTCTCCCTGACCGACCCGATCAGGGATGAGCGCGGCTGGCGGTTCCCGGCCGGCAACGGCGGGGCCGACCCGGTCACCGGCGCCCGGTACGTCTCCGAGCTGTACCTGGCCACCGACACCGGCTATATCGGCCGCTACACGCTGCCGTGCGTGTGGGACACCCGGACCCACCGCATCGTGACCAACGACGTTCCGCAGATCACCGTCGCGTTCGAAACGGAGTTCCGCGCCTACCACCGGCCCGGGGCGCCCGACCTCTACCCGGAGGAGCTACGGTCCGACATCGACGCGCTGAGCACGCTCATCTTCCACGCGGTGAACAACGGTGTGTACAAGGCGGGGCTGGCGACCACCCAGGCCGCCTACGAGGACGCGTTCGACACGCTGTTCGCCACCCTGGCGGCGTTGGAGGAGCGGCTGTCCAAGAGGAGGTTCCTGGTCGGCGGGCAGCTTACCGAGGCTGATGTGCGCCTGTTCCCGACCCTGGCCCGGTTCGATGCCGTGTACCACACCCACTTCAAGTGCAACCTGCACCGGCTCATCGACTACCCGAACCTGTGGGGGTACGCCCGGGACCTGTACCAGCGCCCGGGCTTCGGCGACACGACCGATTTCGTCCAGATCAAGCGGCATTACTACCAGACGCAGGATTGGATCAACCCCGCCCGGATCGTGCCGAAGGGCCCCTACGTGAACTGGCTGGCACCACACGACAGGGACCGCTTCACCCGGCGGGCATGACCTTCTCCGCCCCGAAGGGCGTGACCCCGACACCGGATTTCCCGGAGCACGACGCTCACCCCGGATACAAGCGTCTTCGCCCCAGGTAGCCTAAGGGGCGGGGAAAGATCAGCCATTCAACCGTCGGAAGAGAGCGATGTCCGCCGTGCCTCCGGAGCTCCCACGAGCGTCCGTGGAACCCAGCGACTCAGCCAGTGACCGTGCGGACGGGAAGGCGCCGCCGGTACCAGCCAGCACGGACTTTGGTCCCAACGAATGGCTGGTGGACGAGCTCTACCAGCGTTACCTGGACGATCCGGATTCGGTGGACACGGCGTGGTGGAACTTCTTCGCCGACTACCAGCCACCCGCCGGAGCACCCGGATCCGCCGGCGCTTCCGGTACCGCCGCGGTGCCGCCCCCGGCACCGGACGGGTCCACGGCCGCGACACCGGCGCCAGCCCCGGCCACGGCGGCCGCCCCGCCCGCAGGGACCGCCCCGCCTGCGCCCGGCGCGACGCCGCCCACTCCGGCCGCCGCGCCGCCCACTCCGGCCGACGCGCCGCCCGCACGGGCCGTCGCTGCTCCGCCCGCGCAGGCCGCCGATGCACCGCCCGCACCGCCCGGACAGGCCCCCGCTGCTTCGCCTGCACCACCACCCGCCGCTGCCCCGCCCGCACCGGCCGGCGCTCCCTCCGCGCCGGTCGCCGACTCCCCCGCGCGCGCGGCCGCTCCCGCCACTACCTCAGCCGCCACGTCCACGACCCCCACCGCCCCGTCCGCCGCTGCCGTGGGCGGCCCGGGCACCGAGGCCAACCCCCCAGCGCCGGAAGCGGAGGTTCTGCGGCTGCGGGGGGCATCCGCCCGGACAGCGACGAACATGGCGGCCAGCCTGGCCGTGCCCACCGCGACCAGCGTGCGCTCCATCCCGGCCAAGCTGCTGATCGACAACCGCATCGTCATCAACAACCACCTCACCCGCGGCCGGGGGGGCAAGGTCTCCTTCACCCACCTCATCGGTTACGCCGTGGTCCACGCCCTGAGCAGCGTCCCGGAGATGAACAACGCCTACACCGAGGCGGACGGCAAGCCCGCCGTGGTGCGGCCCGAGCACGTCAATCTCGGCCTGGCGATCGACATCGTCGGCCGTGACGGCTCCCGGCAGCTGCTCGTGCCCAGCATCAAGGGCGCCGAGGCCCTGGACTTCCGCCAGTTCTGGATGGCGTACGAGGACATCGTCCGGCGGGCGAGGACGGGCAAGCTCACGGTCGAGGACTACGCCGGGACGACCCTCTCGCTGACCAACCCGGGCACGATCGGCACGGAGCATTCCGTGCCGCGGCTGATGGCCGGGCAGGGATGCATCATCGGCGTGGGCGCGATGGAGTACCCGGCCGCGTACCAGGGCGCTTCCGAGGAGACCGTGGCCCGGCTGGCGGTCAGCAAGACGGTCACCCTCACGTCTACCTACGACCACCGGATCATCCAGGGCGCCCAGTCAGGGGATTTCCTGCGCCGCATCCATCACCTGCTGCTCGGCGAGGACGGCTTCTACGACCTCATCTTCGCCGCGCTCCAGATCCCGTACGAGCCGGTCCGCTGGGTGCGTGACATCCCGGCCGGGCACGAGGACGACATCACCAAGTCGGCCCGGGTGCACGAACTGATCCACGCCTATCGCGTCCGCGGCCATCTGATGGCCGACACCGATCCGCTGAACTACAAGCAGCGCAAGCACCCGGACCTGGACATCAACCAGCACGGGCTGACCCTGTGGGACCTGGAACGGGAGTTCCCCACCGGCGGCTTCGGCGGCAAGCCGCGGATGAAGCTGCGGGAGATCCTGGGCGTGCTGCGCGACTCGTACTGCCGCACCGTCGGCGTCGAGTACATGCACATGCAGGAACCGGAGGAGCGTGCCTGGCTGCAGGCCCGGGTGGAGCGGCCGCACGGCAGGCCCGGCCACGACGAGCAGATGCAGATCCTGTCCCGGCTCAACGTGGCCGAGGCGTTCGAGATGTTCCTGCAGACGAAGTTCGTCGGCCAGCGCCGGTTCTCGCTTGAGGGGGCGGAGTCCCTCATCCCGCTGCTCGACGCGGTGCTCAGCGAGGCCGCCAGCGTTCCGCTGCACGAGGCCGTCATCGGCATGGCCCACCGGGGCAGGCTGAACGTGCTTGCCAACATCGTCGGCAAGTCGTACGCACAGATCTTCGGCGAGTTCGAGGGCAACCTCGACCCGCGCACCACCCACGGATCCGGCGACGTGAAGTACCACCTCGGCGCGGATGGCGTGTTCACCGCCCACGACGGTTCACAGATCCCCACCTCGCTGGTCGCCAACCCGAGCCACCTGGAGGCCGTCGACCCCGTGCTGGAGGGCGTAGTCCGGGCCAAGCAGGACATCCTGGACATCGGCGAGCCGGGGTTCACCGTGCTGCCGATTCTCATCCACGGCGACGCCGCGTTCGCCGGCCAGGGCGTGGTTGCCGAGACGCTGAACCTGTCCCAGCTGCGCGGTTACCGCACCGGTGGCACGGTGCACATCGTGGTGAACAACCAGGTCGGCTTCACCACCGCGCCGCAGTACTCGCGCTCCAGCGTGTACAGCACCGACGTGGCCCGCATGATCCAGGCGCCGATCTTCCACGTCAACGGGGATGACCCCGAGGCGGTGGTGCGGGTCGGGCGGCTGGCGTTCGAGTACCGCCAGGCGTTCGGCAAGGACGTGGTCATCGACCTGATCTGCTACCGCAGGCGCGGGCACAACGAGGCGGACAACCCCTCGTTCACCCAGCCGCTGATGTACGACCTCATCGATGCCAAGCGCTCCGCCCGCAAGCTGTACACAGAGGCGCTGATCGGCCGCGGGGACATCACGATGGAGGAGGCAGAGCAGGCGCTGCGCCACTACCAGGAGCAGCTCGAGCGGGCGTTCACAGAAACCAGGGAGGCGGCCCGGCAGCCGACCGCGCCGGGCGCGGTGACCAGGCCGGAGCCCGCCGCACCAGCGCCGATCGACCACGCCGCCACGCCCACCGCGATGGCCGAGGATGCCATCAAACAGATCATCGACTCGCAGCTCAACGTGCCGGACGGCTTCACGGTGCACCCGCGGCTGCGGCCGGTGCTGCAGCGCCGCGCCACAATGGTCGCAGAGGACGCTATCGACTGGGCGACCGGCGAGCTGCTCGCGTTCGGCTCCGTGCTGATGGACGGCTACACGGTGCGACTGGTCGGCCAGGACACCCGGCGCGGCACGTTCGGCCAGCGGCACGCGGTGCTGGTCGACCGCAACACCGGTGCCGAGTACACACCGCTGCGGCAGTTCAACTCGGCCAGCGCGAGGTTCCACGTCTACGACTCGCTGCTGTCGGAGTTCGCGGCGGTCGGGTTCGAATACGGCTACTCGGTTGCGCGCCCGGACGCCCTGGTCTGCTGGGAAGCCCAGTTCGGCGACTTCGTCGACGGCGCGCAGACCATCATGGACGAGTTCATCAGCTCCGGCGAGCAGAAGTGGGGCCAGCGTTCGAGCCTCGTGCTGCTGCTCCCGCACGGGTACGAGGGCCAGGGCCCCGACCACTCCTCCGCCCGGATCGAGCGGTTCCTGTCGCTGACCGCGCAGGACAACATGACGGTCGCGTTCCCGAGCACGCCCGCCAGCTATTTCCATCTGCTCCGCTGGCAGGCGCTGTCGGGGCGGCGCAAGCCGCTGGTGGTCTTCACGCCCAAGTCGATGCTCCGGCTGAAGACAGCCGTGTCGCCGGTGGCCGACTTCACGGGCGGCTCATTCATGCCCGTGGTCGGGGACAGCTCCGGCGTCGATCCCGCGGCCGTCAGGCGGATCCTGCTGTGCTCCGGGAAGATCTACTACGATCTGGCGGAGCAGCGCGTCACCGAGGGGCGCACCGACACCGCGATCGTCCGGGTCGAGCGGCTCTACCCGGTTCCGGCGGACGAACTCGCCGCTGAACTGGCGCGCTACCCCGCCGCCACCGACCTCGCCTGGGTACAAGAGGAGCCCGCCAACATGGGTGCGTGGCCGACTATGGCGCTGGCGATACCCGCCCTCGCCGCGCCCAGGCCGGTGCGGCCCGTCTCACTGCCTCCCAGCTCCGCCCCGGCCGCCGGTTCAGCCGCGAAGCACGCGGCCGAGCACCGCGGCGTGGTCGAGGCCGCGCTCAGCTAAGACATTCACATGTACTCCACCGACCAGGGCATCGAGGAACTCGCGGAACGGCGGGCGGACGACGAGGTCACCCTCGGGTGGCTGGCAGAACGTCTCCGCGAGTTCGTAGATCAGGCCCCAGAATTCGAAGCCCCGATAGACCGCCTGGCCACCTGGCTAGCCCGCCTAGACAACGACGACTGAAACCACGACCAGCGGGCCTCCCACCCCCGCCCACACCACACCCCTGACCGTCCAACGCCCCGCTAAGGGACTGGCGGGCAGATCCGCACGACTTGGCACGCGCTAAGCACTTGTGCCAAGTGCCCCGATCCGCCCCGCTGGCCCAGCCCGGCGGAGGTGTGCGTCTGGCACAAGGCGTTCAGCCGGTGTCAGATGCACCGTCCGTCCGGGCCATTCCCCCCGCCAGGCGCCCCTGATCACGACACATCTTGACTTTCAGCCAACGCGATATATCTTGTTATTGCACCCCGGGCAGGAAGGACGCGCGATGAACCACTGGACGGTCGACCGCCCGACCACGCTCGACTTTGATGGCGTGGCCGCGCTCCGGGTCCGGGTCGTCTCGGGTACGGTCGCGGTTCTGTCCACCGATGATCAGCCCCGGCTCGACGTGGCCAGCCTGACCGGGCAGCCGCTGCTGGTCAAGCACGAGGCCGGCATTCTCACCGTGACCTACCCCGACCTCACCTGGGACGGGCTGCTCGGCTGGCTGCGGCCTCAGCCGCACGCGGCGACGATCACGGTCATGGTGCCCAGGGAGTGCCCCACGCAGCTCGGCGTCGTCAGCGCCAGCGCCGTCGTGTCCGGGATCAGCGCGGCCACCTCGGTCAAGAGCGTCTCCGGGAAGATCACGCTCGACGGCGTGACGGGCGCGGTCGACGCGAGCACCCTGTCCGGCGACGTCGAGGCGCAGGGTCTGGACGGAGAAGTCGGGTTCAACTCGGTCTCCGGCGACCTCACGGTGGCCGACGGCACGGTCGGGAGGCTCGACGCCAAGACGGTCAGCGGCCGGGTGACCGCGGACGTCGAACTCAACGACGGCGGCGCCATGCGAGTGGGCACGATCTCGGGCGAGGTGGCGGTCCGGCTGCCCTCCAAGGCCAGCGCACAGGTGGAACTGCGGTCCACCACCGGGCGGGTGCAAAGCGAGTTCGACGGCCTGACTCCCTCCCGCGGCCCCGGCACGAATACCCTCAGCGGGACCCTGGGTTCCGGCGCCGGGCGGCTGCAGATCACCACGGTGTCGGGCCGGGTCACGCTGCTTGAGCGCAACCACAGGAACGCCCAACCCGGCGAGGGCGGACCCGAGACACAGAAGGATGCCTCATGAGCCCGGTGTTCCGGCACGGAAGCCTCCGCCTCTACCTGCTCAAACTGCTCGACGAGGCCCCCCGGCACGGCTACGAGATCATTCGACTGCTGCAGGACCGCTTCCTGGGCGTGTACGCGCCGTCACCCGGCACCATCTATCCCCGCCTGGCCCGGCTGGAGGAAGAAGGCCTTGTCACCCACGATGAGGTCGACGGCAGGAAGGTGTACCGGATCACCGACAAGGGCCGGGAAGAACTGCACGCGCGCATGGACGACCTGGCCGAACTCGAGGAAGAGATCACGGCTTCCGTGCGCGACATCGCCCGCGAAGTCTCCGAGGACGTCCGGGAGACGGTCCGGAGCCTGCGCGAGGAGCTCGCGTCGGCCGCGCGGGACATGAACCGCACGCGGGCCGGCGCGGACGCCAGGCACGGCCGGGACGCGGACCAGTCGGCGCAGGACAAGACGCGGCGGACCAAGGGCGGCGAGGGCAAGACCGGCGACGCCTGGAGCCGGGCCGCCGACAGCGGAGACGAGGCCGACGACGCCTGGGCCCGGACCGCGGACGAGACGGGCCGGCCACGTGGTGGCCGGGGCGGCCGCGGCTGGGGCGACTGGCCCGGGTGGATGGGCGGGCCTGACTGGGGCGGCGGGCCCGGCTGGGGTGGCTGGCCGGGTGGAGGCGGGCCGCACGGCCGGCCCAACTACCGCGCCTTCCGCGACCTGGAGCGGCTGGCCAGGCAGTTCGGCCGGGACCTGCGGGCGGCCGCCTGGCACGCCCAGGCCGTCAGCGAGGACGCGCTCGGCGACCTGCGGGTCATCCTGGACGAGACGCTCGACCGGATCAAGACGGAGGTATTCGCCGCGACCGGCCAGCACCGGCCGACGGACGCCGCCGGCGACACCGGACCAGAAGGCGCCCCGCCGCCCCCAGGACCCGGCCCCCGGCCAGAAGGCGCCCCGCCCCCAGGACCCGGCCCCCGGCCAGAAGGCGCCCCGCCCCCAGGACCCGGCCCCCGGCCAGAAGGCGGCCCCGGACCGGGCACGGACGCTGGCCCGAGCACGGCGGAAGGCTCCGGTCCCGTGCAGGACGGGGAGCCAGGCCCGGGCAAATCGGACCCGGGCCGCGAATCCGGCCCCGGAACGGGAAGCTGATCAGCCTGCCAAGTCGTGATCATGACATTGGTGTGGTCCTGGCCACACCGACGCCATGATCACGTTTTGGGCGGCACCAGACCCCGAGCGTGATCATGAGGCGGGTGCACACCTGATCGCATCCAGGTCAAGATCATGAAGACGGGCGGCGGATGCGCGCCGCGCTAGACGGTGAACACGACCTTTCCGAACAGGTTTCCGGCGATCATCGCGGCGAACCCGTCCGCGGCCTGGGTCAGCGGGAGAGTCCGGTCGATGCGCGGCCGGACACCGGCCTGCTCGCAGAACGTCAGCAGCCTGCCCAGCTGGTCGCGGCTGCCCATGGTGGAGCCGACCACGGACAGCTGGAGGAAGTACACGCGGTTCAGCTCGGCGGGCGGCGCCGCTCCGCTGGTCGCGCCGCACACCACGATCCGGCCGCCCGGGCGCAGGGCCCGCAGCGAATGCGCCCACGTGGCCTGGCCCACGGTCTCCATCACGGCATCCACCCGCTCCGGTAGCCGGGCGCCCGGCGGGAACACCTGGTCGGCGCCGAGTTCCAGCGCGCGCTCGCGTTTGGTCTCGCTCCGGCTCGTCGCCCACACCCGGTAGCCGCCCGCCCGCCCCAGAATGATCAGCGCGGTGGCCACGCCGCCGCCGGCGCCCTGGACGAGGACCGTGGATCCCGGCTTCGTCCCCGACTGGTCGAACAGCATGCGGTAGGCGGTCAGGTACGCGGTCGGCAGACAGGCTGCCTCCTCGAAGGACAGCACGCCAGGCTTGGGCAGCAGGTTGCGCCGCGGTACCGTGACTCGCTGCGCGAACGTCCCGTCGTAGCGCTCGGACAGCAGCGACCGGGCCGGGTCGAGGGTCTCATCGCCGCCCGCGACCGTGGGGTCGCCGATCACCGCGTGCACGACGACCTCGCGTCCGGTCGCGTCGATCCCGGCGGCGTCGCATCCCAGGATGATCGGCAGCCGGTCGGCCGAGATCCCGACCCCCTGCAGGGTCCAGACGTCGTGGTAGTTCAGCGAGGCCGCCTTGACGGTGACGACCTCCCAGCCGTCGGGCGGAGGCAGGTCGGGGCGTTCACCGAGTTCCAGTCCGGCCAGCGGGTCCTCGGCGTCGATGCGGGCGGCGGTGACAGCGAACATGCCCGCACCTTAGCCGCCCGCGCCACCGCGGCCGCTGGGTACCGGCGAAAGGTGCGGGCCGGCAATCGGTCGCCCGGGCCCGCAAGCACGGGCACGCCCAGGTAGATGCCTGGGCAGCGCGCTGACGTGGGCACGCGCGGTGACCCGTGTTACCGAAATGAAGCCACGTGCCTCCTTCTCATGTTCCTTGACGATCATTACCATGAGGCCCAACCTTTGAGGTGTACCCGTATGCGAACCCGGAAGAAGGTTCGAACATGGCAAGTGAGTCCGTCGCCACTGAGGTCCGCCCAACTGACGTCGGCCTGAAACGGGAACTGGGCCTGGTCGGCGCCACCTGGGCATCCGAGACCTCGATCATCGGCTCCGGCTGGCTGTTCGCTCCGCTGACTGCAGTGCTGCTGATCGGTGGCGGTGCCTGGCTGGCCTGGATCATCGCCGCGATCATCGTCATCATCCTGGCCCTCTCCCACGCCGAGCTCGGCGCGATGTACCCGGTCTCCGGCGGGACGGCCAGGTTCCCGCACTTCGCGTTCGGCAGCGTGGCCGGCATCGGGTTCGGCTTCTTCGCGTACATGCAGGCGGTCACGATCGCGCCGATCGAGTGCTACGCGTTCGTCACCTACGCCTCCTACTACTGGCCGGGCCTGTTCAACGCAGAGCAGGACAAGATCACCGGTGCTGGGCTGTGGGTGTGCGTCGGGTTGATGGCGGTGTTCACCGCGATCAACTTCCTCGCCATGCGCCTCTTCGCCCGGGTCAACAACGTCGTCACGTGGTGGAAGGTCGCGGTCCCGGTCCTGGCCATCATCGTGCTGTTGTTCAAGTTCAAGCCGGGCAACTTCACCGCCGCGGGAATCGGCCTGTTCCCCGGTGGCGTCAGGGGCGTGACCGCGGCACTGCCGCTGTCGGGCATCATCTTCGCCTACTCGGGCTTCGAGCAGGCCGACCAGCTCGCCGGCGAGATCAAGAACCCCGGCCGCAACCTGCCGCGGGCGATCATCATCTCGATCCTGCTCGGCACCATCATCTATGTCCTGCTGCAGATCGCGTTCATTGGTGCGCTGCCCGCGAGCGCGATCGGGAACGGGCTCCAGAAGATCACTAACCCAGAGATCCTCGCGGGGCCGTTCGCCGCCGTCGCGGCCCTGGGCGGGCTCGCGTGGCTGGCGCACATCTTGCGGGTCGACGCGTTCGTCTCCCCGTCCGGCACCGGCCTGATCTACACGACGGGGACCTCGCGGGTCAGCTACGGCCTGGCCAGGAACCGGTACGCCCCGCAGATCTTCGACAAGGTCAACAACTACGGTGTCCCGTGGGTCGGGCTGATCTTCGCGTTCCTGTTCGGGCTGGTCTTCCTGCTGCCGTTCCCGAGCTGGCGCTCGCTGGTCGGCATCATCGTCGGCGCGAGCGTGCTCATGTACGCCGGCGCCCCGCTGTCCGTGGGCGCCTTCCGCCGGCAGGTGCCGGATGCGAACCGGCCCTACCGGATGCCGGCCGCCGCGATCCTCAACCCGGCCGCGTTCGTCGTCGCCTGCCTGCTCATCTACTGGTCGGGGTGGCTGGTGGTCTGGAAGCTCGGCGTCGTGCTGGTGATCGGGTACGTACTGATCGGCATCTCGATGGCGTTCGACAAGCAGCGGCCGCCGCTGGACTGGAAGTCGGCGATATGGCTGCCGGTGTGGCTGATCGGCCTGGGCATCATCTCCTGGCAGGGCCAGTACGACGGCGGCGCCGAGGCGCCACCGCTCAACACCGGCAACATCCCGTTCTGGTGGGACATGCTGATCGTCGCCGTGTTCGCCCTGGTCATCTACTACTGGGCCATGGCCACCAGGCTGCCCAGGGAAGAGATGCTCTACCTCGTCGAGCGGCAGGGCACGCACGGAGACGAGCCGGAGGTGCCCCACCACTGACACGGCGGCCCGGCTCGCGGGAATCAAATGCGCTGGCCCCGTCCCCCACCGGGGGCGGGGCCAGTCGGCTTCTGCCGTCCGCGCACCGGCCAGTACCGCGTGATGACGCGGCCCTCGATCAGACCCGCGTCAACCACTCCGAACTCACGGCTGTCCACGGCACCCGCCCCGGGATTGTCGGACTGCAGCCACCAGCCGCCGCGCTCCGGCCGGGCCGCCCTCTTGACGAGAAACAGGTCCGGCCGGTCAGGATGCCGGGCAATCACCAGCTGACCCGGGCGGATTCTTGGCGGCCGCCGGGGCCGCACGCTGCGCCGGACCAGCAGCCAGTCTCCCGGCCGCAAGCCGGGCTCCATGGATCGCTCCGCGACCGCGACCCGCCAGATGGGCCAGCGCATGCATCCCCCCTGAGTGCGGGACTGCCGACGGGGTAGTGTCGGACACCGACACCCATGATCCGACATGAGAGAAGGAGATCGATGAGGCTGCTCGCACGTCTCCTCGAGCCGAAGGTCACGGTATACGCCCACTGCGACCTTCCGTGCGGGGTCTACGACCCGGCGCAGGCCCGGATCGAGGCCGAGTCCGTCAAGGCCATCATCCAGAAGTACGCCGACAACACCGACCCGGAGTTTCGCACCCGCTGCATCGTCATCAAGGAGGAGCGGTCCGAGCTCGTCAAGCACCACCTGTGGGTGCTGTGGACCGACTACTTCAAGCCGCCGCACTTCGAGAAGTACCCCCAGCTGCACACGTTGTTCAACGAGGCGACGAAGCTGGCGGGCGCCGCCGGCACCAAGGGCACCGTGGACGTCGCCAAGGCCGACGAGCTGCTTGGCAAGATCGAGGAGATCTCCAAGATCTTCTGGGAGACCAAGCAGGGCTGACGCCGCCGCAGGAGGCATCGACGCCGGAGGCCGCGCGAGTCGCGCGGCCTCCGGCGTCGCACCTGCCGTCTCTATCCACGACGGGCACCGCCGACACTTCGGCGAGCCGAATCGTCGGCACCACTTGTTGTGGACGGTAAGTTGCAGACAGGACCAGACGCCGGCCGGCGCCGACGACCGCGGCCGCCGCCAGTGGAGGACGCAGTGACCGGAAAGACCACCGCGCGGGGGGGCGCGACCGCGCCAACGGCCGTGATGGCCGAGGGCGGGACCGTCGGCGGCCGCGCCGTCCAGGATCAGGTGACCATCCGCATGCCGGCCGAGGGGGCGTATCTGTCGGTGCTGCGGACCGCCACAGCGGGCTTGGCGGCCCGCCTGGACTTCACCCTGGACGAGATCGAGGACCTGCGTATCGCCGTGGACGAGGCCTGCGGCATGCTGCTCGCCCAAGCGGTGCCCGGTGCCGACCTGGAGTGCGACTTCACGCTGGGCGAGGACAGGATGAGCATCGCCGTCTCGACTCTCGCCGCGCACCCACGCTCTCCTGCCCGCGACACGTTCGCCTGGACGGTGCTCTCGGCGCTCGCGGGCAACGTGGACGCGTGGGTCGGGCCGGGCGACAGGGTCACGGTCATGCTCATGAAGATCCGAGAGTCGTCGAGGCCCGGGTGACCGGAGAAACCGAGACCCGGCTGACCGAGGGCGTCAGCGCGCATGTGACCGAGGAGATCGAGATCACGGTCACCGAGCGGTTCGATGCGTCGGCGGACGAGACCGAGCTGACCGTCACCGCGAAGATCCAGCATGCGGTCCCCGACCGGGGCCGGGCCAGGGACCTGTTCGAGCGGCTCGCCACGCTGCCCGACGGCGACCAGGAGCGGCTCCGCATCCGCGGCGAGCTGGTCGAGCTGCACCTTCCGCTGGTGGAGTACCTCGCGCGGCGGTTCCGCAACCGAGGCGAGTGGCTAGACGACCTGACCCAGGTCGCCACGATCGGCCTCATCAAGTCGATCGACCGGTTCGACCTCGAACGGGGCGTCGAGTTCTCCACCTACGCGACGCCCACCATCGTCGGCGAGATCAAGCGTCATTTCCGTGACAAGGGATGGGCGGTGCGAGTGCCGCGGCGGCTCCAGGAGCTGAAGCTGGCGCTGACGAAGGCCATCGGCGACCTCGCACAGCGCGAAGGCCGGGCCCCGACCGTCGGGGAGATCGCCGCGCACCTGCAGATGAGCGAGGAGGAGGTGCTGGAAGGCCTGGAGTCGGCCAACGCCTACTCCACCGTGTCGCTGGACGCGCCCGATTCGGGCGACGACGATGCGCCCGCGGTGGCCGAGTCGCTGGGCATGCTCGACGACGCGCTGGAGGGCGTGGAGTACCGGGAATCGCTTAAGCCCCTGCTGGAGCAGCTGCCGCCGCGGGAGAAGCGGATCCTCCTGCTGCGCTTCTTCGGCAACATGACGCAGTCACAGATCGCCAGCGAGCTCGGCATCTCCCAGATGCACGTCTCCAGGCTGCTCGCCAGGACCCTCACTCAGCTCCGGGCCGGGTTGACCGCCGACGACTAGCCCTGCCGGGCCGGCGGGTCTGCGGCCGCGTGCCCTCTCGCCGCGTCTTCTCCGGCCCTGCGCCCTCTCGCCGCGTCTTCTCCGGCCCTGCGCCCTCTCGCCGTTCCTGCTCTTGCCGGGCCCGCCCTCGTCCCGTCTGGTCCGGCGGCGTCCGCTCCCGACCTGTTCCTGTTAGGGCACGCAGGCTGGGCGGCGCCAACAGGGCGGCGAACCCGGCGGCGGCCAGCACGACCACGGGTACCCCCCAGTCGAGCCGGTGGCCCTGCAGCAGATAGATCCCCACGATGCCGAAGAACAGTTGCGTGAGCAGGGCGGGCGTGCGGCTCCAGCGGCGGGCCCGGGCCAGACCGCGCGCCACCACGGCCAACGCGGCGGCGCTCGCCACCGCGATCACCGTCAGCGCGATACCGCTGCCCGTCTGGTAGGACCGCCCGGCGGCGGTGTCGACGCCGGCGAGCACCGCCGCCGCCAGCACCACGGCCGACTCCACCGCCTGCACAACGGCGGCGGCGCGGAGCGTGCCGGGACTATGCCCCATATGCCCGGCACCTCCTCACCGTCACTACCCTGATCACGTGCGCGCGATGCTCATCGTTAACCCACATGCCACCTCTACCACGTCCTTGCGCAGGGATGTCATCGCACGCGCGCTGGCCTCCGAACTCGATCTCACGGTCGTGCAGACACGGTACCGGGGCCACGCCGCCCATTTCTCCGGGGAGGCCGCGCGGGACGGCTACGATCTTGTGCTCACGCTCGGCGGCGACGGCACCGTCAACGAGGCGGTCAACGGGCTGCTCCGCACCCGCCCGCCCGCGGCCGGCGGGCCGGAGACGCGCCCGGCGCTGGCGACGGTGCCGGGCGGGAGCGCGAACGTCTTCACGCGAGCGCTCGGGATGCCATCCGACCCGGTGGACGCCACCGGCCGCATCCTCGCCGCGCTGACCGGCACGCAGACCCGCACGACCGGCACGCAGACCCGCACGACCGGCACGGGGACCCGCATGACCCGCACGGAGAACCACACCGCGGCAGGATCCCTCACCAATGAGCCAGGGGTCGGCAGCGCCGGGGTCGGATACCGCATCATCGGGCTGGGACTGGCCCAGGACCGCTACTTCACCGTTAACGCCGGCCTTGGTTTCGACGCCGAGGTGGTGCGCGCGGTCGAAGGGCTCCGCGCGGATGGGCAGGAGGCGAGCGCGGGGCTTTATGTGTGGACCACTATCCGCCATTTCTACGGCGTCACCAATCGGCGCCAGCCCGCACTCACCCTGGAGGTAGACGGCAGGCCGGCCGCCAGGCGCTTGTTCTTCGCGATCGTCTCGAACGCCGCGCCGTGGACCTATCTGGGCAACCGGCCGATCAACCCGAGTCCCGATGCCGGATTCGACACCGCCCTCGATGTGTTCGCCCTGCGCTCGCTGGGCACGCTGCCCACCCTCATCACCCTGCGCCACATGCTCGGCATCGGCCCGGAAGGGAGTGCCTGGTCCAAGCACACCCTCAGCCTGCACGACGAGCGGGAACTGACGTTCCGCGCCACCAGGCCGATCGCATTCCAAGTTGACGGGGAGTACGTCGGCGAGCGCGAGCAGGTGACGTTCCGCTCGGTTCCCCATGCCCTGCGCGTCATTTCCTGACGGCAATCCGCGGCACCGGCGCAGTCCCAGCGGGCGGCGGTCCGCCCGCATGCCAATCCGGCGGCGCAACAGCGCCTAGCTGGAGACTGTGATCTATCTGACACGGAAAACATTCCAAGCCTTTGCCACAGCCTCTTGCCAATTGATCCACGAGGTTGAGAGGGTGGATGTGGTTCGAGTGCGCAGCGTGCAACGCGCATGCTGTCGTCCGGTCAGCCGGGTGCATGCACGGTCAACGGGTTCGGACAGGGGCCACGCGGGGGCCAGCGGCCCTACAACTAGCAGTGTCGCGTGCTCCCAGGGCCCAGGCGCGGGTCTTGAATGTGGCTCAGCTCGTGAAATCATTCACAAGCCGTGCCAGGCGGAACCCAGGCTTCCAGCCTGGCAAGTCGAAGAGGAGTGGACCGCATGGACTGGCGTCACCACGCCGCCTGCCGTGAGGTGGACCCGGAGCTGTTCTTCCCGATCGGGAACACGGGACCCGCCCTTCTCCAGATCGACGAGGCCAAACAGGTGTGCAGGCGCTGCCCGGTGATGGAACCGTGCCTGCATTGGGCCGTCGAGAGCGGCCAGGACGCCGGCGTGTGGGGCGGCATGAGCGAGGACGAGCGGCGGGCGTACAAGCGCCGTGCGGCCCGCGTCCGCGCCCACGCCCGGGCCTAGGGACGCCCTGAGGCCCCGTCTAGGGATCCACCACCGGGCCAGCGCCGCCGGCTATCCAGCGTTGCCCGGTACCAGGCTGCCCGCCTGCGGCGACGCGGGTGCTTCGAGCGGGAGGGCGACCAGCACCGCGGTGCCCCCTCCGGCGCGCGGCGAAATCTCCAGCCGGCCGCCAAGCTCGGAGACCACCAGCGCACGCACGATCTGCAGGCCCAGGCTTGTCGTGGCGTCCAGCCGGAACCCCTCCGGCAGGCCCACCCCGCTGTCCTCCACCGCCACCGTCAGCCGGGTGGGCCCCCGGTCGACGGTCACCGTCAGGGTTCCCGCCGCCGCGGCGGCCGCCGCGTGAGCCAGGCCGTGCTGCAGCGCGTTCTGCAGCAGTTCCGTCAGCACCAGCGCGAGCGGAGTGGCGAGCGCGGCCGGCAGCAACCCGAACCGCCCGGAGATGACCGGGGTGACCCTCGCCTCCGGTGCCGACAGCTCGCCCGCCATCGCGGCCACCCGCTGCGCGATGTCGTCGAAGTCGACGATCTCGTCTGGGGCGTACGAGAGCGTCTCGTGGACGACGGCGATCGACCCGACCCTGCGCACGGCCTCCTGCAGCGCCGCCCTGGCCTCCGGCGCGGACAGCCGCCGCGCCTGCAGCCGCAGCAGCGCCGCGACCGTCTGCAGGTTGTTCTTGACCCGGTGGTGGATCTCCCGGATGGTGGCGTCCTTGGTCATCAGCTCCCGCTCGCGGTGGCGCAGCTCAGTGACGTCGCGCACGAGGATCAGCGCGCCCGTGCGCAGGCCGCCCACCACCAGCGGGATGGACCGCAACTGGACGACCGACCCGTTCCCCTCGACCTCGGTCTCCCGCGGCGCGCGGCCGCTGGCCGTGACCATCAGCGAGTCGTCGACAGGCTGATCCGGCGCGCGCAGCCCCGCCGTCAACGGGCCCAGTTCGGCTCCGACCAGGTCAGCGGACAGGCCGAGACGCCGGTAGGCCGACAGCGCGTTGGGGCTCGCGTAACTGACTTTGCCGGACCGGCCGAGCCGGAGCAGCCCGTCGCCGACCCGCGGCGACCGGACCAGGGCGGGCTCCTCGCCGGGGTCCGGGAACATGCCCGCGGCGACCATCTGGGCCAGGTCGTCGGCCCCCTTGAGGTAGGTCAGTTCCAGCCGGCTCGGCGTACGGGCCGAGCTGAGATTGGTGCTGCGCTCGATCACCGCGATCACCCTGCCCCTGCGCGTCACCGGGATCGATTCCCGCCGGACCGGGACGCCGTGGGTCCACTCCGGGTCGCCTTCCCGGCAGATGCGCCGTTCGGCGCGGGCCGCCTCCACGAACGGCCGCTCCCCCGCCGCCGCCACCGTGCCGACCATGTCGTCATACAGCGCCGTGGGCCCGGTCGTCGGGCGCATCTGGGCCAGCGCCACCCAGCCGGACCCGGTCCGCAGCGGCGCCCAGAGCACCAGGTCAGCGAACGACAGATCGGCGAGCAGCTGCCAGTCCGACACGAGCGCGTGCAGCCGCTCCACGTCGGCCCCGGTCAGCGGGGTCAATCCGCGGGCCAGGTCGGTCAGGGTCGGCACGTCTCATCATCGCACCCGGTTCTGGCCGGCCGGGCCGCCGTGCGGGATCATGTCCGGACGGCGTCCCCAGCGGGAAGGATGTGATCGTGATCGCCTCTCCTGCTCGCAGCGACGCGGACGGTGGCCCACCCCCGCCCGGCCAGGCGAGCGCGAGGATCCCCAAGTACTACGCCGTGAAGCGGCAGCTGCTCGAACTGACCAGGGCGATGTCACCGGGCACCCCCGTCCCGCCCGAGCGTGAGCTCGCCCTCAGGTACGGGACCTCGCGGACAACCGTCCGGCAGGCGCTGGCCGAGCTGGTCGTCGAGGGGCGGCTGCTGCGGATGCAGGGCAAGGGCACCTTCGTGGCCATGCCCAAGGTCGCCCAGATGCTGGAGCTGTCCAGCTACACCGAGGGCATGCGGGCACAGGGCTTGCGCCCGCAGACGGTGGTCCTGGACACCGGCTACATCACCGCCGACGACGAGCTCGCGGGGCTGCTCGGCATCCGGGCCGGCAGCCGGGTGCTCCGCATCCACCGGCTCCGGCTGGCCGACGGGGCGCCGATGTCGGTCGATGCCTCGCACCTGTCCGCGCAGCGTTTCCCCGGGCTGCGCCGCAACCTGGACCGCCACCCGTCGCTCTACGAGGCGCTCGCCACCGACTACGGAGTCGAGATCGCCGAGGCGCAGGAGACGATCGAAACCGTGCTCGCCGATCCCAAGGACGCCCCGCTGCTGGGGGTCGATGTCGGCATGCCGCTGCTGCTGCTGTCGCGCCACTCATTCGACACGGCCGGTGTCCCGGTCGAGTGGGCGCAGTCGCGCTACCGCGGCGACCGCTACAAGCTGGTGACCCGGTTGCACCGGAGAAGCAAGGGCACCAAGGACGCGGAGTAGCGCCATGAACGTCCTGGTCATACCCGCACCGGACCCGCCCAGCCAGAAGGAGCGCACGTGACCGACGACATCCTCGACGAGGCCCGCAGACAGGTGCTTAACGGCGGTGCCGGGCTGGACACCGGCCAGGTTCTCCGCGTCCTGCGCCTGCCCGGCGACCGGCTGGACGAGGCGCTCTCGCTCGCGCATGAGGTGCGGATGCGCTGGTGCGGCCCGGAAGTGGAGGTCGAGGGGATCGTGTCGGTGAAGACCGGCGGCTGCCCGGAGGACTGCCACTTCTGCTCCCAGTCGGGCAGGTTCGCGTCACCGGTCCGGCCGGTCTGGCTCGACATCGCCGAGCTGGTCGCGGCGGCGAAGGCGACCGCCGCCACCGGGGCGAGCGAGTTCTGCATCGTGGCCGCCGTACGCGGCCCCGACGAGCGGCTGATGTCCCAGGTCAGCGAGGCGGTGCGGGCGATCGCCGGCGAGGTGGGGATCAACGTCGCCTGCTCGCTGGGGATCCTCACCCCGAGTCAGGCCGGCGAGCTTGCCGCCCTCGGCGTGCACCGCTACAACCACAACCTGGAGACGGCCCGCTCGTACTTCGGCCAGATCGTGACCACCCACGGCTGGCAGGAGCGGTACACAACCTGCGAGCTGGTGAAGGCGGCGGGGATGGAACTGTGCTGCGGCGGCATCGCCGGCATGGGCGAGACGCTGGAACAGCGGGCGGAGCTCGCCACCGAACTCGCCGGTCTGGGGCCCGACGAGGTGCCGCTGAACTTCCTCAACCCGCGTCCCGGGACGCCGCTGGCCGGCCGCCCGCCGCTGGGCGCGACGGACGCGCTGCGCACGATCGCCGCGTTCCGGCTGGCGCTGCCGCGCGCCGTGCTGCGTTACGCGGGAGGCCGCGAGCTGACCCTCGGCGACCTGGGCACCGAGGCGGGGATGCTCGGTGGCATCAACGCCATCATCGTCGGCAACTACCTCACGACCCTCGGCCGGCCCGCACAGGCCGATCTGGAGATGCTCGGCCGCCTGCGGATGCCGATCAAGGCGCTCTCCGGCACTCTCTGATCGCCCGCGCTCCCGCTCCGCTCCGCCACGCGACGGCCCGGGAGGTAAAGATCTTCCATCTTTCGTCGGCGCAGCCATTGCCCGTCATGACCCTTGGCCGCACCATAGACGTCATCACGCGACACGCGTCGCATCGTGCCCGCCCCGCGATGTGGCCTGGCGGGCTCACGGCCCATTGTCCACGCACGGAAGAGGACGTGATGGCGCAGCCCCGCCCCCCGCGCGCGCACGTCGTCGGCCGGCGCACGGCCGCGGTGCTGTTAGCCGCGGCACCAGCCCGGACGCTTGGGATCCGGTCCCTCGACCACACCACCCCGGCAGCCAGGGGAATCTCGTTCCCGCTCTCCCGCCCACACACGCACGTGGCGGCCGCGGCGTTACCGTCCGCGCCCCTGCTGGTGGACCGCCCCGACGACGTCCCGGCAGAACGTCTGAGCCCGGCGGAACGGCTGAGTGGAGCGCGCCGGGGTGGCTGGCGGGACATGGCAGCTGCGGCGTGCGGCAGCCGGGGACACCGGCTGCAAACCATTGCGTTAAATGATTCACGGCTGCATCGTGAACACCACTACGTGGCAAGCGTCGCGTACCGAACACCCGTTAACGGCACACGAAAGAGGACGTGATGGCGCAGCCCCGCATCGCACGCACGCACGTCGGCATCTGGATCGTGATCGCGGTCGTTCTGGCGGCCGCCCTGATCGGGACGCTGTGGGTCCCGTTCTACAACCACCTGACCCCGGCGTTATGGGGATTCCCCTTCTTCTACTGGTACCAGCTCCTGTGGGTGCCGATCGTCGCGATCCTGTCCGCGATCGCGTACCTGCTCAGCCGGACGGCTGAGCGAGGTAACTCGCACGCCAGCGCGCAGGCCCCGGACAAGGACCCCGGGGAGGCGAGCTGACATGAGCGACAACGCTGTTGCGTTCACCATCGTCATCGTCTTCTTCGGGGTCGTCACCCTGATCGGTTTCGCCGCCGCCCGGTGGCGCCGGGCCGAGGACAAGCTGCACCTCAACGAGTGGGGGCTGGGCGGACGTGGCTTCGGCACGTTCATCACCTGGTTCCTGCTCGGCGGCGATCTCTATACCGCCTACACCTTCATCGCCGTGCCAGCCCTGGTCTTCGGGGTCGGCGCCGTCGGCTTCTTCGCCGTCCCCTACACGATCATCGTGTTCCCGATCGTGTTCGTGTTCGCCCCGCGGCTGTGGTCGGTGTCGCGCGTGCACAGCTACATCACCCCGGCGGACTTCGTCCGCGGGCGCTACGGGTCTCGTGGCCTGGCGCTGGCGGTGGCAGTGACCGGCATCCTGGCCACGATGCCCTACATCGCCCTGCAGCTGGTCGGCATCCAGGCCGTGCTCACCGTGCTCGGGGTGGGCGGTGACTGGCCGCTGATCATCGCCTTCGTGGTGCTCGCCGGGTACACCTGGCTCGCCGGGCTGCGCGCCCCGGCACTGATCGCCTTCATCAAGGACACCCTCATCTACGTGATGATCATCGTGGCGATCTTCTACATCCCGGCCAAGCTGGGCGGCTGGGGCCACATCTTCTCGACCGCGGGCTCGCACCTGGCGACGACCAACCCGAAGACCGGCAAGCCGTTCGGCTCGCTGACCGTCGGGCCCACCGCCGTGTGGGCGTACTCCTCGCTCGCGCTCGGCTCAGCGCTGGCGCTGTTCATGTACCCGCACGCGGTGACGGGGGTGCTGGCCTCCCGCCGCCGCAACGTCATCCGCCGCAACATGGCGATCTTGCCCGCCTACTCGCTGATGCTCGGGTTCGTCGCCCTGCTGGGCTACATGGCGCTCGCGGCGCCCGGCGTGCCCCAGGCCGTCAAGGCGAACGGCGCCAACGCGCAGCTGGCCGTGCCGTTCTTATTCCAGAAGATGTTCCCGCCCTGGTTCACGGGCATCGCCCTCTCGGCCATCGTCATCGGCGCGCTGGTCCCAGCGGCGATCATGTCGATCGCGGCAGCGAACCTGTTCACCCGCAACATCTACAAGGAGTACTTCAACCCGGACGCGACCCCCCGCCACGAGACCAGGGTCGCCCAGACCGTCTCGCTTGTGGTCAAGCTGGGCGCGCTGCTGTTCGTGCTCGCGCTGAGCAAGACGTTCTCCATCAACCTGCAGCTGCTCGGCGGGGTCTGGATCCTGCAGACCTTCCCCGCGATCGTGGTCGGCCTCTACACCCGCTGGTTCCACCGCTGGGCGCTGGTCATCGGGTGGGCGGTGGCGATGGCATACGGCACGATCGTCGCCTACAACACTCCCGCACCGGGCGTGCCGGGCTCGCATTTCGGCGCGTCGACCGCGAACGTGCCGGTCTTCAACCACACCGTGTACATCGCGCTCACCGCGCTTGTCATCAACCTTGTGGTGGCGATCGTGCTGACCGTGGTGTTCCGGCTGATGAAACTCCCCGCGGGGACGGACGAGACCGCGCCCGCCCAGTACGTCGCCGACCCGGCCGGCGCACCGGGCGCCGCCGTCCCGGCTCCGACGGTGGCGGCCGAATCGGCCGAACCGCGCCGCTCCTGACGGGCCGGGCGACCCACCCGGCCCGTCAGCCGGTCACCAACTGCCGCGTCCTGAGGCGCCGTCCCGCCCCGACCGGCTTGCGCATGACGAACCGGTCGAGCGGCGCGTACACGCGGGAGCCCGCCGCCGCGCCGTAATGCGTGACGGTGATCGACGTGGTGCCGCCGTGCTCGGCCGGCGCCACATCGAAGGATGCGAAACCGTACGGCGTGGCCAGATCACGGTAGGCCGACCACGGGGCCGGCTCCGTGGTCGTGATGGTCGGGTGCTGGCTCTGTGGGCTGCCGGGCCCGATCCCGGTGATCAGCACGCCGTCATGCGGCGTGTCGAAGTCGCCGACCGGGGTGGGGGCCGAGTGGCCGCCGCCACCGATGATCATGTGCACGGTGCCGTCGCGGGTGTCGATCTCGTCCGGGTCGCTGCCCTGCGGGGCGGGAGTCAGCAGGCTGCTGCCGGGCAGGACGCCGCGGACGGGGAAGGTCCGCTCGAAATGGTGTTCGTGCCCGGCCACCACCAGATCGACGCCGTACGCGTCGAACAGAGGCATGAACTCCTGCCTGATCCCCAGGTCGGCGCCGTTGAAATGCGCCGACGACATGGCGACCTGGTGCATGCGGACCACGATCCAGTCGATGTCGCCGGCCCGCCGGGCCGCGGCCAGTTCGGCCTCCAGCCAGGCGCGCTGCAGGCCGTGACTGTAGCCGCGGATGTACGGATCGTCGCCGTTGGCCCGATATCCGGGGACATGATCACGCCGGTACGCGCTGAAGCCGCCGTCCTGGAGGCAGACGTCGTCGCTGTTGACGGACAGGACCCGGATCGTGCCCACGGTGAACGCGTACCAGTTGCCGTGGAACTCCGCCGAGCCGTTGCCGGGCAGCTCGAACCTGGTCTGGTAGGCGAGGTAGCCCTGCGGCCCGTTGGCCACCTCGTTCTCGTGGTTGCCGGCCGCCGGCATCCACGGCCGGTACCGCGCCGAGCGCATGTTGTTGGTGAAAAACGAGGTCCAGGTCGCCACCGGCGCATCGCTGACGTTCGCGTAGCACAGGTCGCCGTTCATCAGGTGGAACAGGGGGTCGAGCGCGTCGACGGCGTCGACGATGTAGCCAGCGTTAGGCGTGTTCGGGCCGAGGCCCATGCCGACCGGAGCCGGAACCGACTGGTCGCCGAAGCTGGTGAAACGGAACCCCTTCCCGCGGACGCGCGGGCCGGTCCGGAAGGTTCCGGCGACCGGGCCGACGCCATCGTGGATCACCTGATACGCGAACGATGTGTCCGGGTGCAGGTGGTCAACCGCGGCGTGGTAGGTGTACACGGTCTCGCCGGTCATCGCCTCGGTGTAGACCCGTTCCTGCGCCGGCACCTCCTGGCCGAACGCCTCGCCACGCGGGCCCACCCGCAGCCGCGGCCGCGCGACCCGGGCCGGGGCCGCCCAGGAGACGGCGATCTGGGTGGCGGCGTCGGCGCCGAACTGTACGTGCAACTGCTCGGGCGGCGGGGCACCGGCCACATCGGGCCGGCGGACAAGTGAAGGGGCCGAGCGCGGGCCGGCCAGCAGCGGCACCGTTGCGGCAGCGCCGCCCGACAGCAGGATCTGCCGTCGGGTTGCGCAGGTCCGGTCGCTCACCACGTTCTCCCGCTCGGCGGGCTTGGAGCCCTCACAGGACGAGCGTCGTATCCGCCTGCGCCACGTGGGTTCCTGCCAGGTGAACGCGCCTGGTCGCGGCCGTGAAGGTTGGCGGCGGCCACCCTGATGACTGCGCGGGCGCCGGTGGCTATTGTCGTCGGCATGGAGAGCCTTGGCGAGGATCTGCTGCTGCTGTCGATCCGGCCGGACAGGGGCAGGATCGGGAACGCGGACAAGATCGACTTCGGGCTGATGGGCTCCGAGCTCGTGCGGCTGGCCGCGCTCGGGCGGGTCGAGGTCGCCCACGAGCGGATCGCCGTGCGTGACACCACGCCCACCGGCGACCCGGAACTCGACGCCGCGCTGACCAGCCTCACCGAAGCCAGGCGGCCGCCCAAGGCGACAGCCTGGGTGGGCAAGCCGCGGCGGGGCATCCGCGCCGCGTACGTCGGCCGGCTTACGCGGGCCGGGGTGATCCAGCTGGAGCCGGCCCGCTTCCTGGGCATCCCCACCAGGCCACGGCTGCGCCTGGCCGACGGCGGGCGGGCAGCCGACGCCAGGGCGCGGCTCGACGCGATCGCGCTGTCATCCGGGCCCGTGGACGTCACCCAGGCGGCCTACGGCGGCCTGGCACACGCAATCGGCCTGGCATCGCGGCTGTACCGGGGCCGGGATGGCCGCCCGGCTCGCAACCGGCTCGCCGGGGTGGCGAAGGGCGGCGACGCCGCGCCGGACGCCGCGACCAGGGCCGCGAACGACGCCGCGGTACGCGCCGCGTCCGACGCCGTCGTGCAGGCCGCGAACGACGCCGCGGTGCAGGCCGCCGCGCACGCCGCGAGCGCGGCCGCGGTCCATGCCGCCGTGCACGCAGCGAACCACGCCGCCTCACACGCGGCCGCGCATGCGGGCGGGCACGCGGGAGGCGCCGGCGGGCACGGCCACTGACGCGCTCCCGCCACCCCGGCGCCGGGATGGCCTGCTGGTAACGTCGCCGGCATGGTCGAGGGCACTCAGGAGGCCGCCGGAGCGGGAACGGCGCAGGCGCCGGGTGCCGGTGGCGGGGAGGCACCACGTCACGGCGGCGCGCAGGCGGTAGCCGCCGCCCGCCGGCACGGGGTGGCCACGATGTTCACCCTCTCCGGCGGGCATGTGTTCCCGCTTTACGACGGAGCCGTCAAGGCCGACCCGCCGATGCGGCTGGTGGACGTCCGGCACGAGCAGACCGCCGTGTTCGCGGCCGAGGCGACGGCGCGGCTCACGCGCGGCCCGGGCCTGGCCGTCCTGACTGCCGGCCCGGGGGTGACGAACGGCATCAGCGCGGTCACCACATCACATTTCAACGGGTCGGCGGTGGTCGTGCTGGGTGGCAGGGCGCCGGACTACCGCTGGGGATCCGGCAGCCTGCAGGAGATCGACCACCCGCTGCTGCTCGCCCCGATCACCAAGCGCGCATGGACCGAGCACCAGGCGGGGCACGTGGGCGCCGCGGTCGACGACGCGTTCCGCATCGCGGCCACCCCGCACCGGGGGCCCGTGTTCCTCGACTTCTCGCTGGAGGCCCTGTTCGGCGACGCGGCCGCTGACGCGCCTGCCGGCATCCCGCCAGCCACCAGCGGGGTGCCGCCCGCTCCCGCCCCCGAGGCCGCTGACGTGGACGCGATCGCGGGGCTGGTCGCCGGCGCCAGCCGCCCGGTGCTGGTGCTCGGCTCGGATGTGTGGCTCGGCGGCGCGGAGGCGGCGGCGCGGGCCGCAGCCGAGGAACTCCGGCTGCCCGTGATCACCAACGGCCAGGCGAGGGGCGTCTTGCCGGCCGGGCATGACCTGCTGGCCACCCGCGCGCGCTCGGTGGCCTTCGGGGAGGCGGACCTGGTCGTAGTGGCCGGCACGCCGCTGGACTTCCGGCTGGGCTACGGCGAGTTCGGCGGCAAGGACGGCGCCCCGCCCGCCCACGTGGTGCACGTGGCGGACGCCCCGGACCAGATCGCCACCCACGGCCCGCTCGCCGCCTCCGCCGCGGGCGACCTGGCGGCGTTCTTCACCGCGCTCGCCGGCGCGGTCCCGCGGGTGACGCGGCGGGCGTGGGACGAGTCCTGGCTGCCGAGGCTGCGCACCGCCCGCACCGAGGCGATGGCGGGCGACGGCGCGCTGCTGGCGAGCGACGCCGACCCCATCCACCCGATGCGGGTTTACGGCGAACTCGCCCGCCTCCTCGACGAGGACGCGGTCGTGATCGGCGACGGCGGCGACTTCGTCTCCTACGCGGGCAAGTACGTCGAGCCGAAACGTCCCGGCGGGTGGCTCGACCCCGGGCCGTACGGGTGCCTGGGTACCGGCCTGGGCTACGCGATCGCCGCCCGCATCGCGCGCCCCTCGGCACAGGTGGTGCTGCTGCTGGGCGACGGCGCGGCGGGATTCTCGCTGATGGACGCGGACACGCTGGTACGGCACCGGCTGCCGGTCGTCATGATCTGCGGCAACAACGGCATCTGGGGCCTGGAGAAGCATCCCATGCAGGCGCTGTACGGGTACGACGTGGCCGCGGACCTGCAGCCTCGCTGCCGTTACGACGAGGTGGTCCGGGCCCTCGGCGGCGCCGGCGAGGTCGTCACCCGGCCGGACGGCATCGCGCCCGCGCTGCGCCGGGCCTTCGGCTCAGGCGTGCCCTACCTGGTGAATGTGATCACCGACCCGGCGGTCGCCTACCCTCGCTCCACCACCGGCATCTAGCCCGGCGGGCATGCCAGAGGCCTGGCCCTGCCGGAGCCGGTCACGCCCGGTGGCCGACCGCCCGGGCAAGGAAGGCCTGGCGGTCCACCAGAACCCGCTCCACCGTCCCGGCGCCCACCACACGGTCCTCGCCGCCGCCGTCGCCGCCCGACTCTCCGGCGCGGTGGCCGCCCTCGCGGGCGATGAAGCTGAACACAAGCCTGCGCCCGTCGACCTCGGTCAGTTCCGCCTCCACCACGACCTCGGCACCGACCGGGCTGGCCCGCCGGTGCTCCAGCGATGCGGACGTGCCGACCGAGGTCAGGCTGGGAGCCAGATGCGGCGCGATGGCCGCCACCGTGGCCGCTTCCGCCAGCGCCAGCAGCCGGGGCGTGGCGAGCACCGGTACGTCCCCGCTGCCGGCCTCGATCGCGGTGTCCGCGTCGGCCACCACCGCGCTCACCGACGCGCGCTGCCCCGCCGCAACCCCCATACGACAACACTAAACGCCGGGCAGCCGACTGCCGGCGCGCCGGATCCCGTCCCTTCATGGCTGCCAGCACACCCGGCGCACGGTCCGGCCGACAGGCGATCGCCGGGCCAGGTGAAAGCCGCGATCGTCATGCGTAGGCTGACGGCCGATGGACGACAGCCCTCTGTACTGCGACCGCTGCGGTCTCCCGCTCCCCGCCGCGGCGACCGGGCCCGGCCACGAACCCTGCGAGGCCGCCCGTGCCCTAGAGCCACCCCGCTACTGCCCCCGGTGCGGCCGCCGCATGGTAGTCAAGGTAACCCCCACCACCTGGTCCGCCCGCTGCCCCCGCCACGGCCCCACCCACGACATCAGCTAGCCAACCGACCCCTCGCTCTCCCCCAGCGCCCAGGTGGCGACCTTTCCTCTCCAGCCGCCGCGAACGGATCCGAGACAGGGCGCCCCCGCACGGACAACTCAGCTGATGGTCGCGATGAGGTCGCCCTCCTGGACCACATCCCCCTCGGCCACGTGCAGCTTGGCCAGGGTGCCGGCCTCCTCGACC
>Ga0081540_1000608_pt1 | contig 34144 bp, 32 predicted proteins | sample TabmetS2T1R1_FD_71024 | JGI IMG/M metagenome (GOLD analysis project Ga0081540, IMG submission 71024) | Tabebuia heterophylla rhizosphere microbial communities from the University of Puerto Rico - S2T1R1 | ecosystem: Host-associated > Plants > Roots > Rhizosphere ...
CTGCTGCATCTCGGCCCCGGCCTCGCCAATGGCCTTGCCAATTTGCACAACGCCAAGAAGGCCAATTCCGGCATCGTCAACATCGTCGGCCAACATGCCACCTACCATATCGGCTACAACGCCCCGCTGACGTCGGACATCGAAGGCCTGGCGCGGCCGATGTCGGCCTGGGTGCGGACCTCGCCGGATGCGAAGTCGGTCGCCGCCGACGGCGCCGCCGCGATTGCCGCGGCCAAGACCGCGCCGCCGCAGATCGCAACCCTGATCCTGCCGGCAGACACCGCCTGGAACGAGGCCGACGGCATCGCGCAGGTGCCGGTGGAAAGCCAGCGCGCCAATTACTCCTCGCAGGCCGTGGACAACGCCGCCAAGGTGCTGCGCAACGGCGGCGCCTCGACGCTGCTGCTGATGACCGGCAGCGCGCTCACCGAGCACGGGCTGGCGCTGGCCGCGCAGATCGCGGGCAAAACCGGCTGCAAGGTGATGGGCCAGACCTACAATCCGCGGATGGCGCGCGGCAGGGGCCGCTTCGCCATCGATCGCATCCCTTACGTGATCGAGCAGGCGCTGCCGATCCTGAAGGACTTCAAGAACATCGTGCTGGTCGAGGCCAACGATCCCGTCGCCTTCTTTGCCTATCCGAACAAGCCGAGCATGCTCAAGCCGCAGGGCTGCGAGGTGCACCGCATGACCACCGGCGCCGAAAATTCCGTCGCCGCGCTGGAAGCGCTGGCCGGCGCGCTTCACGCGCAGCCGTCCGACCGCCAGCCGCAAAAGATGGTCGAACTCGCCAGGCCGACCGGCGCGCTGACGCATGCCTCGATCGCGCAGGCGATCGCGATGGCGATCCCGGAAAACGCCATCGTGGTCGACGAATCCATCACCACCGGCCGCGGCTTCTTTCCGCCGACGGCGGCCGCCGCGCCGCATGACTGGCTGCAGAATATGGGCGGCTCGATCGGCTTCTCGACGCCGGTCGCAACCGGCGCTGCGGTGGCATGTCCCGACCGCAAGGTGATCTGCATGGTCGGCGACGGCAGCGCGATGTACACGCTGCAATCGCTCTGGACGCAGGCGCGCGAAGGCCTCAACGTCGTCACGATCGTATTCGCAAACAAGATCTACCAGATCCTTCGCGGTGAGTTCGACGGCGTCGGCGCCGGCGAGCCGGGCAAGCGGGCGCAGGACATGCTCAAGCTCGATCGCCCGGACCTCGACTTCGTCGCGCTCGCCAAGGGCATGGGCGTGCCGGGCCGCGCGGTCGCCAACGTCGACGATTTCGTCAAGGCGCTGGCGGAAGCCGTCGCCGAACCCGGGCCGCGGCTGATCGAAGTGCAGATGTAAGGGCGACATCGTGCGATGATTGGAGCATGATCTTATCGGAAAACCGGTATCCACTTTTCCGGATCATGCTCTCGCCTTCGTGGGGGGCGTGTCATGCAGGCCGAGCTGGACAAGGTCGTTAGCGCGCTCTGCGAATTCTACGCGCGCGAAGCCTTTCTGCTCGACAAGGACGCGGGCGAGCGCGCGCTGACGCACCGCTTGGCGGTGCAGTTCGAAAAGCAGTTTCCGGGCTGGCAGGTGGACTGCGAATTCGACCGGCTCGGCGATCGCACGCTGCGGCTCCCGCACGGGTCAATCGTCTCGACCGACGATCATCTGGCAAAATCGATCTATCCCGACATCGTCGTGCACCAGCGCGAGATTCCCAACAACCTGCTCGCGGTCGAGGTCCGCAAATCGGCCAATCATCAGCCGCTCGGGCATGACCAGCACAAACTGCGGGCGCTGACCGATCCGCATTTGTGGTTCGCCTACTGGATCGGCCTGCTGCTGACACTGGGCAAGAAGCAGGTCACGATGTCGGAAGTCTATACCAGCGGCGGCCTCAATCAGGCCTTGTCGAAATGGTTTGCCGGGCGGCTGAAGGATGCGGGCCTAGGCGCAGGATGAAGCCTGCGAACGGAGATTGTTGATGACGCTGACACGATCGATCCTGACTGCCGCCCTTGTCGTTTTTGCACAGCAGGCACTGCTACCGCAGGCCTGGGGGCAGGCGACCTCAACGCCCGACCTGGAGGCCATTCTCGCTCATCCAAAGGTCGTCAAGACGCTCGACGACATCAAGGCCGACGATGATCGCGCCTTTGCCGAGCAAAAACGCATCACCGAAATCCCGTCGCCGCCGTTCAAGGAGAAAGTCCGCGCCGAATATTATCTGAAGCGGATGCAGGAACTCGGCTTCAAGGATGCCTCCATCGATGCCGAAGGCAACGTGATCGCGCTGCGAAAGGGGAGCGGCGGTGGCCGGCCCAAGCTCGTGGTGTCGGCGCATCTCGACACGGTCTTTCCCGAGGGCACCGACGTGACGATCAAGGAAAAGGACGGCGTCATCGTCGCGCCCGGCATCGGCGACGATTCGCGCGGGCTGGCGGCGCTGCTGTCGCTGATCAAGGCGATGAACGCCAATGACGTTGCGACCGTCGGCGACATCATGCTCGTCGGCACGGTCGGCGAGGAAGAACTCGGCAATCTCCGCGGGGTGAAGGCGCTGTTCCGCGATCACAGCGATATCGACGGCTTCATCTCGATCGACGGCCTCGGCATCACCCGCGTCGTCAACCAGGCGACCGGCAGCCGCCGTTACGAGTTCATCTTCACGGGTCCCGGCGGGCACTCCTTCCAGGAGTTCGGATTGCCGAGCGCGACCCATGCCATGGGCCGCGCGATCGCCAAAATCTCGGAACTGCAGACGCCGTCCGATCCGAGGACCACCTTTACCGTCGGTACGGTGACCGGTGGCACCTCGGTGAACGCCATCGCTGCCGAGGCGCGGATGGCGGTCGACATGCGCTCGAACTCGACCGACGAACTGCTCAAGCTCGAGGCGCGGCTGCTCGAACTGGTCAAGCAGGCGGTGGCGGAGGAGAACGCGCGCTGGAAGTCCGACAAGATGACGGTGGAGACCAGGCTGATCGGCGACCGGCCTGCCGGCGTCGTCGCGATGGATTCGCCGATCGTGAAGGCGACCGAGCGCGCGGTATCGCGCGTTACGCGCGGGCCGCAGGTGACCTTTGCCGGCTCTTCGACGGATTCCAATATCGCGATGTCGCTCGGCATCCCCGCCGTCACCATCGGCGGCGGCGGCGAGGGCGGCAACTGGCACTCGCGCAACGAGTGGTACAAACCTACCAACGCCTGGCTTGGACCGCAGAACGCGCTGTTGACCGTGTTGATGTTGACCGGGCTCGATGGTGTCACCAAGCCGGCATTGCAGGTGCGAAGCGCCGCCAAATAACGCCTGAAAGGCTTACCCCTTTGTCGCAGGCCATGCCGCCGATTGGACAAAGTCTCGGCAAATTGCGGCCAAAGGCATCACCGAAGATTCCCCGAAGTGAGTTGCGTGAGGGGAAGTATCATGGCGTACAGGATCGTGGCGGAGCGCAACGACGAGACTGTCAGGATGGACCGGAGCAGCGCCCTGCTGGCGGTTGCGAAAGCCAAGGTCTGGGCCAGCGAGGGATGGAAGGTCACCATCATCGTCGGCGATGAAAACGAGCTCGCGCCTGCCGACGTCCGCAGGCTCTCATTAGTCTGATCCAGATCAGCCGGCCTTACAGGACGGCGAAAATACGCCGGAACCGGGCACCCGGTCCGGCGTTATGCTTGCGGGCAGGCTTCACGGAGCAGTGCCATGCAGTGGCGCTCAGCAAGCACCGAACCCGACGCGATCCGCGGCGCGGGTGACTACGACAGCTTCTATGCAACCGGATGGACCATCAGCGGCCTGGCAACGTTGGCCACCATCGTTGCGATCTGGGTCTTCGGAATCTAGGAGCTGATGTTAATCCGAAGGGCCGAGCCGGCGCGATGCCGCTTGCGGCGCGCTGACCGCGTCAAGCCCGCCACCCCAACGCTTGCGATCAAAGATTGCGACTTGGCTTTGACCTGGCCGCTAATCGTCCCACGTGCGTTGTCCGCACCGGCATTCGAACATGTGTACGATGGAGCCCGAGCGGGAATTAACCATCGTTCGAATCAGCTGCAATCGCTCACCGCAGGACCGGCAGGTCTTGTGTGTCTTCTCGCTCTCCAGCACGGCGACCTTCTCGCCGATGAATAAATCCATTATCGCCCCCCAAAGCACCGCTACCGGGAATAATTCGCCAGGCGGGAGGAAAAACCAACGAGATTATGTTGATCGAGATCACTTTCGGTCACAACGTTGCCTTCCTGCATCGCGGATGAGGCCGAGGCGCCTTCCGGATTCCGACAACGGTCAGAGTTTTCGCAGTCGCACATGTGATGGCCAGGGTTATGCTGGCAGCGATGCTGCGACGCACTGCTCGTCCGAGATACGCCGTAACCCGGACTCAATGTCACCCCGAATCACGTGCTTGTTTAGCGCAACATTTCTTTTCACCTTTTTGAATAAGCTTTGATGATGATTCAGGAAACCGACAGAATTGTCGTCGGCGCTCGCTTCAAGATGAGTGCACTGGGAGCCGCCCGATGCCCGGATCTGGCTGGCCAGACCGGCATCGTCGTCCACGTCAGTCCCCGCACCACCGGCGTCACCGTGCTGTTCGACGGCGCCAAGCGACCGACCTGCCTGCACAAGGACTTCATATCCCGCGTCTAGGCCCGGCGCTGGGTCGCCAGGGGCAGGCCGGGCGTTAAGACGATCATCGTCCGCGGCGATTTAGCGAGAAGACGGCACGGCCCCACCCGAACGGGCGTAGCCGATATCATGCCAGCCCTCCGAACGTTTGCGATCCGAATTGACGACTCGGCTTTTGGCTCGGCCGAGGTGACATTCTTTCTTGAGTTCGGGAGCGCCCGTCCAGTCGGCGCGAAGCGATTTCGATGGGGCAGCAGCCATGGATGTTCGGAGTGCATCGGACGGAGATCACCTCGGTGTCAAGTATCTGTTCGGGTATGACGAGCCGGGCTCATGGTGGCATTCCGCAGGTTCGGAGCCGCTGCTCACCGCCCACACCGGAGACGATTGCGCCTGGCTTGGCGTCAAGGCTCATTTCGCCGGAAGCCTGCTCCATGGCGGCTACGCTGCTTCCGAGCCGCACGACGCGACGCCGGCGCCCACGCCCACGCAAACGACAGCCGCCGTTCCGCTCGACGGGAGCGCCGCTGCGCCCACCCACACGACGGCCGCCGTCCCGTTGGACGGAAGCACCGCTGCGCCCACACCTGTCGACCACGGCGCGATCAGCACTGGTGGCAACAGCGCCGGCAATGGCGGCGATGGCTACTTCTTCGGATCAATGGTGCATGCTCCCGTCGTGATCTATGCCCCGATCAACATCGCGGTGGCGGGATACAATTCCAGTGCGTACGCCGATCAGAGCAACCATGTGACGATCGACCAATCCGCGTATCAGGTGGCCGGCGTCGGCGGCGATGGCGGCAACGGCAATGTCGCGGCCGGCGGCGGTGTGTCTGGCTCCGGCGGCGGCTCCGGTGTCATCGCGAGCGGGGACAACCACGCCGGCAACGGCGGCGACGGATATTTCTATGGCGGCCTCGTTCACGCGTCCTTTGCGGCCTACCTCCCGGTCAACATCGCGGTGGCCGGGTACAATTCCACTGCACACGCTGATCAGACCAACGATGTGGCGATCGATCAATCCGCGGTTCAGATGGCCGGTGTCGGGGGTGACGGCGGGAACGGCAATACCGCGACCGGCGGATCGGTGGGCGTGTCGCCGCCTTCGATCTTCGACCTGATCGGCTCCGACGCCATAGCGACGGGGCACAACGGCGCCGGCAATGGCGGCAACGGCCATGCCGTAGGCAGCCTCGTCGACGTCGACATAGCCATCTACGCGCCGATCAACATTGCGGTCGCCGGCTACAATTCGACAGCCGACGCTCATCAGAGCAATAACCTCTATCTCGATCAGAGCTCGGTCCAGATCGCCGGCATAGGCGGCGACGGCGGCCACGGCAACACTGCGCTCGGCGGCGATCTCGCCATGCACCTGTTGTCGGACCTGCATTTGCTCGATCACGCCTGACGGCGAGAAGCCAGCATTTCGGGCGTACACCTTTCCCACCTGATGGCATCAGCTTTGGCGGCTAGACCGTGCCGGTGTCCAAATTCAAGATTGTCGACGTCCAAGTTTGGACGCACAGCGTGCAAACCACAGCAGGGAGATCCCACATGGCAAAGACATTGTTTCCTTCCGACACGATCGCGTTCAAGGAAATCTCGACCGGCGGCAACAGCGCGGGCAACGGTGGAGACGGCTACAACAAGGGCAACATCAGCAGCGAGCCGACCTTCATCTACAAACCGTCCAACAGCGCTGAAGGCGCCGACGTGCACGTCAAGACCGGCGATCAGGTACACCAGAAAGCGGACTGGGACGCCGGGGGCGCGAATGCGAAATCGGAGAAATATTCGAAGGCAGAGGGCGGAAAGGCCAACTCAAACGGCGACCAGGAGTCGGAGAGCGGCCACAACAAGTCCGACGTGGATGCCAACACAAAGGCCTATCAGGACAACTACGTCAAGGCCGACATGAGCCAGAATGTGCTGGCTGGCGTCGGCGGCGAAGGTGGAGACCACAACAAGGCTGAGGGCGGCGATGTTCACTTCAAGGCCAGCATCGAGTCCTCGAACATGAGCGACGCGCTCAATAGTTACGAACACTTCCATATCGACGATTCAGGCATGTTCGCACACGGCTGACCAGCGCCTGCGCGAGCAGAGAACCGGCGGGCCGGAGCCGCCGGTTCTCACTTCGCCGCGGGGCGGCGAACAACGGCCGGGAAGGCCGGACTTCAGATATCGGGCGGGGACCGCAATGCTGACGCCACCGCGCAGGCTGCAAACGATGTCGCCACCGCAGACGCCGTTGGAACAGGCCTTGCGGGCTTGCGCGGGATCGTTCGGCATCGTTTTCGCCTATAGCTGCAGCTACAATCTGCTGCTGCTCGCGCCTTCCATCTATCTGCTTCAGATCTATGACCGCGTTCTGTCGAGCCGCAGCGGCGACACGCTGTTGATGCTGACGCTTATCGTTGCGCTCACCGTCGTGGTCGGCGGAGTGCTCGACGCGCTGCGCCGCGCCGCCTTGGGCCGAATGGGCGAGTGGCTTGAAGAAGAGCTTCATCCGGCAACGCTCTCCGCGTGCTTCAAATACGCGCATGAAACCGATCGGACGCGCGCATCGGAGGCCTATCGCGATCTCGCGACGCTTCGCCAGTTCGCCCAGTCCGGAGCCAGTTCGACGCTGCTTGATGCGCTTTGGACACCGCTCTTCCTCGGCGTTCTTTTCCTCGTGCATCCTTTGCTAGGAGTGATGGGCACGCTCAGTGCGCTTGTGCTGCTCGGTCTCGGGCTTGCCGGGGACAAGCTCACGGAAGGTCCGCTGGCACGGTCGGCTGCCGCGCAGATGAAGAGCCAGGGATGGTTCGGCATGGCGATTGCCAACCTCCATGTGATCAGCGCCATGGGAATGCTCGACGGCGCCAAGCGCCTCATTCGCGTGGCCGCGCAGGATGCTAGGAGCGAGCAAGGAGCCGTGCAGCGCCGCCATGAGACCATCATGCTGATCTCAAAGCCTGCACGGGCGCTGGCGCAGGTGCTGATCATGGGCTCCGCCGCCTGGCTCGTGCTCGAACAGAGCCGAAGCGCCGCCATCATCTTTGCCACCAGCATGCTGTTCGGACGCGCGCTCGGGCCTGTCGAGGGGGCGATTGCGAGCTGGAAGGCATTCGCGATCGCGCTCGCCGCCTACCGTCGTCTCAATGAAGTGATGTCCGCTGTCACGGTTACGGACGCGAAGGCTTTCCCGGACAGGCCGAAGGGCAGCCTCATCGTCAAAAATGTCGGCGTGGCGCTGCCGGGATCGGACCATATGATGCTCAAAGACGTGTCATTCAGTCTCGCGCCCGGCGAGTGTCTCGGCATCATCGGTCCATCCGGCTCCGGCAAATCCACGCTTGGCAAGATCATCACCGGAATCTTCGCGCCGACGGCAGGTTCGGTTCTGCTCGACGGCATAGACGTCTCGGCCTTGCGCGATATCGGCGGCGGAAGGCGTCTCGGATATCTGCCGCAGGATATCGATCTGATCGGCGAGACGGTGAAGGACATCATCGCGCGGCTGGAGGATGCCGATCTGCAGAAGGTCATCGCGGCGGCAAAGCTGGCCGGCCTTCACGAGGCGATCACGCGGCTGCCACAGGCGTACGACACGGTCGTCTTTGGCGGAGGCGCGCCTCTCTCGCGCGGGTTTCGCCAGCGGCTCGGCCTTGCGCGGGCGTTTTTTGGCGATCCGCATCTCGTGGTTCTCGACGAGCCGAACTCCAGCCTGGACTATCTCGGTGAGCGGGTGCTGTTCGAGGCCATCGAGCGGATGAGGGCGGCCAATACCACTGTTATCATCATTACCCACCGGATCGGGATCCTCGCTGCAACCAACAAGATCGCCATCATGCAAGGCGGCGCGATCAGCGCGTTCGGTGACAGCAAGGAAATTTTCGAGAATTGTCTGGCGCGCCCCCAGGTCGCCACGCGCGAACCCGTGCCGTCGCATGTGAGCCAGTCGTACGAAAGCAGCCTTGGTGCCGCACCGCAACGGGTCTTGCCATGACGCGCGGCAATCACTCTCGCGATCTCTACGCCTTTGGAGGACAGGGTGTCATGAAAATGGCAGTCGTTCGGGTCAGAACGCGGAGGGTTTTGCGGCGGTTGAGAACGGCGCTGCCGCTGTTCCGCGACCGGCTTGGCGCCGCCGGCTCGACCTGCGGCAAATATTTTCACGATCTCTTCGCCAGCAGAGGATCGGAGCTCAAGAAACTCACGCTCGCGCGCGTCGCGATGTGGGACGTTCCGCTGTCCTTGGGTTCGGCGCCGCCTTCGCTTTCGGAGCGGCTTCGCGGCGTTACCCGCGCGGGAAACCTGCTGGTCTGCGGCTTTGTCCTCGGCTTCGGGACCTGGTCGACCTATGCCCCGCTCGAGAGCGCCGCGATCGCCGCCGGCACCGTGGAATCCGAGTCGAGCCGCAAGACCATTCAGCACCTCGAGGGCGGCATCATCAGGGAAATCCTGGTCGCCGACGGCGACGTCGTCCGCGCAGGACAAACACTGATCTCGCTGGAGGACACCAGGGCCCGCGCCGAAGCGCAGAGCCTGCAGGGCCAGTTTTGGGAGGCGACGGCGCGAGAGGCGCGGCTGCAAGCCGAGCAGCACGGCGAGGAGCAGGTGACGTTTCCGGCCAGGCTGGAGACGGCGCAGAAAGACAATCCCATGCTCGCGGATGTCCTTGCGGGCCAGCAAGCTATCTTCGAGACGCGACGGCAGGTCTTTCAATCGCAAGCGGCCGTGAACCGGGAAAAGCGGTTGCAGGTGGAAAAGGAGATCGACGGGCTCAGGGCGCAGGAAAGCGCCACCGCAAGGCGGATCGAAATCGTCCGCGAGGAGGCCGCAACCGTCGCCACGCTCGTCAGCAAGGGCCTCGAACGGCGTCCGCGTCTTCTGAACCTCGAGCGGGAAGTGGCCGACATCGAGGGACGGCGGGGTGAGATTACCGCGCAGATATCGCGCGCAGGGCAGGTGATCAACGAATCCCAGGCGGTTGTGCTCAAACTGGAGCATGACCGCCAGAACGAGATCGCGCAGTCGCTGCGCGAGGTGCAAAACCAGGTCTTTCAGATTCGCGAACGGTTGCAGTCGGCTGACGACCAGCTCTCACGAACGGCGGTCAAGGCGCCCGAGGACGGCGTCGTAACTGACCTGAGAATCCATACGCCCGGTGGCGTCATTGGCGCCGGCGCGCCGCTCATGGATCTGGTTCCCCGGCAGGATCGGCTCGTCGTGATTGCGCGCGTGCGGCCCGAAGACATCGATGTGGTCCGTCCCGGGCTGACCGCCGATGTGAGTCTGCTGCCCTACAGTCAGCGCCGCGTGCCGCCGCTCCACGGCACCGTGATGCATGTTTCCGCCGACCGTCTGCTCGACAAGCGCACCGATCAGCCCTACTACGCCACGAAGATTCGCGTTCAGGCTCCCCCCGGTGGTGTCCAGATCATTCCGGGAATGCCGGCCCAGGTGTTCATCAAGACCGGCCGCGGCACCGTGGCGCTCTACGCCCTCAGGCCCTTGCTCGACAGCTTCCACGGCGCCTTCCGCGAGGATTGAGCTGCGGCGACAACGACGCGCGCAGGAAAAATTCAGGGTACAAAATTTTCAGGACGACGCCCGCGCCTGACCATAGGGTCGCCGGCTCCAGCGAAGAACCGCTTCGGTGCGGTTGCGCGCGGAGCATTTCCGCATGATGCGCTGAATGTGCATTTTAACGGTGTTTTCCGAAAGGTTGAGCCTGACGGCGATCAGCTTGTTTGGCAGGCCGAGCTTCAGCGCGTCGAGCACGTGTCGTTCGCGCGGCGTCAGGTCGATCATCGTCCTCTCCGGCACATGCTCGGCAGGTCCGTCACCCTCGTGGATTGCGGATGGCCCGGGAGCGTCGACGCATTCCGATATCGTCCGGAGGCTCGACGCGCCGTTTTGCCTGATCGGCAGCGGCCGATAGACCCCGCCGGCCAGCACCAGGCGCAATCCGGCGATCGCGACTTCGACCGGGATCGATGTCGGAAAAAAGCCGCGGACGCCCTGATGCATCGCGGCCGAAATCGTCGCCTCGTCGTCGCGATTTGACAACAGCGCGACGGCTGCTTTCGGACAGGACTCCGCGAGCAGCGCGAGGCTGTCCTCGATCGAAGGGTCGACGATCGGCTTGTCGCCGATGCTCAGCGCGATCAGGCGTATGTCTCTGTCCGACAGCCAGTTCAGGCCGCTCGTCGTCGCCATTTCGACGATTTCGAATCCCACGACTTCCCGCTTGAGGATGTTGAGGATGCAGGTGCGCGCCAGCACATGCTGCGCGATGATCACGAGCACCGGCGGGTTCTGCAGTCCGTTCTGTAGTCCGCTTTGTGGTACCTGGGCCGGTTCTACAGGATAGGTGAAATCGTCCATGATGTCCCCGAATTCGAAAAAGCGCTGGGTTATTCGACTCTTTCCATTTCCATTTTCCATTTTCCAATTTCCACGGAGCAATGCTTACTGACGGACTGCGAATTGCCAGGACGTTCTTCGTCGCAACAGGCTAGCTGCAAATATTCCGATACGCGCTCGCCGCGGCCGACCCCGCCGGACCATCGACGACGTATGCATCATCTTCTTTCACGAGATACAGAAATGGCCGGTCGCCGGTATCTTCGCCCGACGCTTTCTTTCCCTTGACGTGGCCGCAAATGGTGTCGACGGATTGCCCGAGCGTATTCTTGCGGATCGCCCGCTTCATCTCGCCGAACTCGGCGGACGCGGGGTCCTCCAGCTTCGCAGCAATCGTCATCTTCGCCTTGACGATGACCGGATCGGGCGTGTCAGCGGCACGCGCTGACGCCGGAGCCTCGACTTTGGCTTCGGTCACCGTGGGCTTCGTCTTTTTCTCGGCGGGCGCTTTTTTCTCGGCGAGTGCCTTTTTTTCGGCAAGTGCCTTTTGCTCGGCGAACTGGGGCTTGTCGCGGACGTGGGCCGTTGACGGCTCGTCCGTCTTCGCCGCAGTCGCGGATTTGGCTGCTGTCTTTGTCGAGCTCGTCTTGGCCGGCGCCGACGCCGGCTTCGGTTCGCTCGGCGGGGCTGCCGCCATCTTGTTGTTGAAGCAGCCGAACCCGTTGGGGTCCGCGCATGCATCCATGCTCGCTTGCGGCGGTAAGAGACAGCTACAACCAACCAGGGTCGCAGCCAGCGTGCCAATGAGAAGCGTTCTCATGCTGATCCCTCATCAGGGGCCTGAGTTTCCGCTCGCACTTCTTGCGGCGATCTGAATGTTGCGCTGATTGGTTATCATTTGCGCAAAAGTATTAAGTGGTTGTTAAGCGCCCGGACTTCGCCACGGCAAGCGCTTACATGGTTAACGCGGCTTGGGCGCCAGTTCAGGATGTGGGCGTTCGTTGCAGGCCCGCCGCCGAACCAGTTGAGGTCGTGGGTCGACAGAGGACAGGACCAAGAAAACTTGGAGGCGGCAGCTATGAATGGGCTCTCGAAGCGCGACTGGCTGGTACTTGCGTTGTTTCGCCTTCGTCACCTTGGGGACGGCGTTGGTCATCCTGAACTGGATCATGGGTTGGATTTGACACCCTGAATGCCGGATGGCCGCTATGGATTTCGCCACCTTGCGCATGCGTCACGGCGCGCAGAGAGGGGCCATTCGATGTCCGCAATCGCCCCGGCGGCGGCGCAAAAGCGGACATCGCCTATGGTCTTGGGCCAGAAACTGAACGCGACAGAGCCAGCGCCGGCTTGGGGTTTAAGCCGTCATAGCTGAACCCCGAAGTCTAAAATCGGTAGGTTGCGGTTCCCAAAATCGTGCGCCCGAGGCCGTAGTAGCAGTCGCCGCGCGCGTAGCACGCCGCCACGTAGCGTTCGTCACCGATATTGTTGACGTTGAGCTGCAGCTTGTATGGACCGGGATCGTAGGCGATCATCATGTCGAACAGGGTATAGGCCGGAATGGTGTAGATGTTCGTCTCTTCGTAGGACTCGCCGATGTAGCGCACGCCGGCGCCGACCGTGACGTCACGCTGGCCAAGTGCGGTCAAGCGATACTTTCCCCACAGCGAAGCCTGGTTCGCGGGCACGCCCTCGACGGTCTTGCCGATATTGTCGCCTCGTTCCACCTTGGCATTGATGTAGGAATAGCTGCCGATCACGTCGAAATCGGGGGTGACCTTCCCGATGACCTCAATTTCTGCGCCGCGGATACGGACCTGTCCGATCTGGGACGACGCGAACGGATTGGCCGGGTCGTTGGACGCCGCCAGCCGGTTGTTTTCCACCGTATCGTAGATCGCGCCGTTGATCGCGAGGCCCTGTATCGGCGTGTATTTGAAGCCGACCTCGAAGATCTCGCCGCGCTGGTCCTTGCAGGGACCGCCGAGGCAGTTGCTGCCGCCAAAGGTCGGGCTGAAATACACCGGATTGAACGACTGCGCCCAGACAACATAGGGATTGAAGTCGAACGGCGTCAGGTACATGAGGCTCGCGCGTCCGGTCGTCGCCGACCTGTCGCTGTCCGCGCCGGTATAGCGCGTGGTGGCATAATCCTGCCGCACCCCAAGTGTCGCGAGCCACGGACCCAGGCGCATCTGGTCTTGTGCGTAGAGGCCGGTCTGGCTCTGCTGCGCGTCCGGCCCCCGCGGCAACGCAGGCAAATCGACACTGGTGTAAACCGGCGCATAGAGGTCGAACGGCGTCGGGTCGAAGCCGCCGCCAACGGACGAGCGCGCATACAAGCTACGATAATCCACGCCGAACAGCACCTTGTGCTCGAGCGCACCGGTGAGCGCCTTCACCTGGATGTTGTTGTCGACGGTGAAATTGTCGTTCGAGACTTCCTGGTTGCTGGTGTAGCGGTTCACCGTGCGCCGCAACGGGTCAAGGAACGGGTCGGCCGAGAACACATTCGCATAGACGCTGCGATAGATGCCGTCGACGTGGGCATAGCGCAGATTCTGGGTAAACTTCACCGCGTCGTTGAAATTGTGCTCGAACAGGCTGCTGATGGCGCCGGTCTCGGTCTGGTAGTTATCCGTGTTGGGATCGCCGACGAAACGATTGCGCGGGATGTAGCCATTGATGCTTGGCAGCAGCGTGCCCTCGCGCGGCAGGAAGCCGTTCGTAGTTCCGGTCCGGTCCTTCTGGTAGACGCCGAGCACGGTCCAACTCGTATTCGTCGTGGGACGCCAGGCCATCGAGGGCGCCAACAGGATCCGATTGTCAGGGACAAAGTCGACCTGGGTGCCGCTGTCGCGGAACAGGCCGACGAAGCGATAGAGCCATTCGCCGTCCTTGGTCACCTTGCCGGTCGAATCCATCTGCACCTGCTTGCGACCGAAATTGTCGAAAGACACGCCGACTTCGTTGTAAGTCTCCGCCCGCGGGCGCTTGGAGATCAGGTTGACAAGGCCCGCGGTGGATGTGTCGCCGTAGAGCACCGATGCAGGCCCGCGGAACACCTCGATGCGCTCGAGCATGTAGGGATCGACGCGCCACTCGTTGAAGTTATTTCGGTTGTTGACCCGCGTGCCGTCGAGATAGACGTTCGGGTCCTGGCCGCGAATTTTGAAATAGTCGTTGCGTGAATCGACGCCGCCCGGCTCGGCGAATACGCCGGGCACGTAGCGCAGGCTTTCCTGGATGTTGGTCGAGCCCTGGTCGCGGATCCGCTCGGCGCTGACGACCGAGATGGACTGCGCCGTTTCGCTCAACGGCGTATCGGTCTTGGTAGCCGTGCCGCTCGCCGTCGCGAGATAGCCTTGCACGGGGCCTGTTGCGGTCTCGCTCCCTGCCCCGGGGGCGGAGGCGTTGCTGACCGGGGCGGACGGAGTATTGCGGGCGCGTACCACATTTCGTTGCGTGGCCGACCGCGCGGATTGCGAGCGCTGTGGACGGGCTGCAGGTCTCGGTTTCGCCCGTTCAATGACGACGGGAGGCAACTGGTTTGCGGTCTGTCCCAATGCCGAAAAATCGAATGCCAGAGTCACAAACGCGATGGTGGAAGCCCCCACAAGATAACGCACGCTTTTCATTCCCACTGCCAACATGTCCCAACTGGTGATGCGGGAGCACTGGTAACAATGGTAACGATGCGCCGGAAGTGGATTCCCGCGTTATTCCGCGATCTCGATATAGAACTGCTCTAGTTGCCCGATATAGAACAGATCTAAATGTAACATTCGGAAGAGCCGGTGCGCGTGATGCATCACGATTGACGTGCTGCCCGATGCGGCACTGGCTTGTTCCCGATCGAGACTGACGTCATTTAGAGCAAATGCGCGCTTCTGACCCGTAGCCGAATTTGCTGTTGCCATGATAAGGCGACTTCGGACATCGAGCGCTGTGAGACTTCGGAATGAGATCTGCATTTGGAATTATTCACCGCTGGGCCGGTCTCATCACCGCTGCGTTCCTGTTCTTCTCGGGCGTGACGGGCGCAGTGATTTCCTGGGACCACGCCCTCGACGAATGGCTCAACAGCCATCTCACCGAGGCGAAAACGCAGGGGACAGCCAAGCCGTCAACTGAACTGGCGAAGCTGATCGAGGCGCGAGATCCGCGCGTTCGCGTCTCCTATCTTCTCACGACGCCTGATGCAGGGCATTCGCTGTCGTTCTTCGTGGAACCCAGGATCGATCCTGCGACCGGAAAGCGTTTCCAGCTCGATTACAATCAGGTGTTTCTGGACCCCGCGACCGGTGAAGAACTCGGGCATCGTTATTGGGGCGCGGTCTGGCCCGTGACGCGGGAGAACTTCGTCTCGTTTCTCTACAAGCTGCACTACACGCTTCACATTCCCGAGTTCTGGGGCAGTGATCGATGGGGCATGCGGCTGCTCGGCGTCATCGCGATTATCTGGACGCTCGACTGTTTCATCGGCTTTTATCTGACATTGCCGGTTCGGCGAAGAGCGAATGCGGCGCGTGCGGCAAGCGTAACGCGTCAACTCGAGCGCGGCTTCTGGGCCAGGTGGAAACCGGCCTGGGCGATCAAGACGTCGGGCAGTGCCTACCGCATCAATTTCGACATCCACCGCGCGTTCGGCCTCTGGACGTGGCTGCTGCTGCTCGTCATCGCCTTCACGGCCTTCTCCCTCAATCTCTATTTCGAGGTGTTCTCGCCACTGATGAAGACGGTGTCGAGCTACACGCCGACTCCTTACGAACAGCGCACGCCCAGGCCGCTCGATCAACCGGCAACGCCCAAGCTGTCGTTCTCTGACATGATCGCAAAGGGAGAAGCGGATGGACGGAGTCGCGGCTGGTCGGAGCCGGTCGGGGCCGTCTATTATGCGCAGCTCTATGACATCTACAGCGTCAGTTTCTTCAAGCCCGGAGACGATCATGGGGCCGGTGGTGTCGGCCCGGCGCAGCTTTTCTATGATGGGCAGGACGGTCGGCCGCTCGGTGCGCGCGTGCCGTGGCAGGGAACGGCAGCGGATATTTTCGTTCAAGCGCAGTTTCCGATGCATTCGGGCCGCATTCTCGGGCTACCCGGGCGCATCCTCATCTCCGCGATGGGCATCGTCGTCGCCGCACTATCGGTGACGGGCGTCGTGATCTGGTATCGCAAACGCCGTGCGCGGCGAGCGGCACTGGCAAGGAGCCAAAGTCGCTCCTCCGTGGAGGCTCTTGCCGCAGCGGAATGATGGGTGCAAGGGCAGTGCGTCGGACGTATGCGATGGAACGTTCGTCCGAGATCAGCCGTGGCAAGATGCTAAGCGGGATAGATGGTGGACGCACAAGGGATCGAACCTTGGACCTCTCCCGTGTGAAGGAAGAACCACGGCTCCAAGGCGACCATAGCAGACCATACGCTGAATCGAAAAAGACCTTGCAGCGCAAGGATTTCCTGCAATATTTGACCTCAATCGGCCGCACGTGGCCATAGGTCAAAATGTGCCCTTGCTGTGCCCCGAGGCTAATTCTCCCTTGGGGCACAGATCGAGCACAGAATCGCGGAAGTGTCTCATGTCTCACCCGGACAAGGGAAAAGGTCTCAGGTCCGAATCGCAGCAGCGATTCGTCAAGCTCACCGACGCCGCCGTTGAGCGCGTCGAGCTGCCGGCCGGCAAATCGCAGGTCTATCTCTACGACAGCGAACAGCCGGGCCTTGCGCTCAGAGTCCGCGCCAGCGGCGGCAAGAGCTGGGTCTATCTGTTCACCAAGCCGGGTGTCGATGGCACGCAGCGCAAGACGCTGGGCGCCTGGCCGAGGTTCAAGGAAAAGGACGCGCGCGCCGCCGCCAAGATCGCGACCGGTGATCTGGTGCGCACTGGCGACCCGAACGCCACCAAGCGCGAAGCCAAACAGCAACAGCTGGCCGCAAAAGAGCGGAAGACGCTGGGCGAGCTGATCGAGGCGAAGGGGCCGTATGAGCGGGCGCTGCAACAGCGCGGAATCGTGAACTGGCAGGTTGCACTGTCGGCGATGCGGCGCGGTCTGGCCGGGCATCTGACCAAGGACATCAGGTCCCTGACGCGCCGGCAGATCGTCGCGGACGCGGACAGGATCGCCGCCACCGGCAAGCGCGGCGCCGCCGACGATATGCGCAAGCACACCCACACCTATCTGGAATGGTGCGTGAGCCGAGGCTTCGTCGATACCAACGTTCTCGCCGGCTATCGAAATCCAAAACAGACTCGAGCGGAGCGGGTCGGGCGCCGACAGAAGGGTCGCGCGCTCACCGACGATGAAGTGATCAAGGTATGGAAGGCGGCGGGTAAGCTCGGCACGTTTGGACAGTTGACGCGGCTGTGCCTGCTCGGTGGTCCGCGCCGCAGCGAGCCGACGATGCTGGAATGGTCGAGGCATATCCTAGACGACCGCATCACCTTCGACGAAGCCTGGACCAAGATGGGTCTACACCACGACGTGCCGCGCACGCAGCCGATCGATGAGGTGCTGGCAGCGGCGAAACATTTTCAGCGCGCTACTTCTGACTATGTGTTCCCGTCGCCGAAGACCGGGGGGCAGATGTCGGGCTTCACCAAGATGGTTGCGCGCCTGATCAAGGAAGCCGAGGTCGCCAGATTCACCATGCATGATCTGCGCCGCACACTACGCACCATCATGTCGCGCTGCGGCTACGACAATGAAATCCAGCGGCTGTGTGTCGGGCAAAAGCCGCGCGGAATCGATCAGGTCTACAATCACGACGAACAGTGGATTATCCGCAGGATGGCGTTCGAAGCGGCTCATGACTACATCGCGGAGTTGGTCGGCGCGAAACGGGTCGGCAGGGTCGTGCGCCTGCAGCGGACGAATCCACTTGACCCGATCAAGGCCGAGCTGCTCGGCCGTCTCCGCGACCATTATGCGGTTGGGACGGCCTAGTGGCCTTGTCGCGGCTGGCCAGATAGTCTCGCACTGCATCGACCCGATAGAGCGGGCGGCCATCGACGTAGCGCCATTTCAGGGGATGGTTCGGGTCGCGCCGCCACTGTTCCAGCGCTCCGGGTGTGCGCCGAATGATCGCTGCCGCCTCTAATACCGTCAAATTAGAGCTACCCGGCAGCGTATCGATATCGAATGTCGCGGGCGGCGGCACGCCACGGTTCTTGCGACCGCGCTTTGTTGCCCGCGGCACGTTGCTGCAACATGGCGACGCAAATGCCTCGATCCGAGTCTTTTCGTCATTGCCGGGCATGACTTCCGTCCGAACCGGGATCGGTCTGAGGCAATAAGATCGTAGGCTTCTCCTGCAAGAAAGAAATCAACTGCGCAGGTATGGCTGCTGGGTACTGTGGCGTAAAATTAGGACGAACCATTCAATTGGCCTAGGAAACGCCCGGAAGCGTTTTTCGCTTTCATTCCAACCTTCGGCCTTATGACCTCAAGGTCGCAAGTTCAAATCTTTCCCTCGCAACCAAGTTTCTAAGCAGAACGTGCCGTTTTCGAGGGCTTTTTACTTGCTCCCAATTTGGCTGGAAATCTCGCTCGTGGAAGCTGCGGGAGGAAAGTCGCAGCGCAAAATCGGCGAGGGCGCGATGACTCAATTGTGATTGCAGGTAGATGGCGAGCGCCGCAACTCACGTCAGATCGCCGCTCGGGGGCCGTTCACGATCTTTGGTGCGCCGGCTACGCTGCCTCACCCTACGAATCTGGGGGTCAGGAGTTCGAATCTCTTCGGGCGCGCCATTTTCCCATCCGGGATCGTCTACTGCAGTCCACTCTCATCCTCCGTGGTCGCGAAAAACCCCTGCCCCCCAGTGGTTTCTTTGATTTCTGATGGATGTTGTCGTCCCCTATCATCCACCATTACGCGCTTGAAAAAGTGTCCCCCAATATGTACCTCTAGCTGACTTCGAAGCTCCCTTTCCGAAAATCGGGGGCAAGCAGCAGCCCAGAGGACCCCCGCCGTGAGGCAGATGCTAAACCCCAAGGAAATCGAGAGCCTGCCGCCGGGCACGTATGGCGACGGCAATAATCTTTACCTTGTGGTGAAGGGCAGTGGCTCACGGGCCTACATGCTTCGCTACTCTTGGAATGGCCGCCCTCAGAAAATGGGTCTCGGCTCCATCCGCGATGTTAGCTTAAGCGAAGCGCGTGACGCGGCTATCGACGCCAACCGCCTGATCGCGAAAGGCATCAACCCCCGCGAGGCTCGCGACGAAAAACGCTACGCGGAGGGGGCGGTCCTTTTCGGTAACTTTGCCGAGGAGCTACGGCTCAAGAAGGAAGCGGGCTTCAAGCACCCTGCCCACAAAGCCAAGTGGAAGCGCACCGTCAGTGTCCACTCCAAGCCGCTTCACAAAAAGCGGATTGACATGATCGATACGAACGACGTGCTGGCGGTGCTTGAGCCGATCTGGCTTGCGACGCCGGTTGCCGCTCGCGACGTGCGGCAACATCTCGAAACGATCTTCTCTGCAGCCAATGCCGCCGGCCATCGCGGGGCCGAAAACCCGGCGACATGGAAAGGCAAACTGGAGCACCTGCTGCCGAAGTCGAAGCGCAAGGGAAAGGTTCGGGGTCCTCACCCGTCGCTTGCTTACGAGGAATTGCCTGCGTTCATGGCGGAGCTTGCCGCTATCGACACAGTCGGCGCGCGCATGCTTGAGACCTGCATCCTGACGATTGCTCGCACTAACGAGATCATCAACATGCGGTGGCCCGACATCAATATGGATAAGGCGACCTGGATCGTGCCGCGCGAACTCATGAAGATGGACCGGGATCACGTTCCGCTCTCGCATCCAGTCATGACGTTTCTGCGCTCGGCCTTTGAAGCACGGTATGGCGATTACGTGTTTCCCGGCCGCGCCCGCGGCGAGCCGATGTCGAATATGACGATGCTCGAATTGCTTAAAGAGATGCAGCGCACCGACATCACGGTGCATGGCTTTCGCGCCACGTTCAGAACATGGGCTGACGAGGAAATGAATTTTTCCAATCAGGCGGTCGAGTTTTGCCTCGCGCATGTGCCCGGTGATGAAGCTGAGAAAGCATATCGACGCCGGAGCATGTTCGGAAAGCGCCAGCAGATCATGGAGACATGGGCGGCATTCGCGACCAAGCCGCCCACAAAAGTTTTGAACCTCGATGGTAAGCGGGCCGCATGAGAAAAAAGGCCCCGGAGCGGTCCGGGGCCTTTTGTTTGTTGGTCGGTGCGCGCGGGCCGCATTAGTCAATGCACTCTGACGCCGTGATGCTCGATGAGGATTGAACCCTCGTCGCCGTTATCGGGGCCGTCGAACACTTTCCAGCCAGGCTCAAGCGAAACCCAAGTCTTGGCATGCGGACTTCCGGGCTCACCGCGTTTGGAAATCTTGAGGCCGTCGACGACGATAAAGAGGGCGTCAGGGTCAGTTTCAACCTTCATTACGACAGTCATATGCTTAGGCCTAATGTTCTTCATGCGAATGAACCTCTCATTTTGCTTGAACTGATGTAGCGTGTTCGTGGGCAGGGGCGTATCTCCGGGTAGAGCAGAGCGAAGCTCAATAGGTCACATGCTCCCAACGAAGCGCAACATCTCTTCACGCTTGATGAAAGTGCGTTTGCCGTACTTGCTCGGTTTGAGATCACCGGCCTTGATGGCCTTGTAGGCTGTCGAGCGCCCGATCCCGATCAACCGGCAGAATTCGTCTACCGTTAGCGTCGGCCGCTCCGACAGGGGCACAGCTATCGCTTCCTTCGACGCCCTAACGGTTGACTTTTTCATCACCTAGCCTTCCTCAGCCGCACCCGGGCTACTATCGTCTTCTGACGTTTGTCCTTGTCCGCCACTGGAAATTGGACCAACATTCCGGGTCAGTACAGGAAAAGCGGCGATGCTTTTTTTTGCTGCCGCACAACGCAGTGCCATGACCAAGAGTAGGATATCGCCCGGCAGTTCTTGTGGCTCTGATCAGCGACTAGCAAAGCTGCTGGCCGCCATCGGCAAGGATCGGTCCGACGGCATCGAGCGATCTGTTCTTCTCCATGACCTTGAGAAAATCAAAAGCGCATGCTCACAGTTGCAAGAACTGCCTATAGCGGGAGGATCGTTCCGCAAGCTGCTACTGCGATTTCGAGCTAATACTGCAAAACGACGCGCGCTACGCGGACAGCTCGGACCGCTTCGAGATGAAATGCGGATTGCAGGATGGTTGCGAGATAACCCCGAGGCAGACAAAAGCAGCCTGCTGGCAGCAATTCAGGACGCGAATATCCCCGATCCAGCAGAAATAGAAGCGATTGAAGATCGGGACATCGCGTTTCTGATCGACGCCATGGGCAATTTGGGCGATTATCGGAAACGGTACCTTCGGAAGTTAGCGGTTGAGCCATTTCTGCGGTTGCTAGAAGAGCACGAGGTTATCCCGTCCCGCGACCTGCCGCTCAATCGCATGACCCACGCGCTTTTCGATCGGCTAGGTATTGAGCCGAAGCTGCGCCTCACCGACGCAGGTATCAGAACGATTGCGCGAGACCTTCGTAGGAAGAGCTAGATAGCTTTCGTCAGCGTTGTGCGGCTGTCGAAAAAGCGCGTGCAGGCTTTCGTGTACAGCCGCAGCATCAACGTCCATCATCGCGAGTGAAAACACCGCGTCTTGCGGCTGGGTTCCCGGCATAGTGCGCTGGCGCGCACCCGGCTTTCGATGGTCAGGAATGCTGCAGATGCATGGTTCTTTTACGGCTGACGATGAGCATGCGCGAGCGAGCGAGCCTGAAGGCTGCGGAGGCGAGGCTGCCCTTCACATAACGTTCTTCAAGGATTTTGCCGCTCAACGCTACACGACCGAGAATTTTACTTTGCCTCAATTGCAGGAGCGGATCTTGCAGCGTTCAGCGCGCAAGAAAGGCGATTTGCCATGGCTGAAGCTGGCGCAGTTCGGCAACAAGCGCACCGCCAAGGGCAGCCTGCGTCACGACGGTAACGTGATGCAGGTCAGCGGCGTCGAGTTGGATTACGACGACGAGAAGATCGCGTTCGACGACGCCGTGAAAGCAGTCAAAGCGATGGGCATCTCCGCCCTGATCTATACGTCGCCGTCGCACAGTCCTGACGCGCCACGCTGGCGCATTGTGGCTCCAACCTCAAAACCGATGCAGCCTGACATGCGCGCCAAGCTGGTCGCGCGGGCTGACGGCTTCATGAAGGCTACGCTTGGCGTCGCTAAGGTTGCCGCAGGGGAGAGCTTCACGCTCTCTCAAGCCTATTACTTCGGCTACGTGATGAACAAGCCGGGTCTCGATCACCGGGCTGAGGTGATCCGCGGCGACTTCATCGACCAGCGTGACGATCTCGCTCAATATGAGGCCACCGGCGCGAAGACTGGCAGCGCCGAAAGGGCCACCACCGGCGACACCACCACCAACACGCAGAATGATGGCCGCGCCCACGGCTTCGATGCAATTCTTGCGACGATGGGCGACGGCGATGGCTTGGAAGGCTTCAACGGTCCGCTGACGCGCGCTGCATCAAGCTATATCTCGGTCTATTTCGAATTCCTCGACGAAAAAAAGCTGAAAAAAATCCTGCGCGAGGCGATCGACAAGGCGCCGAAAAAGAACACGCGGGAGCGTGTTGAGAGCATCAAGCGCTACAAGGGCGACAAGTATCTCACCGACATCATCGCGTCCGGGATTAAGAAGTTCACCGAGACGTTGCCAGTGACGCTGGAGCATTTCGTCGCGGACATGGAGACGCATACCTATATCTATTTGCCGACGCGGAAGCCTTGGCCCGCGCCCAGCGTCAATGCGCGCATTCGTCCGGTCGCTTTGCTCGACGCCGACGGTCGCCCCATGCTGGACAGCAAGAAGAAGCCGAAGAGAGTATCCGCCAGCGCATGGCTCGACAAGAACCGCCCCATCGAGGCGGTGACATGGGCACCGGGCGAGCCGATGATCATCAAGGATCGGTTAGTCGCGCACGGTGGATGGTTCGAACACGCGCGCGCCAGCATGCTCAACCTTTACCGGCCGCCGACGATCACCCTTGGCGATCCCAATGATGTTAAGCCGTGGCTTGATCACCTCCGCAAGGTCTATCCGAACGATGCCGATCATATCATTCGCTGGTTCGCGTACATCGTGCAGCATCCAGAAACGAAGCCTAACCATGCACTGTTTTTTGGCGGTGGGCAGGGCGTCGGCAAGGATACGTTGCTAGAACCACTGAAGCGCGCAGTGGGACCGTGGAATTTCGTCGAGGTCTCGCCGCAGACCATCATCAAGTCCGCCTTCAATGACTACTTGAAATCTAAGGTGCTGCGCGTCAGCGAATGCCGCGATCTCGGCGACTTCGACCGATTTGCGTTTTACGAGATGACCAAGACCATCATCGCGGCGCCGCCGGATGTGCATCGCGTCAACGAGAAGCATCGCCCGGAATACTACATTCCGAACATCAACGGCGTGATTATCACGTCGAACTATTTAACCAACGGAATTTACCTCGCACCCGATGATCGGCGGCATTACGTCGCCTGGACCGATTGCACCGAGGGCGACTTCACGGGCGATTACTTCGTCAAGCTCTGGCAGTGGTAACGACGGCGGCGGCGACCGCAACGTGGCAGCCTATTTGGCGCGGTTCGATCTGTCAGACTTCAACGCCAAGGCTCCGCCGAAGAAAACCGAGGCGTTTTACAGCATCGCCAACGCCAATGCCGCGCCGGAGGAGGTCGAACTGATCGAAGTAATCGACGGGCTCGGCAACCCCGCTGCGGTCACTATCAAGCAGGTCGCCGACCAAGCCGAGACGGTGCCACATCTGCAGGATTTGGCGCACTGGATCACCGACCGCAAAAGCCGACGCGCTATCCCACATCGGATGGCGCAGGCCCGGTATCTGCCGGTTCGGAATTCCGGCGACAAGACCGGGCTCTGGAAAATCCAAGGCGCGAGGCAGGTAGTTTATGCGCGGAAGGAGTTGTCGTTGCACGACCAGATCAAGGCGGTCGGAGACATGACCACGCAGGTCGAGGCGGACGCCAAGGGACGAGCGCAAGCCGAGGCTGATGCCAAGACAGAGGCGAAGGCCAAGGCCGACGCCAAAGCGCAGGCGCAGGCGCAGGCCGACGCCGAGGCTCAGACGCGGCGTCGTGTGGAAATCGAGATCAAGGCCCGAGCGCGGGCCGAGACGGAGGCCAAGCGACAGTTAAGCGGTGTCCAACGCCGCGCGCTGGACTTGTTGGCGCGGAGCATCAACGAGTATGGCCGCTCGCCGCCGTCAGCTGTGGGCTTCCCGCCAAACACTCGCACGGTGTCGCTGGCCGAATGGCAAACGATGTGCGAGCGCGGCTCATTATCGTCGGTACCAGAAAAGGAACAGCGGGATCGAGACTTCCGGGAAGCCAAGGACGGCCTGCAGACCACGAACTGGATCACATGTCTCGATGGGCTGGTTTGGATCGTTCGGGGCGATTGATCGGGGTGATGGTGAAAAATGCCAATGAAATCAGTCGAGGCGGTTATGCCGCCGGGAAGTGAAGGTAGTGAAGGAAGTGGTCTGCCATTGGCGACCGAGCTGGGCGGCCTCATATGAGAGATGATCGACGGCGACCAACGCGTTGCCCAGTTCACGCAATACGGGCAACGTCCTTTCGACCTGAGCCTCGATGGCATTGGTGGTGGTGTCGATGTCGGCCGACGCCTTGATGCGCTCGGCGCGCTCGCGTTCCATCGCCAGCGTGGCTTCGGCTTCAGACTTCTGACGCTCCAGCAATCCGATCGCGTCCTCGATGCTCACCAAATCCATTTTAGCGGAGACTACAGCCTGCCTTAGCTTGTCGAGACCTCGTTGATCATCGATGTCGCCAGATACGAGCCGTTCTTGCTGAGCCACGACGGCGTCGTCGAGCGTACTCTGTGCCCTTACACGCATGGCGGTGAGCTGTTCGCCGCGCTTGGCGAGGATGGCGACGGTTTCTTCTAACTGTTGCATGGGCCGTTTTCGGAAGATGTTTTTCATTCGGCAAATCTACGCTGCTTCAACGTGATTTGCCGATGCCGGGGCTTGGACAGCTCCAAGTTCAGCGGCTAATTGTTTCACCTCTCCAAGTTTTTCTCATCTCAACCGGATGATCTCTTCTTCGCACTCACGTGCAGGTCCTGCGACCAGACCGGCCAGTTTTCTTTCAGTTGGCTCTCGGCTCTTGCCTTCGAAACGGAGCCCCCTCGATGCCTCTCGACGAACGCGAGCAGTTGCGAGGTGACGATCACCCACACGTCTGCGTACTTCTCTGCAATCGGGCGGCGCATCCGCTTTGCATCCTCTATCCAGTTGTAAATGGCTTGATCGGTAACGCTGCAAATGGTCGCCGCCTGCCGCACGCTTAGGAGGGCACCCTCGCGGAGATCGTCGATGCCGTCACCGGCTCTACTAAGCCGACGCACCTGGTCCGCAAGGCGGGCGGCATCTGCAGAGAGGCGATCGAGTTTCGCCGCGAGCGCCCATTGATCGTCAGTCATTTCGTCCACCTGTCAATTCTAGGAACATAAACCTCAAGACCCTTGAAAAATGTTGGGACTAGCCCGGGCGGGCGCGGGCGCGCCACCCGCCCGAGGCTGCAGCTCAACAGGGACCCCGTACAGCCGAAGCTGATGGCCGTCGTAGTGGTGGTGATGATGAGTGACCGCAGAAGTGAAGGAAGTGAAGGAAGTGGTTCTATTGTACTTCCTTCCCCTTCTTTTCCTTTCTCTCCTTGTCAGAGCCGCAAATACAAAGTGGAAAAATAGAAGAGGAGTACGCTACCTCCTCGGCGCGAGTAGCGAGACCGAGCTTGCCCTTGCGTTTGTGCTGCCCGAGGTTCGGCGTTTGGCGCAGGCGGTGAAAGACAGTCACGCAGCTATCCCGCGCCGACCGCACGATCCCGAACCCGCCGAGGTGGTCGAGCGGGCACCGCTGATGACTGTCTTCATGTGGAAGTCAGCGAGATTTCGCGATCATGCAGGTGTGACCCGGATCGCGCGGCAATGGGACGACGCCGAGATGCCATTAAAGACCGCCCAGCGGGCATTGCGCTATGGGGTTGCGGTGCCGTTGACCGATCCGCGCCGCGCCAAATTGAAGGGCTCACGTGGCGAGTTTACTGTCGATCCTCGCTCTCCTGACATCGTCGATCTTGACGACGATAAAGCGAACGGTTTGCAGCAAGAGCCATCGGCAACGAGCGACGCAAACTTCGTTGTCTTGGATCGATCGGCGGAAACCCGAACGATCGAAATCGCTGTGCAACGACTATGACGACGAAATTCGCCCTGCCGGGATGGCAGCCCCACCAGATCGTGACGCGTATAGACGGCTGGATCGGTGCTGACGACCGCATTCCAACCCCCGTCGCTGAAATGATCGCGCGAGCCTCGCCGTCTTATGGCGCTGAGCTGATCGGGATTATTCGCGCTCGCATGCTGGCGCGTCAACGGGCCTGTGAACGCCGCCAAGGAACATCACAATGATTGAGAATTCAGACGAGCCAATCGCCGGGGCAACAGCGTGCGGCTCGTCGGATAGCGGCCAGCTCGCGAGTTCGGCGAGCTGGCCTCATGATGACGAAGTTGAAGATGATTACGATAAGCTGCTGGCATCTATCGGGCGAACCGAAGAGCAGGACAGGCGCATCGCAGTCCATGAGTTGAGCCACTTCCTTGTGAACCGCTCGCTTGGCACCAGTAGCATCTGCGAGATTACGATCGATCCTGCTGACGATTATGAGGGACTATGTCGCGGTGCTCGACGCGCAGCGTTCACTAAGGAGGGGGTCGTCGGGGCCGACGCCGCTGACATTCGCAAGATACTGCAGCCGATGATGCCAGAGCCGGGGCAAGATCGCGTCGCCAAAGCAGATATCTTTCAGAGCGTACTCGATGCCGTTACGGAACTGATGGCGGGAGAAGTTGGCGAAGGCATGTTCTTCGACGACCCCGTCTTCGCTTACGACGATAGACGTCAGGCTACCGAACTTGCCTTGCTGGTGTGTCGGTCCCCTGAAGCTGTCGCTCGGTTTCTATCGTTCTGTGAACGTCAAGCGTTCGACTTGCTGGCCGAACATGTGATCGTGCTGATGTCGATGCAGATCATTTTGCGGATACGCAGGACGATGTCGGGAAGCGAGTTGGACGAAGTGATTGCGGGCGTGTTGGCGGATCAAGCACGAATGTTACCGTCGGAAGCAATGGCAACGCACTGTCGAGCGAGCGGCGGCGTTTGAGCGTGAGCGCGTGATCATCAGGACGAGGCAGCTAAAATAGTTGCCGTCGATGACCGGCAGAATAGGATAACGCGAGAAACGCACCTTGCCACACATTGATCACGATTGCGGAGCGAGATGTCGAGAGGAGCATCGCTGGACTGGCGGATGTACCCAGTCCCGGCGATCCGACAGGCCCCCGGAGAGATTATCTCCGGGGGCTTTCTCATTTCCGAAATCTTACAGAGAATTGCGCCTTCAATGCTGCGTATCTTTTTTGCTTCTGTCGCATTGGTGGCGATAACGATTGTGCTGCTGCTGAACGCGACCCACCACAGTGCGCATGCAAAATCTCCAGCGCATTGCGGCTTTTGGACCGAGATAGAGGCCGGGCTGTCGTGTTGCTAACCTATCGACGAAGCGATCAGGCTGGGCTCGCTCACTTCCGAACTGGCACGAACGTACATCGATCCTGCGATATTCGATGTCTGCCATCGGGGAAGCGGATCGATCCGGAAGCGGTGCCGCCAAGCCGGCTTTTGGACCCGCGCGCGGACCTCTCATTGTGAATTTGACAGGAACGCCCTTCGAGTTCCTTATGGGGAACCAGAGGAGGCCGCCATGGCATTGCAGGACCGGATTGCGGTAGCCACACGCCATGTCGAAACCGGGCGCGAGATTTATCGCTCGCCAGCGCCAGCTAGTTGCCAGCGCGAAGAGCTACTTGTGGCCTTTGAGCGGTCGCAATCGATTTTTGAGAGCGATCTGGCTGATTTACTTATGAAGGAACGCGAACAGAGTTCCAATAGATGGAACTTAAGCTCCGGCTGAAGTCGAGAAAAATGCCAATCACTCGGTTGTTGAAAGACAAGCGCACGCCGGAGGAAATCGAGCATTTGAATAAGGCCTTCAGCCAGGCTCTACGCTTGCTAGGCGTAGTCGATCGTCACGACCGGCTTTGTGACATGGTTGCCCGCAAGGTGATCGAGGTTAGCGCGAACGGCATTAGCGAGCCGCGAGAGATTGCGGAAAAGGCTGTCGCTTTGATTACCATAGGCTAAGGCCGCCTCAGTTAGCGGCTTCTTTCTCATAGAATGCTGCAGGCAGGCGGGCAAAATTGAGGGGCCGTGGCTGCTTTCCAATTCCTGTGACGCGAGTATCCGCCGGTTCGGAAGTCTCAAAATAACCTTAGGCAAGGTGAGCGATCAACAGCTCGCATATGGTAGCATCCATCGTCCGGCTCCCTCACTGCCTTGCGCGCAGGCGCTCGGATTCTATTATTGCTTTTCGGTGGGAGTGGCGGCGGACAATGGCGATGAGATTTCTTCAGCGGGCGGTAGCGCCCCTAAGTTCTGACGCCCCAACACAGTCGCGTGCCCATAGCTTTGTCCCCTTGACGGCCCCAACTGGTTTGCATCCCATTGGCGTGTTCGGCTTCGCTTGAACAATCGTCTTTCCTCCGACCGTTGGCTTCTTTGCCGGGGGCGCGCGTTGAGCGATAGCCGCACCAATTAGTGCGAACCGCTAAAGCAGCTCTTGCGGCACAGTCATCGACCTTCTCCATCTAAATCCGGCCTGAAGCGGTGCTTCTGGATAGTGCGCTCGATGGCTTTCTCCGCGTTACTAATCGCCTCGTCCCGCGTGCTGCCATACCCGGATATCTTCGTCCCGGAAACGGTCGCTGCCCACTTCCAATGGTGGCGTACGATACCCTGCACAACGGAGTATTCGATCCCGCGATATAGCATCGCGATTGCCTTTTGTGTGTAGACGCGCTGGCGAGCGGGATTGAGCACGGCCCGGCTCGAAGGCTTTTGGGGCTGAGGCGGGACCGTGCTGGCCACGTGATGCACGGTACTGGGTGGCCGGCAAACGAAACGATCCGATCGATAAGGTTGTTCCGAACATCCGTTGCCGACGACAAGCCGCCTGAGGCCGCCTACTCTGTCCTCTCCGCCATACCTTTTCAATCTCGCCAGCGAATTGCCTAAAATGGGCGGCAAGGTGCTCGTAAAGCTCGCGCTTTTGCCGATTCGTCGCGCTTCTCGCGATCTGTTCGGCAAAGTCAGCTTCGACGCGCAGCTTCTCCGCGCTGGCCTTCATGTCCTGCATGGGCCTTCACCTCCAGCCGATCATAACACGACGTCGCCTTAGCGTTGGTTCTGGCGGAAGATCCAGGCTCTGTACAATGCAAGTTTCCAGTCAGCGGTCTTCCGAATGCCTTAAGGGCAAATTCTTTTAAGGGGCTCGCTCGGAAATAGGCTGAGCCAACGAGCTCTCGGCCCATCGCGCGGCACCCGTTGTCTCTATCGGGTCCAGCTTATCGCAAAACATGCACTTCAAATCGGTCCGGTTGCAGTAGCCTTGCACAGGGACCAAAAGCCTTCCGCAGTGCAAACAATGGGTCACTGGGTCCATGGCGTTTCCTCCCACTGGCGTTCCAACTTAGGAACACGGGTTTCGTTCCAGCGTTAAGCCGGGCGTAGGGAGGAACCGATGCAGGCAGCAATTGACCGCGTTATGCAGACCTTCGCGATGATGGCGAGCCTCAGTCCGGCAGAGGCACAGGCCGCCCGCGAACGACTGACGGCTCATTTGGCCGGTATGAACGGCGACGAAAACACACTCGCAGTCGAGGGGCTACGCTACTTGCGTGGACCAGATCGGGTTTATAAGCGCCGGATTGCAAGGTAAGTCTGAAGGTGAATACCCTGACGACGAGAGAGCAGCCTGACCGCAGCAAAATCAATATGGATCGAGGCCATGAGGTCCATTATTGGACGAAGCATTTCCGTGTTTCGAAGGAAGAATTACGCAAGGCCATCGATAAGGTCGGAAATTCAGCCGCCGCCGTCCGCAAGGAGCTAGGGTGGTGAACTGAAGGCGAGAGGTGCTCGCGATCTCCGAAGCGGGTCCCCAAGCCTTTCAATTGCGGATCACTTCGAGCAACCGCGCGGGACTGAAGGGCTTTTTCGAAGCTGATCGCCACTGCCTTTTTCATTTCATTAGGCATCACTACCATGACCTTTGCGATCTGTTGGTGGCTCGTCAAATAGGGCCATCGCGACCCGTCCCCTAAGGGCAATAACAGTCACTCAGCCATCGGCGCTAAGCTGCGCCCATGCAACGTGACACCGTTCTCATCGTGCTGACGCTGGTCTGGTTGGCTGTGTTGGTTGCGGCCTTCTTTCTTGTGCTGCTCAGGTAACGGCCCGCCTCAGTTGGCAGCCTCTTTTATTTCGAATTTCCTATGTTGCGCTAAACGTTTATCGATCCGGTCATAGTCGATATCACCATCGAGGGAGAGCGGTCAGGTATGTCGGCTACCAGACAGACGAAAGGGAGCAACCGGCCTGTAATGGCGATGGGTGGGCTTAAGAGGGACCCCATGGCTCAACGGCGTAAGAGCGTCAAACACACGGCGACTTTTGAAGAACGGCTGGCAGAAGAGGCGATTAAATTCAAAGAGGCCGCTGAAAATCAACCTCCCGGAAGCACTGCGCGGGAATTGCTTTTGCGGCGTGCTCGTAAGGCGGAGACGGCTGCCCATATCAGCGACTGGCTGCGGTCCCCCGGGTTGCAGCCGCCGAAGTAAGGCGAGCATCGGGAAAAATGGTAGGCGTCATGTCCTCGGTCGTACCGCTCTTCAAGGGCAGAGGATTTGATGATGAGGCAACTCAAATTTTGGGTAATGCCTATGACATTGCCTGCCGGTCCCTCCACCGCAAAGGTCAGCCGCCTGTAGTACAGGAATTCCTAGCAAAGAAGATCATTGAAGCTGCGCAACACGGTGAGCGCGACCCAGACCGCCTTGCAGGGATCGCGTTGGGTATGCTGAGCCCGCTCCACCGCGAAGTGAGCCAGCGCTTCGGGCTCATACCGAATTTCTTTCTTTCGACCCCTGATGCGCCCGAGATGATCGAAAAGCTTTGGGATTTCGCCAAATCGGCCTATCTCGACAGCCCGATGCCAGCCCTCTTCAAGGAACGGCTGTTTGTCTTCCTGTCGCGGTTCTGCCAAGTTCGCTATTGCATTGTCCGTCACTGCGGATTTCTGGTCGGCTACGGTCATGCATCCGGCGATGTTTTGGCCGCCCGACAGACCATCGAGCAAGCCCTCAACCTACTCAAAATGCCGTCACCGTGGCAGCGGCCTCTTGAGCCGATCTACGAACGCTTGGGTGCGTTAAACTCAACAATCGATTGGCCCGATCCTGAGAGCGATGCAGAAGACGAGATATTTGCAATGTCCGCTCTGATGTTTGTCGAACCGACGAAATCGGAGCGGGCTCTGGAAGTATTGCGGCAAGCATTGGGCGCGAAGCGACTTGAGTATCTGCTCGCCTTTCTAGCGTTCATCAGAACTGCTCATTATTGGACCATGGTCCATCCCGAGCTTGAAATCGAACACGATGCAAGGGAGCTTTTGGTTTTGAATGAGGAACTCGCTTCGCTTCTTTTGCAAGGCTCAGACCTAGGAGCGGCGACGACGTCCGGTTTGTAACGTTGACTGAACAATCGGTTCAGCGGTCGTTCACGAGGGTTACCCTATCCCTCCGCCGCTTCGGCGCTAGGAGGGACCAATGTCTAGTACCAAGGACAGTTTCGATCCTATTGGAGTAGTCGTTGATTGGCTCGATGCTTGTCGAGAACGACAATTGCCGGTTCTTATCGATCTCTACGACGATGCGGCGATTATTGATTGTTGCCAAGGCGGGACCTTCCGCGCGGGCTGCTCGGCGTGGAACGGTATTGGGGTCCAAAGTTGGCGAACACTGTGACGGGAGCGTTCGACGTTGACAAATTACTTCCCGAGGCAGATGGCGTGTGTTTGGATTATCGGGATTTCGACGGAACGCCTGTTCGTACCCACTTTGCCTTCACTGAGGCCGGGAAAATCCGTCACACTGCCTGCGAGCCATTAAGACAGGCTGCTTAGTACGCCCGATCCGCGAACCGCCTCGGTGGGGTCCGAGGTGGAACGAGCGATTGCTGATTTCATGCAGCGGTCTTGTCTTCCTCGTCGGCTCCGCGAGCGACGATCTTGAGTGCGTCATCCGGCAGTGGCCGTTGCAACGCCTTTGCTTCGTTCCACGGTGCGCGCATCCAAACCTCTCGGTCGTCAGGATCACTGGCATGGCCTTCGGATGGATCGGCTCGACCACAGCGTTCGGCGAGGTCGTCAGGAAGCCGTAGACGTTGTGCGGTCCCGGTATCGACTTCGACTTGGTGCCGCGATCACCCTTGAACTCAGTCCAGATGCCCGCGAAGCAGTTCAGCGGCCGATCATCATTGAGAGCGAACCAAACGACGTCTTTTTTCTTGGTCTCGGGGTTCGGCTCGGGCGCATATTCAGCGAAGCTGTTGAACGGCACTAGGCAGCGGCTCTCCGGCTTGAGCCAGCCGCGCCAGTGCGGCGATGACGTGTTGCGAATGTTGGTGACTGGCGGACCACCAGTACGAGGCGGCGGCGGCATGCCCCAGCGCATCAGCGTCATCTCGGTGCCGGCGTCGGTATTGCGGATCACTGGCGCGGGATAATCCGGGAAGACGCCGGGCATGGGCGCTAGGTTGCCGACGTAGCGGTTCATCACGCGGAACAACGCGCGGATGGCTTCTTGGTTGGTTGTGATGGAATAGAGGTTACACATGATAGCAGCGTTACTGCTGATCCTTAGTGGCCCCGCCCGCCGCGTCGGGCACCGTTGTCGAACTGGTTTCTTCGGTAGGCGTGCCCGTTCTTAGCGCCGGGGCCTCAGTGCATTCGCCCGCCCAGAGCTTCGTTCCTTTGACCATTCCGACGAGCTTGCAACCAGCGGGCGCTCGCGGCTTCACCTGAACGAGCGGCTTAGTCGACGGTCGGCCGCTTTGCAGGTTTTGCACCTTGAGCGAGTGCAAGCGCGGGGGATGAGCAACATAGCGAAACAGAGCACTGTCCTCATAACGTCGTTCCACTCCTTCAAAAGGCGCGCATCCGCAACAATAAACTTACCAACTTGTTGGCGTGCGCCAGATCCTCCCAGTGCGTCGGAAAAATCAAAATCGGCTCATCGGCCCAAGCATTGTACCACCGCCCCAATTTTCGACGGCATGGAAAACCCAATGGCATAATGCCAGTCTTATCAAGTTCTCCAACTTCCAAATCGCAATCTTCCGGCGCGAGTTGGATGGGTAGCCACAGCACGGCTCCGTACGGCATCTCGTACCTAGAAGGCGCGTGTAACTAGTGCCGCCACCCGTCTCTGGAAGCCACTGATCTGTATGAGCGCTTCCCGCCGCTCTGATCCTTCAGGCAGCCGTTGCGCGGCTTCCCATAAGTTCACTAGCAACCTCGCCATGTCTATCAGTTCATTGAATTCGGACATTCCAACTGTACGTCGGCTCAACTTTGAGTCCTCATTGTACGAAAGGATAAATGTGGGTGTGGGGCCGCGATAGCGCGGCGAGGAAAGGAAGAGAGTAAGTACAAATGGCAGTATCTATGCAATTGCCGCGCGAAAGGGCTGGCGCAACAAAAGGTGCTCTTCTCCACGCACGCGGCGTACCATCGATCTCCACCTTTTACTCATGTTGAATACGAGGATCGGCCAGCGTTTTGCGGCATCCCTGTGTCATACAGTCGTCATATTGGAACTGGGGGCTTTAGGCTCATGCCGAAAGGCCCGCTATGCGCCGCCCGTTCGCATGATCAAGCTGACTGAGGGAGATTATGCCGTATAAGTGGGTGCATCCTGATGAGGAGCGTTGAGGTCACATCGTAAGGAAAAGCGGACCTCGATGTCAGTGCTTTACGTGTCCGTTAGTGGTGGCCCAACTCGGACATTTGCCCTAGCGGGATAACACCTCAGTGTGGTTTGATCGGAGAGAGCGATTTTCCGGTCTTGAGGGGTCCCACTTGAGCGGCAATCGGGTTGAGCGGCGACTAGCAGCTAT
>Ga0081540_1000609_pt1 | contig 34139 bp, 27 predicted proteins | sample TabmetS2T1R1_FD_71024 | JGI IMG/M metagenome (GOLD analysis project Ga0081540, IMG submission 71024) | Tabebuia heterophylla rhizosphere microbial communities from the University of Puerto Rico - S2T1R1 | ecosystem: Host-associated > Plants > Roots > Rhizosphere ...
CTCCGGACCAGTCCCCTCGTCCGACCGCTCCACGGAAGGCTGGCGTACCACGGTCTCTCGCCCGGGCGACACGCTCGCATCACTTCGGTTTCCACATCGGACCGCGGTGGCGCCCGGCGGACGTTATGTGCTCGTGGACTGTCATGGCCAAGGAACCCGACGGGCCGCCGTCCTCCCGACTCACCCGCTTGCGCAAGCTCGCGGGCCTCGGCGCTCAGCTGGGCGGCGATGCGCTCGTCCGCGGGGTGCGGCGTCTGACCGGCTCCGATCCGAGCGCCATCGGCAAGGGGACGGCCGAGAAGCTCGTGGAGACGCTCGGCGACCTGAAGGGCGCGGCGATGAAGCTCGGTCAGGTGGCCAGCATGGACCCGGACCTCTTCCCGCCCGAGGTACGCGCGGTGCTGGCCCGGCTGCAGAACGAGGCCCCCCCGATGCCCTTCGACCGGGTCGCCGCGGTCGTCGAGGAGGAGCTGGGCGGCACCCCCGGCGAGCTCTTCGCCGAGTTCAGCCGCGAGCCCATGGCCGCCGCCAGCCTCGGGCAGGTGCACCGGGCTCGCCTGCGCGACGGCCGCGACGTGGTGGTGAAGATCCAGTACCCGGGCATCGACCAGGCGCTCCGGAGCGACATCGACAACCTGGGCCTGGTGGTGAAGACCATGGCCCTCACCCACCGGGCGCTCGACGGCCGGCAGTACTTCCACGAGCTGGCCGAGGAGCTGGCCCACGAGCTCGACTACTCCCGCGAGGGCCGCCTCGCGCGCGAGTTCGCTCGGGCCTCGGCGCAGCTCCCGGACGTCGTCGTCCCGGAGATCATCGACGAGCGAACCAGCACCCGGGTGCTCACGATGCAGCACCTCCCCGGCCAGACGCTGAAGACGTTCCTCACGTCCCAGCCGGACAACGCCGAGCGACTGCGCGTCTCGGGCCTGCTGATCCGCGCGATCCACGGCGCGTTCCTCGTCGATGGCACCGTCCACGCCGATCCGCATCCCGGGAACTTCATGGTGATGCCCGACGGCAAGCTGGGCGTGCTCGACTTCGGCAGCGTCAAGCGGTTCAGCCGCGAGTTCTTCGAAGGCCATCGGGACGTCTTCCGGATCGTGCTGGAGCAGAAGTCGATCGACACGCTCGCCCTGGTCCGCCGCGTCGGCTTCACGGTGGACCTCCCGGACGACGAGGCCCGCGAGCTGCTGGGAAAGCTGCTCCATATCGCCGGCCGCGCCCTGCGCACCGACGACTACGACTACGCACACGACACCATGGCGCCCGACAGCCGTAAACTCGTTGCCGGGCACGCCGCGCAATTCCTGAGGATCCGTCCGCCCGCGGAAGGAGTGATGTTCGTTCGCGCCTTCGGCGGGCTGCAGCAGAACCTCCGACTCCTGGGTGCGCGCGGAGATTTCCGTCCCTTCTACCGAAGCCTCCTCCCGCTCCTCGGCTGAGGCGGCGGATGGCCAGGCCGGCCGAGGCGTGCGAGGCTTGTGCAGCTCATGGTCCGTCGGCTCGTTCCGTTCCTCGTCGCCGCCGTCCTGCCCTCCACAGTCCTGGCCCAGTCGGCCGATCGCGCGCTGCTCACCGAGCTCGCGAAGGTGAAGGCAGTGGACGCGCACTCGCACCTCCTCATCAACCGCGTCGAGCCGTCCGGGAAGGCGCTCGCTCAGCAGCGCAGCGCCACCGACTTCCCGCTCCGTCTCCGCGGCCTCGGCCCCGAGTGGGCCCGCACCTGGAAGCTCCTCTACAAGGTGAACGTCCCGGACCCCTCGGACAAGCGCTTCACCGAGCCCGAGAAGCGTTTCGCCGAGCTCCAGCAGGCCCGTGAGCTGCTGGTCGAGGACCTGGGAACGGAGTTCTCCGCTCGCATGCTCGATCTGGCCAACGTGGAGATGGCCATCGTCTCCGGCGATCCGCTGACCGGAAAGGGGCTGGAGCGCTTCCGCTTCGTGCCGCGCGCCGACGTCTTCCTCCGTCCCTTCGCCCAGGACTCGGCCGAGGCGCTCAAGCCCTTCTTCATCGCCGCGCGCATGTACACGCTGCCCAAGGGGCTGGACGAGTACCTGCGCAAGGTGGTGACCGCGGCCCTCGAGCGCTGGGTGTCCGAGGGCGCGATAGGGATCGACCTCGGCATCTCTGCCTGGCGCGGGCTGGACTTCGACGACGTGAACGCCGAGGTCGCGCGTGCCGCGTACGGGCGGCTGGTGATCGGCGGCGAGTTTGGCGCCAACCCGGCCGACCAGAAGGCCTTCCAGGACTACACCTTCCGTTACCTGGCGGCCGAGGCCGGGCGGGTGGGGCTGGTGGTGCACGTGAAGACCGGAATGTCGCGCGATGCCACCGGCATCGTCGGCTACGGCAACCCGATCCTCCTCGGCGCGTCCATGGCCGACCCTCGCCTGCAGAAGACGAAGTGGCTCCTCGTCCACGGCGGCTTCCCCTTCGACAAGGAGACCGGGCCGCTCCTGCTCCGCCCCAACGTCTACGCCGACGTGAGCGTGCAGGACCTGGTGCGCTCGCCGACCGAGCTGGGCGAGTCGCTCCGCCGATGGTTCGAGCTCGCTCCGGAGCGGGTCTGCTTCGCGAGCGACGCCGCCTCCGACCCCTCGGCGCCGCAGCTACGCTGGCCCGAGCTGACCTTCCTGGGGGCGGAAACGACGCGCGCGGCGCTGGCGATTGCCCTCTCGCGCATGGTGAGCGATGGGCTGGTCACCAAGGCCCAGGCCCTGCAGATCGGCAAGGGTGTGCTGCGCGACAACGCGCTCGCGCTCCACGGCCTGGGTCCGCAGCAGGCGACGGAAGCAGCCGCGACCGCCGAGCGCGTCGATCGCTGAGCCCGTCGGTGGGACGCCGTCCCGCCGGCTGAGCGACCTTCGTCCCCGCCCGAGTCCGACGGGAGGCGTCCGCCCCTCCCGGACCTCTCGTGGCGCTTGCGCCCCCGCCGGAAGCGGAGCAAACGCGCGTCGTGGCGTTCGTCCCCGGCATGAAGGTTCGTTATGCCCCGCAGCCCGAGTGGGGCGTGGGCCATCTCCTCCGCACGCTCGAGGGTGGCACGCTGGCCGAGGTGATGTTCCCTGGCCGCTCGCAGCCGACCCTGGTCTCCACCCGCGGCAACACGCTGCTCCCGCATCCGTTCGAGCCTGGCGATCGGGTACGGACCGGCAAGGGCCGGGAGGCGACGATCACCGGCGAGGAGCCCGGTGGTCGCGGGCTACGGCGCTACGTCATCCGCTACGAGGACGGGAGCGAGGACGAGCTCCCCGAGTCGGAGGTCCACGCTCGTCCCCCCGAGACCGACCTCCTCACCACCCTTCGCGAGGGAAGGGTCGCCGATGCGCGTGCCTTCCTCCTCCGCCGGCAGGCGCTGGCCCTCGACGAGGAGCGTCGCAACGATGCGCTGGGCGCGCTCCTCGCCAGTCGGGTGATGGTGAAGCCCCATCAAGTCGGCGTGGTGCAGCGGGTGCTCTCCGCCCGCCGCCCGCGCTTCGTGCTCGCCGACGAGGTGGGGCTGGGCAAGACCATCGAGGCGGGGATGATCTTCTCCGCGCTCCGCCTCTCCGGCCTTGCCGCGCGCGTGCTGGTGGTGGCGCCCAGCCACCTCACCGTCCAGTGGCTTGCAGAGCTGTTCCACAAGTTCCAGCAGCTGTTCTCCCTGGTGGACGGCGAGCGGCTGGCCCGGAGCCGCCGGGAAGAGCCGGCCGTCTCCCCCTGGGAGCGCTTCTCCCGGGTGGTCACCAGCCTCGAGCTCCTCTCGCGCTCCCCCGAGGAGGTCGAGGAGGTCGCCGCCGCCGGCTGGGACCTGGTCATCGTCGACGAGGCGCACCACCTCCGAGGGGAGAAGGCCTTCGCCGCCATCGAGGCGCTCGCACCGCGGACCTGGGGCCTGCTGCTGCTGACGGCGACGCCGATGCAGCTCGACCCGGACGAGTACCGGGCTCTTCTGACCCTGCTCGACCCGGTGACCGCCCCCGACACAACCGCCTTCCGGGCACGCATCGAGCGACAGGAGACACTCTCGCGCACCGTCCGCACCCTCCTGGAAGGAGACGACTCCGAGGCCGCTGCGGCGGTCCGCGCCCTCCGCGTTCGCTTTCCGGACGACCGCGAGCTCGCCGAGGTGACCGACCGGGACGCGCTGCTCGCCCACCTGGCCGAGACCTACAGCCTCTCCGAGGCGCTGGTGCGAAACCGCCGCGCGCGGGTGGGCGGATTCAGCGCGCGACGGCTGCACCGGCACGTCGTCGAGCCCCCCGAGGCCGAGCTGCTGGCCCGGGACGCGGTGATGGCCGGGGTGCGGGCCGGCTCGGTGCGCGGCGCGGCGCTCGCCGGATTGCTCCGCCGGCTCGACTCCTCCCCGGCGGCGTTCGCGCAGTCGGCGAGCGGAGTCCTTCCCTCGCCGCCCACGCTTCCCGTGCGGGACGCGAAGTACCAGGCGCTCCGTGCGCTCCTCGCCGACGTCTGGGAGGAGGAGCCCGAGGCGAAGGTGCTCTTGTTCACCGAGGCGCAGGCGACCCTGGAGAGCCTCCGGACGCTCCTCTCGGCGGACGGGATCGAGGCGCTCGGCTACCACGGCGAGCTCGAGCTGGTGGAGCGAGACCGGCAGGTGGCCCGTTTCCGCGATCCGGACGGGCCGAAGGTCCTCATCTCCACCGAGGTTGGCGGTGAAGGGCGGAACTTCCAGTTCGCGCACCACCTGGTGAACTACGACCTCCCCTGGAGCCCGGCGACGATGGAGCAGCGCATCGGCCGCCTCGACCGCATCGGCCAGACCCAGCCGGTGGACATCCACGTCTTCGACATTCGGGGCACGCTCGCCTCGGACGTCCTCTCGTTGCTCGCGGATGCGGTCGGAGTGTTCGGCGAGACCGTGGGCGGCCTCGACGCGGTGCTGGAAGAGGTCGAGCCGCGCATCCTCGAGCTGGCGCTGGCCAGCCCCGCCGACCGCGCCGCGTACCGGACCACGCTCGCGGCACGAGTCGCCGAGGCCCGGACCGCCATCCGCCGGGCCTACGACCCGCTCCTCGACGAGCGGAGCTTCGACCGCGAGGCGGTGCAGGCCCTCGTCGACCGGGCCGGGGCACGCATCGGCCTCGAGCTGGACGAGGAGGGCTCGCTGGAGGACGGCCTCTGGGCCATCGCCCGCGACCTGGACGAGCGGCTGGAGGAGACGGTCACCGAGCTGGCGCGCCGGGTGGGGATCGGCGTGGACACCGATGAGCAGGTCGAAGCCTTCCAGTGCGCCTTCCATTTCGGACACGCGCTCAAGGTCGAGGCGCTGCCGGGACTTCAGCTCGGCGACGAGCGCACCGTCCTCGGCACGTTCTGGCGCGACACCGCCGTGGAGCAGGAGGAGATCGAGTTCTTCGCCACCGGTCATCCCATCGTCGAGGCGCTGTTTGGCTTCCTCCGCGACGGGCCCTATGGCCGGAACGGATGCCGGGCCATCCAGCACCGGGGGGCGCCGTCGCGCGGGCTCGAGGTCCTCTTCCACGTGGTGCCCCCGGAGCCGGAGGACACCAGTCCCGGCGCGCGCGTGCCCTCGCGCCAGCTCTCGCGAGTCCTCGACCGGAGCCTCATCCGGGTGGCGGTGACCGCTCGAGCGGACGGCACTCCCTTCCTCGAGCCTCGGCTGCTCGACCTGCTCGCTCGCGAGGAGGGTCGGGCGCTGCAGGGCGATCAGATTCGCGCCGCGTTTCCGGACCTGGGTAGGTTCGTCGACCCGGCCGTGGCCGTGGCAATGCGCGCCGCGGCAGAGCAGCTGGAGGCGATGCAGGCAGGGGCGCGGGAGAAGCTCGAGGACGAGCGCGACCGCTCACTCGTCCGTCTCGAGCGTGCGCTTCGCCACCAGGGGCTGGCGCCGTCGGCGATCCAGGCGCAGCTCGGCGAGGAGCGCGCGTACTCCGCCACGCTGGTCGAGGCGCTGGAGGGGCTCCGGCTACAGCTCGACTCGGTCTGCGCGTTCGTCCTCGCCCGCTGAGCGTCGGAGGAAGTCCCAGCTGCGTCCCCGGGCGCCTGGTGCGGGACCGCGGGCGCTCAGCGGTGGATCCTGAGCACCGCCGACCCGGTGAAGCGGCCCTCGCGCAGCGCCCGGACTCCCTCGCTGGCCTGCTCCAGCGGGAACACCGCGACCTCCGGGGTGATGCCGAGCCGCGTGGCGAGCGGGAGGAACTGCCGCCCATCGTCGCGGGTGAGGTTCGCCACCGACCGGATGCTCCGCTCCTCCCAGAGCTTTGCGTAAGGGAACGAGGGGATGTCGCTCATGTGGATCCCCGCGCAGACCACCGTGCCGCCCGGGGCGAGCGCCTCCAGCGCCCGGACCACCAGGTCTCCCACCGAGGCGAAGACGATCGCGGCGTCGAGGGGCACCGGTGGCCGCTCGCTGGAACCTCCCGCCCAGACTGCGCCCCGCTCGCGGGCGAAGGACTGGGTCCGTGTGTCGCCATCGCGGGTGAAGGCGAACAGCTCCATGCCCTGCGCGACGACCACCTGGGCCAGGAGGTGGGCCGAGGACCCGAATCCATAGAAGCCGATGCGCCGGGCCTCGCCCGCCAGGCGCAGTGCCCGGTAGCCGATGAGCCCGGCGCAGAGCAGCGGTGCCACGTGTACGTCGTCCAGGCCGGGCGGGAGCGGAAAGCAGAAGCGGGCGTCGGCCACCACCTGCTCGGCGTATCCCCCGTCCAGGGTGTACCCGGTGAATCGCCCTGCGACGCAGAGGTTCTCTCGGCCCGAACGGCAGTACACGCACGTCCCATCGGTCCACCCGAGCCACGGAATGCCGACGCGGTCGCCGACGGAGGGCGAGGTGACCCCCTCGCCGCGCTCCACCACCTTGCCGACGATCTGGTGCCCGAGGATGAGCGGGAGCTTCGGGTGAGGAAGCTCTCCATCGAGCACGTGCAGGTCGGTGCGGCAGATGCCGCATGCGCTGACCTCCACGCGGACCTGGCCTTCCCCGCAGCGTGGGTCGCCGACCTCACGCAGCGTGAGGGGGCCTCCGGACTGGTCGAGAATCTGGGCGCGCATCCTCGGAAGATGGACCCGATCGACCTCGAACGGAATCCACTCCAGGCGCAAGCGCGTGGCGGCGCTCTTGCTTGCGGTCCCCCCACGAGCGCGCCAGTGTGCCCCGACCGGCGCTGGCGGGGGGCCGGCGTCGGCCGCGCAAGGAGTCGAGCCATGCCGACCTACGTGACGCTGATGCGGTACACCGACCAGGGCATTCGCAACATCAAGGAGAGCCCCGCGAGGCTGGAAGCGGCGAAGAAGATGGCGCAAGCAGCCGGAGCGGAGATCAAGTCGTTCTATCTCGCGCTCGGGAAGTACGACGCGGTGGTCATCATCGACGGCCCGGACGACGAGACGGCGGCGCGCCTGACGCTCACCTTCGGCTCGCAGGGCAACGTGCGGACCGAGACCCTGCGGGTCTTCACCGAGACCGAGTTCCGGAAGGTCATCAGCTCGCTCTCCTGAACATCCGGGTGAATGCCCGGGAGCGGACGGGCGCCGTCAGACCCTCGACGTTGGCCTCCCCGCCGCTCTTCGGCCCGGATACGGTGCACCCATGCCTACCGCCGAGGACGAGCTGCGCGCAGAGCTTGAGCGTTTGAAGGCCGAGAACGAGTCCCTCCGGACCCGGCGCTCGGGTGCGGTCTCGATGAAGGTCAGCGAGAAGGGCGGCCTGTCGGTCTACGGGCTCGGCCGCTTCCCGGTGACGCTCTACCAGGAGCAGTGGCTCAAGCTCCTCGACATGGGCGCGGAGATCCGCACCTTCATCGGCGAGCACCAGGCCGAGCTGAAGAAGCGAGCCTGACCGGACGGAAGCTCATCGTCGGGCGGCGGTCCGGGCCGGTTCACGGACGCGCTGCGGCGAGCGCGCGGGCGATTCCCGGATCCGGCGACCGAGTTCCGGACTCGCGACGCGCTCGTTGCGGCCCTGCAGTGGGGTGGGGAGCCCCTGCAGCGAGCCGTCATCCCTGCGCCGGCGAGCCGGCATGGTGGTTGCTCGCCAGGACTGCGTGCATCGCCATCTGCGCCGGTCGATCCTGCGGTTGCTCGCCTTTCTCGCGGTGTCCGGCTGCGGAGGCAACGACGGCGGTGGAGGTCAGGGCAATCCCGATGCGGGCGGAGGGAATCTGCTGTCGGTGGGCGGAAGCTACCCGACGCACGCCACCCTTCTGCCAGGGTCCACCTGCGCGGACGCAGCAGTACAGGACGCGACGACCACCGTCACCCATGCCCCGGGGGGGACCTCGGCCGGAAACTTCCAGACCACGCCGACGACCGTGCAGGTGAACCCGGCGAGCTTCCGCCTCACCATCAGCGGGCACTTCACGCTCAGTGGCCTCGAGGCGACGGTGCTCGTGGAGCAACTCGCCCCCACCAGCTGCAGCTACTCCGTTCAGTGGACGGCAACGAAGTCGGGCTCGCCCAACGTGATTCCCGGCTGATCCGCGGGGGGGCCTTCGGCGTTTGCCGCCTTGCTGTCGCGTGGCGTAAAACGCCCCGGCAGCGTCTCGGGTGGGGAGCACGGACGCGAGGGAGGTACGCCATGCGGCGCGTGCTCAGCTGGATCCTCGCCTGCACTGCCTGTACTGCGACTGCCCCCTACGCCCCCGCCTCGACGCGCGGGGTGACTCCCGCGGAGGCTGCTGGGGGCTCCGGGGACGCACCGGCCGCCTTCGACGGGCTCCCGAACGGGCTCGTCGACCTCACGACCCATCGAGCCGATCAGGCCGCGTTCGATTCCCAGGAGGAGATCTCCGAGGGCCTCGGACCGCTCTACAACGCCCACGCATGCCGCGACTGCCATGAGAACCCCGTCGCGGGCGGAGCGAGCCAGGTCACCGAGCTGCGGGCCGGCCGCCTCGACGCCCAGGGCGTGTTCCATTTTCCCGAGGTGCGCATCGCCGGCGGAACGGTCACGGTCACCGGGCGCACGCTGATCAACGACAAGGCGATCTGCCCCGGCGCGGAGTTCCCGGAATCCGACGCCCAGGAACACCTGCCTGACTCGGCGAACGTCCGTGCATTCCGGCTCTCGATCAGCGTGCTGGGCGACGGCTACGTCGAGGCGGTGTCGGACGAGCTCCTCCAGTCTATCGCCCGCTGGCAGTGCGGCCAGCCCGAGCTCGGGGTGTGCGGCACCGTGATGATCGTTCCGGTGCTCGAGTCACCGAGCACGGTGAGCGTGGGCCGCTTCGGATGGAAGTCCGAGCACGCGAGCCTGCTCTCCTTCTCCGCGGACGCCTACCTGAACGAGATGGGCGTCACCAGCGCGCTCCGGCCGACCGACGTGACCTCGGTCTGCGACACGGTGCCGGACCCCGAGGACCATCCGGACTCCACCGGGACCACGGATCTGGTCCGCTTCGCCCGCTTCATGCGGGCGACGAAGGCGCCGCCCCGCGACGCGCGGCTGGCGGCGACGCCGGAGGCCCGCAACGGCTCGACGCTGTTCGAGTCCATCGGGTGCGCGGTCTGTCACGCGCCCACGCTCACCACCGCCGCGCCCGGGACGCCGATGTTCGGCGGCGTGTACCAGGTGCCCCCGGCGCTCGGGAACCGGACCATCCATCCGTACAGCGACTACCTCATGCACGACGTGGGTACCGGGGATGGAATCGTCCTCGCGGTCCCCGAGCACCACGGGCCCCAGTTCAACGCGATGCAGGCGTCGTTCGCCGCGAGCGCCAACCGGATCCGGACCGCCCCGCTGTGGGGCCTCCGCACGCGCAGCCGGCTGATGCACGACGGCCTCTCCTTCACCCTCCGAGAGGCGATCTCCCGGCATCAGGGTGAGGGCCGGGTCGCGCGGGAGGCGTTCGACGCGCTGCCGCCCCCATCCCAGGAGCAGCTGCTCACCTTCCTCCGCTCGCTCTGAGCGCTAGTGCACCGCGGAGGGGCCGGCTCGTGGCGTGGCCCTCGGCGCTCCGGGCAGCGCGCCTCGATCGAGCCAGGCCTCGAAGGCCGTGAAGTCGTACGACCTTCCAAGGAAGTCGCTGATGAGGTCTGCCGCGGGCTTTCCGCCACCCATGGCGAGGACTCGATCGCGATACCGGTTCGCCGTCTCGCGGTCGAACACGCCCTTGGCGGCGAAGGGAGTGAAGAGGTCCTTGGCGATGACCAGGGACCACATGTACGTGTAGTAGATCGCGCTGTACCCGTTCAGGTGCCCGAACGAGGTCTGCGGGTACGTGCCCTTCACGAAGGGGAAGGTCCAGTACTTCTCCATCGACTCGGCGACCAGGGCGGTCGAGTCGAGGCCCTCGGCCTCGCGGTCGTGGAGGTGGAGGCTGGTGGCGGCGAGGAACATCTGCCTGCGCACCTCGATGCCCTTGCCGAAGTCCAGGGCCATGCGGAGCTGCTCCACCATCTTCGTCGGGATGGGGTCACCGGTCTTCACCTGCCTGGCAAAGCTCTGGAGCACGCCGGGGTCGCGAACCCACTCCTCGAGCATCTGTGACGGGGCCTCGACGAAGTCCCACTCGGTGCGCACGCCGGAGTTCGCCGCCCATCGGGTGTTGCCGCCGAGAACGTGGTGCACCAGGTGCCCGAACTCGTGGAACAGCGTCTTGACGTCGTCGTACTCCATGAGCCCGCCGGGCCTCGGGAAGTTGCAGAGCAGCGCGCCCTCCGGGAGGCGGTGTCCGGCCTGGCCGGAGATGACGGTGAACTGGGCGGCGTGCTTGTACTTCCCCTCGCGCGGGTGGAGGTCCAGGTAGACGCGCCCCACGCGCTTCCCGGCGCGATCGCCAAAGGTGGGACCGGCGATCACGTCGAAGGTCCGCACGTCCGCGTGCCAGACCACGGCGTTCTCCACCGGCTGGTAGGAGATGTCGAACAGCTTCCCCGAGACGTCGAGCACGCCCTGGAAGACGCGGCCTGCCTCGAAGTATGGCCGGGCCTTCTGCGCGTCGAAGCGGTAGCGCTCCGCCTTCAGCTTGTCGACGTAATAGACGACGTCCCATGGTTCGAGCGCCTTCGCGCCGGGGACGTCCTTCCGCTTCCGCTCGAGGAGCAGCTTCTTCTCCTGCGCCGCACGGTCTCCCGCGGCGGCGGTGATGCGCTCGATGAAGCCCGAGGCGGCCTTCCCGGAGCGGATCATCTTGTTCTCGGTGACGTAGTCCGCCCAGTTGGCGTACCCCAGGGTGCGGGCCAGCTCCTGACGCTTGATCAGCATCCGCTCGAGCACGGCGATGTTCTGGGGCGCCGCGCGGCTCATGAACGCACGCCACATCGCCTCTCGGGTCGACGCCTTCCTTGCGTAGCTCCGCACCGGGAAGTAGTCCGGGTAGTCGGTGGTGAGGACGATCTTCCCGTCCGGCCCCGGCGGGCGAGCCGCGAGGTAGTCGGCCGGCAGCCCCACGAGGTCCGCCGGGCTGAAGGCGACCTTCCTCACGTCGGCGACGATGTTCCGGTCGAACTCCTGGCCGATGGTCACCAGCTCGTCGGAGAGGGCGCGCACCTTCTCCCGGGTGGCGTCGTCCCGGTCCACGCCGGCGCGGCGGAACTCGAGGAGGTCACGGGTCATCCACCACCGGGTGGAGACGTCCTGCCCCGAGACGTCCAGGGAGGAGAGCACGTCGAAGAGCGCCCGGTCCTGGTTGATGGCGGTGAACATCGCCTGCAGCTGTCGGTCGCAATCCTCGCCCGCCTTGCGCATCTCCGGGTCCGGGCTGCCCTTGCGCGCAAGCTCGGTCTGGGCCGCGGCGTCGTTGATGACGGCCAGCGCATCGTCGTAGGCGGTGAGAGTGGCGAGCGTCGCGTGCGGAGCGGGTCCGGCCTTCACCGCATCGAGGCCGGCACGCGCCCGCTCCATCGCAGCCTTGCAGGCGGCGGTGAATCCGGAGGCCGGTCCGGAGATGCGCGCTGCCGCAGTCCCCACCGGCTCATCGAGCGCGGGGGGAGCCGTCACCACGGCCGGGGCGGCTGGCTTCACGGCAGCGGTCGAGGGCGCAGGCGGCGCACTGGCGCAGGCGAGTACCGTCAGGGTCGGGAGGACGACGACGAGGCGCATCGGTGAGTTCCGTGAAAGGGCGACCATGCGGCAGGGGTCGCAAGAAAGGGCGGAACTCTTGCATGGCGGGCCGTGAACGGTCATCGGGATGCAGGGAACCGGCTGTTCCGGACCGGACGGCAGGTGCGAGAGCAAGCGATGTCACGCGTCGGTGGTCGGAGGCCCGGTCCGAGGTCCGGGACGCAGCGGATACCTCGTCACGAGCGAGGTGCCGGACATCTCGGAACCTCGTCACGAACGACCGGAACGGCCGCGGTGAGCGAGCGGACGCCCTTCGCCTCGCAGCGTCAGTGCAGCGCCGCCGGGCGGTTCTCCGGCCCGGGCGCCGGACCTGACTTTCGCTGCGGCCCGGGGAGCGTTCCGCGATTCAGCCACGCCTCGTACGCCGCAAATTCGTAGGGCCGTCCCAGGAAGTCGGTCACCAGCTCCGCGGCCGGCTTTCCTCCGCCCGGCTCGAGAATCCGGCGGCGGTAGCGCGAGCCGGTCTCGGGATCGAACACGCCGGCGGCCTCGAACGCCGTGAAGAGGTCCTTCGCGATGACCAGCGACCACATGTACGTGTAGTAAACGGCGCTGTATCCGTTCAGGTGTCCGAACGCGGTGTAGAACGTGCTGCCGGGCACGACGGGAAACGCGCCGTAGCGCGACTGCTGTTCCGCCACGAAGGGCGTCGGCTCCAGGCCCTTCGGGCTCCGATCGTGGAGGTGCAGGCTGGTCGCGGCGTAGAACATCTGCTGCCGCACGTCGATGCCTTTCCCGAATTCCTCGGCGGCCCGGAGCCGCCGGACCAGCGTGGTCGGGATGGGCTTGCCGGTCTTCACGTGCCACGCAAAGGCTTGCAGCACTCCCACGTCGCGGGTCCACTCCTCGAGCATCTGGGATGGAGCCTCGACGAAGTCCCACTCGGTGGCCGTCCCCGAATTCGCTGCCCAGCGGGTGTGCCCGCCAAGAACGTGGTGCACCAGGTGTCCGAATTCGTGGAAGAGGGTCTGGACGTCGTCGTACTCCATCAGCCCGCCCGAGCGAGGAAAGTTGCAGAGCAGCGCGCCCTCGGGGAGGCGGTGCCCGCTCTGGCCGCTGATGACCGTGTACTGGGCGGCGTGCTTGAACTTGTTCTCGCGAGGATGGAGGTCGAGGTAGATCCGGCCGAGAGACTGTCCTGCGCGCTCGTCGAACGTCCGCCCTCCGATGACGTCGTAGACCCGGATCTCCGGGTGCCAGACGGCGGCGTCCTGTACCGGTCGATAGGAGATGTCGAGCAGCTTCCCGGTCACGCCCATGACGCCATCCAGGACGCGGCTCGCCTCGAAGTACGGCCGAGCCTCCTTGGCGTCGAACCGGTACTGCTCGGCCTTCACCCGGTTCGAGTAGTAGGAGTAGTCCCAGGCCTCGAACCGAGTCGCGGCACGATCGTCCTTGCGCTTGCGGGTGAGGAGGATCGAGAGCTCCCGCTCCGAGCGGGGCCTCGCGGCGGCGGAGATGCGCTCGACGAACTCCGAGGCGGCCTTCCCGCTGCGGATCATCTTGTCCTCGGTGATGTAGTCGGCCCAGTTCGCGTACCCCAGCGTGGTCGCGAGCTCGTGGCGCTTGGCGAGGAGCCGGGTGAGCACCTCGCTGTTGGCCGGCGCGCGAGTGTTGTAGGCGCGCCACAACGCCTCACGCGCCTTGCCGCTCCGGGCGTAGGCCATGAAGGGCTTGTAGTCCGGATAGTCGGTGTTGAGCGTGATCGTCCCGTCGGCCCCCGGCGCGTGCGCCTTGCGGAAGTCGTCGGGCACCCCGGCGAGATCGGCCGGCGCGAAGGCCACCGTCTTGGTACCCTCGCGGATGTTCCGGTCGAACTCCTGCCCGATCGCGACGAGCTCGTCGTTCAGAACACGGACCCTCTCCCGGGTCGCCTCGTCCCGGTCCACGCCCGCTCTCCGGAAGTCCCGGAGCACCCGCTCCATCCACCACCGGGTGGCCCGGTCCTGTCCGGAGAGATCGAGTCCGGAGAGCACCTGGTACAGCGCGCGATCCTGGCTGATCCCGGTGAGCTGCGCCTGGATCTGCCGGCTGCACTCCTCGCCGGCCTTGCGCATCGCCGCGTCGGGGCTGGCCTGCCGGGCCACGGCGGCCTGCGAGACGAGGTCGCTCGCGGCTGCGAGGGCGTCGTCGTAGGCGGTGAGCGTGGCGACGGTGTCGCGCGGCGGACTGCTCGCCTTCACTGCCTCGATCCCGGCGCGAGTTCGCTCCATCGCCTCCTGGCAGGCGGCGGTCAGGCCGGTGGCTGGCCCGGCGATGCGCGCGGCGGCGACTCCCACCGGCTCGTCGAGGGCGGGCGGAGGCTTGACGCTGACCGGCGCCGGGGCGGCGGCCGCCGGGGGCGGTGTCGACGGCGCCGGGGTGGGACCGCCGGCACAGGCGAACAGGGTGAGTGCGGTGAGGCTGGGAGCAAGACGCATCGGAGCTCCTCGCGAGTCGGTTGAGACGAGGGGTCGCGGCGGAGGCGACACGCTTGCACGCCGTGCGGCGAACGACTCGACGGATGCAGTGAACCGAGGGTCTCGAGCGGCGACGCGCTCAGCTCGTCGTCCCGCACACCGCGAGCGCCCAGACCGGGAAGAGGCGCAGGTAGATGTCGTAGTGAATCGCAGAGGTCCGGTTGAACACCCCGGTGATGGGCTGATCCGGCCAGCGGCCGTCCTCGCCCTGGTGCTCGCGCAGCCAGGCGACGCCGCGGCGCACGGCCTCGGAGTCTCGCCGCCCGCAAGCCGCGAGCGACAGCACTGCCCACGAGGTCTGCACCGCGTGCCCGCGCTGCCCATCCACCCAGCGGCGCTGCCGGTTCGACTCCAGCGTCTCGCTCCAGCTCCCGTCGGGCCGCTGCCGGGCCTCGAGGTATCCGGCCGCGCGGCGGAGCGCCGGATCATCCGGGCGAGCTCCGGCCGCGACCAGCCCCGCGGTCCCGAACCAGGCTCCGTAGCTGAAGCACACGCCCCAGCTGCCCTCCCACGACCCGTCGGCACGCTGGACCTTGCGGATGAAGCGCTCTCCCCTCCGGATGGGCTCCCGGAGCCACGCCGCGTCCTCGGGCGCGAACGCGCTCCAGGCAGACAGGGCCTGGACGCAGGCCGAGGTGCACTCGAGGTAGGAGACGTCCACCATGATGGTGGAGAACACGTCCGAGGGATTCAGCGCCTCCAGCCACTTCGGCCCGCGCTGCAGCTCGTAGGTCGCCCAGCCGCCGTCCTCGTTCTGGAGCGAGAGGATCTCCTCGACGGCTTCCCGGAGGCGCGCCCGCGGGACCCGGTTCATCCCCACCTTCTGGAGCAGGAGAGAGGCCTTGAGCCCCTCGGCGGTGCAGTCGCTGATCGGCCACCCGTGGGCCCGGGTCGAGAACGGCCAGCCACCGCGGCTCCGGTGCCGGTAGCCCTTCTCCAGCTCCGGCACGTCCTCGAGCACCTGGTTGGACTCGATGTAGTCCGCCGCGCGCTCGAGCACCGGGCGCATCCGCTCGGCCTGCCCGGTGGCGAGGATGCCCTGCACTGCGAACGCCGTGTCCCAGAGCTCGGAGGAGTTGTAGCCCTGCATCTTCAGCCCGTCCGGCGCGCGCCACAGGTAGTCCGGCAGCCGCTTCACATGCGCCTCGACCTCGGGACCGCCGGGCCGGGCGAACTGCCACACCACCGTGTTCAGCACCTTGTTGATGGGACCGATGCAGATGTGGTTCGTGGCCTCGTCCTCGCGGCGGATCTGGTCGAGCACGATCTGCAGCGACCGCTCACGCGCTCCGGCTGGCGCGAACCGCTCCCACAGCCCGAGCACTCCGTTGGCCGCGCGGAGGTACGACGTCCGAGGCGTGTACGCGTCGGTCTCAGCGACCCGCTCGCGTGCCGCCATCCAGTCCACCGTCTCGTAGGGCTGGGCGTAGATCTCCTTCCGGATGGAGGCGAGCAGCGGTGTCTCCTTCGCCCGGATCCGCCGGCCGTACAGCCAGCTCATCGGGAGGTACACCATCCGGCAGTGACACCAGAGCTTCGAGGGATGCAGGGGCAGTGACTCGGGGAGGAGCCACAGCTCGGGCGGCACCGGAACGAGGCCCTGGTAGTCGTAGAGGCCCAGCATCGCGAGGATGAACTTCCCCCACGAGCCGCTGGCCAGCGGGCCTCCGTGCGGGAGGAACCAGGCGCGCGCTCGTTCCAGCTGGGGGTCCTCGGCGGGGATCCCGAGCAGCCGCAAGGTCACGTACACCAGCACCGAGGTGAAGACGTGGCTGTGCGACTCGACGTCCAGCCCCCAGCCGCCGTCGGGGTTCTGGTGCCCGCGGAGGTAGGTGATGAATCCCTCCCGGGTCGCCGGGTCGGGCGGCCGTCCGAGCAGCTCCAGGCCCGCGACGTAGACCGGCACCAGGAACAGCGGCCCGCCGTAGTCGCCCTTCCACGACCCACCGCCATCCTGCGTGGCGGCGAGCACCTCCAGCCCGCGCGCGATGGCCCCGGGCGCGGCACGACTCCGGGGAGCGGTCACGCGGTGCGGCCCTCGGGCAGCCCGCGCGCGCACTCGGCGTAGAGCGCCTCCAGCGCCCGATCGTCGGTGACGCTCTCGCGGGTGAGGACCATGATCCGCATCACCGTCTCGCGGTCGATCTTCACGGGCGTCGGGTCGAACACCGCCGGGTTGTGCGCCAGGACCGCGAGCGTCCGCAGCGCGAACAGCAGCGGCCACAGGCAGAACAGCCGGAGCCCCGGCTCGGAGCGCGGCAGGAACAAGGAATACTCGAAGGCCACGTCGCACTCGTGCCGGGCCACCGCGACCAGGTCGTCGAGCAGGGCCACCGCGGCCTCGCGCTTCTCGGGCAGGACGAGGTTGGCCGGCGAGAGCCCGTGCTTCGCCATGTACGTGCGGGGCAGCCAGCAGAATCCGCGATCGAGATCCTCGCGGACGTCCTTGAGGATGTTGGTGAGCTGCAAGGCGCGGCCGAACGCCGGCGCGCGGGGAACCAGCTCCGAGCGGAGTGGCCGGACCGAGTCGTAGCCGTCGACGAACAGGCCGGTGAGCATCACGCCCACCGTCCCTGCGACGTAGTAGCAGTACTGAAGGGTGTCTCGCAGATCAGGCAAGCCCTGCGGCGCCCCGCCGTCGAGCTCGATCATCATCTGCGCCATCCCGCCGGTCATCTCGCCGACACACGCGGCGATGTGGGGATGCGTCCAGTCAGGCAAGCCGCTCATGGCTTCCAGGACAGTCGGCGTGCCCTGCACGAGCTGCACCTCGGCCGAGGGGGCGGACGGCCGGAGCGCGGCCACGGAGCGCTGGGCGAACTCGGCGCTCCGCGCCTCCCAGCCGGGCTCGAGCTTCACCAGGCGTCCGAGCGTGTGAAACAGGTCAGCTCGCTCGGACACCTGACCTCGTGCCTCGTCCTCGAGGGTGTCGGCGATGCGGCACAGGAGGTAGGCAACCGTCACCACGAGGTCCATGGGCGACGGGAGAACCGGGATGTTGAGCGCGAAGGTGCGAGACACCTCCGGGAGCGCGCGACGGCAGAAGTCTTCGGGTCCGGTCACGAAACACCTACGACGGAGAGGCGACTGAAGATGCGCCGAGGCGCAGCAGACTCTATAAGAAGGCTCGGAAGAAGGGCCGGGGAGGGCAAGCTGCTTTGATGGAAGTGGATGTGCTCGTCGCCGGTGGAGGCCCGGCCGGGTGTACCACCGCTGCGGCCATGGCTCAGCTCGGGCTGCGAACCCTGCTCGCCGATGCCGGGCAGGATCGCCGCAAGCAGCTGGCGGGCGAGCTGCTCCACCCCATCGGCGTGGAGGAGCTCGCCGCGTTCGGCTTCTCCGAGGTGCTGCGCTCCGGCGGCGCACCGATCATCGGCTTCGCGGTGGTGGACTGTGAGAAGACCGCGCTGCTCCCCTACGCGCCCGGCAACCGCGGCCTGGGCATCGAGCACCACGCGCTCATCACGCCGCTGCTGGACGTGCTCGAGAAGCGCGGCGAGGTGGAGGTCCGGCGGAAGACCCGCGTCACGCTCGTCTCCGACGGGCCCGAGGGCGTGGAGGTCACCCTGTCCAGCGACGGCCAGCCGGAGCGAGTGCGTGCCCGGATGCTGGTCGCTGCCGACGGGCGAGCCTCGCCTCTCCGCCGCGCTCTCGGAATCGCGGAACAGCACGATCGCCTCTCGATGATGATCGGCGTCCTGGTGGAAGCCTCGGCCCTTCCTCACGCCGGACGCGGCCACCTCTTCATCGGCGGCCCGGCCCCGGTGCTCGCCTACCCCATCTCCGACACCGAAGCGCGGGTGATGGTGGATCTGCCTCTGGGCTCCAGCCCGGCTCGGGTCCGCACCGAGCCGGAGATCCTCTCCGGCGTCCCTGAACCACTGCGGCAGGCAATCCTCACCGCGCTGGAGCGTGAGGCCCCGCTCGTCGCCTCCAACGACACCCGCATCATGGACCAGGTCTGCAAGGGTCACGTGGTGCTGGTCGGTGATGCTGCGGGCTGCTGTCATCCGTTGAGTGCGAGCGGCATGGCCTCGGCCGTCCGTGACGCGCGGGTGCTCCACCGGAGCATGTCCGAGGCGGGCAACGACGTTCCGAGTGCCCTCGCCGCCTATGCCCGGACTCGGCGGCCGGCCAACCGTACCCGGATCGCCCTGGCCTCGTCCCTGTACGAGGCATTCAGCAGCGACTCGGGCGAGATGGCGGCGCTGCGGAGCGGGCTGTTCCGCTACTGGGAGCGCTCGCCCACCGGGCCGCGCATCTCCATGTCGCTGCTCTCCACCCGCGAGACGCGCATGTCGGTGATGGCGCGGGAGTACGCACGGGTCGTGGCGCACGGGCTTCTCGCGCTGGGCGCTGGAGGCGTCCGCACGGTCCATGGAACCGGTCGAGCCATGCACGCCGGAGCGCTGCTGGTTGCCTCGGCCCTGCCACACCTGCGCACGGCGATGGCCGGCGTGGTCGAGGACCGGATCCTCGCGCTTCCGGCGCCTCACGTCCCCGCCGCCGGCGAGCCGCTGGGCCCCAGCCGGGCCTCGGCGTCCAGGTCGTAGCTCCGGCCCCGCCAGTCCACCCGCCGGTTCAGCTTCGCCGCGATCTGCACCAGCCCGCCGATGAGCGGGAGCACGGCCGGCACCCAGAGCTGGTGCAGCCGGATGCGGGGACCGTGGTGGGCGCGCTGGAGCGAGGCCTGCGTGAACGCCGAGAAGGCGATGGCCACCAGTGCCGTCGCGGCGGCCGCGAGGTTTCCGGTGACGAGCGCCACGACGAGCACCGCCCAGGCCAGCCAGCAGGAGACCCCACGCACCCAGTTCGGCCAGGTGAAGCGGAAGGACAGCCCGCCCTCGCTGAAGAGGATCCACCGGCGGAAGGTTCGGAAGAACTGGAGCGGTCCCATCCCGCCGATGACGATTCGTAGCGGCGACTCGATGACCACGTTCTTCCAGCCGGCGTTCGACAGCGCGCGGCCGATGTACATGTCGTCCACGAACTGGCCCTCGGCCACTCCGACCCCGCCCACCGCATCGAGGGCCTGGCGCCGGCAGACCATGAGCTGCCCCATGATGAAGTCCAGCTCGCCGCGCGGCTCGGCCGCCCAGGACACGGTCGGGCCGTACCAGGCGTTCATCAGGAGCTCGTAGCCCACGTCCCCCGCGGTGGGGTGGTCCGCGGCGGCCACCACCGGTGCGAAGGTGCAGCCGCAGTCGGGCCTGGCGAGCAGCTCGGAGACGAGGCGCCCCAGCAGGTCCTTTGCCGGGCGGCTGTCCGAGTCGTTGAAGGCGAGCAGCTCGCCGGTCGCGGCGGAGACGCCGACCAGCATCGCGTTCAGCTTGCCGGTGCGGCGCGGCGGAGGAGAGCCGGAGAACAGCAGCTCCACCCGATGGGCGGTGGTGGGGTGCTCGGCGATCAGCCGGCGAATTGCCGGGGTGGCCGGGTCCTCCTCGGAGTCGACCACGAAGAGCAGCTCCAGCCGCCCCGGGTACTCCATGTCGAGGAAGGCCCGGATGTTGTCCTCGGCCCCGATGTCCAGCCCCTTCACCGGGCGGATGACCGAGATGGACGGAGCGGTGGTCGGAAAGGGCGGCGCGGCGGGACGGCGGGCGAGGACGCGCCGCAGCCGCACGTGGCCCTCGACCAGGAGGGCGAGCGAGAGGGCGGCCAGGACGAGGAGGACGGTGCTCATGAGGTGCTCTTCTCTCCGTGTGCCTCGAGCGCCAGACGTTGTAGCGGTCGCGGCGCCCACCAGTTGGCTGCCCCGAAGAGTCTCATGGTGGCGGGTACGATCAGGACTCTCACCAGCGTGGCATCGAGCGCAACCGCAATCGCCATCCCGACGCCCATGGCCTTGACGACGAGGATCTTCGCCAGGGCGAAGGCCGCGAACACCGCGACCATGATGGCCGCCGCGCTGGTGATGAGGCTCCCGGTCCGCTCCAGGCCTTCAGCGACGGCATGGCGGTTGTCGTGCGTCCGGTTCCACTCCTCGCGCATCCGCGACAGCATGAGGACCTGGTAGTCCATCGACAGTCCGAAGAGGATGCAGAAGAGGAGCACGGGCAGCGCCGGCTCGAGCGGCCCCGGCTGGAAGTCGAGCAGCCAGCGCAAGTGGCCCTCCTGGAAGATCCACACCAGGGCCCCGAAGCTCGCCGCGAGGGAGAGGAAGTTCATCACCACCGCCTCGAGTGGGAGCACCACCGAGCCGAGGAGGACGAACAGCGTCACGAGCGTGACCAGCACGACCAGCCCCACGGCGAGCGGGGCCCGGCCGAGCACGAAGGCGCTCGAGTCGACGTCGCTGGCGCTCTGTCCGCCGACCAAGGTTCGTCCATCTCCCACCTGGCGATCCTTCCGGAGCTCGTGCACCAGCCGCCGCGCCTCGGCGCTGGAGATGGGCGCGGGGGTGAGCACCTGCACGATCGCCACGTTCCCGTGCAGGTACGCCGCCTCGGCCAGCGCGAACTCAGGCGGCCGGAACGCGGGCGGGGCGCCGGCGAGCTGGAGGTACTGCTCGCGGGTCACGCGTGGGTCGAGGTTGACGATGCTCTCCGCTCCGACCACGCCTGGGAGCTGCATCCAGTGCCGGGTGGCGTCGTAGAGCGCGGCGACCCGGTCGGGCGTGAACGGCTGGCCGGGAAACTCCACCGCCACCAGGATCCGCGTCGCGCTCTGCTCGGGGAACGTGCGGGCCAGCTCGGCCGCGCCTCGGCGAGACTCGGCCGTCTCGGGGAGGGCGGTGATGTCGGTGCCGGCGGTCTGCAGCCGGACGAACGGCCAGCCGAGAAAGGCGATGAGCGCCAGAGTCGGCACGAGGACCAGCAGCGGATGCTCCATGACCCAGCCGGCGAGCCTGTGCCACAGCCCGGCGCGTTGCCCGAGCGCGGGAATGGGCACCCGGCCCAGATCTACCCGGCGCCCCAGCCACCCGAGGATGACCGGCAAGAGGGTGAGGGCGAAGAGGACGGCAAAGGCGACCACGATGGCTCCGCCTAGCCCCATCGCCGAGAGGAACGAGCCCCGGTAGAAGAGCAGCCCGGAGAGGCCGGCGGCGACGGCCAGCCCGGAGAACGCCACTGCCCGTCCCGCGGTGTCGATGGTGCGCTCGAGCGCGGCCTCCACGTTCGCCCCGCCTGCGAGCTCGGCGCGGAACCGGCTGACGATGAACAGCGAGTAGTCGATCGCCACGCCCAGCCCGATGAGGCTCACCACGTTGAGCGTGTACTGGGCCATGTCCAGGTGATGGGAGAGGGCGAGCACCGCGCCCACCCCCGCCAGCACCGCCAGCCCGCCGACGACGATGGGAAGCAGGGCGGCGACGACGGTGCCGAACACCCAGAGGAGGACGACCAGCGCGAGCGGGAAGGAGATGAGCTCGGCGCGGAGCAGGTCGCGGTCGAGCTCGGCGTTGAGGTCGACGAGGAAGGCAGGCTTCCCGGTGATCGCCACGGTGAACGGCCCGTCGCGCAGGGCGGCCTTCACCGCGGGGAAGGCCTTCACCGCCGCCTTCTCGTCGCCCTCGAGCCGCACCACCACCAGGGCGGTCCTTCCGTCCTTGGAGACGAAGCGGTCGCGGGCTTGCCCGGGCGCGGTGACCACCGAGACCACGTTCTCCACCTCGGGGCGGTGGCTCACCTTCTCCAGCTGCAGCGAGAGCGCGCCCTGGAAGACGGGATCGGTTGCCGCCAGCTTCGGGTGACTGAACAGCGCGACCACGGTGGTGTCGGCGCCCGCGGCGCCGCGGACCAGCGCGGTGGCCTTTGCGGACTCGGTGCCCTCGATGGTCCCGCTGGTCAGGCTCCCGCCGCGGACGACCGACAGCAGCGCCAGGACGAGGACGGCGAGCGTGCCCCCGACGACGACCAGGCGGTGCCGGGAGACGACCCGGGCCAGGGCGATGAACATGAGGGGGTGTGCTCTGCCCGATCCCTGGCCCCGAGGCAACCGGGCAAGCGGTGCTGCACCGGGCCAGCAGAAGGCCGTCCAGGCCTGGCTGACCTGGCCGCGAGAGCACTGAACACCGGTCAGTTACATGAGCCCGGGATCTCGCTGATCCACTGATTGATCAGCGCGACGCCGTGCGCGTCCACGACGCTCCGGCCGATCTGCGGCATGGCCACCGCCGGCTCGGTCGAGGCCATCCGGTAGGGGACGATGGACGCGTCGGGCTGGCCCGGAACCACGTCGTAGAAGCGGCCGCCGGCGCCCGGGCCCGCCGCGACCGGGTGCTTGCACACCCCGTACTGCACCGGTTCGGTGACCGATGCCTGCAGGAAGAGCCCGCTCACCCGGGCATTCCCCTGGGGACTGTGGCAGAAGCCGCAGTTCGCCTCGAGGTACGCCCGCGCGCGCTGCTCGACGGTGCCGTCCGCCGGGTCCGCCGCCTGAGGAAGCCGCGGGGCGCTCGCCGGATCGGGGGCGCCGGAGAGGATTCCCAGCCGCGTCCAGTGTGCGAGCTGGTTCTCCGGACCCGAGCCGTAGTCGAGATCGCCGTTCAGCCACCGCGTCTTCGGGCTGATGGGTCCGACCGGGCCGCCCTCGGCGTGGCACTGCTCGCACTGCGTCCGGCTCGGGATGAGATAGTTCGGATGCTGGGTGACTCCATCCACGTCGACGTAGGAGAAGCTCACCACGTCGCCTCCGGGCAGCGCGGTCGCCTCGGTCCTGGCGTCGTTCCACCGGTAGGCCATGAAATGCCAGCTTCCGCCGGCCTTCCATTCGACCCGGGTCTCCATCCAGTGGATGGGGAGCGAGGCATCCCGGGCGTCGTCACGGAAGCCGAAGGTCTTGGTGAAGACGGTGCCATCGGGGAAGCCGAGCGCGGTCGTGGCGTCGTAGGTGGCGGCGCTCCCGGGCGGGAGGCGCACGGTCCTCCGCTTGATGGCGCCATCCGAGTAGAGCGGTGTGTTCGGTGCGAAAGGAACGACGTCCGCGGCGAGCGCCTTCACCTCGCCGGCGGAGATCTCCACCTGGCACCACTCGGCGAGTGTGCCTGGAGCGGTGCCGTCGGTGGGGAGGCGCGGCGTGCACGTCCCGTTCGAGCTCGAGCCGCACGCCGATGCGAGGAGGAGCGCGCAGACCGCGCTCCCCGCGACGTTCCTTCGCATCCGTTTCACCAGGTCTCGCGCCTCAGAAGGTCGGCAGGGTCACTGCCGGAAGCGCGGGGAGCGTGCAGGCGAAGTCCGTCTCGTCGAAGGTCAGATAGTCTCCGAGCGGGACGGGAGTGGGGCTCATGGCCTGGCCGGCCGCCCACTGGGCGAAATGCAGATTCGCGAAGTGGCCCGAGCCGTTGTCATGCGAGCAGATGCTGTACGGATTGGCGCCGCTGCCGAGCACCACGATGCCATCCCAGCTGACGTCCGAGACGTGGTTGTCCAGCCACGGGTGAGCGCCCTGGAACCCGCTGGCCAGCAGCCCCGCGAGCTGCGCGCTCGGATGGCTCGGGTTGTCGATCCCGGCGGTGGGGTCGGTCCCGTTGTTGGTGAACGTGTTGTTGTGCACGTGGACGTTCCGGGGGATGGGGCTGTAGCCCGGGGTGGCTCCTTGGAGGCAGGTCGACTGCTCGAAGGCCACGAGGCAGCTGATCGCCGAGAAACCGATGGTCTTGTTCCCGGTGAACGTGTTCCCGAACACCTCGACGTCGTGGTTGGCCATCACCGCGCCGCCCGTGCCGGCAGGCACCAGCGCGACCGTCCCTGCCGGATCTCCGAAGTTCGGGGTGTTGTTGTTGACGAACTGGTTGTTGAAGACGCGAATGTGGTTGCCGCCGACCTGTTGCAGGCTGGGTAGATCGAAGACCAGGAAGCCGACGGTGTTGTCGTGCGAGTTGTTGTCGTGCACGTCGGCGTTGAACGAGTTCTCGATCTCGATTCCGGCGACGTTCTCGAACAGCTCGTTGTTCTTCACCACGATGGTGTCCGACTGACCGACGTAGATGCCGGTGTCACTGGCGCCACTCACCACGCAGTTCTCGACCAGGATGTTCTTGCTCTGCACCGGGTAGATGCCGTACCCGCCGTGGGTGGCTCGGGTGGGCCACGAGACCTTCACGTGGTTGAAATGGACCTTGTTCCCTCCGGTCACCTTGATGCCGTCGCCCGCCGTGTCCTGGATGGCCAGGTCCTGGAACGTGACCTGGATGGTCTGGCCTGCCCCGATCGTCTGCACCAGCCCATCCGCTCCCGTGGTCTGCCCCGCGAAGTCGAGGATGGTCTGGTCCATCCCCGCGCCCTTCACCGTGATGTTGTTCGCCGTGGAGAGATTGAGCGAGCCGGTCAGGTGGTAGGTCCCCGCTGCAAACTGGACGGTGGAGTTCGCGGCCGCGCCGGAGAACGCGGCGGAGATCGCGGACTGATCCATGTTCGGGGTGACGTTCACCACGTTCCCGCCACCGCCCCCGCCGTTGTTGTCGTTGTTGTCGCTACCGCATGCGGAAGCGAGCGCTGCGGCCACCACCAGGCAGCCGAGGCGTGAGAACAGACGCTTCAAGGGTTTCTCCTTCGTGTCAGAAGCAAGGGTTGCGGGGCGCATCCATACACGGTCCAGGTCGAGCGTTGATTGACAAATCAACCACCGCCCATCCGGCTCACAGGTGGGTAAGCGTGAGTACGACCGTGTGTGGTGTCCCCTGGTGTTACGGGCGAGCAAGCGCCCCGGCCGCGCGCTTCTTCACCGATTCGCGCCAGGAATGCAACCCGAACGCCATATTTCACCCCGAGAGCGATTTGCGAAGGAACACCGCGAGCCCCCACGAGCGCTCTTCTTCCTTCCAGCGCCGGTAGCCGAGCCCTTCGTAGAGCGCGAGTGCGGCGGCGTTGCTCGGCCGCGTGTTCAGGGTGAGCACGCGCACGCCGCGGCCGCGGGCCTGCTCCTCGGCGAACACGGTCAGCGCGCGGCCGATGCCCCGGCGCCCGGCGCTGGACAGCACCGAGAGGCTGGTCACCGCGGCCACGTCATTTCCGTCGGCGACCTCGGGATCATCATCGACGAGCTCGAGGCTGACCATTCCCACCGGCTCGCCGCGCAGCTCGGCGACCCAGGTCGGGCGCTCGCCGGAGGCAGATGCCGCGATCCACTCCGGGACCTTCTCCACGTCCCAGCCAGCCTCGGTGCGCATCCGGCGCAGGGCCGTCGCGTCTCCGGGGCGAACCGGGCGGATGATGCAGTCGTCGGCGCTCACTCAGCGCAGCTGCTCGCGCAGCGCCCGGGCCCGCTGCTGCAGCTCGGGGTCCATGCTGGTGAGCTCCAGCGACTTGAGGCGCTGGTCGAGGCTCTTCGGCAGCTTCGCCTTGAGCGTCCCGGCCTCCTGCATTCCCTCGAGCTTCTCCAGCGCCTGGCCGACGATCCGCTCCCGCGGGTGGTCCAGGAGCGAGTCGAGGAAGTACGGGTCCTCGGGGAGCTCCGGGTACTTCTCGAGATACTCGATGACTCCCTGCGCCCAGGCCTTGCGGTCCGGCAGCTCCCGCAGCTTGGCCATCGCCTCCTTCTGCGCCTGTCGCTTGCCCTCGGGGTCGAAGGTCTTCGCCAGACCCTCGGGGAGAGCGCCGCCGGTGAAGAGCGAGTCCGCGGCCTGCTTGTAGCGGGTGTAGGTCGCGCTTCGCTCGATGCGCTGCTGCGCCGGGTCGTCCTGGCGGGAGTGGTACTTGCTCTTTCCGCGGCGGGCGTCGATCTCGCGCCAGCTCTTGTTGCGCTTCCCGGTGAAGCCGCCCCCGTCATCGTCGTCCTTCACCATGGTCCCGTCACCTCCGGGCCCGCGCCTCCCACAGGGCGCCGAGCACCTGTCGCCCGAGGGTGCGAATCGTTTCGCGCTCCGCGGCCGGCACTGGTCCTGGATTGTCCTGCTCGGCCTGGGCGAGTGCCTGGTCGACGAGCCCGATCAACTCCACCGGGACCTTCGCCTCAGGGTCGCCCTCGAGCGCCTCGGGCGGGACCGACGCCGGGGCGGCGCCATCTGCGTGCTCGAGAACGGCGTGCAGCTCGAACGCCAGCTGGCGGAGGACCCCCCAACCTTCATCCGAGAGGCCCCGGGCGTCAAGGGAGTCCAGGAGGGTGTCCTGCCGGTTCTCGAACGAATCGGTCAGCCGGTCCCGGGCACGGCGGTCCGACGCCAGCCAGGCCCGGACGGCCCTGACGTAGTCGGCATCGGGACCGGTCGGTCCGCATGGACCCGGTGCGGAAATCTTCTGTCGGCGCACCCGTCCTGGCGCGACCGTCCGCGGCTGGAGCCGGAACCCGGGAGACTGCGCCGCGTCCCACAACCCAAGCAGATTCTGGAAGAGACGACGGGCGATGTCCGGGTTCGGAAATCGCGGTGGCTCGGGGAACAGCGTGGGAATCACCTCGCCGGCCTCGGCGCCCTCCACACGTCCGGCGCGGAAGCGGCGCAGCACCTCCTCGGGTTCGAGTGGGCTCCCTGCGATGCCGAGCAGCTCGGCCAGGACCTCGGTGCTCTCGAAGCGGTGAACGAACCCCGGTTCCTCTCGGCTCCGGCGGTCACGCCGGCCCATCGGCGCCTCCGCGATCGAGGAGCCGCCGATAGACGGCGCCGTGCGCCAGCAGCTGGTCGTGGGTCCCTTGCTCCACGAGTCGGCCCCCCTCGAGGACCACGATGAGATCGGCGTTCCTTACAGTGGACAGCCGGTGGGCGATGACGAGCGTGGTGCGGCCGGCCTTCAGCTCGGCGAGCCCGGCCTGCACCAGCGCCTCGCTCGCCGCGTCGAGGCTGCTGGTGGGCTCGTCGAGGAGGAGCAGCGACGGCTCGCGCACGAAGGCACGGGCGATGGCCAGCCGCTGTCGCTGTCCTCCGCTCAGCTGCGCGCCGCGCTCGCCCACCGGCGTGTCCAGGCCGCGGGGGAGCGCTCTGACGAATTCGGCGCCGTGCGCTCGCTCCAGCGCGCTCCACACCTCGGGCTCGGTGGCGTCCGGCTTTCCCACCCGCACCGCGTCGCGTACCGAGCCGGCGAAGAGCACCGGTTCCTGCGGAACCCAGGCGAGCTGCCCGCGCACGGACGCCCGGCTGTAGCTGCGCGCGTCCTGCCCGTCCCAGAGGATGCGTCCGGCCGATGGGTCCACGAAGCGGAGCAGTGCCGAGAAGAGAGTGCTCTTCCCCGCGCCGGAGGCGCCCACCACCGCGACGGTCTTTCCCGCGGGCAGCTCGAGGGTGAAGCCCCGCAGCGCATCCACCTCGCCGTACTGGATGCGGAGGTCCTCGATCCGGAGCGCCTTGCGGAGCGGAGGCGCCTCCTCTCCGCGGTCCGGCGGGACGCGGCGGTCCTCGAGCTCGAACACTCGCTCGGCCGCGCCCACTCCAGCGACCACCTGGGTGATGGTGGAGGAGAGGGTCTTCAGCGGTCCGTACATGAGGAGCACCGCGCCCACGTAGGACATGAGGTGGCTGGCCAGCATGGGCTCTGCGCGCACCGCTCGCGCGCCCACCGCCAGAGCGAGCGCCAGCCCGACGATGCCGAGCAGCTCGATCGACGGACTGGCCGAGCCGCGGAGGAGGAGGGAGCGATCCATCGCCTTCAGGTAGCGGGCCTGCTCGGCGTCGAACGCGGCCCGCACCCGCGGCTCCATCCCGAACGCCTGGACGACGGGAAGCGCGTGCAGCTGCTCGCCGACCAGCGCAGTCAGATTTCCGAGGCTGCCCTGCGTGGTGCGCGCTGTGCGTTTCACCGCCCGGGCGAAGCGGGTGATGGGGACCAGCGCCGCGGGGAAGACCACGAAGCTCAGGGCGAAGAGCCTCCAGTCCAGCACCAGACAGACCCCGAGGAGCGCCACGAGCTGCAGCGCATCACGCACCCAGGTGGTGAGCGCCTGCGTGACCGAAAATTCCACCTGCGCGACATCGGCCGTGAGCCGGCTGAGGACGTCACCGCTGGCCCTGGACTCGTGCGTCGCCGGCGGCAGCGCCAGCAGATGCGCGTAGAGGTCCGAGCGCAGGGTCGCCAGAGCGCGCTGTCCCGCGACCTGCATCCATCCCGTCTGGAGGAGCTGGGCCCCCGCCTTGATGACTGCCAGGCCCACCAGCAATCCAGGCAGGAGCCAGCGGGCCTGCTCGGGCGAGGTGTACAGACCGATGAGGTGCATCGGCTCGGAGAGCAGAACGCTCCGGAGCAGCGGGCCGATGAGCCAGGCGTAGCCCGCCGCGGCCGCGGCGCTCACCAGCGCGGCGAGGACCGCCCCGATGACGAGGCGCGCCGAGGGACGCAGGAGAGCGAGGAGCCGGACGAGGGTGGAGGTCATGCCCGCTCAGCAGCCATGCGTTCCGCCGTGTCCCGCTGTCAAGGATTGCCGGTTTCCGATCTCGTTCAAAGCATTCACCCCGGGATGAAGCTCGAGCGCTGGGAAGCCGAGACAGAGAGTGCGCTGCCGGATGGCCGCGACCCGGTGCTGCGCGATGGACGGCGGCGGCAAGTCCTCTGGCTGATGGCGGAGTATTTCCGCACGCTCGGGTACTCCGACGTGAAGGCTCGCATCCCCGGACACACCTCGCCCACGATGCTCAACGGGACGCTCGAGGACCACCGGCCGGACCTGACCTGCCGCCAGACGGACAGCGGAAGGACGCCGGTGCTCCTGGATGTCGTGCTCCCGGAGACGGTGGACGACCCGGGCTCGGAGAACCGCTGGTCGCTCCTGGCGAGCGCGGCCCGGCTCTACTCGGCCGAGCTGCACTTCGTGGTCCCCCGCTGGACCCGCCGGGGAAACGTGGAGCGACGACTGCGCCTCAGGCTCGGGGAGATGGGCCTGCGTGCGAACCGGATCTGGCAGGTCTAGCCATCGCTGCGCGTTGCCGAGTGGTTTCCCTGCATTATGCTGCCGTGGTTTCCCCCTCAATTCGAAGGGTTGAGCACGACGGATGGCGACCTCTGCGACGAAGCGTGACTACTACGAGGTCCTCGGTGTGGCTCGGGAGTGCACGGCAACGGAGCTGAAGAGCGCCTACCGGAAGCTCGCGCTGCAATTCCATCCGGACCGGAATCCGGGAGACCACGTGGCCGAGGACCGCTTCAAGGAGGCCTCGGAGGCATACGAGGTCCTGTCGGATCCGGAAAAGCGAGCGCGCTACGACCGCTTCGGGCATGGCGGAAACCCGTTCGAGGGGTTCGGCGGCTTCAATCCCTCCAACCTGAACGACGTCCTCGGGGAGATCTTCGGCGACATCTTCGGCGCGAGCCGGGGGCGGCGAGGCGGGCGGTCCCGCGGCGCCGACCTCCGCTACAACCTCGAGGTCAGCTTCGAGGAGGCGGCGTTCGGCTCCGAGGTGCAGGTCCGCATCCCCAAGCCGAAGCGCTGCGAGCACTGCGAAGGGACCGGAAGCGCGGACAAGCGGGTGCGCACCTGCCCGGCGTGTGGAGGAGCGGGAGAGCTTCGATACACCCAGGGTTTCTTCTCGGTCAGCCGGCCCTGCACCACGTGCGGCGGCTCGGGGCAGACCGCGACCAACCCGTGCACGCACTGCCGGGGCGCAGGCCGCGTCGATGGGCAGACGACCCTCACGGTGAAGATCCCGCCAGGTGTCGATACCGGCACGCGGGTGCGGGTCGCGGGCGAGGGCGAGCCCGGAGAGCACGGCGGCCCGCCGGGTGACCTCTACGTGGTGATCCACGTGAAGGACCACCCCATCTTCGTGCGCGAGGACACCGAGGTGCTCTGCGAGGTGCCGGTGTCCTTCGTGCAGGCGGCGCTCGGAGCGCAGATCGACGTGCCCACCCTCGACGGGAAGCACCGGATGAAGATTCCCGCCGGCACGCAGAGCGGGAAGGTGTTCCGCATCAAGGGCAAGGGCATCCCCCATCTGCACGGCGGCGGACGAGGCGACCAGCACGTGCGCATCCTGGTCGAGACGCCGACGCACCTGAGCGCCGAGCAGAAGGAGCTCCTCGAGCGCTTTGCCGAGGTCTCCGGCGAGCAGACGCACCCGCAGACCAAGACCTTCTTCGAGAAGGTGCGCGAGCTGTTCGGCTAGTTGTCCGGGGCGCCGTTCTCGATCCAGGTGCGGACGAGGGCGAGCTCGGCCGTCGCCCGGTCGAAGTAGGTCGAATCCGTGGGCGATCGACTTCCTCCTCAAGCCACTCTCGATCGAGCGGCTACGGCGAACGGTAGCGCGGTTGCGGGCGCGCATCGGGGAGACCCCGGCGAGCCTCGAGCCGCTGCTGATCGAGCTCCGGGAATCACTCGAGAAACGCCGGCGGCTCCGGTGGATCAGCGTGCTCGAAGGGCGGGAGCTGCGCTTCGTCACCACCGAGGAGATTCTCTTCTTCCGCTCGGACCACAAGTACACCGCGGCGGTCACCGCGCGCGGCGAGCACCTCGTGTCCCGTCCACTGAAGCAGCTGCTGGAGGAGCTGGACCCCGAGGTGTTCTAGCGGGTGCATCGCAGCTACGTGGTGAACCTTCGCGCGATCCTCGCGGTGTGGAAGGAGTCGGGCGGACTGGCCATCGTCCTGCGGGAGCATCCTGAGCGCATCCCGGTGAGCCAGCCGTACGCGCACCGGTTCCGGCACATGTGAGAGGTTCCACCGCGCCGGCGTAAGCCTCCGGCGCGGCGGACCGGGCTCAGCGACTACCAGTCGTCGTGGTCGTCGTCGTTGTCGCCGTGCTTCGCCCGGGTGACTTCCCAGGTGACGTTGTCCCCGTGCTGCTGGGTCCAGAACATCCGCCAGCCGTCGTGGCCGAAGCGAGGAACCTTCGCGCCGAGGATGCCGTTCTCGCTCGGGTCGCCGTCGGAGACGTGAATGCCGGTGATCTCGTTGTCACCGTCGTTCTTGCCGAAGCCCCCGTTGGCGGAATCGAGCGTCGCCGAAGCATCGCGACCCTCGGCCAGGAAGCGGACGGGCTGGGTGTGCGGATCGGAGTAGTCGACGTCCGTGTCGAAGACGAAGCCGGAATCGAGTGCGTTGCGCTGGCCGTGGAGGCCGTCGCCGGCGTCCTCGACCGCCAGCAGCTTGTCGCGCGAGAGGAAGGTCACGTTGTCCAGGCCTGCCACCGACTGGTTTCCCTGGAAGAAGATGCTGATGTAGCCCTCGTCATCGTCGGCGCTGCGCTGGACCAGCCGGAAGATCGAGCACCACCCGCCCGCGCTGGCGTTCTCCGGGCTGGTGGCGTTGGTGTCCCCGGTCTCGACGAAGAAGAACTCGCGGAAGTGGCTTCCCGGCCGGAACACCCCGTTCTCCGGACGCTTGAACGGCGTGCCCCCGGCCGCCTTGGCCTTGTCGATGGCGATGAAGGGCGCGTCCCCGTCGACCTTGGTGTCGTGGATGGTGATCCACTTCGTCTTGTACGAGGTGTGGAAGGTCCGGATCGCGACCTGGTCCGGAGCGTTCAGCGCGGCCTGCGAGTCGAAGGTCGCCGGGTGGTCACCGACGATGACCTGGAGAACCTGGAGCTTCCCGTTGTGCAGATCCCCCGGATGACGTGGCACGTAGCGGTAGACGAAGCTGTTCGGGCGCCGGGCGGTGGTGCTTGCGCCGGTGGTGGGATTGGTCTTGTTGGTCCCGCCGACGTCCTCCACGATCCAGATGTTCCCGTAGTTGTCGTTCTGGATCCCCTCGTAGCCACCTCGGCCGAGCGCCCCTGACACGTCCTCGACCTTGGAAGGGAAGTCCAGAGTCGCCGCGTAGGTGGGCGCGTTCACGTTCTCGGTGGTGAAGAGGAGCCGCCGCGCGAAGGGATCCCACGTGGAGCCGTCGATGGTCGCGATGGGTGCTCCGGTCACGTCATGGGTCGCCATCAAGGTCACCCGATGCGCCGTGTCAGCATCGAGGTTGATCCGGGTGATGAGGCCCTGCTTGGAGCCGTCCTGGTTGGTCGCTCCTGCTTCGTGGCCCTGGAAGAGGAAGTGGCTGCCGTAGTTGTAGTGGGGGTCGGCGCCCTTCTGTCCCCAGAGGACGAGATAGGTGTTCTTGTCGGGCTCGGTCTTCTGCGCCTCGACAGGCTTGGCCGGCGGCGGAGGGTTCAGGACCGCGGGAACCATGGCCGGCAGCGCCGGGTTCACCGGGCTAGGAACATCGTTCTCGTAGCCGTACCAGCCGACGATGCCCTCGGGATTCTCGAGCGGCATGGAGCCCACCGCGACGGGGTGCTGGCGCCACTCGCGCGTGAGTTGACTCGCAGGTGCGTAGCCGTCCGCCTTCATGTTCGCTGCGGGAACTCCGGTGATCGGCGCGGCGTGCGCGGCGACCCCGGCGGTCAGACACAGTGAAAGGAAATGCTTCATCTCGCCCTCCGGAAAAGACGCCGGCCAGCAGGCGCAGCGCCGCCGAGGAAATCGGCGGGCGCACAGGAGCCGAGGGCGAGCCCGGGCGGGGTGAACCCTGCGGCAATCTCGTGTGCCGAAACAGGCTCGCAGCGCAACTCCGTGGCGCGAGCGCACGCGTGCGCTGGTAACGGGCGTCAACGACTCCAGATCTCTCGAGCGACGAGGGGGGCGCAGCCGGTTGCATCGGTGTGTCCGGAGCTCCAGCCCAGTTTCCGGGATGACGTTCCGGCGTCGCTTCAGATCCACGCGCCGACCCGCGCGAGCTCGCCCGATCGTCCAGGTGACGTTCTGCCCAGCCGCGGCCCACGCTCTTGCTAGAAACCCGGCTCGGAATGCGCCCGGCGGCGCTCCACCACCGCGAACGCGCCGTAGCCCACCACCCGCTCCGGGTCGCCCGACGTGTCCGACGAGTTGCGCAGGTCGAGCAGCTCCGTGATCCACTCGCGGTGCCGCGCGGCGAGCATCAGTCCGGCGAGCGGCTTCTGACCGCACGCCATCTGCGGCTCGAGCTGGTCGACCTCTCCCGCAGTCACGATGCCGCAGGTCCGGCCGTCGACCTCGCACGCCTCGGCCGCAGGGAGGTAGTGCGACAGGTCGGTACTGATCAGCACCAGCGTGCCCGGTCGCTCCCAGAGGAGCTCGACGATCTCCGCAACCTCGGCCGGCGTGGCCTCTCCGACGAGCATCGGCAGCACGGTGAAGCCGGCCGGCAGCAACCGCTGCAGAAATGGCAGCTGCACCTCGAGCGAGTGCTCCCGCTGGTGCGCTCGTTCCGAGCGGAGCACCTGTCCGAAGCCCTGCACCAGCGTCGAGGCGAACGGATCGACTGGAACCACGCCGAGCGGCGTGGCGAGCGCGTCCGTCTCGGGCAGGGCCACTCCGGCGAAGGAGACGAAGTGCGAGGGCCCGAGCAGCGCGACGCATCGAGGCAGCGGGGATTCCCTTCGAAGCACCGCATAGGCGCTCGCCGCGATCGGTCCCGAGTAGACGTGGCCGGCGTGCGGAACGATCAGCGCGCGCAGCGTCCCGTCGATGGCCCGAGGGTCCGCGCGATTCAGGAGCCGATCCACGGCCTCGCCGAGCGTCGCGGCATCGCGCGGGTAGAAGGACCCGGCAACTGCGGGAGGGCGGACGGCGGCAGGGGTCGCGGAGGGCATGTCGTCACCCTCCGCCTGCGACCATGACCGGGCGGCGCCTCGCGCCCCATGTCCCCGGGACCGGGTCGAAGTGGCCCGGAAGGCTCGTCTCGCAGCTCAGGCACCGTCCTCGGGCGTCGAGGTGCCAGCCGGTGATCTCGTACCCGTCTCGTCCGATGACCTGCCGCTCGCAGCCGACGCAGGAGGGCGACTGGCCGCCCGGATCCCGGACATTGCCCGTGCAGACGTCCTTCAGCCCG
>Ga0081540_1000610_pt1 | contig 34130 bp, 29 predicted proteins | sample TabmetS2T1R1_FD_71024 | JGI IMG/M metagenome (GOLD analysis project Ga0081540, IMG submission 71024) | Tabebuia heterophylla rhizosphere microbial communities from the University of Puerto Rico - S2T1R1 | ecosystem: Host-associated > Plants > Roots > Rhizosphere ...
GGCGGGTCGTCGAGACTGCGCTCGCGGCATTCGAGGCGCTCGGGTGCCGGGATTACGGCCGGGTGGACCTCCGCCTCTCCGACGACGGTCAGCCCTGGGTCATTGACATCAATCCGAACTGTGACTTGCATCCCGACGCAGGGTTCGCCAGGAGCGCAGCAGCGGCCGGGCTCGAGTACTCGGCGCTGGCGCTGCGACTGGTGGACGTCGCGCTCGAAAGGACCCATGGACATCCGTCCCGCCGTCCCAGAAGACAGGGAAGGCCTCGCGAAGCTGCTCGATCGCATCGAGAACTTCTCACCCGACGAGGTGCGCTGCGCGCTCGAGGTCATCGACCTGGCGTTGCAGCCGAGTAACCCGGACTACCACGTCCTGGTCGCCCTGCTCGGGGGTCAGCTCGCCGGCTACGTCTGCTACGGCCCCACCCCGATGACCGACGGGACGTTCGACCTGTACTGGATCTGCAGCGAGCCTTCGCTCCGCGGGAAGGGGATCGGCGCCGGGCTGGTGGCCGCGATGGAGGGCGATCTCCGCCGGAGGAAGGCGCGGCTGGTGCGGGTGGAGACCTCGGCCACGGAAGATTACGGGCCGGCCCGCGGTTTCTATCAGTCGATGCGCTACCTCGAGGAGGCCCGGTTCCGGGACTTCTACAAGGTGGGGGACGACCTGATTCTCTTGAAGAAGAAGCTCTAGTGCGGCTCCGGGTTTCTCCGCTCCTCACCGCCCTCGTCCTGGCGAGCGCGCTCCCCGCGTTCGCCGGCGAGCCCTCGCCGGAGCGCGGCACGGTCAAGCCGGCGCTCTCGGACGTGCTGCGGGCTCCGCGCCCGGCCGGCGGCGAGTACTTCGGCCTCTACCTCGTGGACAAGAAGGTGGGCTGGTTCTTCACCGACCTCGCCCAGGTCCCGGGGAAGAACGAGGTCCGGGCGGTCGCGGACTTCGTCTTCAAGGCGGTGGTGGGCAACAACACCGCCGAGCGCCGCCATCACGAGGAGCGGATCTACGACTCGCGGCCGGGGGGCAAGCTGCTCTCCTTCCTCATCAAGGACGAGGGGGACGGCGGGAACCAGGTCCTCACCGGGAAGGCGACGCCGTCCGGGTTCGTGGTGAAGCGGCACCGGCCCGGGCAGACGGACGACACCTTCACCCTGCCGGTGGTGGAGGAGACGGTGGAGGACGCCGACCAGCTCCGGGTGGCGCTGCTCCGAGGGAAGGAGGTCTCGGGCGTCTCGCTCGATGGGACCGACCTCGGCAACTACAAGATGACCACCACCCCGCTGGCCGAAGAGCGCCGGGTGGTGAACGGCGTCTCGGTGCTCCTCCGCAAGGCGACCATCGTCTCCGAGAAGGAGAAGGTGCCGATGCAGGCGGTGGTCGCGGCGGATGGGGCGGTCGTGGAGATGTCCTACGGCTCGGCGATGATCGGCCGGGCCGAGCCGAAGTCGGTGGCCGAGCGGCTGGACCGGGTGGAGATCTTCGGCCTGACCCGCCTGGTGCTCCCTGCCCCCCCACCGCCCCTGGCGCAGAAGGTTCCGGGCGAGTGGACGCTGGTGGTCACCGGTTTCCCGGACAGGTTCCACCGCCCGACGGACCGCCAGTCCTACAAGGATCTCGGGGGTGGCAAGTCACAGGTGACGATCCGCGCCGCGGCGCCCGATCCGGCGAAGCTGGTGAAGCGTGGAGCGAAGTCCCCGCCGGAGACCGCCGAGTATCTGAAGAGCTCGATCCTCGTGGAGTCCGACAACCCGGCCATCGTCGCGAAGGCGAAGGAGATCGCCGGGGGAGAGACCGACTCCTACGCCGCGGCGAAGAAGGTCGTCGCCTGGGTGGGCCGGACGATGAAGAAGGACTACGGGGCGAGCGCCGACCGGGCGACGGACGTGCTCCGGACGCTCCGGGGCGACTGCACCGAGCACTCGCTGTTGAGCATCTCGCTGCTCCGTGCCCTCGGCATCCCGGCGCGGCGCGTGGACGGGGTGGTCTACGTGCAGAACGAGGACGGCGTGCCGGCGCTCTACTGGCACGAGTGGGTGGAGGCGTGGGTCGGGACGTGGACCCAGCTCGATCCGACGTTCGGTCAGCCGGTGGCGGACGCGACGCACCTCACGCTAGGCGAGGAGAGCAGCGCGGAGATCATGCCGCTGCTCGGTGAGCTGAAGGTCGTCGCCGCGCGCTGAGCCTCAGCGAGCGGCGTTTGGCGCCGCCAGATGGGCCGCGAGGTCACCGTTTCGAGACGATCCACAGGAGCAGCATCGCCCCGAGCACCGAGGAGATGAGCCCACCCGGGTGGAACACCCGGAAGTCTCCGCGCCAGAGCAGCGAGCTGAGGAACCCGCCCACGAGCGACCCCGCCATCCCGAGCACGGCCGTGCCGATCCACCCCATCGGCTGCTTCCCGGGAAACAGCGCCCGCGCGATGGCGCCCACGATGAGGCCGACGACGATCCACGAGCACAGTCCAATCAAGACGGGCGACCTCCGGGTGGAAAGCGCGCGAGCCTGCCTCGACGTGCCGCACGAGTCACGTGTCGAGCATCCCCGCTGGCGGCGGGACGCAACCTCGCGGCCTCCCGGGTGTTCCGACCGGCTCCGGAGGAATCGATGCCTCGCTTTCCCGTCCTCTTCCTGCTCGCAACTCTGTTGATGGTCGCCCTGCCCGGCTCGGCACGGGCCCAGCACCTGGTCGTCGGAATCCGAGTCGGCGGCCCGCCCCCGGCCGTCCGCGTCGAGCGGGTTCCGGTCGCCCCCTCGCCGCGCCACGTCTGGGTACCCGGCGGATGGTGGTGGGACGGCGCCAAGTACGAGTGGCGGGCCGGCGCCTGGATGGTGCCTCCGGGGCTGGGCGAGGTCTGGGTCCCCGCGAGCTGGCATTTCGAGAACGGCCAGTGGACCTACGACGCCGGCTACTGGAGCCCCTCGGCGGTGGTGGATCCCGACCGGCCCTACCAGCCGGCGCCTCCGATGGAGCCGAACGTGGCCACGTCCCCTCCTCCTCCTCCGCTCACCGAGGCCCAGCCGCCGTCACCGTTCGACGGAGCCGCCTGGATCCCCGGCTACTGGTGGTGGGGGCCGAGCGGCTACGTCTGGGTGGGCGGACGGTGGTCGGCGCGGCCGAGGGGCTGGGACTGGGATGGCCACCGGTGGGTCCAGCGCGATGCAGGGCACTGGGAGCGCCGGCCGGGCCACTGGCACCCGCACGAAGGCCGCTGACAGCACGGCGACACGAGAGCGTTGCCCCGGCCCGGCGTGCGCGGCGATGCTGCCGGGCTCCATGAACCCCGCTCCCCTCCTCGCCCTCGCCCTCCTCGGCGCCGAGCCGCCCGGTCCCGTCCAGGAGGTCCCGAAGCAGTACCCCGTCGGGAAGTACATGGCTCCGTCGGTCGGTCCCGAGCCGCGCCCCATCGGTCCCACCGGGACGCTGGGGGCCGACGTCTACCGGAAGCGCCGGAAGGCGCTGATGGACAAGCTGAAGACCGGCGCCACGCTCATCGTGAACGAGGGGAAGTTCGACGGCCTCCGCGAGGGCATGGACTTCTACTACCTGACCGGCATCGACGAGCCGGGCGCGGCGCTGCTCCTCGACCCCGCCTCACCGGACCCCGAGGTCCTCTTCCTGCGGCCGCTCGACGTCGAGCGCGGCCAGTGGGAGGGCGAACGGGCGAAGCTGCCCTCGCAGCTGCTGCAGACCTCCAGCGGGATTCCGATCATCCGGCGGGGAGGAGACAATTGGCGCGGGCTGCCGTACGCGCTCGTTCGAGCCTGCGGACACGGCGGCCTCAACTTCGTGGGGCAGTTCGTCCCGGCACCGGAGCCGAAGTCGAAGGTGATGACCTACTACGCCGAGGCGGTGGACCGGTCCTACGGCTGCAAGGTGAACGACTTCCACGACACGCTCGCGCGCATCCGGGAGGTGAAGGAGCCGGAGGAGGTCAAGCTGATGCGGAAGGCCATCGAGCACACCGCGGCGGGCCACGCGCGCGTCCTCGACGTGGTGAAGCCCGGAATGCGCGAGTACGAGCTGAAGGACGCGATCGAGGACGCGTTCCGCAAGTCGGGATCGCGGCACGTGGCCTACGACTCCATCGTCGGCTCCGGGCCGAACGGCGCCATCCTCCACTACCCGAAGGACGACCGGGTGATGAAGGAGGGCGAGCTGGTCCTGGTCGATGCAGGGGCGGAGGAGCAGTACTACGCGACGGACGTGACCCGCACCTATCCGGTCTCGGGCAAGTTCACCCCCGAGCAGCGGGAGATCTACGACATCGTCCTCAAGGCGCAGGCCGCGGGTTTTGCCGCGGCGAAGCCTGGCGTCACGCCACGCACGCTGGAGCGGGCGGTGCGCAAGGTCATCGACGAGGCCGGCTACCACGACGCCTTCATCCACGGGTGCTGCCACTTCGTCGGCCTCGAGGTCCATGACACCGGCGACTACGACGCGCCACTGCCCGTCGGCGCGGTGCTCACCGTCGAGCCGGGCATCTACCTGCCGCAGCGCGGGTACGGGATCCGGATCGAGGACGAGATCCTGATCACCCCCACCGGCGCCGAGGTCATCACCAAGGGCGTCCCCAGCAACCCGGACGAGATCGAGCGCCGGATGCAGGCAAGGCGCGCCGCCCGTTGAGCGCTGCCATGCCTCCCCGGCGGATCGTCCCGTTCACCCTGGCGCTCGCCCTGGCCTGCGCACACGCTCCGGAGGCTCCCGTGAACACCGGAACTCCACAGCAGACCTTCGAGGCGCTCTCGAAGGACTACCTCGAAAAGTCGCTCGCGCTCTGGCCCACCGATGCCACGCAGCTCGGCGATCACCGCCACGACGGCCGCTGGCCCGACGTGAGCCAGGAGGGGGATGCGCAGCGGCAGCGCTTCGAGGAGGAGATGCTCGGCCGCCTGAAGGCGATACCCCGGGAGTCCCTGGCCGCCGAGTCGCGGGTGGACGCCGACATGCTGGAGAACCACCTCCGCTACTCGGCGTTCTCCCGGACCGAGCTGCGCCGGGCGGAGCTCCAGCCGCTCTACTACACGGGCCTCATCGGAGAGGGCCTCGACCCGCTGGTGAACCGGGACTTCTCGACCCGTGCCGAGCGCGCCCAGAGCCTCGCCTCGCGCCTGGACGGCATCCCGGTGGTGCTTTCGGTCGCGAAGATCCGCCTCACCCGTCCGTCGCGGATCCAGACCGAGACCGCGATTCATCAGACCACGGGCCTGCTGGGCCTGACCGAGAAGGATCTGCCCGAGCAGTTCAAGGACATCCCGGCGGTCCCGGCTGCGGCAGCACGTGCGGCGGCATCGCTGCACCAGTTCCAGGCCTTCCTGAAGGACGACCTCCTCGCGCGCTCCGACGGCTCGTTCCGCATCGGGCGTGAGCGGTTCACAGCCAAGCTCCGCTTCGTTCTCGACGATCAGGTCGACCCCGACGCGATCGCCCGGAGCGCCCGGGCGCTGCTCGACGGCACGCAGGAGGACATGGTCGCGACGGCGAAGGAGGTGTGGGCCGAGGACCGCCTCGGGCCGTTGCCTCCGCTCACCACGCCGGAGCAGCGGCGCGCCTTCGTCCGGAGCGCGCTCGACCATCTGGCGAAGCAGGCGCCGAGCAGCCAGAGCATCCTCGGCGACTCGCGGACGTGGCTGGAGAAGGCGACCGGATTCGTCCGGACCAAGGACCTGGTGCGGGTGCCCGACGAGCCGCTCAAGGTCGTGGAGATGCCCGAGTACCGGCGAGGCGTCGGCGTCGCCTACTGCGACTCGTCGGGCCCGCTCGAGCCGAAGCCCGAGACGTTCTTCGCCATCTCTCCGCCGCCGTCGGACTGGCCACCGACGCGGGTGCAGTCGTTCTTTCGCGAGTACAACGCGTCGATGCTCGCCGACCTGACGGTCCACGAGGCGATGCCCGGTCACTACCTCCAGATCATGCACTCCAACACCTACCCCTCGAAGCTGCGGGCGGTGCTGGGGAGTGGACCGTTCGTCGAGGGCTGGGCGGTGTACACCGAGTGGCTCATGGCCTCGAAGGGCTTCGGCGGGGCGAAGGTGAAGCTCCAGCAGCAGAAGATGATCCTCCGGACCACGGCCAACGCGCTCCTCGACCACGGCATCCACACCGGGGACATGGACGAGAAGCAGGCGATGGCGCTCATGACCCGTGACGCCTTCCAGGAGGAGGGCGAGGCCGCGGGGAAGTGGAACCGCGCCCGGCTCACCAGCGCCCAGCTGACCACGTACTTCTACGGGTACTCGGAGATGATGAAGCTCCGCGAGTCCGCACAGGGCGCGGCGGGCTTCTCCGAGCGCGCGTACCACGACCGGCTCCTGTCCCACGGCTCGCCGGGCATGCGGTACGTGCGGCAGATGATGGCGACGCCCCAGGGCTGAGCCGTCCGCCATCCGTCCCGCACGGACCAGGAGTCGCGGGCGACCTCGCGGGTGCGGTGCGTGGGTCGAAGAGCACGCCGCGCGACCCGCGTGGGCCGTAGTACCGTCCTGCGGATGCGCGCCATTCGCATGCTGTTCCTCGCCGCGGTGCTCTCCACCGTCCCGGCGAGCGCGGCCAAGCAGGAACCGCCACCGCTCCCGCACGCCGACCCGGCCCTGGCCCGGGCCATCGCCCGCGTCTACCCCTCGCTGGTGCAGATCCACGTGCTCTCGACACACACCGAGGGAGGGCGAGAGCGAAAGTCCGGCGCCACCGGCTCCGGCGCCATCATCTCCGCCGAGGGCCACGTCATCACCAACCACCACGTGGTCGGCCGGGCGACGTCGATCCGGGTGGTCCTGCCCACGCGCGAGGAGCTCGAGGCGACGCTGGTGGGGACCGATCCGCTGAGCGACATCGCGGTCATCCAGCTCGACCTCTCCCGCCGCCCGAAGGGGTCGGCCGCCCTCCCGGTGGCGGTGTTCGGCTCGTCCGAGGCGGTGCGGGTCGGGGACACCATCCTGGCGATGGGCTGCCCGCTGGCGCTCTCGCAGGCGGTGACCCGGGGAATCGTCGCCAACGTGGATCTGCGCGTGCCCCGGCCGATCGAGCTCGAGGGAGAGAACGTCGGCTCTGTGGTGAAGTGGATCGGCCACGACGCGCAGATCTTCCCCGGCAACTCCGGCGGCCCGCTGGTGAACCTGGAAGGGGAGATCATCGGCATCAACGAGCTGGTGATGGGCCTGGGCGCGGCGATTCCCTCCGACCTCGCCCGCGCGGTGGCCCAGCAGCTCATGTCGAAGAAGAAGGTCGAGCGCGCCTGGACCGGGATGACCTTCCAGCCGCTGCTCAAGGACTCGCCGGCGGCGATGACCGGGGTGCTGGTCTCGGGGGTTCTGCCGGGGACGCCGGCGGCGACGGCCGGAGTGCAGCCCGGAGACCGGATCATCGAGGTGGAGCAGAAGCCGGTGACGGTGCGCTTCGACACCCAGCTCCCGGCGTTCACCAACGAGCTGCTCCAGCGCTCGCCGGGGAAGCCGCTGGGCCTGAAGCTGGTCCGTGGCACGCAAACGCTATCTCTGAGCCTCTCGCCGGTGCCACGGGACGCCTCGCGGGCGAAGGAGCGCGAGTTCAAGGAGTGGGGCATGACCGGACGGCGGGTGACGCGCTTCGAGTCCCTCGAGCTCCAGCGCGCCGACACCCGCGGCGTCCTGGTCGGCACGCTCCGCCCCGGCGGTCCGGCGGACAAGGCGGTGCCGGCCCTGCGCCGCGAGGACGTCATCGTCTCGGTGGCGGGCAAGCCGGTCGACTCACCGGACGCGCTGTCGAAGGTGACCGCGGACATCGTCAAGACGGCGAAGGCGCCCGTCCCGACGCTGGTCGGCTACGAGCGCGGCGGGGAGAAGCTGCTGACCGTGGTCGAGGTCGGCATCCGAGCGCCGCAGGAGCCGCCCCAGGAGGCTCGTCGGGGCTGGCTGCCGGTGGCCACGCAGGTGCTCTCGCCGAAGCTGGCGACCGCGCTGGGCTACAAGGGTCGCAAGGGAGCGCGGGTCACGCAGATCCTCCCCGACGGCGATGCGAGCGGGCTCCGGGTGGGCGACGTCGTGACGAAGGTCGACGACGCGCTGGTCGAGGCGAGCGAGCCGCAGGACGCGGACGTGTTCGATGCGCTGCTCCGTGCCTACAAGCCGGACAGCAAGGCCGTGCTGGCGGTGCTCCGGGACGGAAAGCCGATGGAGATCACCGTGACGCTGAAGGAGGCGCCGCGGGTGGAGAACGAGCTCCGGGTCTACGAGGACGTCGCGCTCGAGTTCCGCGCGCGAGACATCTCGTACCTCGACCGGGTGAAGCGGAGGTGGGCGAAGGAGACGACCGGCGCACTGGTGAGCCAGGTGGACCCCGGCGGCTGGGCGTCGGTGGGCGGGCTCCGGACCGACGACCTGGTGCTGGCGGTGGGCGGGAAGACCGTGCGTGACGTGAAGGAGCTGGAGAAGGAGCTGAAGCCGATCCGCGAGGCGAAGCCGGGCGAGGTGGTCTTCTTCGTCCGCCGCGGGGTGCAGACGCTCTACGTCGAGGTACAGCCCACCTGGGTCGAGCCGAAGGAGGCTGCGCGATGATCGCGGGGGTGCTCGGGGCGGCGATGCTCGTGACCACGGCAGCCGCGGACCTCGAATCCGCTGCGCGGGCCACCACCGAGCAGAGCGGGAAGGCGGTGGTGAGCATCCGCCTGGTGCTGAAGCTCAAGGTCGGTGGCCAGGAGCACGAGCAGAAGATGGAGGTCCCGGGAGTGGTCCTCGAGCCCTCGGGCCTGACGGTGGCGAGCGCATCGAGCATCGACCCGTCGGGGGCGATCCGCCGGATGGTGGACGCGCAGCGACAGCGGGTGTCTCTCGAGTCGGAGGTGAAGGAGACGGTGATCCTCCTCGAGGATGGGACGGAGCTCGACGCCGCCGTGGTGCTGAAGGACAGCGACCTGGATCTCGCCTTCATCAAGCCGCGGGACGCCGGGCTGAAGCTCGCGGCGGTGACCTTGAAGCCGCGCTCGGGGACGGTGCCGCTGCTGACCCGCATCTACGTTCCCGCGCGGCTGAGCAAGCTCGCGAACCGGGCGCTGGCGGTAGCGACGGGCGAGGTGCGGGCGTACGTCCGTGGGCCCGCGCCCTACTACGTCACCGACGGCGAGACCTCGAGCTTCGTGGGCTCGCTGGCGTACACAGGGGATGGCGTGCCCCTCGGGCTGTTCGTGAAGCGGTTCGCGACCAGCATCGACACACAGTCCGGCGGCCGCGGCTCCGAGTCGGTGATGACCGTGCTCCGCCCGGTGGACAAGGTCCTCGAGCTCGCGGCGCAGGCGCGGAGCATCCCGGTTGCGCCCGCTCCAAACGAGCCAGGGGTCGGCGTGCTGAAGTAGCCGCGTGGGCGAAGCGCCGCACCCGAGTGCGGAGCGGGCGCGACCCGAGCCACGCGCGGCGCTTCCTGCGCTCGGGCGCTACCACCGCACCGAACTGGCGTGTTCCCTGCACATTCATGCTGGGGTGGCCCGGGCACCCCTGAGAACGGCGGTCGGAAGCGCGCTCCTGATGTGGCCCGCCCCAGCGCTGGCCGAGGTGATGGACAAGGAGACCGCACCCTGGAGCCCAACGCGCCTCATGGCCGCCCTGATCGTCTCCGCCATGTGTGTCGTGCTCAGAGGGCGGCGAACACGCGGTGCCGCGAGCTGGGTCGCCCTGGTCGCTGCGATGGGGCTCGCCGTGGCCTGGGCAACCGCCGGGGCATGCGATGACTTCTTCAGTTCGGACGTCGGGCCCGCGATGCGGCACGAGCTCGGGCGGGCATCAATAGCCTACGGGGCCGTGCTGCTCCTCGAATCGGCCGCACCGTTAGTGGCCGTCCTCCTGGCGTCCGGCAGGCGTTCTCAACCCTCGTCCCGCGGTTCCGCCGTCTGAACCCCAGTCCGGAGCAATCCGGATTGCCGTAGCTCCCTCTCCAGCGCGTCCACCGACCGCGACGGCAGGGTGCAGGTGAAGTTCCGGCACAGGTACGCGGCGAGCTCGGCCCCCGCGGAGGTCTTCCCCTCGGCAATCTCGGAGAGCACTGCCGGCGCCCCGCCCGGCTCGAACGCCGCCACCGACAGCGTCGGCGCGTAGGTGCGCGCGAGCAGCGACAGGAACGGCCCCCGTGCCCGTGCAGCCCCGGCGAGCGCCACGTCGGGCGCTCCGTCCGCGAGGTAATCCGCCGCGCACCACAGGTGCCCGTAGGCGAAGGGGTTCGCCAGCGCGGTGTCCCGCATCCGCGAGAGGTACGCCTCTGCCCGGTCGAGGAAGTCGTGCCGTCCGGTCAGCGCCGCGAGCACGAGGTTCGCCTCGGTGAGGAGGCTCGCGCCGGCCGGCACCGCGTTGTCGTGGAGCGCGTAGGCCTCGACCACGAGATCTGCCTGACCCCGCGGCGCGGTCCGGTACGCCTTCTGCTCCGGGTCCCAGAAACGCTCCTGCGCCCCATCCGCCAGCCGGACCGCGGCCTCCAGCCACCGCGACTCGAACGTCGCCTGGTAGAGCCCGACCAGCCCCGCGGCGAGCCCGCCCCAGTCTTCGAGGAACGCGTCCACCTTGCTCGTCCCGTCCTGGAACACGCGGAACAGACGGTCACCCTGGAGCTGCCGGTCCAGCACCGCGCCGGCCGCCCGCGCCGCACGCTCGGCCCACTCCGGCCGCTCGAAGACCCGCGCTGCGAAGGACAGGCCGCGGATCATCAGGCCGTTCCAGCCGGCGAGGATCTTGTCGTCCCGGCCCGGCGCGATCCGCTTCGAGCGCTCTGCCAGCAGCTTCGTCCGGACCGACTCGAGCCAGCGGCGCGCCTCGTCGTCCGTCGTCCCCCACTCCTTCAGCAGGTCTGCCAGCAAGACCCGCCGCTCGAGCACGCTCTTCCCGTGCTCGAACGTCCCCTTTGCCGTCACCCCGTAAGCCTTCGCCGCGCGCTTGCCGTCCTCGGACCCCAGCACCGCCTCCAGCTCCGTGGGGTTCCAGACGAAGTACTTCCCCTCCTCGCCCTCGCTGTCCGCGTCCTGGGTCGCGTGGAACGCACCGGTCGCGTCGGTCATCTCCCGGCCGAGCCACTCCACCAGCCGGGTCGCGCTCTCGACCCACTTCTCAGTTGGTGAGATCTGCTGCGCCTCGGCGAGGAGGTGCAGGAGCAGCGCGTTGTCGTAGAGCATCTTCTCGAAGTGGGGCACCCGCCAGAACCGGTCCACGCTGTACCGGTGGAAGCCGCCGCCGAGCTGGTCGTGAATTCCGCCCGTGACCATCCGGTCCAGCGTGTGGAGCGCGCCCTCGCGCAGTGCCGCGTTCCCGGTGCGTCGCCACGCCCGGAGCAAGAGCGCCAGGTCCATGGTGTTCGGAAACTTCGGAGCGCCCCCGAACCCGCCCTCGACCGGGTCCAGCGCGCGCACCAGCGCCCGTCCCGCCGCGGCGACGTCCTCGCCCGAGACGGGCGTCACCAGCGTTCCCAGCCCGTACGTCGCCAGCTGCCGGAGCCCGTCCTTGAACTCCGAGGCCTGCTCCAGGACCTTTCCCCGCTCCTCGGTCCAGGCCCGGGAGAGCGCCTCGACGAGCATCTTGAACGACGGCAGCCCGTGGCGCGGCTCGGGCGGGAAGTACGTCCCGCCGTAGAACGGCACCAGGTCCGGCGTGAGAAAGACGGTCAGCGGCCAGCCGCCCTGCCCGCCCATCAGCTGCACCACGCCCTGGTAGACCTGATCCAGGTCGGGTCGCTCCTCACGGTCCACCTTCACGTTGACGAAGTGCGCATTCATCAGCTGCGCGGTGCCAGGGTCCTCGAACGACTCGTGGGCCATCACGTGACACCAGTGACAGGCCGAGTAGCCGACGGAGAGGAGGATGGGACGCTGCTCGTCCTTCGCTCGCCGCAGCGCCTCGGGGCCCCACGGGTACCAGTCGACCGGGTTCTCCGCATGCTGGCGGAGGTACGGCGAGGACTCGGCGGAGAGTCGATTGGGTGTGCGGGGCGCATGCATGTTCGGGACCTCGTGGATGGATGCGTGCGTCCGCAACGGTGGACGCCCCGGTGCTTGACTCCTCGTCGCTTCGGCCGTCAGCTTCCCCGAAGCTGGAGGAGGACGCCATGACCAGGCGAGTGCAGCTGTTGCTCGGGGGAATGCTCGTCCTGGCAGCGTGCAGCTCGGGAACGAAGATCACCCGGACCTGGACCGGTCGGGACCCGACACTCGGCCTGAAGCCCGGTGACCTGGTGGCCGTCGGGGTGATGACGACGAACGAGCGGGAGGGGAAGGCGGGCGAGGAAGTCCTCGCCGCGGAGATGCGCGCCCGCGGCTACCGCACCGTCGAGGCGACCTCGCTCCTTCGCTGGCCCGAGCTGCCCGACATCCCGGGTGCGCTCGCCGCGTTCAGGAAGTCGGGCGCGACGGCGGCGTTCGTCATCCGCCCGCTCGCCGTCGATCACCAGGCGACCCCCCTCCCGCCGACGAACATGAACACGCCGGTGAGCCCCATCGGCGCGGACTCGGCGAGCGCCCAAGGATCCGGTCACTACGTCCCCGGGTACGTCCGGACCGACACCGTGGTCCGCCTCTCGGCGATGGTCTTCGACCTCTCCGACGGCCGCCTCGTCTGGGCCGGCCAGAGCGAGACGATGAATCCGGACAGCCTGGACCATCTCATCTCCTCGCTGGTCCGGGCGGCAGAGTCGGAGATGGCACGTTCCGGCGTGAAGCTCGCGACGAGGTGACGGCCGACGCCCGGCGAGGCACACTCGAGCGACCGACGCCATGCGCTCGCCCTCACTCCGATCCTGCGCCGCTCTGCTCCTCGCCGCCGTCGTCGCCGGCTGCAGCACGACCACCACCTTCGTCAACACCTGGAAGGCGCCCGACGCCGCGCCCCTGACCCTCCGCTCCGGCGACGTCGTCGTGGCGATGGTCATCAGCCGGAACGAGGCGAGCCGCCGCTCCGGGGAGGACGCGCTCGCCGCCGAGCTGTCCCGCCGCGGGCTCCGGGTCATCCCGGCCTACACCGTCCTCAGCGTCGAGCAGGCGATGCAGAAGGAGTCGGCGCTGGCCACGCTGCGGGCCACGGGTGCGGTCGCCGCGTTCGTGGTCCGACCGCTCCAGGCGACGCGCACGGCGACCTATGTCCCTCCGACCTACGGCGCGCCGGTCCCCTACGGGGCCTGGGGTCCCTACTACGGCTACGGCTGGGCGGCCCCCTACAGCCCCGGCTACGTGGTCACCGACACCGTCCTCCGCCTCGAGGTGCTCGCCTACGACCTGCGGCAGGAGAAGCTGGTCTGGGCCGGACAGAGCGAGACCACCAACCCCGACAGCCTCGATGACTTCGTCCGGTCGGTGGTGAAGGCCGCCGCGCGCGAGATGACCCGGGCCGGCGTGCTCGCCGACGCCGCCTGACCCCCGCCCCGGGTCAATGGGGCTCGAGGGCCATCTCGTTCCTGCTGGCGTCCGGGCATCGTGCCGGGGCAACGTCCCGGCCCCCGAAGATCTCAAGGAGTCCCCATGTCCCCGAGGTTCCCGAGAGCCTGCACTCTGGTCCTGATGCTCGCCCTCACCGCCTGCAGCCCCGGCACCAAGCTCGTCAACAGCTGGAAGGCGGCGGACGCCGCGCCGATGACCGTCAAGCAGGGCGACCTGGTCATCGCCATGGTCATGAGCAAGGAGGAGACGACGCGACGGACCGGCGAGGACCTCCTCGGCGAGGAGCTCCGGCAGCGTGGCCTGCGCCCCATCCCGTCGTTCACGCTCATCCCGACGGACCAGGTCGACGACCGGGAGAAGGCTGCCGCCGCCATCCAGGACTCGGGCGCGGTGGCGCTCATCGTCATGCGGCCGGTCGCCGTGAACAAGCAGCAGACCTACGTCCCGCCCACGTACATGGGACCCGGCCCGTACGCCGGCGGCTGGGGCGGCTACTACGGCTACGGCTGGGGCGCGGCCTACTCGTACAGCCCGGGCTACGTGGTGACCGACACCATCGTGCGCGTGGAGACGCTGGTCTTCGACCTGAAGCAGAACAAGCTGGTCTGGGCCGGGCAGAGCGAGACCACCAACCCCGAAAACCTCGGCCAGTTCATGCGGGATCTGGTGAAGGCCGTGGGTGCGGACATTCGGCGCAAGGGCCTCATCGGCGAGCCCGCAGCGTAGCCGGCCTACTTCTTTCCCTGCTGGAGGTACTCCTCGAGCAGCTGCCGGGTATCGAGGGCGTGCGATTTCTCGCCGCTCCAGTCGATCGACACCTCTCGTCCATCCTCGGGGAGGATGACGATCGGAAAGCCCATCCGGGTCACCAGGATCACCCGGACCTTCCTGTCGACCGTCACCCGGTACTCGGAGATCTCCTGACGCTCGTCGACCTGGGTGAGCCACACCTTCGACGCCGGGTTCGCTCCGGGACGCGTGATCCGGACCAGAGCCTGCTTCGGCCCCAGCGAACGAACCGCCGCGACCGCGACCTCGATGCCTTCCTTCGAGCTGAAGACGTGCCCGGTCGGCTCGACTTCCAGCCTGGGCGTTCCACCCACCACCAGTGCCATCAAGAGAAGTGTCACAGCCACTCCGGTTCAAGTCTGCAGTTCAACGCAGCTCCCCTTCCCCGGATCTTCCGAGGCCTGGTCGTCCGGGACCGCCCACCTCGCCTGCGGTGGCAGGATAGGGCATGGCCGCCGCTCCACCCGGACCCGAGCACTTCGAGCACCTGCGCCGGCTGCTCGCGCTCGAGCGGCGTGCGGAGGAGGAGCGGCTCGCCGGCGAGCGCGCCCGGCTCACCCAGGGTGAGCGCGAGTCCCTCGGCCTCTCCGCCGGGGACCTCGAGGCGACCGACGAGGACGTGGGGCTCGGCGGCCGCTTCCTGGTGACGCTCGCCCGCGCCGACGGCCGGCGCTGGCGCAACCCATTCGGACCGGGCGACGTCGTGGAGGCCCGTCCCCGGCGCACCGAGGTCTCCCCTCCCGAGCGCGCGCTGGTCCTTCGCGGCGGCCGGGACAGCGTGCAGCTCGCGTTCGAACGGCCGCCTCCCGACTTCGTCCGAAACGGCCGCCTGATCGTGGACCTGGTCGCGGATGACGTGACCTTCGCCCGTGCCGACGCCGCCATCGTCGAGGTGGCCGCAGGCGACCGGGGCGCGCCCGGCCGTCGCCGCGACGTCCTCCTCGGCAGGGAGTCGCCGGGCTTCGACGCGGAGAAGCCGCCCGGGAGCCTCGATACACTGAACGCGGAGCAGCGTCTCGCGGTCGAGCGCGCGCTCGCCGCCCGTGACCTCTTCTGCGTCCACGGTCCTCCCGGAACCGGGAAGAGCACCGTCCTCGCTGCCGTCGCTCGAGAGGCCGTCGCCCGCCACGGACGCATCCTCTGCACCGCGGCCAGCAACGCGGCGGTTGACCACCTCGTGGAGCTCTGCCTCGCCGAGGGCCTTCGCGTGGTGCGCGTGGGCCACCCGGCGCGGGTCTCACCCCGACTGGTCGAGCACACCCTCGACATCCAGGTGGAGAACCATCCCGACCGACTGCTCGCGCGGCAGCTCTTCGACGACGCGTTCGACCTCCTCGGTCAGGCGCGGAAGCAGCGGCAGCAAGGGCGGAGCCGCGAGCGCTTCGCGAACGCCCGCTCGGCACAAGCCGAGGCCCGATCGCTGATGGACGAGGCTCGCAAGCTCGAGCGCAAGGCGGTGCGCGACGTGCTCGAGCGTGCCGACGTGCTCTGCGCCACGCTCACCGCGCTCGGCGGCACTCCGCTCTCGTGGCTGCGCTTTCCGCTCGCGCTGGTCGACGAGGCCACCCAGGCGACCGAGCCGCTCAACCTCCTGGCCTTCCTCCGGGCCGAGCGGGTGGTCCTCGCCGGTGATCACCGGCAGCTCCCGCCCACGATCCTCTCGGAGGAGGCGGCGGCAAGAGGCCTGGCGACGAGCCTCTTCGAGCGGCTGCTGGCGCTGCACGGCGATGGCGTGCGGCAGATGCTCCGTGAGCAGTACCGGATGAACGCCGAGCTGATGGAGCTGCCGTCCCGGGCCTTCTACGGTGGCGAGCTCCGCGCGCATCCGTCGGTCGCCAGTCGCACCCTGGCCACGGTGCTCCCCGGCACGACGCTCGATGCTCCGCCGCTGCTCTTCCTCGACACGGCCGGAAAGGGCTGGGAGGAGGTCGCGCCACCGGGCAGCGAGAGCCTGGAGAATCCCGGCGAGGCCGAGGTGGTGGTGGCCCGGGCGCGCGCGCTCGTCGCCGCCGGCCTCGACCCGGGGCAGATCGCCGTCATCACGCCGTACCGCGCGCAGGCGGCGCACATCTCCCCGGCGCTCGAGGGGCTCGGGATCGAGGTGGACACCGTCGACGCCTTCCAGGGCCGCGAGGCCGAGGCGGTGCTGGTGAGCTGTGTCCGCAGCAACGCGGACGGGCGCCTCGGCTTCCTCACCGATCTGCGGCGGATGAACGTCGCGCTGACCCGGGCGAAGGTGCACGCCTTCGTCGTGGGCGACAGCGCCACGCTCGGACACCATCCGTTCTACGGGGGTGTGATCGAGCGTGCACAGACGCTCGGCGGCTACCGGAGCGCGTGGGAATGGTCCGAGGCCGGCGACGCTGCAAAGTTTGCATAGCAGCGTCTGCGGACCGACAATTCAGGAACAGCTGGTGTGAGTGCAACCCGCCGTCTTCCCGGGACCCGGGACCGGCATGGCCCCTGCTTCGACTCTAGGTGGCGCGAATGGAACCCACCCCCGAGAACCCCGAGCTGCCCCTCGTGCGGCAGGAGGAGGACATGTGGATCCTCCGCATCGAGACGAACGGGAAGGTCCAGGAATACCGCTGCAACAGCGAGGTCCAGGCCCGCGCGCTGGCGATCCTCCTGCTCCCGAGCAGCGGTGAGCCGACGCCCGACGCCGGCTCCCCGGTCTCCTGAGACGCGCCCTGCGCTGAGCGGCCTTCAGTCCCCCGCACCCGGGTCGCGGTGTTGTCGCGCGATCGAGGCTCAGCCCCCCGAACCAGGGGGACGCCGGCGTGGCGGCGCTGTCGCGCCGCGCGATCGAGGCTCAGCCCCCCGAACCAGGGGGACGCTGGCGTGGCGGCGCTGTCGCGCCGCGCGATCGAGGCTCAGCCCACGCGGGCGATCGGCTGTTCCGCCTGCGACTCCGGCACGTCCCACCGCGGCGCGCGAGCGCGGGCCACCGCCTCGAGCTTCTGCCGCGCCGGGAAGACGAAGAAGCGCAGGAGCAGGAGCTGGCCGAAGGTGAAGACGCAGACGTCGGACACGAGCTTCGCCAGCACCACCGGAACGCCGAGCCGGTCGTGGAGCGTCCGCACCAGCAGCGCGTGCACCACCATCCCCACGCCGGTGCCGGCCACGAAGCGCAGCGCCTCGGGGAGCCACGCCCGGGCCGAGCTGCGGAACGCGTAGCGGCGGTTGCCGACGAAGGCGACGGTACTGCCAACCGCCACGCCGAGCATCGCGCCCTCGGCGGTCGAGGCGTGGAGCCAGCGCATCGAGCCGAGGAGCACGCCGACGTCGACGAGCGTGGCGACGGCCCCCACCATCAGGCTCGGTACCGCCCAGGAGCGCAGGCCATCGCTGCCGCGGCGTGGACGCATCGTGCGGTTGTGGACGTAGCAGCCCGACCCGGGGCCGTTCAAGCGGACGCTTCCGGTCGTAACGGAAGCGTCACATCGGTGAGGCCGCGCGCGAAGAGCTCGCGGTGGCCCAGCTCCGGGGCCCGCTCGAGGCGCTCGGCCCGGACCACGTCGCGCAGGAGAGTGGTCCCCTCGGGGAGGTCCCGCATCGCGAGGAGCCCGCGCTCGAGCCGGAGCGCCTCCGGCATGCCGACGTGGGGCGCGACCAGCCATGCGTCGTGCAGCGCGGGCATGGTGCAGGCCAGGACCCGCACGTCACCGGCGCGACCGGGCGCGACCTCCTCGACCGCCTGCCGGAGGTCGTGTCCCTCGGGCGGGGCGAAGAGGGCGGCCACGTCGACGTCACCGCCGAGCAGCGCCTCCACGCAGGCCTGGTAGCTCCCGAGGAAGAGCTGCTGTCCGAAGAGCGTGCCCGGCTCGAGGCCCCGCTCCCGGAGCCAGCCCATCGGGAGGAGGTGCCCGGCGAGCGACGCCCGGTCGACCCAGGCGGCGGTGGTGCCGCCCAGGGTCTCGAGCTGGAGGCTGGAGTCGGCCCGGACCAGGAGCGCCGAGCGCGAGCGCACCGAGCCTCGGCGGAGCGGCCGGACGAGGATCCGCGCACCGAGCGCCTCGGCTCGCGCGGCCACCAGCGGCGGAGCCCAGGCCCCATCCACCTCCCCGCGGCGGAGGGCATCGGTCAGCGCCTCGTAGTCGGGGTACGAGACGACCGCGACCTGCCGACCCACGATGCCCGAGAGCACGCGGGTGAGGCGTCCCCCCGCGCCCGGCGCCGGCGCCACGGGGAGCGACGGAGGCAACCCGAAGCGGAAGACGCTGCGCGGGGCGGTCACCTAGCCGACCTCTGCGCGGAGACGGGCGACCTCGTCGTCCGCGAGGCCGAAGGTGGCCTGGAGCATGTCCAGCACGCGGAGCTCGGCCGCAGACGGCTTGCCCGAGGACTGCGCGATGCGGACCGCCAGGCCGAAGGCCCGGACCCGCTGGGGATGGGTGGTGAGGCCGTGCGCCAGGACCCGGAGCCGCTCGGGCAATCCCTGCTCGGCGAGCGCCTGCACCGAGTCGCTCAGGTACGACTGCGCGCGCGGGGCGTCGATCTCCTGGAACAGCGGGTCCGAGGCGAGCGACTCGACCAGCGCGCGCGACTCGGCGGGCTTCACCTTTCCGTCGGCCGCGGTGACCAGCACCATCACCTCGGCGTAGAGGCGCTCCAGCGGCTCGCCGAGGACCTCGTTCAGCGAGCGCCCCGACTCGACCACGTCGACCAGCTCGGCCACCTCGTCCTCGGAGATGCCGAGCGCGGCCTGGAACGTCTTCAGCAACCCCAGCTCGGCGCGGCTGGCCCGCTGGTCGGCGAAGGCGATGGAGGCGGCGAGGCCGAAGGCGAGGAGCCGGTTCTGGTGCGTGGGCAGCCGGTCGCGAAGGCGCTGGAGGATGGACTCGAGGCTGGACTGGGAGGCGAGCCGCTTCACGCTCCGCTCCACCAGGGCGCTGATCTCGTCGGGCTTCGTTCCGTCGAACTCGGGGCGCTCGAGCACGCGCCGAAGCAGCGCCTGGATCGAGCCCTCGGTGAGGTTCCCGTCGGCCATGGCCGCCAGGAGCATCACCTCGACCAGGGCGGCATTGCGGTCGGTCCGGGTGGTGGCTTCGGTCTCGGCCTTCATGCTGCGTCTCGCTTCTTCTCCTGCGGGGTGGCGAGGGCTGCGAAGTCGAACAGCTCCCGGTCGACGAGGTGGGAGGGCCGGACGTTGCCCATGGCGGAGAGGACGCTGCTCCGGACGTGAGGGATGTCCCGCTCCAGCTCGTCGAGGAGCCGCTTCATGTGCTTGCGCTGCAGCTGCTCCTGGGTCCCGCACAGGTCGCAGGGGATGATGGGAAAGCGCTTCACCGCGGCGTACTCGGCGATCTCCGACTCCGGCGCGTAGATCAGCGGACGGATGACGGTGTTCCGCCCGTCGTCCGAGCGGAGGATGGGCGGCATCCCGCGCAGGGTTCCGGCGAAGAAGAGGTTCAGGAGCAGGGTCTCGGACGCGTCGTCCCGGTGATGGCCGAGCGCGATCTTGTTGCACCCGAGCTCCACCGCCGCGTTGTAGAGGATGCCCCGGCGCAGGCGCGAGCAGACGGTGCACATCGTCTTCCCGGGCGGAGTCTTCTCCAGGACGATGGAGTAGGTGTCCTCGCGGAGGAGCCGGAACGGCACGCCCTCCTGCGCAAAGTGGTCCACCAGCCGCTGGCCCGGGAAGCCGGGGTGCCCCTGGTCCAGGGTGACCGCGAGGAGCTCGAAGCGCACCGGGGAGCGCCGCTGGAGGATGCGGAGCAGCTCGAGGAGGGTGTGGGAGTCCTTGCCCCCCGAGACTCGGACCAGGATGCGGTCGCCCTCGGCAATCAGGCCGAAATCGGCGATGGCCCGGCCCACGTGGCCGAGCAGGCTCTTCTCCAGGCGTGATTCGGTGTCCACGGCGGGCGGCATCCTACGGACCTCCGCTGTAAAAGACGACCCTCCGTGTCTCCCTACAGCCAGCCCATTCACGATGTCAGCGACACCTCGGGGACCCAGGGGGTCGTCCGGGCGCTCGAGCCGCAACGAGTGTTCGCGGTGGACCTCGAGGCCGATGCGATGCACGCCTTCCGGGCGCGTCTGTGCTACCTGCAGATCGGAACCGACGAGGACATCTGGCTCCTTGACACGCTCGCCCCCGGGGTGAGCGCCGCGACGGTGTCTGCGCTCTTCGCCGACCCGCAGCGAACCAAGGTCTTCCACGCCGCGCAGGGGGACCTCCAGTTCCTCGCCGAGGTGGGAGTTCGGGTCCGGGGACTGTTCGACACCCACCGTGCGGCGACGCTCCTCGGCTGGCCCAAGGTGGGGCTGGCGGATCTGGCGGCCGAGCGCCTCGGCGTGACGCTGAACAAGGCGCACCAGCAGTCGGACTTCTCGATTCGCCCGCTGCCGCCCGAGATGCATCGGTACATCGCGGACGACGTGCGCTACCTCACCGAGCTGGGGCGGCAGGTGAGCGCGGCGGTGCTGGCCGCGGACATCGTCGAGGAGGTGCAGCTCGACTGCGAGCGGCTGACCGACGAGGCGATGGCCCGTCCCACCATCGCGCCCTTCGCGCAGAAGATCGCCCGGACGCTCCCGCCCGCGGACCAGGCCTTCCAGCTGGCAGCCGGGACCCGGCTGCACGCGCTGCGGCTCGCCTGGGCGGAGGCGGCGGACATGCCGATGGGGCGGATGCTGTCCAACGCGGCGATCCAGGAGCTGGTCGCGAAGCCGCCGAAGGACCGGCGAGGGCTCTCCCGGACGCAGGGGGTCCGCGGCCAGGTGGTCCGGGAGCACGGGGACGAGGTGCTGGCGCTGCTCGGCAATCTGCGCGCGGCGGCGGACAAGGGTGAGCTCCCCCCGCCACCGGCGCCCACCCGGGACCCCGGCCGGAGGCGGCGCGAGGAGGCCCTCAAGGAGTTCCGGGCGGCGCGGGCCACCGAGCGCGGGGTGACGCCGAGCGTGGTCCTGACCAATCCGCTGGTCGAGCAGCTGGCGGCGGCGCCCCCGGCTGACCTCGAGGCGCTCCGGCGCGTCCCCTACCTCGGGGACAAGCGGGTCCGGCTTTACGGAGAGGCGCTGTTGCGGCTGCTGGCAGAAGCCTGAGCCCGATCGCGCGGCGCCCTCGCGCAGCCACATCAGCGTCCCCCTGGTTCGGGGGGCTGAGCCAGGGGATTTCCGCCGATGGGACCCGGGGCCATGCAGTGGCTGCGAGGCCGCCCGCTCGGCCTCACGCTGCCGGTGCGCGACCGGCCGGGTGGTAGTAGCGTCGCGCGTTCATGAGCAGCTGCACTTGCGGGGGGCGCGAGACTCGGCACGGATGAGCGCCGTCTGCCATCAATGCGGCGCCAGCCTGCTCCCGCTGTCTGCGCGCTGCCCGTCCTGCGGGACGGTGAACGTCCCACCGGTGTCGTGGACGGCCGTGACCCTGGCCCCGGAGGTCGCGCCTCCCGGCCACCACCCCCGTCCACCACCCGGCATCCCCACGCCCGGCGGCGGCGTGGCGCTCGGTCCGCTCGTGCCGGGCATGTCCTTCGGGCGGCGCTACCACATCAAGCGGCTGCTCGGGCTCGGAGGGATGGGCGCGGTGTACCAGGCCTGGGACACCGAGCTGGGCATCGACGTGGCGATCAAGCTCATCCGCCCGGACATCATCGGGGACCCGGCGGCAGCGGCGGAGATCCAGCGCCGCTTCAAGCGCGAGCTGCTCCTGGCGCGCCTCGTCTCGCACCAGAACGTGGTCCGGATCCACGACCTCGGAGAGATCGAGGGGCTCAAGTACATCACCATGTCCTACGTGGACGGGACGGACCTCGCGACGCTGCTGGCGCGCGAGGGACGACTGCCCGTCAAGCGCGCTCTGCGGCTCGCCCGGAGGATCTGCGCCGGCCTCGTTGCCGCGCACGCCGCGGGCGTGGTCCACCGGGACCTCAAGCCAGCCAACGTGATGGTGGGCGCAGGCGACGAGGCGCTGATCACCGACTTCGGCATCGCCCGGCTCCTCGGTGCGCCGGAGGGAGACGGCTCGCAGCTTCCCATTCCGTCGCCGAGCCGGCTGGACCCGCACCACGCGGACGTCACCCAGGCGGGCTCGATGGTGGGCACGCTCGAGTACATGCCCCCGGAACAGGCCCGGGGCGAGCAGGTGGACCAGCGCGCAGACGTGTACGCCCTGGGGCTGATGCTCCACGACATGCTCGGCGGGCGAATTCGCCAGACCCGCTCGCCGAGCGCGCTGGACGAGCTGCGGTCCCGGGGGGAGAGGCCACCGCCGCCGCTGCACAAGGAAATCCCCGAGGTGAGCGAGGCGCTCGACAAGATCATCGCCCGCTGCACCGATCCGACTCCCGGGCACCGGTTCCGCAACTCGGCCGAGCTGGCCGAGGCGCTGGCCCGGCTGGACGACGAGGGCCGGCCGCTCAAGACGCGGCGCACGGTGGGCCTGCGACGGGTGTCCATCGCTGCGGCGGTCGTCCTCGGCGGCATCGGGGCCACCTGGTGGTACCTCCGCCCGCGCCCGCCGCCGGCGGCCCATGCGCCGGTGAGCGTGGTGATCAGCGACTTCGCCAACGGCACGGGCGACACCGGCCTCGACCACACGCTGGAGCCGGTCATCAAGCTCTCGCTGGAGAGCGCCCCGTTCGTCACCGCCTACGCCCACAGCGACGTCCGCCGTGCGCTCAACGTGGATCCGCCGGATCCGTTCGACGAGCGGCTGGCCAACGAGCTCGCGGTCAAGCAGGGCCTGGGAGTGGTGGTCGCCGGGAGCATCGAGCGAAAGGACCAGGGCTACCGCCTCCAGGCCACCGCGCGGCAGGCGGTGACGGGAAAGATCATCGCCCGGTCGGAGAAGGACGCCTCGGGACGTGACGCGGTGCTGGCCTCGGTGGGACGGCTGGCCGACGAGATCCGCAAGCGGCTGGGCGACGAGTCCACGGATGCCGAGCAGCGCTTCGCGATGGACACCCTGACCGCCACCTCGCTGGAGGTGGTCCACGACTACGCGGCGGGCATGGACGCGCTGGCCTCCAGCCAGTTCGAGGCGGCGCGGGCCAGCTTCCAGCGGGCGGTGGAGCGGGATCCGGCCTTCGGTCTCGCCTACGCCGGCCGGGCGATCGCCTCGGCGAACCTCGGAAAGCAGCAGGAGGCGCAGAAGGACATCACCGAGGCGGTCCGCCACGTGGACCGGATGACCGAGCGCGAGCGCTTCCGCGCGCGCGGCCTCTACTACTACCTGACCTCCGACTACCCCTCCTGCGTGAAGGAGTACGGGGCGCTGGTGTCCCGGTACAAGTCGGACGCGGCCGCGCACAACAACCGGGCGCTGTGCCTCACCCGGCTTCGCGAGATGCCGCAGGCCCTGGAGGAGATGCGCGAGGTGGTGGCCATCTTCCCCAACCGCGCGCTCTACCGGGTGAACCTCGCGCTCTACGCCGCCTACGCCACCGACTTCGCCACCGCCCAGGCCGAGGCGACGCGGGCGCAGCAGCTGAGCCCCCTCGGCAACCTGCCGCTGGCCTTCGCCCAGCTCGGGCTGGGCCGCCTCGACGATGCGCGAAAGACCTGGCAAACCCTGGGCAAGGCGAGCCCGGTGGGGGCCTCGTTCGCCGCGTCGGGGCTCGGCGACCTCGCGGTGTACTCGGGTCGCTACGCCGAGGCGATCCAGCTCCTCGAGCAGGGCGCCGCCGCGGACCGCGCCGCCGGCAATCCCGACCGGGCCGCGGTGAAGCTGACCAGCATCGCCTTCGCCGAGCTGTCCCGGGGCAAGAAGGCGGCTGCCGTCGCCGCCGCCGGGAAGGCCATCGGCGAGAGCGAGACGATGAAGGTCCGCTTCCTGGCCGGGCGCATCTACGCGCTCGCCGGCGAAACCGAGGCCGCCCATTCCATCGCGCAGACGCTGGCCAGCGACCTCCCCGCCGAGCCCCGGGCGCACGCCAAGGTCCTCGAGGGGGAGCTGGCCCTGGCCGCCGGAGATCCCCGGCGGGCCATCACGCTGCTCGGCGAGGCGAACGCGCTCCTCGACACGTGGATCGGTCGGTTCGAGCTCGCGCGGGCGTATCTGGAAGCTGGCGCCTTCGCCCAGGCGGACTCGGAGCTCGACCGCTGCGTGGCGCGCCGGGGTGAGGCGCTGGCGCTGTTCCTCGACGAGGAGCCCACCTTCGGCATCACCCCGCTCCTCGACTACTACCAGGGCCGGGTCCGCGAGGGTCTGGGCACCGCCGGATTCGCCGACGCCTACAAGCGTTACCTCGCCCTCCGCGGGCCAGCGGGCGAGGACGCGCTGCTCCCCGAGGTCAAGAAGCGGATCGCCACTCCCCCCGGCGGGCCGCGCTAGAGGGTCAGGGTGACGAAGTTGGACGGGCTGCTCTGCTGCGTGCAGCTCGTGCCTTGCGTCGGCGTGCAATCGGGCTTGGGCAGCGTCGCCACGACGAACCAGGTGAACACGTCGTCCGCGTCGTGGTCGCCGTCGCCGAGCTTGCTCGCGTCGGTGAACGAGGTCGTGCTTCCCGGCACCGTCCCCACGAGGACTCGCTTCGCCAGGCTGGCCGGGGTCACCGCTGCACCGCGGATCCGGAACACCTGGTAGGAGATCGGCGCGCCGACGTTCGGAGCACTCCACGAGAGGAGCACGCCGGCGTTCGTGTCGCAGTCGTGCCCGCCATGGCCCTTGCTGCTGGTGCTGGTCGTGGTCTGCACCGCCGCGGTCAGCCCACTCGGCGCTCCGCCACCGCCGGTGGTCACCGCGGTCTCGAAGTTGAGGTCACCGGGCCCGAGCTTCTCGTCGAACGGGATCCCCAGGTCGCCGAAGCCGAGGTCTCCGAAGCCCAGGTCCCCGAACCCGAGGTCGCCGAAGCCGAGGTCTCCGAAGCCCAGGTCGCCGAAGCCGAGATCTCCGAAGCCGAGATCTCCGAAGCCCAGGTCGCCGAAGCCGGTGTCCAGGGAGAGGCCACCGCCAACCGCCGGCGCCGGGGCGACCGGTGGGAGGCCGGTGGCGGGATCGATCACGCTGTAGCTGATGGTCTGGCTGCCCACGGCGCGCCGCGCCCCGACCTGGCGGAGGTCCATCGTCGCGAAGTCGTTCGCGCCGCTGAACGTCTCGCCCGACGTGGCGTCGAAGTTGGCGTCCTGCGAATCGTTGCCGCCGATGGCGCCGTTACCGTTCCAGTCCAGCGGGGACCCCGCGGTGCTGTTCCCGTCGATGCGCACGTAGGACGGGCCACCCGCCGGGACCAGGGTGCCGTCGCAGAAGCGCCCGGCTGGCGAGGTCCCGAGGACCCCATTGATGGTGTTCGCACCGCTGGGCGCGTACCAGCTCGGGAGGTACGTGGTGGCCATGCCCAGGCCGCTGGCCTCGGAGAGCGCGCTCTCGGTCAAGGACGGCAGCTCCTGGCGCGAGAGGTCGATGGTCGGGCTCCCGGAGGGGAGGAGCAGCCCGTGCACCTGGAAGAGGTAGTTCATCACGCTCTGGTAGTTGGGCTTGCAGTTCGCCTCGATCGCGCCCGAGCGCACCACGCCTCCGTGCTTGAGCCCCAGGTTGTGGCCCAGCTCGTGGAGCAGCGTGGAGCCCTGGACGAAGGACGTGCCGGTCTGGTTGTCCCAGAGGCCCAGGGTCACCATGACGTCGCCGCCGGAGGAATCGGCGATGCCGGAGTTCTTCCGCGGGACGAGCGGATTGCTCGGCGAGCCGTAGCCCAGCGCGTGGGCGAAGAGCACGTAGTGGAAGATGTCCTTCCGGGTGCGGGGCAGGCGCGGCTCGCACCCGGCCTGGTCGTCGCCGCAGGCGAGGCCTCCGTGGCTGCGATCGATGGGCGCGTCCCTGTAGGCCCTGAACCCGTTCTTCCAGCCCACCACCCCGGGGAACCCCGGAAAGGCGCAGGCCTCACCCGAGGGCGTCGTCCCATCGGCGCGGCACAGGACCTCGGTGATGGCGTTCCCGCCCTTGACCAGCGCGGCAGGGATGATCGCGCAGTCCGTCGTCCAGGTGCCCGGTGTGCTGCATGACGCCGGGCTGGGCGGCGAGGCGGGCGCGTAGTTTCCGCCGAGGTCGAAGTGGACGTTGATCGGGCACTGGCCCGACGGACAGGCGAAGCTCGGACGAGGCGACGCGTTGTGCAGCGCAGTCGCCACCGCCTGCAGCGCGGACTTCGCCGGCAGATGCGAGTGGCCCGTGCCGGTCAGGTAGTCGACCTGGACGAAGACGTCCTGCACGTCGGGGTTCGCGCCCATCGCCCCGAGGTCAGGCAGGGGCGCGCCGGTCGGATCGGCGAGCGGCCAGCTCGAGTACACCGAGGCGAGCCGGGCCGGCTTGTTGCTCCACTCCGCCTTCGACTCCCAGACGTCGAGGAGGCCGTCGGCGTCGCGATCCTGGACGCCCGTGCTCAGCACCGCCGAGGGGAAGCTCAAGCAGTCGAAGGTGCCCTTCTTGCCCGCGTCGACGGTCACGGTGGCCTTCATCGCGCCGGGCTCGAGGGCGACGTTCTCGAAGGTGACCGCCTCGAATCCGGTGTTCGCCACGAAGGGGTTGGTCGCCACGAGCTTGTTGTCGGACGACGAGGCGGTGCTGCGGATCTGCACCCGCTCGCTCTTGTTCGACTGGCCGTCCGCGGCGAGGAGGGTGAGCCGCGCCCTGGGCGACGACCGGTCGGCCTCGAAGAAGCCTTCCAGGCCCACCTGGAAGCTCGAGCTGTGGTTGTCCACCGTGATCCCACCGTCGAAGAGGACGATGGAGCGGAGCGGCATGCGCGCCGTCGTGTATCCGGTCCTCGGGTCGTAGCCGCTGACCCGGTAGACGATCACCAGGCCGGCGCCGAGGGTCGAGGGAAGCTGGTTGCTATTGCCCATGTCCGGCAGCGTGACCTTGTGGCTCCCGTTCACCTGGACCTGCACCGCGCTGTCGGCGGTCGCAGGGCGGATCCGGGGGAAGAACCGCAGCACGTCGGCGCGGTAGGACCAGGTGGCCCGCGAGCCGTTGTTCTGGCCGGTGCCGCCGCCGTTGCTCCAGCAGGCCGCGGTGCCGGCCTGGTCGAGCAGCACGGCGAGCTGGCTGATGTCGTTGCCCTTGAACTTCGCGCCCTGGATCGCCGACGCGGCAGGCGCGCCGCTCGTGGAGATGACCTGCCAGTAGAGGTAGGCGGCGACGACCTCCGCGCCGTCGGGAATCCCGGCGATGGTGATGTTCCCGCTGGCGAAGCCGTTCACGCCCGTGCGCTGGAGGCCGACCGCCGCGGAGACGTAGTCGCCGGTGACGAAGTAGTTCTTGAAGTACCCGAGCCCGCCGATCGAGGCGGTCGCGTGAGACGGAAGGGCGGCGAGCAGCACTCCGGCGACGAGCAGCCCCAGGGAGCGGCTCGCGGTCCTCGTCAGCATGGGATTTCTCCGATGTGGGTCTTCAGACGCCAGACCGCGCACCATCGCTCATCCCCGGCCCCGATGTCGCATCCCTTGAGACGGCAACGGTGAGTCGGTTCTGCCCCTCTGGGGTACGGGCGTACTCCAGGCTCTTCGAGACGCTACGGATGAGCATGAGGCCCCGGCCGCCGACCTGGGCGTGCTCGAGGTCCGCGGCCGGAGCGGGGTCCGGCCGCCCGCGCGGATCGAAGGGCACCCCGTCGTCCAGGAAGGTGAGCTGGACGGTGTCGTCCCGGAGCAGGACCTCGAGCGACAGGGTGGTCGCCCCCCCGTTCCGGCAACCGTGCCGGACGAGGTTCGCGACCACCTCCTCGAAGATCAGCTCGACGGAGAAGCGGGCTCGGGCGTCGAGCGAAAGGGCGTCGAGACCTCGCCGCAGCTCGTCAAAACCCGCGGCGAACCCTTCCTTGGTGGCCACGAGCCTGAGGTCGATGCGCCGGGAGCTCTCGGTCGGCGCGCCGGCCACGGAGTCCCTCAGGCCTTGGCCAGCGCCAAAGCCGAGGTGACGTCCGGCTTGACCGGGATGATGTCGCCCAGCGACGAGGTCTCGAAGACCTGGGCGACGAAAGGCTGCGGCGCATAGAGCACAATCTTCCCGTTCTTGCGGGTCAGGGTGCGAGCGATGGTGATGAACATCCGGAGCCCGAGCGAGCCGATGAACTCGACCCCGGACAGGTCGACGATCGTGCGTGCGCCGCGAGGGCAGACCGCCGCCGTCAGCCGGGTCTCCACGGCATCGACCCCCGGCGTGTCGAGCCGTCCCACCAGCCCGACCTTCACCACCCCGTCGTCCTCGGTGATGTCCATCTTCATCTTCAGGACTCCTGCCTGCCGTCCGCCCGTTCAGTCGAAGCTCACCGCGAGCACCGAGAAATCGTCGTCGAGCGGTCCGGGTCTGGTTCGCTCCTTGACCGCCTTGTAGATGCGCTCTGCCTCCCCCGAAGTGCCAGCCTCGCGGCCGCCAAGCAACATCAGGAAGTCATCGAGGCCGAGCATCCGCCCGTCGGGGGTGGTCACCTCGAAGGCGCCATCGGAGAACAGGTAGAGGAGCGAACCCGGGGGCACCGGGGCGTCGGCGCAGGCGTAGCGCTGTCCGGGGACGGCGCCGATCATCGGCCCGCGGGTCCGCAGCCCCCTGGCCGGCTTGCCGCGCTCGAAGAGGAATCCCGGGTGATGGCCGGCGCAGGAGTAGCGAATGCGCCTCTGGGCGCGGGAGTAGACCCCGTACCAGAGGGTGAAGAAGAGCCCGCCGTGCTCCTCCATGGGGAAGACGCCGTTCAGGCCTTCCAGGACCTGGGACGGCTCGCGGAAGTCGACGCCCGGGAGCGCGTGCTGACGCATCACGTTGAGCACGCTCACCGTGTGCATGGCGGCCTCCACGCCGTGGCCGCTGACGTCCACCAGGTAGGCGAAGAGGTGGTCCTGGTCGAGGGGGCCGTAGCTGAAGGCGTCGCCCCCGAGGGCCGCCGAGGGGCAGTGGAACCAGTCGACGCGGACATCACCGTCCGTGACCGGCGCGGGGAGGAGCGACTGGACGTAGACCCGGGCCTTCTCCAGATCGCGCTGCAGCTCGAGCTCGCGCTCAACCTCGCGGTGGCTTCTCCGCTCGTGCTTCAGGAGATGACTGCCGAGCTGCACCCAGTAGTTCGCGGGCAGGACCGTGGGGCCGAAGAGGCGGCGCCCGTCCATGAACGTCCCGTTGCTGGAGCCGAGGTCCTCGAGCACCACCTCGCCGCCGAGCATCGCGACCTGGAGGTGCAGGCGCGAGACCTTCACGTCGGAGATGACGACGTCGCGCGCCGGATCTCGTCCCACGGTCAGCGGCTGCGCGCCGATGGCGTGGCGCGCAATGGGCTCACCCGCTCTGATGACGACGAGATAGCTGCGGAGGTCCTCCCGCAGCGCGTCCGCCCCGGTGACGGTCGAGTGCTTCGAGACGACGGTGTGGCTACCCTCTTCCACTGCTCGTGGAAGGCGACCTTATTGGTTGCCACGGCAGCGCCGCAAGGCGGGAACTCCCTTGTCACGACACGGGTCCATGCCCGTTGGCCTGGGGATCGGGAGCCTCGGGCAATTTCCGCCAAGCCGGGGCGGCGCCAGCCGGCGAGGGTCGCGGGCCATGAGACGCGAGCACCGGAGAGGCCTGCTCCTTGCGGGCCTCGTCCTGTCGGGAGCCACGGCGATGTCCCATTCCTCTTCTGCCGGACGGCGGAGCCGCCACGACTTCGCCGAGGCGCTGGTCAGCAGCACCCGCTCCGCGGACATCCGGGAGAGCGAGGACATCTACGCGCCGCTCGAGGGTACCTGGGACGTCGAGACGCGGGACGTGATGGGCGACGGGTCGGTGGCCACCGGCCGCGGGGAGTGGCACTTCTCGCGGGTGCTGGAGGGGCGCGCCTTCCAGGACGTGTGGATTCTCCCGGCGCGGGGTCCGGGCGGTGAGCGGGCGGCGCATCCGGCGAACCGCTACGGCACGAGCCTGCGGATGCTCGACCCGGCGACGCGGCGGTGGCGCGTGGTCTGGCTCAACCCGGTGAGCGGTGCCTTCGACGTGCTCGAGGCGCGGAAGGAGGGCGAGCGGCTCGTCCAGGAGGGACGGCGGCCCGATGGGCAGCGGATCCGCTGGGTCTTCGACGTGCTCACCACGGACCGGTTCCACTGGTACGGGGAGTCGGAGCGGCCGGACGGCACGTGGGCGCGGGAGGTCGAGTTCTCCGGCCGCCGCCCGGGTGCGCGCGGCGGCTGAGTGGCGAGCTCCTTGCTTTCCCGCTGCGGCGGCGGGGGGCGGGGATGCGGATCTGCGTGGCTGTGCTGCTGGTCGGGTCGCTGGGGTGCTCGGGGTGTTCGGGCGGTGAGACGCCGCCGTCTCCGGACGGGGACCCGGCGGCTCCGGCGCGCGAGGGAGCCATCTGGACGCCCACGCGCAGCCCGGGCATCGAGGTGCTCGACCGTGGGCGCAGCCTCCCCCCGGCCCGTCGGGCGGAGGTGGCCGACCTCGCGCCGGACGCGGGCGCCGGCCCGTTCAGCGACATGCGGGTCGAGGTCTCGGTCGACGGTCGGGTCCGCACGGTGCCCTGCGCCGTCCCGAGCGGGAGCTACTGCGACGGGTTCGCGCTGGTCGACGGCGAGGGTCGGACGATCGCCGTCGACACCTACGCGTACCTCGGACCGAAGCCGTCCTGTCGCGCGCGCTGGGCGGAGGGGACGCGGATCGCGACCGTCTCGGGGATCTGGCAGCAGCGCACGTCGGGGGCGACGGGGCTGTCGGTGGTGGCGCTCGCGAGCTGCGACGACCTCGAGGGTCCTCGAGCGCCGGCCGGCTCCCCTGCCCCGCCTTCGGACGACGTGCGGCAGCTGGTGTCGGGCTGGGCGCCGGGGCGACCCGTCGCGGTGCGCGGCGTGGTGGTCGCGCGGTGGAAGAGCAGCTCCGGGGCGTTCGGGTTCGCGATCCAGGATCCGGACGGTGCGGCGCGCAGCGGAGTGCGGGTGATGCGCGCGCGGAGCTCGACGGTTCCGGCGAGCGCGCCGGAGGTGGGCGACTGGGTGCGGGTCACAGCACGGACAGCGACGACCGGAGAGCATCTTCTGGAGCTCTGAGCGCTTCTGCCCAAGGCCGAGGACGCAGGCGGCGCCGATGGGCAGCTCGGAGCGGGCGGTGGCTCGCGACTTCGCCGCGTTCAACACGGCGTACCTCGAGCGGATGGCAACGACGCGGCCGGCCCGGACGAGCGTCTTCGTCAGCGGGCTGCCGAAGGGCGCGGCGCTGGAGCTGGACGTCGTGGCGCTGACGCACCGCCGAGGAGCGAGCCCGGGCCGGGAGGAGGCGCGAGCGCCGCGGGTGGACACTGCCCGGTCTCGCGCGCGGCCAGCGCTGCGGAGAAGAGACCCTCGGCGGGATCCCCGAGCGCGTGGGAGAAATCGTCCTGCGCGGCGCACCGCGGAACGAGCCCGTCCTCGAAGTCACCGCGATGAAGGGCGTTCGAGTCTTGCTGGGCAACGATCCAGTACGTCGTCCCGCAGTTGGTGTGCTGGTCGAAGCCGTAGGGCTTGCCACATGTCGTCCCACCGACCTGCCAGACGTCGATCCAGGGGACCATCCCGTTGATGAGCAGCTCGGCCGCAGAGCAGGTTGCCCCTGTGGTGAGGAAGTAGACCCGATCTAGGGCGAGTGAGCTCGGTGGGGCGACGAACGGGACCTGGAGTTCTGCCGGGCTCCCGGCGGTGACCAGGAGCTGCTGCGTTCTTCGGTTGGGAGTGAGGTAGGCGAACACCTTGCCGTTCAGAGGCTTGCCGCCGATGAGCGAGCCCGCGGCGACCGCGTTCTCGACGCTGCCTCCGCCGTTGTAGCGGAGGTCGACCACCAGGTCGCTCACCCCGGCATCGAGGAATCGGTCGACAGCGGCCTGCCAATCCGCGGCGTCGTTCCCGTTCGCGGAGGTGTACGCGAGATAGCCCACCTTCCCTCCGGGACGGTCGATCACCGTGTCGAGCAAGACTCCCGGATCGGCGAAGGGCGCGTCGGTCATCGTCACGATCCGGGTGCCCGCGTCGGGACTGGCCAGCGTGATGACGACCTCCTGGTTCGGGACGGCGGGGAACAGGGCGTCGTAGAGGGCATCCGGGGTCAGCTGCTCGACCGAGACCCCCTCGATCGCGACGAGGCGGTCCCCGCGCAGCACCCCGGCGCCGCTCGCCGGAGTTCCCGGCCTCACGTACCAGGCCCGGACGTCCGTACTGGCGAAGGAGCTCCAGCGGACGCCGTGCCAGTACACGGCGCGCTCGAGCGTCGCGACGGGAGTCGTGAAGCTCCATGTGTCCTTCGGCCTGCCCGAGGCGGTGGGGGTCCGGACGAGCAGCGCCTCGTAGTACGCCTCGGGCGTCGCGTAGGCACCGGCGTCCACGTCCACGATCTCGTCGTTCCAGAGATACACCTCGTCGAGCGTGCTGCGGACCCACTGCTTCTTCGCGGCGAGGTCGTCGCACTTGCTGGCGAACTCGTAGGAGGGCGGGAACCGGGACCTCGGCGCCGACGGCGAGGAGCCACAGGCAATCGCGAGCGCGGCGAGGATCGGCACGATGGCCGCTCGTCCGGGCCGTGTTCCTCGCCTGAGCATCGTCCGCCCCCCTCGGCCGGCACGTTCCGGCCTGCCGACGACACGAGATCGGACCGGTTCAGTCAAGGACGGCCCGAGACCGTCGAGCGCGCGACGAACGCCCTCCAGCATCCACGCGGGTGGACGGGAGCTCGTCCCAGGCGGGCAGCCCAGGGCGCCGGGAACGCCCGTGTGCCCCTCGTCGGCGTTCCAGGCGAATGAACGAGGACGGTCCGGAGCGGACACGGGACCCGGCTCAGGACGCAGGGAGCGCGCGGCCGGACAGGGCGCCGTACTTGCCTCGGAGATAGGCGAGGAAGTCGGTGTCGGTGAGGCCGTGGCCGGTCACCGCCTGGACGCGCTCCTCGGCGGGGAGCCGGGCGCCATGCTTGTGGATCTGCTCGTGCAGCCACGACCGCAGTGAGCCCAGCTCGCCGCGGGACACCTCGTCCCAGAGCGCCGGCAGCGCGCGCTCGGCGGTCCGCATGAGCGAGGCCGCATACAGGTTTCCGAGCGCGTAGGTCGGGAAGTAGCCGAACTCGCCGTGCGCCCAGTGGATGTCCTGGAGCACGCCCTCCACGTCGTCGCGCGGGCGGAGCCCCACGGTGCGCTCCATCTCCGTGTTCCACGCCTCGGCGAGGTCTTCCACCGGAAGCTCGTCGCGCAGGAGCCGGACCTCGAGCGAGGTCCGGAGGACGATGTGCAGGTTGTAGGTCACCTCGTCCGCCTCGACCCGGATCGGCGAGCGCCGCACCCGGTTGATGGAACGATGGAAGTCCTCCAGCCCGACGTCGGCCAGCACCTCGGGGAACGCCGCCTTCAGCTTCGGATAGAGGAATCCCCAGAAGGGCAGGCTCCGGCCCACCAGGTTCTCCCAGAGGCGCGACTGCGACTCGTGCAGCCCCATCGACGGCGACGCGGCGAGCGGGGTGCGGTGGTGCTCGGGGGAAAAGCCCTGCTCGTAGAGCCCGTGGCCGAACTCGTGGAGGGTGCCGAAGACCGCCGGCGACGGGTTCCGGGCGTCGATGCGGGTGGTGAGCCGGACGTCGGTCGGATGGGTTCCACCCGTGAAGGGGTGGATGCTCCGGTCCTGCCGGCCGGCCTGGAGGTCGAAGCCGAGGAGCTGGAGCAGCTGGAGGGTGAAGCGCCACTGCCGCTCGGTGTCGAACTCCCGGCCCTCGAGCGCCGCGGAGCCGCCCACCACCCCGTCGAGCGCGTTCACCAGCGGCACCAGCGCCGACCGGAGCCGCTCCAGGACGGGGAGGAGCCGCGCCGTGGTCATCTCCGGCTCGAAGTGGTCGACGAGGGCGTCGTAGCGCTCGCCTCCGTGCCCGATGGCATCGGCCTGCTCGCGCCGCAGCTCGAGCAAGCGGGTCAGCGCGGGGGCGAACGGGGCGAAGGCGCGCTCGGCGCGTGCCCGGCGCCAGGCCTCGAGCCCGGTGGACTGGGCCTCGGCCAGGGCACGGACCAGCGACTCGGGAACGCGCACGGCGTGGTCGCGCTCGCGGCGGAAGACCTTGAGCATCGC
>Ga0081540_1000611_pt1 | contig 34020 bp, 37 predicted proteins | sample TabmetS2T1R1_FD_71024 | JGI IMG/M metagenome (GOLD analysis project Ga0081540, IMG submission 71024) | Tabebuia heterophylla rhizosphere microbial communities from the University of Puerto Rico - S2T1R1 | ecosystem: Host-associated > Plants > Roots > Rhizosphere ...
CTGCGTCCGGTCCCGGTAGGCCGACGTCGTGTACCCAGCCGAAATTGTGATCATTGACAATGCCGAGGTAGGGGCCGGCCGGCAGTTCGATCACCAGCGGCCCGATCTCCTTCAAATTGAAGGTGGCTCCCATGTAGGGGGTATCGGAATTTCCGGTGAACAACAGGTGGCGAGGCGCGCCCGACAAGATCAACGCGCCTTTGTTGTCGGCGACCCCGGCTGTGCGTGTGCCCTGAAACACCCCTTCCATCGAAACGGTCGGATAGAAAAAGCGATAGGACTGCAGCGCCCGCTGGAGGTCCTGCTCATCCTGGGCGCTGGGCCGCTTGCGGGGTCGGATAGCCGACCCTGAAGGCGTAGTGGGGTGCCGACATCTTCTCGACATCGGGCAGCCGCCACGCCTTGCCGAAAAACGCCTGCTGCGGCCCATAGAGGCGGAACATCAGCTCGAAGTTGCGGGTCGCACGATCGCAACTGGTCGATCATGGCACGGTCGCGATCGAGCCAGGGCTCGCCCTGCACGATCCGATCGAGGTTGGCGAAAAAGCTGTCATCGAATCGAATGGTTGAATCAAACACAACGTCCTTGACGTCGGTGAAGACCGTGGGCGGTGGATTGGAGGCCTGGGCAAGCGGATAAATCTTGATACGCTTGGCGTAGGCCAGCGATTTCGCAACGTCTGCGTCGACGTGACTTGCCAGGTTCGAACGGTAGAGTGCGTAGCTGCCGTGCGTATTGGGCTGTAGCGCGCTATAGCCGTCTGGAATGGCGCCGGAATATCCGGGCGGCAACATCAGAAGCTTGATGCCTTTGCCTTTGTCCACGCCGAGCAGGCCGGCGTCCTCCAGCGGCTGCTGCCAGACATTGACGAGGTTTGCGTTGAGCGACCCGTCTTGGTCTGCCGGTGGGATCTCGATCACGATCGGGCCGACGTCCCGGGTATTGAGGAACGACATGAAGTAGAGCGTGTCGGGATTGGGCGTCAGCGTCTGATTTTTCCAGTCGAGCGGGCGGCCCCAGTAGATCATCTGGTTCACCTTGCCCGCGGTCTTATTCAACATTTCCTGCAGCATCAGGTCGTAGTTGACCGCGGGCATGCCCCAGATCACCGCTTCTACCGCCCGCCGTTCCACGGCGCGACGGTCAAGCTCCGCCGTCCGCTCGGCGCTGGGCTCGCGCGGCGCAGCGGCCGAGGCGGTCGTGACAAGGGCGAGGGACACGCTCGCGGCGGCGATGGTCAATTGTTTGAGAGACCCGGCGCGACGAACGCGAAGAAGGGCTGCGATGGCCATGGACACCTCTAATCGAGAGGTGGGGATGGTCGCCCTAACGGCAGTGGCGCCGGTATCGGGAAATACCCTGGAAAGGGGCAACCGATTGTTGATTGGCCGCGCCAGGCCTGCCCTTGGCACCGCGGCTATGTCCCGTCGGAGTGCCGAGTTCCTCTATGGCCGACGCGATGCGGTTCGCTGTGCCCGGGCGCCGGGCTTTGGCGCGGACGGTCGTGTGATCGGGAAGACCTCACGCATGTGCTTTGCCAGCATCTCGCAAAAGGCCGTGGCGTAGCGCGGCAGGGGACGTCGTTTGTCCCAGAAGACGGCGAGCGGCTCGCGCAATGGCTTGCCACGGTAGGTGATGCCGACAATGCGCAGCGCGTAGCGAGCGGTCTGCAATGCCGATGGGATGATGGCCACCCCATGCCCCCTGCTTGCCATCGCCAACAGCGTGTGCGGAGCCCGGCTTTCAAAGGCGATGTTGGGCTGGAAGCCAGCGAGGCGGCAGGCGGCATCGAAGGTCCGGCGAAAGACGAAGCTGCCATCCAGCAGCAGCAAGGGATGAGCCGAGAGCCGGCCGATCTCAATCGTGCCACCGTTGCCGAGCGTCAGCGTCGGCTGCCCGGCCGCAAGCAAGTCGATCGCTTCGAGGGAATGGCGGCCAAACCGGTGGTCGGCTGCGTCTACGGCGTGAAGCAAATTTTGTCCCAGGTGGACTTCCCCGCGCTCCAACATGGCCCTGGTGTCGGGCCACCCCAAGGCCTCGAACAGTTTAACCTGCACTTTGGGGTAACGCTCAGCGTAAGCGTGCAAGAAGTCGGCAAGGACGCTTTCAATGATTTGCGGAGAGGTGGCCACCTTCAGCACGCCACGGTCGCCGCGTCGAAGCAGCTGCGCCCGCTCAGCCACGGCGCTCGCGTAGTTCAATAGCGCGCGGCAATCCCCGAGCAATTGTTCGCCCTCGCCGGTCAACACCAGTCGGCTTGCCACGCGATCGAAGAGTTTTAGACCGAGCTCGTGTTCGAGAGCGCTGATCTGGCGAGACAAGGCGGGCTGCGCGATGCGAAGGCGCATGGCCGCCTTGGATACGGTGCCCAACTCGACCACGGTGACGAAGGTCTGGGCGTAGCGCAGGTGCATGGAACCTCTATGCCGAAACGGTATTGCTAGCTAAACATATTATGTATTGGACGCATAGGGATCGCAATTGCCAATGTCGAGCGCCTCGGCAGGCGCGCTGGTGCGCCAAGCTTGCGAACGGAGGACACGGCTCATGCAGGCATCCCGCTTGACGCTCCTATCCGCATTCGCCTTCGCCCTTATGTCCGGGGGGGCGCAGGCAGACAGTTGGCCTGCGAAGCCGCTGCGGGCGGTGGTGCCGTTCGCTGCGGGCACGCTCACCGATATCCTCCCCCGCATTCTGTTCGAGCAGCTGTCGACGCAACTCGGCCAAAGCATCGTCGTTGAGAACCGCGCGGGCGCCGGGTCGACGACGGCCGCCGGCCTCGTCGCCAGGGCGGATGCCGACGGCTACACCCTTCTTGTCAATTCGGCCGCGCACACGATCGCACCGGCCCTGCATCCGACCTTGAGCTACGATCCGGTCCGGGATTTTGCGGCCGTCATCCCCCTTGGCCTTGCCCCGAGCGTGCTGCATGTGCCGTTCAAGGGTGGCCCCGAAATCTTGAGCGAGATCATCGCCGGCCGCATCGACTTCTTCTTGGCCCCCGTTGGCAACGCCCTGTCGCTGGTGCAAGACGGCAAGCTCACGGCGCTGGTTGTGAACAGCGCCGAGCGCTCGGCCGCGCTCCCTGGCGTGCCGACCACGGCCGAGGCCGGGTTCAGCAATGCGGAGTATCCATTCTGGATTGGCATGTTCGTGCCGGCAAAAACACCCCGCAGCATCGTCGACAGGCTGCATCGCGAGGCGGCCAAGGCGTTGGCGACGGCTAAGGTGCGCGACAAATTCCTCGCGCTCGGCGTCGAGCCGATGCCGATGAGTGCAACCGAGTTCGACGCGTTCATTGCAAATGAGATCGCTGCGGACGCAGCCCTCGTGCAGGCGGCCGGCATCAAGACACACCGCGACTAGCCAAGGCGCGCCACGCCACCGCGTCGCCGATTGGCGGCGACGCGCAGCGACCCTCGAGCTCTAAAAGGCTGTTGCCGTGGAACCGCGAAGTCTGGACGGCGAAGGCGCGCCTAAGGCCTGGGATGGGGCCATGGCCGAACAGGTCATTCGTTTTGAAGACGCAGACGCCTACGAGCGTGGCATGAGCCCCTGGAGCCGGCTCGCGGGAGCGCGCTTCCTGGATTGGCTGGCGCCGCCGCCAGGCTCGCGGTGGCTGGACGTCGGCTGTGGTACGGGCGCCTTCAGCGCGTTGGTCGCCGAGCGCTATGCTCCCATGGAAATGCAGGGCATCGATCCGAGCGAGGCGCAACTGCGCGTTGCCCGGGCGCGGCTGGGGGCGCGCGGTGCCGCCTTTGTCCGCGGCGACGCCATGGCCCTGCCGTTCGAAAGGGCGCGGTTTGATGCGGTCGTCATGGCGCTGGTCATTTTCTTCGTCCCCGATCCCGCCCAAGGGGTCGCCGAAATGGTGCGGGTGGCTCGGCCGGGCGGGTTGGTGGCGGCCTACGCCTGGGATCTGCTCGAGGGCGGTTTTCCATTCGAGCCGATTTGGCAGGAAATGCGCGCCGCCGGCATCACCCCGCTGCTGCCGCCCAATGCGATGAGCGGCGGCTTGCGGGCGCTTGGCGGGTTGTGGAGGGGGGCCGGACTAGAGCGGGTTGAGACACGGCAGATCGTGGTGGAGCGCACCTTTGCCAGCTTCGAGGAGTATTGGGCGACGAGCACGATCACGGGAGGCGTGCGTCCGCCGTTGGACGCAATGACGGTCGAGGACCGCGAACGCCTCAAAACCCGCGTGCGGGCTCGTCTCGCGGCCGATGCCATGGGTCGCGTCAGCGCGCGTGCGCGCGCCAATACCATCAAGGCCTTTGTGCCGAGCTAACCGTTTCACGGCAAGCTAAAGCGCTCACGGGACCCGCACGCCGCGCAGGCCGGCCTCAGCGATCGCTTTGTGCAGCGTGCCATCGGATCGGATCTCAGTCACAAAGGCATCCACCTCAGCCAGCGCCGACCGAGCCCGCGTGCGTACGCCGATCGACATTTGCACCACGTTGAAACGTCCAGGCAAGACGCGGGCACCGGGCAAGGCCTCGGCAATGCGGTGTGCCAAGTGCAGGTTCTCGCCGTAAACGTCGGCCGCTGCCGTTGCCAGCGCCTCGCGGGCCGGCTCGAAGCCGCCGGGTATTGGAACGATTTCTGCGGTCTTTATCAAGCGTCTCAGCACCGTATGCGGCGCGCTTCCTTGCGCGACCGCAATTTTCACACCGGCACGGTCGACCTCGTCGGCCGTGGCCGGCGGGGCGTTCGGGCGTGCAACATAGCCGTTGTCGACCTCCATGAAGGTTGCGCTGAAGGCGAGGTGATCGGCGCGGGCGGGATCACGCGCGGCAAGCCCGATGTCCCAGTCATCGCTGGCGAGGCTTTCATTGTAGCGCGCGGGGTTGTCGTAAGGCTTGAGCTCGATCGCAACGCCAAGATGCGCCGCGAGTGTGCTGGCAACGACCACCGACACGCCGCCGAGCGAGCCATCGGCGCGGCGGGTCACCAGCACGGGATTGGAGACGATCAGCGCGGCGCGGAGTTTGCCCGTGGGGGCCAGCGTGGCTGCAAGCGAGGTCTCTTGCGCGGTTGCGCTGGCGAAAGTTGAAGCCGCGGCAACTCCAGTCAGGGCGAGGCGGACGACGGCGGCGAAACGTGGCGGCACGGTGGTTTGCCTCCGCTCACAATGGTGTGCCTGGCGACCACAGGGCGACACGGCACCGGGTTTGCTGACGGTAGCCGCCCCAGCGGCAGAAGAACATGGCCCTTGCAGCCCAAGGCTCGGGCTCAGCCCCTCGGTTAGAGCCCAGTCGGTCCCCCCAGGGCCGCCCGTGGAACGCCAACGGCATGCTTGCGGCCAGTGTCGGCGGCAAGCGGAGGCCTGCTCGGCCGCGCCACCCTTTTCACGCAATTTGGTGGTTGTGAAGAGAGCAGACCTGCCTCGGTGACTTGGCTGATCGCCGCGACGGGGGGGATCGCCGCGACGGGGGTGATCGCCGCGAAAACATTCACCGCTCACTGAAGCGGAGGCAAGCGCCGCGGGCGGCGGGGGTGCCGTTAGGCGTTCGGCCGGTCGGCAGTTGGGGACCAGTTATGGATGACCTGATCCGACGCGCCAGTGCCTGGCTCGAGGCCAACCGGCCGTCCTACTATCAGAGGCTGCGGCCGGGCCTGGACGATGCGGCGCTTGAGGACTACCAGGCGCGGTTCGGTTTGGTGCTGCCAAATGAGCTGAGACAGCTTTATCGCTGGCGCGACGGGCAGGACCTCGACCTCGGGGCCGAGGCGCTCGTCCACAACCACATGTTCCTACCGTTGTCCGACAGCGCTGCCACCAAGGATCTGCTCGATGGCTTGATCGGCGCCGATTTCGACGATCCGGCGTGGTGGCGGCCTGGCTGGGTGCCGTTCACGCTGAGCTTTGGCGGCGATCACTATTGCGTCGACCTCCATGCCGAAGGCGGCGGCAGCCCGGGACAAGTGATCGACTTCTGGCACGATGCGCCGACCCGCAACGTGCTTGCCCCGTCATTGGCCGACTGGTTCCGCGATCTGGTGGTTGCCATGGAGGAGGGGCGGCTCGAGCTTGCCTGAGGCGTGATCGGCCCCAATTTCTGATCCCGCGCGCGGCTGGTTGAGGCCATCCAGCGCGCAGGGTCAAACGCGCCGGCGTTGGGCGACAGGGTCGCTCATGTGTGGCCGAGCCGCACCCGGACCGCAGAGACCCCGAGGACCGCAGGCGTTCAAAGGACGGCTGGGCCCCCATAACACCGCGGGACCCCGGTGGACCGCAGGGTGGCTTGGAAAGACGCAAGGTCTGAGACCCAATTCAAGGCGGCCCGCACCGGGACGTGAGCCCGCGCCCAGGTTCGATTGCCAACGGCGCCGGATTGCCGACGCATCGATCGCATCGCGGCGGCGCGGCTTGAAAGGGCAGGCACTCCGGGCCGCCGGTGCTGGGCGTGACCACCGTCCCCAGAGCGGTCTTGGGGACGGGGGCGGCTGTCAGATCCTTTGGGTGGCTTGCCCAGGCGTTAACGAACCGGTCGCGGCGAGCCGCCGGCGGTGAAGGCCGGGAGCCGATCGGGCGGCGCCGTCCCTACCCTACCCGTGCGGGGCTGTTGCCGCCGCACGTGAATTCACCAGAGTGGCGTTTTTCTAGCCTATTGGCCTCATTTGCGGTTCATCATCGGTCGCATTGGTGCTGCCCAGGAGCGCGCGTCATGGTGGGTAAAAAGTTCACAACGCTGATCTTGATTGGAATGATATTGGGCATCGTCGTCGGCTGGGCCTGCAATGCCGCCTTCCCCGATCCCAAGACAGCGGCGCAGGTTGCCGGCTACATCTCCATCATCACGGATGTGTTCCTGCGTTTGATCAAGATGATCATTGCGCCGCTGGTGTTCTCCACGCTTGTGGTCGGCATCGCGCACATGGGCGATTCCACATCCGTCGGCCGCATCGGCGGCAAGACGATGCTGTGGTTCATCGGCGCTTCGCTCGCCTCGCTACTGCTCGGCATGATTATGGTCAACGCCCTGCAGCCGGGGGTCGGTCTGAACTTGCCGCTGCCTGACGCCGGCACGTCGACCAATCTCAAGGTCTCCTCGCTGACCTTGAAGGAGTTCGTCGCCCATCTCGTGCCGAAATCGATCGTCGAGGCAATGGCACAGAACGAGATCCTGCAGATCGTCGTGTTCTCGATCTTCACCGGCGTTGCCGTCGCCTCCCTCGGTGAGCGTGCCAAGGTCGTGGCGGACTTTGCCGATCAGGTCGCGCACGTCATGTTGGAGATCACGGGTTATGTAATGAAGGCCGCGCCGCTCGCCGTGTTCGCCGCCATTGCCTCCACCGTCACGACGCAGGGTCTCGGCGTTCTCGTCACCTACGGCAAGTTCATCATCCAGTTCTACGTCTCGCTCGGCATCCTGTGGCTGCTGCTGGGCTTGGCTGGATTCCTGGTGCTTGGCCCGCGGGTGCAAAACCTCGTGCGTCGCATGCGCGAACCCTTCCTGCTCGCCTTTTCCACGGCCAGTTCGGAGGCGGCCTACCCCAAGATCCTCGATCAACTGCAGCAGTTCGGCGTGTCCAAGCGCATAGCCAGCTTCGTGCTGCCGATGGGCTACTCGTTCAATCTCGATGGCTCAATGATGTACTGCACCTTCGCGACGCTGTTCATTGCGCAGGCCTACGGTATCGAGCTCTCGTTTGCCCAGCAGATCACCATGCTGTTGCTGCTGATGGTGACCAGCAAGGGCATGGCCGGTGTGCCCCGGGCCTCCCTGGTTGTGATTGCGGCGACGCTGACGACCTTCAACATTCCCGAGGCCGGTCTGCTGCTGATCATGGGCATCGACCAATTTCTCGATATGGGCCGCAGCGCGACCAACGTGGTCGGCAACTCCATCGCCACCGCCGTGGTGGCCAAATGGGAGGGCGAGCTCGGCGACGAGCTTGAGCTGCCGGACGCGCCGGGCGCCGAAGTGCTGCCGCAACTCGCAACCAAGCCCGCGTAGCCATGCCTTGTCCCGCGCGCACGGGTTGCGGAGTTGGGTTCGAAAGGAGGGGTTGCCATGGAGCGTATCGCCGCCGTGCTGTTGGCCGCAGCGCTGCTGATGGGGCCCGCCGCCGAGGCCCAGGAGCAGGAGACCAAGGCCAGCAAGCTCGAAGGGACGCTGGCCAAGGTCGATCGCACGGGCGCCATCACGCTCGGCTATCGCGAGGCCTCCTTCCCGTTGTCCTACACCTCCACTGCCGGGCCGATCGGCTACTCGATCGACCTGTGCCTGGCCGTGGTCGACGAAATTGCGCGCGAGATCGATAGGTCCGACGTCAAGGTTGGGTTCAAGCTCGTCACCCCCGAGACGCGCATGTCGGCGGTAAAGTCGGGCGAGATCGACATCGAGTGCGGCTCCACGACCGCCAACAAAGAGCGGGGGAAGGAGGTGGCATTCTCGCCCATCATGTACGTCACCGGCACCAAGCTGCTGGTGAAGCGCAAGTCTCCTTACCGCTCCTATCGCGACCTCGCCGGCAAGGTGGTCGTGGTGACGGCCGGCACCACCAACGAGGCGGCGCTTAAGTCACTCAACGACAAGAACAAGCTCGGCATGAAGATCATTAGCGCGCCCGACCACGAGGAGAGCTACAAGCTGGTGGCGACCGGCGAGGCCGAGGCGTTCGCCACCGACGACGTGCTGCTCTACGGCCTGATCGCGCGCCATCGGGCGGATGCCGAGCTGATGGTCGTCGGCGAGTTTTTGTCCTTCGATCCCTACGGACTGATGTTCCGCCGCGACGACCCGCAGATGGCGGAGGCCGTGCGCCGCGCCTTCGAGGTCATCGCCAAGAACCGCGACCTGATGGAGCTCTACCACAAGTGGTTCGTGCGTCAGACGCCCACGGGTGAACGCATCGGGCTTACCATGAACGCGCAGCTAAGCGAGATTTTCCGCACGCTTGGCCTGGAAGATTGACGGACCTGCGGCGAAGCGGCCGATTTGCTGCGGCGTCGCGGAGGCGTGGGATCCCAGACCGCCGCGGGCCAAGGTCATTGCCTGGGCTCCGCTTGCGTGCGAGCAGACGCCCAGGCTTCGAACCTTTGTTTGGTCGTTGCATCGATGGGAAAAAAGCATTCGATGCGCAGCTCTTGCAGGGTGATGTCCTGCGGCGTGCCGAAGGTTGCGATGGTCGTGAAGAGTTTGAGCGCGGTGTTCCCCTTCTCGAAGTGCATGGCCAGGACCGGCGCACCCGGCGCTTGCGATGAAGCCGCCGCCATGGTCTGGCGAACGTCCGGGTAGCTCAGCAGGCGATCGCGAAGTGTGGCAGTCTCGGTGGTTCCGTCCGCCGCAGCATCGGCCTCGACACTGCGCACGAAGTAGCCGACGACCTCGCTCCAGTTTTTGAGGTGTGGGCGAAGCACGTTTGGCGCGACCAGGGCGTCGGCAAGGTTGACCGCCTGACCGGGGGCGAGCGGGCCGACCAAGAAGGCCACCATGGCGGCCGCACCCTTATTCGCCTGAATGAGGTTCCAGCGGCGGTCGACCACAAGGCAGGGATAAGGCTCCTGCTGCGTCAACATGAAGTTGAGGCCTTCCCGGATCGGTGCCAACAATTCGGCATCGTAGGCGCTTTCGCGCCAAATCGGCGCAAAGCCGGCCGCCAACAGCAGCTCGTTGGACTGCCGCAGGGAGAGGCCAAGGGCGAGCGACAGGCGTTGCACCATGTCCCGGCTCGGGCGCGTGCGGCCGAGCTCGAGAAAGCTGATATGCCGCTGCGAACAGTCTGCCGTTGTCGCCAATTGCAGCTGGGACAAGCCATGCTGCTTTCGAAGTGTGGTCAGTCGTAGCGGAAAAGGGGAATTCGTGGCCATGACTACCTGGCATGTAGTTGATGGCTGACCTTGGCGCCGCGATATTCGCGCGCAAGGCACCGTTGGACAAGCGCCCTGAACGCGGAAGGAACGAAAGGTCATGAAAGCTGCGTTTGCGGGATCGTTTGCGGTGCGGCTGGCCGAGCCGGTCCGTCATCGCCTCGGCGTCGCCTGCGAGATCGTCACGGGCGATGAGACAGCGATCCTAGATGAGCTCGGCGATGCCGAGGTTCTCATTTCAATGGGCTTTAGCAAAGAGATGGCCGCGGCGGGCCCGCGTTTGCGCCTGGTGCAGGTACCGGGTGCAGGTTTGGATCGCGTCGATCGCGCTCAGTTCCGGCCTGGGCTCGCGCTCGCAAACGCCTTTGGCCACGAGGCTGGAATCGCCGAGTACATTATCGGCGCCATGATTGCGCTCACGCGCTCGTTTCGGCGCCTCGATCAAAAACTGCGAGCTGGAGAATGGGAAAGCCAATGGGCAGTCGGCGCGCCGGCGCCGGCCCTCTGGCCGGAGCTTGCCGGCAAGACGCTCGGCATTCTTGGCTTCGGCCATATCGGCGAGGCGCTTGCCGAGCGCGCGCGAGCCTTCGGCATGCGAGTATGCGGCATCCGTCGTCGGGCCCAGTGCGACGCGCCGGAGGGCGTCGCCTGCTTCGGCGGGCTCGAGCGTCTCGCCCACGTGCTCGGCCTAGCGGACTATCTCGCTATCACGCTGCAACTGTCGCCCGAAACGCGTGGCCTTCTCGATGCGCGCCGGCTCGGTCTCATGAAAGCGTCGGCCTATCTCGTCAATGTGGCGCGGGCCGAAATCGTCGACGAGCGCGCCTTGTATGAGGCACTCGCCCATGGCCGGCTGGCCGGGGCCGCACTCGACGTCTGGTATCGCTATCCCACGAGCTCGGGACATGCCTTGCCGGCCTCGGCGCCCTTCAACGAGCTCGAGACTGTGATTATGACGCCGCATGTCTCCGGTTGGACCGAAGGCATGGCTGAGGCGCGCGCCGCCCTTATCGCCGAGAATATTGCGCGGACGGTCCGTGGCGAGCCACCGCTGAACGCCATCGCCTGGGGTTGAGGCGGGAAATGGCGCACTCCCCACAGCATTGGTCATCGCGGCTGCCGTTCTACTACGGTTGGCTGATCGTCGGCGTCGCCTTTGTGACCATGGCCATCGGCGTCACCGGTCGGACGGCCTTCTCCTTGCTGATGCCGCCGCTGATCGACGAGTTCGGCTGGGACCGCGGCCTCGTGGCGGGCGCCTTCTCTTTCGGCTTCCTCGTCTCGGCGCTGTTGAGCCCGATCGTCGGCCGCGTCATGGATGCGCGCGGACCGCGCCTGGTGATCATGACGGGGGTGGCCCTGATGTCGGCCGGCTTGCTGCTCGCGCCATGGGTGGCGAGCCCCTGGCAGCTCTACGCCACCCTCGGCGTCGCCGTTGGCGGCGGCGCCAACATGATGACCTACACCACCCACTCGCAGTTCCTACCGAACTGGTTCGTGCGCCGGCGTGGCTTTGCCATCAGCATCGCCTTTGCCGGTGCCGGTATCGGCGCCATTCTGCTATTGCCCTGGTTGCAGAGCATCATTCTTTCCGCGGGCTGGCGTGCATCGTGCGTGGCCATGGGGCTGCTCGTTGTGTTGGTGATTGCGCCCCTGACCTTGCTGGTGCGCAAGAGCCCCGCCGAGGTCGGCCAGAACCCCGATGGCGATCCCGGCTCGGCGGCGGCGGCGACCGGCAAAGCCATCACGGTCGTCGACCCGGCTTGGGCGGCGATCGACTGGACGCTCGCCCGCGCCGCTCGGACCGGCCCATTCTGGTGGATCGTGCTCGGTTATTTCCTGGCCCTCATCGCCTGGTATGCGGTTCAGGTGCACCAAACGAAGTATCTCGTCGAGGTAGGATTTACGCCGGTGGTCGCGGCATGGGCGTTGGGGGGCGTGAGCGTCATTGCCATACCGGGTCAGATCCTGCTGGGCGCGCTGTCGGACCGCATCGGCCGCGAGTGGGTCTGGACCGTGGGTTGTCTCGGGTTTGCCGTTTCCTACGCGGCGCTGCTGGCGCTCGAGCATGTTCCGTCAAACGTGCTGCTCTATGCGATGGTGTTTGCGCAGGGGTTTTTCGGTTATGGCCTGACCTCCGTGATGGGGCCGATCGTCGCCGAGATCTACGAGGGCCCGCACTATGGGTCGATTTTCGGCACCATCACCATTGCGCTGATCGGCGGTGGTGCGGTCGGCCCGTGGCTGGCAGGTGCCATCCAGGATGCCTTCGGCAGCTATCGGCCGGCATTTGCCCTGATTATCGGCTGCTGCCTTGTCTCAGCCATTGCGATCTGGATGGCGGCGCCGCGTCGCGTGCGCCGGGTCGGAGGTTTCGGTGCTTCACCTCCTCGCCCGACAAGATAGAGCGCTGCGAATAATAGCGGAGCCGAGGCACTGCGATCACGAGCAAGCAGCGGAGGTGGCCGAGGCCATTGTTCGGTTCTCCAGCATCGCATCTTGCTGAGGGTTGCATGCCAGCATGCAGCGATCAATCAATCCATTCGTTCACTCGGTCGGCCAGGTCCGGTGGCAATGACAAACCGAGGGTCTTGAGCGCCGTCCGGTTTGCGCTGATGGTGAATTCGGTCGGGCCCGCGATGGGCAGATCGGCCGGGTTCGCGCCGCGCAGGATCTTATCGACGTAGTTGGCGGCACCGTAATAGCCCTCGTAATGACCAGGCCCGAGCGCGATCAGTCCGCCAGCCATCACATATTCGAGATCGCTGAAGACGAAGGGCAATTTGTTTTTCGCTGCCGCGGCCGCCAGCGCAAATCGTCGCGAATTGATGAAGGTATCGACCGCGTTCACAAGTCCCTGGGCCCCAAATGCCAGAGCCTTGTCGAATGCCGCATCGACATCTTCCGGCGTGCGAATGTCGAGTGGCTCGACCACCACGCCGAGCTTGTGGGCTTCTGCACGAAGGAGCGCGAGCTGGCCGGCATTGTTGGGGTTTTGGCCGTTGAGCGCCATTGCTACTCTCTCGAGCTGCGGCACGAGCCGCTTTAGAATGCGCAGCCGGTCCCCGATCAACTGCGGAGCGTACATCGTTGTGCCGGTGACATTCGTGCCGGGCCGTTCCAGACTTTTTACCACTCCAATTCCGACCGGGTCGAATACCGCCATCATAACGATGGGGATCGTCTTGGTAGCCCGAGCGGCGGCGCGTGTTGCCGCGACATTTGCGGCGAGGATGATCTCGACCTTGCGCTCGACCAGCTCAGCGACAACTGCGCTATAGTCGGCATCGAGCACGGCGTCTCGATATTCGATCCGGATGTTCTTGCCCTCAATGTAGCCGAGTTCCGCCAACCCCTTCTTGAAGATGTCGAGCCGCTTCGGATTGGCATTCTTGGCGGCGACATAGGCCAGTGTCGGTGTCGGTTCGGCGCTGCAATGGCTGTTCGGAAGCAACGGCAACAAAGCCAGTGCGAGAAAAATAGGCGCGATGTAAGGACATAACCATCCCTTTGGTGTCTTAAGCCACGCCAAGTGAGCATCGCCGCGCGCGCGCAGCAAGCTAGATGTTGAAGCGACGCTTGCCAGTGCGACTGAAGCAGTCAGCTTACCCTGGTATTTTGACACCGGGTCAGGTGATCCTTGCTGCGTGCGCGCGGGATCCTGGGCGGCTCTTCGGGGCGCATATCGGGTCAAACCCTGAGGTGCCGGCCCCGCGCCAATCCTGAAAGCTGATTGTGACTGGATCATCGCCTAGGAAAGCGCATCTTCTCGGTACTGCCGCGGCGCCGCTTTGCGGCTGCAGCGGCTCGCCGTCCCATGGCCGGCAGTCAATGGCCGGCGGCCGCATGACGCAGTCACTTGATTAAATTACGATCATAATACCATATTGCGAGCATACGGTAATGGCTTTGCCTCGATCGACCGTCTGCGATCGCGCAACCTTGAGGCGCGGCAGCGGTGTCAGGCCGAAGCGCGAGAGGATTGGTGCATGCGATACGAAAAGGGGCGCAAGGATACGACGCGACAGCGGATAATCGACGTTGCTTCCAAGCAATTCAGAGGCGGTGGTTTGGCCGCGACCGGCATCGCCTCGGTAATGTCCGCGGCCGGGCTGACGAACGGAGCATTCTACCCCCACTTCGCCTCCAAGGCCGACCTGATTACAAAGACCTTAGCCTCCGAGCTCGCCAAGCAGAACGAGCGCCAAAAGCAATTTGTCGATGCCAACGCGGGTCTTGAAGCCGCCATTCGCGGCTATCTGCGCACAAGCCATCGCGAGAATCCAGACGAGGGATGTCCCTCGGCCGCCCTTCTCCCCGAGATCGCGCGCGCACCCCGTGCAACGCGGCAAGCCTACCAAGATGGCTTGGCCGCCATCATCGATACTTTGGCGCGGCATTTCCCTGATGACACGCGGGATGAGGCAAGACGCAAGGCGATCGCGATCTTTGCATTGCTGGTGGGAACTTTGCAGATCGCCAGAGCCGTAGCCGATGCTGCCCTGGCCCAGAAGATCCTCGCCGACGCGGTCGACGCGGCACTAACGCTAGCCGGTGCGCCGCGGCGCGCGACGGCGGCAAGCCGCCGCCAAAAGTCAAAACGCTAACCCGCTTTTTTCCGTGATTTTGACGTGCACCGACCGGACCCAGAACAGGAGATCACCATGAGTATCGTGAAGGCTGCGGCCGTGCAAATCAGCCCCGTCCTTTACAGTCGCGAGGGCACGGTGGCGAAGGTTGTCGGAAAAATCCTCGAACTTGGTCGTCAGGGTGTCCAATTCGCGACGTTCTCCGAAACGGTTGTCCCGTACTACCCCTATTTCTCCTTTGTGCAACGGCCGTTCGAAATGCTGGCGGAAAACCTCAGACTGCTTGAGCAGGCCGTGACCGTACCGTCGGCCACGACCCTGGCGATCGGCGAGGCCTGCAAGCAAGCCGGCGTGGTGGTGGCGATTGGCGTCAACGAACGCGATGGCGGCACGCTCTACAACACGCAGTTGCTCTTCGATGCCGACGGCAGCCTGATCCAGCGCCGCCGCAAGATTACCCCGACCCACCACGAGCGCATGATCTGGGGCCAGGGCGATGGTTCGGGCTTGAGGGCCGTCGACAGCGCGATCGGGCGCGTCGGTCAGCTTGCCTGCTGGGAGCATTACAACCCCCTGGCCCGCTACGCCCTGATGGCGGATGGCGAGCAGATTCACGCGGCGATGTATCCTGGTTCCTTCGGCGGCGAGCTTTTCGCCGAGCAGACCGCGGTCAACATCCGCCAACACGCGTTGGAATCCGCCTGCTTCGTCGTCAACGCGACCGCCTGGCTGGATGCCGAGCAGCAGGCCCGCATCATGCGGGATACGGGTTGCCCCATAGGTCCGATCTCCGGCGGCTGCTTTACCGCGATCGTCTCGCCGCAGGGCGAAGTGATGGGCGAGCCTCTGCGCTCCGGTGAAGGCGCGGTGATTGCCGATCTCGATTTCTCATTGATCGACAAGCGCAAGCGCCTGATGGATTCGCGCGGGCACTACAGTCGCCCGGAACTGCTCAGCCTATTGATCAATCGCACGCCGGTTGCCCCTGTCCACGAGCAGTACGCGCGACCTCTGCCGGTTGCGGTCGAGGACGCCAACGATGATTGGGCCGCGCCGGCAGTTAAGACCCAGGTCGATCGGTAACTCGAGCCAAGCATGAGAATTGGATGCGACAGGCAGGTTCGATCGAACGACATGGCCTGCGGCTCAACAGGCAAGGGGAACCGAAATTGAGCGCGATCAGACTCGGAAAACAAGGAGCTTAACATGACTAGGCGTCTCAACTTCCTGGCGCGTAAAAACGGCGGCATCGACGGGCTCGTCGCGGTTGAGAACTGGATCGCCAACAGTTTCGATCCAAAGCTGCTCGACCTGGTCAAGGTGCGCATATCCCAGCTGAACGGCTGCGCCTATTGCCTGCATTTGCACCGGCAAGATTTGCTCAAGCAGGGCGAGAGGGAGGACCGGCTGCTGCTGCTCGACGCTTGGCGCGACTCCCAGCTTTACAGCGAGCGGGAGCGGGCAGCATTGGCCTGGGCCGAGGCCCTCACCCGAATTGCGGAAACCCACGCCCCCGACGCGGTCTACGAGCAGGCGCGCGGCGCCTTCTCCGAGGACGAGCTGCTCGCACTCTCGATTGGCGTGGCCATGATCAACGCCTGGAACAGGCTGGCGATCGGCTTTCGCCTGCAGCATCCGGCGGATCGCATGCGGCCTGCCGCGTGAGGATCGCATGGGACTGTCGGCTGCCCAAGCGCGCCAACGGCAAGGGAGCAACGTGAGCCGCGACGCTGGCGCCGTTTCGATCGCTGGCTGTTAGCAGCGCACGCGAGCAAGCACCGCAACCGGGACGGCGACGGCCTCCGAGAGCCAACACCTTCGATCGGGAACGGCCACGACGCGGCGGGCGCAGACCCGCGCCGATTTGAGATCAAGCCTCGGATCCTCGCGGCTGCCGTAAAGACTGCGCAGTCGCCGGTCAGATCAGCTTGGCGTCCAGCGTGATTTCGGCGTTGAGAAGCTTGGAGACCGGGCAGTTCTTTTCGGCGTCTTTCGCAAAATTGGCGAATTTGGTGTCGTCGAGGTTCGGCACTTTGGCGCGCAGCGTCAGGGCCGAACGGCTGATGCGAAACCCTTTGCCCTCCTGTTCGAGCGTGACGGCGGCTTCGGTGTTGAGCTCGCTCGGGGTAAGGCCCGCCGCTTGCAGGCCAAAGGCGAGCGCCATGGTGAAGCAGCCGGCGTGCGCTGCAGCAATCAGCTCTTCGGGATTTGTCCCCTTCTCGTTCTCAAAGCGGGTCTTGAACGAATAAGGCGTGCTGGCGAGGACCCCCGAGTCGGTGGAAAGATTGCCCGTCCCCTCCCGTCCCGTGCCGCGCCAAGTCGCTTTCGCCTTGCGGATCATCTAAGCCTCCTTTTGAGGAAATGCGTTCACCTGTGTAAGCGATCTGGCGCCGACCGCGCAATCCGCACAATACGTGAGCGAAATTACGGTCTTGCGGCATGCCGAGCGCGGCGGCGGCGCGCTTTCAGGGTCGATGCTTGCCGTCGCTCAAGCCAAGGTTGGCGCCGCCTCGGCGATCGCACGCGTCACCCAGATCGCCCAATCCTGGTGGCGGCCAAGCGTTGCCGTGCATCGGCGGCGATGGGCGACCTTCGCTTGCGCAAGCCACCATCGTGCGAGCGCCACGGTCAGGAATGTGACCGCGCATTGCTGAGGACGGTGAGGCCGTACATGAAAGGAACAAAATCGCACTGACATCTAGACGGGCGGGTTGTTTGTCCATTGAGGGATAGGATTATGTTGCGATTTGTTGCGACGGCCGGCCTGTTGCTCCTGTCAACGTCCGCCTGGGGAGATAGCAAGAGTGATTGCCTTGCCAAGGAGAACCATGAATTGCGCATCAAAGGCTGCACGGCGATCATCAAGCTCAATCCTAAAGACGCCATCGCCTACCACAACCGCGGAGAGGCTTATGCGCTGAAGGGCGATGTTGACCGGGCCATCTCGGACTACAACAAAGCCATCGAGCTCAGTCCCACCTATGCGCCCGCCTACAATAGCCGAGGTCGCGCTTACACAAGCAAGGGTGACTACGTCCACGCCGTGGCGGACGTTACCAAAGCCGGTGAACTCACACCCCAAAAAGCGTCGGCGCCGGTGGTCCAAAAAGCGTCGGTGCCAGTGACCGCCAAGGCAGAACCTCCGAAGGCGCATGGGTCTGCCAAGCCTCGGCTGGCTGCGCCGAGCAAAGGGCCGAGCCTGCAAAATACGAGCGATGGGTCATGGCCGTCATGGGCTCGCAGCACGCTTGGTCGATGAACCGCGTCTTGCTTTTTGCCGCCACGATTGCGAGGTGAGCCGCCTCGCAGCGCCCGGGTCCGACTGCCGAGGACCGCGTTCAAAGCGGCCGCCAGGCCGTCTTTTGGTCGGCGCCTGGCCGTTGAGCATGGAACTCCGCCGCGCCTTGCCGAGTTTATTCGGCATATTGCTTCCCCTATCACCTGCGGGGCCTAGGTGTCTCCCCCACTTAGGCCCCTTGTTTATGGCTGCCGAAGGCGCTGGAGCGGACCGGCACTTTGCTTGGGCTTGCGCGCGCGGGCCCCGCGCTCGCTAGTTCGTAGGCAATCGGCTCGCTCGTTGCTGGGCGCAAAGCGCACCGGAACACACACCGGAACACGGGTACGGCGAACGCGTTTCCGGTCCATCTCGATAACCGGAGCAACCACAATGAAAAAACTCATCAGCGCAGCTGTCGGAGCCGTCCTGCTAAGCGGCGCGGCCCTGGCGCAAGGATCGACACAGATCATGACATCGGTGCCGGCCCAAAGCGTCACCGTAAAGGATTGGTACAAGCAAAGCGTCTACGATCCGTCCAATAGCAAGATTGGCGAGATCGAGGATGTGCTGCTGTCGCCGGACGGCAAAGTCACCGCACTCATTATCGGCGTCGGTGGCTTTCTCGGCATGGGTGAGAAAGATGTGGCGATCCCCTTCGCCGCCGTGAAACACACCACCAGAGATGGCAAGGTCTATCTCACCCTCGATACCACCAAGGATGTGCTGAAGGCGGCCCCTGGCCTAAAATACGACCGGAGCTCGACGAGCTGGGTGCCCGAAAAGACCTAAAAAAACATCGGCACGTTCACCGGACCCAACTGAAGCGGGGGGCGCTCGAGCGCCCCCTTTAGCGTTAGCAAACCGCGTTGCTGACCCACGGGGCGCGGAAAGCCTGCGCCACAGCCGTTCGGTGAGAGGCGCGAGGCTTGCCGGCGGTTTGCGTTCAAGCCGGGCGAGAACCGCCGGCACGGCGCGGATCGCGACCCGGACCCGGGCCATCTTTTGCCGCCTCTTCGCCGCGCTTGCAGCTTTCTCGGCGCGCTTTGCAGCTTTTTGCAAATTTGTGGCAAGCCGCGGCTGTGCCCGGCCGGAGTTTACCAAGCCGCCCGCCGCTCGCGAGCTCTCCCTACTCATCAGGCTATCCCGACCAATAGAGGCCGGGCCTGGCTCGGTCGCATCCTTAAAGCGTCGCCTTTCGCCATCCTGCCGCCGGACGCGGCGGCGGTCATGTCGCCGCGCGCGCCCCCGCCGGGGGTGACCTCGGAGCTCCTGGGGCGCTGGGTGCATGGGGCGTAGGCGTTGTTTTTGCACTCAAAACGGCAGCTCCATGACGGTGCGCCACCTATCATCGGCAATGGTAATCGCCCTGCCGTTTGCGGCGGCACCGTGCAGGGCATCCTTTGATGCAATCGCTTGCGCACGTTTGCCCGCCTCCTTGGCCGCGTCCTCGACACTCGCGAGTTCAACGCCTTCTCGGTCCAGCACGGTCACTTGGCCGCGCCGCAAATGAAAAAAGTAGCGAGACATTCGGATCTCCTCGGTAGGCAAACGCCGGACGGAAATACCTGATCCCACCAATTGCGACTTCGCGTGATGTGTGGTGTGGGAGTCACTCTGCGTGCGCGCGGCCGGGGCTGGGGCGGTATCGCACGCAGCGCCTTGGCGTCAGGTTGCAGTCGGCGCCTTCCGAGTTGTCATCGCTATGATCTCTCCCTGGAAGTGGTTAGTTGCGACCCTGGCGGGTGTGCTGGTCGCTGCAAGCGTCGCGGCGGTCGCGCGCATGGGGATACGCCACGCCGGAAACCCGGCCACTTTATGGCGCAACACCTCCAGCTCGGCGAAAGGCAGCCCCGCAAGCCGAAAATGGCGTGACAACGGTGCACGTGCGGAGCGGCAACGCGAAAGGAGTGGCGAATTTGTTGCCGATCCGCCGTCGCGGCCGCAACGAATCTAGGGGCTTGGCGTTGGATGGTGACGGAGCCTATGGAGGAGGAAATGCGCTCGTTCATCATCGGCGCGTTGTTCGTTGCCGTGGCCGTGCTGGGCTATCTGTATTGGGACAGCGAGCACAATACGGTTTTCAAAGCGCCCGGCATCGAAATTAAAAAGTAACGAGGGGCGCAGCGCCGCGGCGGAGACGGGGAGGCATGCCTGGGAGTGGGTGCCTTGGCCCAGAGGATCGCCCGGTTGCCGGAGCAGTCCCATGTCACATCCCATGTCACATCCCATGTCACATCCCAGGTGCGTTGCCACCTCTCGGGGTGAGTTTGCGCGAGCGGCTGGGGGCTTATGGTTTCAGGTCCATCTCTAAGTGGATGTAGTCGCCACGATAGGTGACTTCCGCCAGGTAGATAACGCTTCCCTCGACGCCGCACATGACCCGCCGCACCTCGGCAACCGGGGCATTGACCGGGATGTTGAGCAACCCTGAGGTTTCCACGTCGGCGGTTGATATGGTGAGCGTCTGGCGCGCACTGGCGATCTTGAGCCCTGGCAGGGAGGTCAGCACGGGTAACGCCAGCTCACGCCGGAATCGCCTTGGCGCGCGGCGGAAGATGCGATGGTCAATGTAGATCGAAATGACGCAATAGCGTTCGCCGTCGCGTGAGTGCAGCCGCCGCAGATAGTAGTATTTCGGGGCCCTGCTGCCATCGCTTTCGGAGAGGACCGGAGCGACGATACCTTCGCTGAGCGTCGCGTGATCGGGCCGGTCGCCGGAGTACATTGCGACCAGGTCGTCTAGCGTCGTTTCCACCCGCAGGCGCCGCCGGGCGCCCAGCTTGCCGGTGACGAAGGTGCCGCGCCCGCGCTGCGGCGACAGCAGCCCCTCCTGCGCCAGCATCAGGATCGCCTGGCGCACCGTTACCCGGGCGACGTCGAACTCGGCCATCAGATGTTCGATGGAGGGAAGCAGGCTGCCGGGCAGCCAGCGACCCTTGGCCAGGCGCTGCCGGATGAGTTCGGCGAGCTGAACGTAGCGCGGGATCGGTGTGGAGCCGAAGATGCGATGATGGGCGTTCGCCATGCGCCTTGCCCTAAACGTCCTATCTATAGTACTTTTAGGCGCAGCGCGCCAGACAGCCGACGGGGACCCTCCTTTTTGTGCGTCGACCGGCCCTCATTCTCCTGCCTTGGTTGTTCCTGCTGCTCGGCTGGTATGGCATCCACTACAGTGGCTTGGTCAATCCGGCGCTGGTACCGACGCCCTACGACGTATTCCGTCGCTTCATCGAATTGATGCAGAGCCGCCTGCCTGTCGACATTCTGATGTCGACACGCAGGGTGTTCCTGGGCGTCCTCATCGGCACGGCGCTCGCCGTGCCGGTCGGCTTCGTGCTCGGCTGGTACCGCAGCATTCGCACCTTTATCGACCCGCTGATTAATTTTTTCCGGGCGCTGCCGCCGATTGCCTTAATTCCGCTGGTGATCGTCTACTTCGGCGTGGATGAGCTCGCCAAGGTCGTGATCCTGTTTTACGCCTCGTTCTTCGCCGGCGTGATCGTGATGTATGAGGGTATTTCACAGATCAGCCCGATCTACGTCCGCGTCGCCCGCACCCTCGGTGCAACGGACGGAGAGATCTTTGCCAAAGTCATCGTGCCGCTGGCCGTGCCGCATATGCTGACGGCCCTGCGCGTTGCCCTCGGTGTCGCTTGGGCGACGCTGGTTGCCTCAGAGCTGATCGCCGCTCAGCAGGGTCTGGGCGCCCTGATCCAGAACGCCGGCTCTTTTTTTCAGCTTGATATCATCTATGTCGGCATCATCTGCATCGGCTTTGTCGCCCTATTCATGGACCTGGCGCTGCGCGCGCTGGCGCGCCGGTTCGTGAGTTGGCAGGAGCGCATCGCATGACAGCCGGTGTGCCACGCATCGCCTTCAACAACGTCTCGGTTCGCTTTCCCACTGCCGGCGGCGGCCACATGCAGGTCGTCGACAATGTCACTTTCGACATTCATCACCGCGAATTCGTGTCGGTGATCGGGCCATCCGGTTGCGGCAAGACGACGATGATGAACATGGTCGCGGGCTTCATGGCTCCGTCGGCTGGCTCCGTGACGCTTGACGGCAAGCCGATCGGCGGTCCTGGGCCGGACCGCGGCGTCATCTTTCAGGACTACGGGGTTTTTCCCTGGCTGACGGTGAAGGACAACATCGCCTTTGGCCTCAAGCTCAAGGCCAATCGCACGGCCGCCGCCGAGCGTGACCGCATCTGCGCGCGCTACCTGCGGCTAATGGGCCTGGCAGAGTTTGCCGAGGCCTGGCCGCGCACCCTGTCGGGCGGCATGCGCCAGCGTTTGGCGTTGGCGCGGGCTTATGCCGTCAAGCCGGAATTCCTGTTAATGGATGAGCCTTTCGGTGCGCTGGATGCCCAGACCCGCTCGGCCATGCAGGATCTGCTGCTCGAGGTGCTTGCCGCCGAGAACAAGACGGTGCTGCTCATCACTCACTCGGTCGAAGAGGCGATCTATCTGTCCAACCGTATCATCGTGATGACGGCGCGCCCGACCAGCATCCGCGAGATCATCGAGGTGCCGTTTGCCTATCCACGCGCCAGTGCCCTGCACGAGAGCCCCGAGTTCGGCGATCTCAGGGCGCATGTGCGCGATCTCGTCATGCAGGAATACGCTGAGCAGGCGCGGCAACGAACCTCGGAAATGGTCTGAACAACCAACACGGGAGCAGATGATGACGATCAACCGCCGAGTATTCCTGCACGGTACGGCTGCGATGCTTGGCCTCGGCACGCTGGCGGCGCCGGCGATCGCGCAGGCCAAGACGAAGATCCGTATCGGTTACCTGCACACGCTGGCTGTCGACGGCCAGATGTGGCTGGCCGAGCACTTGGGTGCCTTTGACAGCAATGGCCTGGATCCGGAGTTCAAGCTGTTCCAGACGGGCTTGGAGCTGTTCCAGGCCATGATCGGCGGCAGCCTCGACATGCTCTCGACCGGCGCCGTCATTTCCAATTTCCCGGCGCGCGGCCAGGGCAAGATGTTTCTCGCCAATGCCGTCGAGTTTGCCACCGCCCAGCTTTGGGTGCGTGAAGACATCAAGACCTTGGCCGACTTGAAGGGCAAGCGCGTCGCCACCACGGCCGGCACGACCGCGCACGTGTTCCTGAGCACGGCCATGCGCGCCAACAACCTTGCCGCGGCCGACGTCGAGATCCTCAATCAGCGCATGCCGGATGCCGTCACGTCCTTCATCTCGGGCGCGGTACCCGCCGTTGCCTTGTGGGTGCCCTTCAACATTACCGTGCGCGACAAGGTGCCGGGCGCCAGGAAGCTGGTCGATGCGTCCGCCTTTTACCCCGAGGCCGCCATCATGTCGGGCTGGGCCACGACGGCCGATTTCCATGGCAAGAACCGCGACGTGCTGCTGCGCACCGTCAAGGCCTGGGTCGCGGGCAACGATTATCTTACGGGCAAGCCCGACGAAGCCCTCGAGATCCTGCAAAAGAAGCAATACCCGCAGGTGCCGCTGGCCGACTTCAAGGAACAGTACGCGGCGCAGAAAGTGTTTCCGGTCGCCGAGTGGCGCAAGCTCTTTAGCGATGGCACCGTCACCAAGTGGCTGCAGCAAGTCACGGATTTCTTCGCGGCCACGGGCAATATTCCCAATCCGATCCCCGCCTCGCAGTACTTCGATCCCTCGATCTACCTGGACGCCACCAAGGCCTGAGCGTTGCGGTCCAAGGTCCGTGACGTCGCCCAAGACGCTACGCTTTGACGCAAAGACGCGGCCGCGGCGCAGCAACGCGGACCCCGTGGCGCCGGGCGAGGAGGCGACCTGCCGGGAACGTCGCGCGGCAACGCCTCGGCGCCCCGCGGCAGGAGGATTTCGAGGGTGCCAAGACTTGGTTGGCATGCCCGCCCGTATTTGGTGTGCAAAGCCGGCTCAGCGCCAGAGCCCGATGATTTCGGCGGCCACGCTCGGGAGGTCCGGCGCCACCACCTGCGGCTGGGGTAACCCATGGACTGGCAGGGGCGCATTACCGGGCCGGGTGACGAGTGCTCCCGAGCAACCAACGCACTGCGCTCCGATCGTATCCCACACATGGGCCGCTATCATGCAAATGGCGGCGGGCGGCACATCCAATTCCTCGGCGACCATGCGGTAGACCTGCGGCGCCGGCTTGAAACGGCGCACACGATCGATACTGAACGATCTTTCGAACCAGCCGTCGATGCCAGCGTGCTTGAGTGGGCTGAAGTTTGGCTCGGGCGGTGAGTTCGTCAGCGTCACCAGGCGGAAGCCTGCAGCCCGCAATTGCTCCAGGCCGGCGGCTACATCGGAGTGCGCCGGCATCGTCAGCAGGCGCTCGCGCAGCTCCTGGACGTCGGGCTCGTGTATCGCCACGTCATGAATGGAGCCGAGCATCTTCAGGACGCCCTGTGCCAGCGTAAAGAAAGTGGTGTAGGGGCCCGAAAGGGTGATGACATTCGAATAGAGGATGAGCTGTCCAAACCACTCGCGCAGCACCCGCCGGTCGCCGAACAGCCGCTGAAACAGGGGCGCAATGAACTCGATGTCGAGCAGCGTTTCATTGACGTCGAACACGCAAATCGATGGCACGGGGCCAGCGCTGCGTCTTCGCTGAGCACCAGCGTTTCGATCCGCCGCGACACTACGCGCTGACGGCTTAGCGTTGGCGGCGCCAGCCGCTGGCAGATCGGGCCGGTTCGTCGTGGGCAGGGCATGGCTCATGGTCGCGATCCTGGTGCAGCCGATCGCAGGTCGTGGACGGAAAGCCTCGATCTTGGCGACGACCTAGCCGTCCCTGGGCTCAGGCTCGGCCAGCCGTCGGCAAGGCCGACCGGACCTCGAAAGTCTTCGACGGCGATGGCGCTCAGCGCTCCATCTCGTAACCGTCACGAGAGGAAAAAACTGGTTATCACGACGCTGCGCAAGGCGCAAGAGAACGCCAAGTTTCAACGCTGCCGCAGCAACCTACCGCCGCGGGCTTTTGGCAAAAAAAGCTACCTCGCGGTCGCGGCGATGTCAGCGGGGGTTTTGACATCCGATGCTTGCCGAACTTGCTGAAACTGTCGCGCGCTTGCGCAAACTTCCTCTGCGGGCCCCGGTCGCCAGTAGCACTTCGGCCGTGCGCCCGCCCATCTCTGGAGCAGAGGGGCTGAGGAGCGCCGCGCATGTATGGATGGATCTTTTATGGATGGCTCGTTCCGCCGCTCAAACCCTGGGCACCAATGCCGCTGCGGTAGATCGTGGGCTATGGCTTCATGGAGCACGGCTATTCCAAGCTTATGCAAGGACCCGAGAACTTTGCCGCGATACTGGCCGCGCTCGGCGTTCCGGCGCCGGCGCTGATGAGTTAGGCGACGATCTTGGTTGAGCTTGTGGGCGGACTAGCGGTGCTGGTTGGCGCCTTTGTGTCTCTGGTCAGCTTGCCAATGGCGGCAGTGCTGCTCGTTGCGACCTTTACCGTGCATCTTGCCAACCGCTTCAAGTCGATCAAGCTTTTGGCAGTGACGGCGGCCGGCGCCCAATTTGGCCCGCCCGGCTATGAAACGGACCTTTTGTACCTGGCCTGCCTTGCTGCCTTGGTCCTGGGTGGTTCTGGGCCGCTGGCCGTCGATAACTTTCTCAGAAAGCGAGCGCTCAAAGAGAGGGTAGCCTGAAAGCCGCGCGGCCTGTCACGTCTGGGATCCTGGCGCCTCGGGCTCCCAAAGTAAACGGTCAGGCAGCACCAACGCCTGCCGACACCAAGCGGCTATTTCAGCGCCGCGCGCGCGGCCGCTGCCAAAAGGCGCGGAGTTTGGCCAACCCCAGCCGTCGCGCTGCGACGGGTTGGGGTGCTTGGGAGGCCCATCGCTTGATCGGAGCCGTGCGCCGGCGTTGCCAGACGCTCATGGGAGGAAAATGCGGATATGTTCGGCAATCTGCCGGGCGTGCGTCTCCAGGGCGAAGTGGCCGGTATCGAGCAAGTGCACGACCGCGCCAGGATTATCGCGCTTGAAGGCCTCCGCGCCCGCCGGCAAGAAGAACGGGTCATTCCTGCCCCAGACCGCCAGAAGCGGCGGTTTGTAGGCGCGGAAGTATTCCTGGAATGCCGGATAGAGCGCGACGTTCTTCTGGTAGTCGCCGAAAAGATCGAGCTGAATTTCTTCGGCGCCGGGACGGGCCAGATAGAAGGTGTCGAGGTTCTGGCCGTCCGGAGAAACCAGGGTCGGATCGGGTACGCCGTGGGTATACTGCCAACGCGTTGTTGCAGGGGTGAGGAAGGCGCGCAGCGCTTCTCGGTTGGTTGGCGACGGGTCTTGCCAGTAGGCCCTGATCGGAGTCCAGCCCTCGCTGAGACCCTCCTCGTAGGCGTTGCCGTTCTGCGTGATGATGGCGGTGATCCGATCGGGCCGGCTGACGGCGAGCCGGAAGCCTGTCGGCGCGCCGTAGTCAAAGACGTACACCGCAAATCGATCGAAGCCGATGACCTCGGTAAAGCGCTCGATGACGCGGGCGATGTTGTCAAAGGTGTAGCTGAATTTATCGCGAGGCGGCATATCGGACTGGCCGAACCCAGGAAGGTCCGGTGCGACCAGGCGAAATTGATCGGCCAGGAGCGGGATCAGGTCGCGGAACATGTGACCGGCGCTCGGAAAGCCGTGCAACAGCAGCAGCTTCGGGGCATCGATCGACCCCGCCTGGCGATAGAAGACCTCAAAACCGTCGACGTTGGCCGTGCGATAGCTGATAGGGGTCATCAATGCCTCCTCAGTTCATTAATCAAATCCCGAGACCCAATTGGCGATCGCTCTCGCCATCGATATTCGGCCGGCGCCGCAGTTAGCTGCCGGTTAGGCGCGGATGGCGTCGTGGATAGTGTCAACGACCACGCCTGGCGCGCTGACGCTGGGTGTGTGATCGACGGCATGCACCTTGATCTTTGCCCGCATCCGGTCCGCCATGTAGCGTTGCGTGTCGGGGACGATCATGCGGTCGGCTTCGGCCAGCAGGAACCAGCTCGGAATGTCCTTCCAAAGGGGGCGCCCGACCGGCACGGTGATGCAGCTCAGCGCAATCGGCCGCTGGACTGCGGCGAGAACTGACTGATCCTGCGCGGATGCGTTTTGGGCGAAGGCCGTGCCGAACGCCTGTTCGGGCAGCCAGATCAAATTGTTGCTATCTGGCGCAAGCTTTGGTGCTTGGGGATGCGGTGCTAGGCGGTAAAACACGTCGACGACCTTCTCGCCCTCGTCGGGCGCAAGGGCTGTGACGTAGACCAAGGCCTTGACGCGATCGGGGCGCGCTAGAGCGATCACCGCACCGGCGTAGGCATGGGCCGCCAGCACGATTGGCCCTTCGGTGCGCTGCAAGCTGCGGTTGACGGCGGCCACGTCGTCAGCAAGCGACGTTAGGGGGAGCGGCGCTGCCCATACCTTCACGCCTTCAGCCTTGAGCGCCGCGATGACCCGGGCCCAGCTCGACCCGTCCGCCCATGCCCCATGCGCAAGCACCACGTTTACATCTTGCATTGTCATGCTGCTGCTCCTGACAGTCCGGAGTTGATGCGCGCTGTCACATAACTGGTATAGAAGCCATTGACAGGTTATGAATTACGTGCACATAGCTTGTAAGCTCATAACTTGTCAATGACGGTCTGACCGGTTATTTTGCCTCACGGGTTCCTTTCCCCTTCGAGGCCAATCGTGCAACGCAGACCGCCTGCAATATTTATTGCCGACTCGCTCGGCCTCGATTTCTTGAATTCCATCGCCACACCGGTCGATACACCCGTCGACTGGCTCGACAGCGGCGATGGCCTCTTGCATTGGATGGCGCAAGCCAAGCTGGTGGCGGACGACACGTTGAAAGACTTGAAGGCGCGAGCGATGCCCGGTGAGCTGGACAAGGTTGCCGATCAGGCGCGAGCTCTGCGCGAATGGTTCCGGGTCTTCGTGCGCAAGCATATGGGCCGGCCGCTGCCGGCCAATGCGCTGCGCGAGCTGGATCCTCTGAACAGGCTCTTGGACCGCGATGAGGTGTTCGCTCAGATTTCACGGCATCGGTATGGAGGTGGCGATCGCTTGCAGGTGCAAATGCTGCGGCGCTGGCGATCGCCTGAGTCTTTGCTGCTGCCGATCGGCGACGCACTGGCGAAGTTCGTGTGCGAGGAGGATTTCGCCAACATAAAGGCGTGCGATGGGCAGTGCTGCACCTTGGTGTTCGCCGACCGAACGCGGAGGCGGGCGAGGCGCTGGTGCAGCATGGCGATCTGCGGCAACCGTGCCAAACAGGCCGCGCACCGAAACCGGGCCAAGCGCAGGCAACCCGGCGGAGAACGCCAGAGCAGGCGCAAGAGCTAACAGGAGTATAGCGAAATGAGCGCGCGTCCCTTGATCGTCTTCGATGTCAACGAGACACTTCTCGATCTGGCGGCGGTTGAGCCGACCTTCGAGCGCATTTTCGGCGACAAGGGCGCCATGCGCTTGTGGTTCGCCAACTTCATCCTGTATTCCGCAGCCCTGACCGTGGCCCGCTGCTATGTGCCGTTCACCGACGTCGGTTCGGCCGTCATGCGAATGCTGGCGGACACGCGCGGCATCAAAATTGATGCGAGCGACGAGAAGGAGCTGACCGAAAGATTTTCCACCATGCCGCCCCATCCCGAGGTTCCTGCGGCACTTCGCCGGCTGCGCGATGCAGGTTTTCGGCTGTTTACTCTCACGGACAATCTGCTCGAGGTGCAAACTCGTCAGCTCGCGCATGGCGGTATCGTCAATTTGTTCGAGCGGAGATTCAGCGCCGACGGCGTAAAACACCACAAGCCGTCGCGCCAGGCCTACGCCTACGTTGAAAAAGAGCTTGGTGTCGCCCCGTCCGAGCTCTGCCTGATCGCCTGCCACACGTGGGACACCCTCGGCGCCGTCGCGGCGGGCTGGGAGGCGGCGCTGATCAAGCGTGTCGGCAACGATGTCCTGGCGGTCGGTCCACAACCGCACATTGTTGGCGACGACCTCAACGACGTTGCCAATCAGCTCGTCGCTCGACACGGGGGTGCGACCTGAGCATCCGAGCATCGCGCGCTGGAATTGGCAGGTCCCGACCGCAGCAGGCTGCGAGGCTGCGAGGCGCATCGTTGCGCGAGGGAACCTCGAATGTCCAGGGGATGCAAGGGGGGGCTTTTCAGTATGACGGGTGCGCCGTGAAGCGCACCGCCGCAGTGAGGAAAGTAAGATCTTGACCGCGGGCCTTCCACAGCGTCGGCGCCCTTGGCGCTCGGACCTGAGCGCTCGCAAAGCTGTCGTAGGACCGGCATGCATCAAACGGCTTTCGGCGTACCGGCCCTCGCCCGCGGCATTGAACTCATCGAGCCGGTCGCCCGTTGCGGCGGTCAAGATCGCGGCCGCGGCACCTGGAATTTTTTCACCGCGGGGGAACGCCGGCGGCGCGAAGGCCCTCGGCGAGGTCGGCCATGAAGCGGTGCGGAAAAGGCCAAGCCGTGCGTGCTCTCTCGACCGTCAAGTTGGGGTCCTTGTGCATGAGCCGCCGAGCGATGCGTCGCGCCTCGGTGGTGGCGCCCGCACGAACTGCCGCCGCTACGGTGATGCGGTCTGCCCAGAACGACCCGGCAAAGGCTTCCGTGCCACTCCGCGCCCAGCTGACCGCCCGCTCGTAGCGCCGCGAGGCGAAGTGTGCGCAGGCCATGCCGATGAACACAATTTGGCGCATGGGTCCGAGCGGAGCCAAATGCAACGCCGTCTGGAGTTCGCGAACCGCTGTGTCTGGATCTCCCATGTAGACGGACGCCCAGCCGCGCCGCACCCAAGCATATGGCAGCCACGGATCGAGGGCCAGAACGCGTTCCAGCAAGCGATCGGCCTCGGTTAGGCGCCCCGCCAGAGTCAAGGCGCCACTGGCCAGGGTCAAGGCAAACGCGTCATTCTGCGCCAGCGTGCAGGCCTGTGTTACCAGCTGCAGTCCCTGTTTGCGGTCTTTCTCCGGCGTGACACTGAAGTGGGCCGCACGCTGTCCCCAACACCAGGCGGCGAGGGCGACCGGTAAGCCGTACTGCGGTGCCAGGCGCCGCGCATATTCCAACGTCTCGAGTGCTTCGCTGCATTGCCGCGGCGCAATCGCGAATACGAAGGGCATCGCCTGCCATGTCAGGCGGAATGCTTCGTCATCGACCTGGTCGATATTGCCTCGGCTTGGGCAGCGACTCCGACGCAGCGTCTCGGATGGCGCTTCCCCGAAGATGGTACGGTAGTGGACAGCAAAGCGCCCCAGTTGATTGAAGCCGTTGGCGAGCGCAACCTTCGTGACCGTCGCTTGCGCGCGCCCTCGTTGTAGCTCACGACGGGCATTGGCCAAGCGCATGCGACGTGCCCATGCGAGCGGCGTTGCGCCCAGGAACGTCTTGAAATGTGCTTCGAAGGGTGCGCGGGCGGACACCGGCCACTGCGGCGAGCATTTCAAGCTCGATCGGCTCGGATAGACGAGCGCGCAGCCAGTCGAGCGCGCGCACAAGATCTGCGGGCAACGGGGAATTCACTACCCTGCCAGCCGTGTGATCGCGATCAAGTCCATTTCCAGCGCAGCGGTCGCTCACTACGAGCTCATCGGATGCGGAAAGTGCGCGTTACTGAAAAGGCAAAGATTTGCCAGCGACTTTTGCATAACGCCGCGGGAATGGCATAGCCGTCGCCGGAAAAACTTCAAATGTTCGGGAGTTCACCAGGGCCGACTATGGAGAGGAAACCATGTCCCTGCAAAAGCATATCGCGGGCGTCGCTGCGGTCGCGCTCTCGCTATCTGCGGCTTGGCCGCTGCTGGCGTGTTCGCCAGCCGGAGCGCAAGGGCAGTATGTCGTCGAGCCCGTGGCAGAAAAGAGGGTCAAGAAACTGCCGCCCGGGCCGCTCTATTGGCGGATCGAGAATTTTCCCACGCTTGAGGCGGCGAAGGGGGCCGCAGGCAAAGACGGCTGGGATCCCGATCAGGTGAGCTATCAGACGAACACGGCCTTGGCTGCTGAAGTTGCGGGTAAGGCCTGGCTCTTCAGCCTGGGAGCCAAGGGTGGATCGACCGCGGGTGGAACCAAAGTGGCCGAGATTGGGCCGGTACCCTTCTTCTCAGCGCCGGAGTATCTGCTGCGCGTCAATCACGGCTACGGACCGCCTGGCGCCAAGACGCCCGTTCACATGCACCCAGGATCGGAATCGTTTTACGTGCTGGAGGGCCGCTTGGGTCAACGGACGCCGCAGGGCGTGGCTTTTATCGAGGCAGGCAAGTCCATGCACGGCCATCCGGCCGGCACGGCGATGGAGGTGTTCAATGCCGGTACGTCGGAGCTCACCGCGCTCATCATGTTCGTGGTCGACGCTACGCGACCGTTCTCATCGCCGGCAAGGTTCGAGGCAGGTCACTGATGCTGAATTCAGCAACAAGCGCCTCGGTCACAAAGGCTTCGGTGCCTACCGCAGGTGCATGGCTACGCGCAGCATTCGGGCATAAAAATTCAGACAAATTTATGTATTGGACGGCCAAGACCCTTCCTCGAAACTGCGCAGGTCCGGCTGTTCGTGGCGGTCGCGGAGCCCCACCCGAAAATGGAGCAAAGGAGGCAGGAATGGGCGCCCAGTACAAAATCGGTCTGGCGATGCTGTCTTGCGTGGCCATCGGAGCCCTCGCTACCGAGGCCCTCCATGCGCAGGCAAGGCCGCCAGCATACCTAATCGGTCAAATCGACGTCAGCGATCCCAAGGGCTACGCCGACGAGTATCTCCCGCGAGCGCGAAAGATTATCAAAGCGCATGGCGGGCAGCTGGTTGCAGCGGCCGGAGCGGCCGCGACCGGCTCGCAGGTGGTGGCCATCGATGGCGAGGCACCAAAGCGCGTGGTCATCTACATGTATCCGAGCATGGCAGCGCTGCAGGCGTGGAGAAACGATCCTGAATACGTTGAGGTGCGCCGAGTTGGCGAGAAATATGCCAACTACCACACCTTCGCCGTCGAGGCAGCCGTCGCCCCGTAACGACGCGATGCCGCGAGACGTGCTTACGTGCAATGATCGCGGGAGGGACGGTAATTGCTCACCGCCCGCCCCGCACGGGCCCCTACAGGCGCGGCCTGCCAGTTGGACAGATACTGTTCCTGCGACGATCGCAACAGGCAATGTCAAACGAAGCGCCGTAACTTCTTGAAACCTCCACCAACTTTGAGGCCTTCAGCAACCACAATTGGCTATTGCGACGCAGAAGTCGCGGATGGAAGCCCTTAGCTCCTGGGCCGAATTGCAGTGCTAGCAAGCACGACGCCCGACGTGCAGGAAGCCAATCTCGGCGACAAGGGCATTTGGTATCGGGCCGTCGTTGGACCCCCCGCATCGCCTGACGCGGCATCGGGTATATGCTCCCTGCTCAGGCGGCCGGCTACGCCGGGTGCTGGGTGACAGCCTCGTAGAGCGCTTTCGAATCGGGACAGCAGCGAAATGGGAGCGATGAGAAAACCGAGCCTCAAGGTGGGACTGATGGTCTTGCTGAAAGAGCCGATGTGGATGACGCGTCCATCGCGGTCGAGTGAGGCGAGCGCCGGCGCGGCTCGCCCCATCAGCTCAGTTCGCTTAGATAGTCGTCTTCGATCACCCAGACGGTCTTCTTGAGCGGCCCACTCGAGCAGGCGCAATCGACGCTCCAGCGATAGAGTGGCCCGGAGCGGCGCCTGCTGCCCAGGGGTCACGACGACCAGCTTTGCATCCGGGAGTCGACATCGATGCCGCTGGCGTCGACCGGTATTGGTGCAAGCGATAGTCTTGCGAGTGCCAACCCCCGACGGGTGAGCGGGAAGCCGGGTTCCTCTGTCCAGGCTTTATGTCCCTCGATGCCAAGTACACGGAGCGCTAATCCCAGGCCGCTGCTGTATCCTGCGGTTATGATGACCTGGGAGGTCGAACATTCGATGCCACGGGCAATGGCAAGATAGGCGGCGATTTCCTGCCGCAGTTCAAGCTCACCGCGAGGATCCGGGTAGATGGGTGCAGCGCTCGCTTCGGCGCGAACGGCATGCGAGCGAATTCGTGCGGGCAGCTTGGCCGGAAACGTTTCCTCTGCAGGTACCCCCAACCGGAATATCGCCGGTCCCCTCCTCATCCCCTGGTACATCTCCATGAAAGAGCCCGAATCGGGCGCTTGCCCGGACCGGGTGACTGCGCGAGGCGGCTCCGCGACATGGGTTCCGGTCGCCCGCGATGCGACGATGAGCTGCGCTGCGGCCAGCTTTTCGTAGGCCGCGCGCACGGTGCCACGGGCGAGGCCAATCTGCGCCGCGAGGTCCTGCCAGGACGGCAGGCGTGCAGCGGGCGCGAGCACGTCACTCTCAATCGCTACCCCGATACCCTTTCGGATCTGCTCAGCCAGCGGCGTCTTCGCAGACCGGTCAAGCTCCAGTTGAAGCGCTCTCGGCACGGGGCCTCGTGGTACACGACTTTAATGCATTCTTGGTGCTTTTTTTTCGCCCCCAAGCCGCGACATCTATCGGGGGCGAAAGGAGAATTCCTATGAAGCTACGAACTGTCATCACCGCGGCGTATGCCGCCATTGCCGTCGCAGCTGCTGCGCCCGGCTTCGCCCAAGCTGCCGGCGACAAAGTCACGCCAATCTTCGAGCAGGCAATACCCAACATTCCCGGCAAGTCGCTGATCGCCCTGACCGTCGACTATCCGCCGGGCGGGGTCTCGGCTGCGCATACCCACCCAAAATCGTCCTTCGTCTACGCCTACGTCGTTTCCGGAGCGATCGAGTCGAAAGTGAACGACGGCGCAACGCGGGTCTACAAGGCGGGCGAGAGTTGGTCCGAGCCACCCGGTGCCAGCCATCCCATCAGCCGCAATGCGAGCAAAACCGAGCCGGCAAAGCTGCTCGCCGTTTTCGTCGTCGACACCAATCACGGGGAGCTGACCACACCCGTCAAATAGAGCCGAAGATCGAGGAAAAATAGCAATGGCCAAGCGTGTCGATGGGCAACCATGCCACAACCGCCATCCCAAGGGCACCCCCCTCGAGAAACTAAGCGGCCGAGCGCTTGCATTGGTTCGGGGAACGGCAACACGACCCTCGGAGCGGCCGACTGACTGCACCGCACTGGGAAATCGAACACGGCTCGCTCAAATTTGATCCGCAGCACCACCCGGGGTGAGAGATATGGGTACACGGAACAGGATCGTGATCGTCGGCGCGGGGTTCGCCGGGTTTCCCGCGGCCCGCGCCGGCGGGGAGGCCTGCGGGTTCGGAACCGCCCGGTAAAGCACTCTCCTGGCGATGGGACTGGGCGTGAGCGTCGAGGACAGGGAGGCCCCGTGGCTCGGCAGACAACGGGACACGATGGG
>Ga0081540_1000612_pt1 | contig 33991 bp, 30 predicted proteins | sample TabmetS2T1R1_FD_71024 | JGI IMG/M metagenome (GOLD analysis project Ga0081540, IMG submission 71024) | Tabebuia heterophylla rhizosphere microbial communities from the University of Puerto Rico - S2T1R1 | ecosystem: Host-associated > Plants > Roots > Rhizosphere ...
GGGGGGAGGGGGGCGGCGACCGCGTCAGCCAGCGCGTCTCCCGCCGCCGCGACGTCGCCGCTGCGCGCCGCGAGGAAGGCGACCAGCTTGCCGAAGCTGCGCCGGGCGAGATGCTCGGCGGTGGCGTGGGCCTTCCCTCGCGGCGACACAGGCTGGGGGCTCATCGGTAATCTGTCATGTCCCAGATCGGCCGCACCTCGATGGTGCCGTGGCTCGCGCCCGGGCAGCGCGCCGCCCATGACAGCGCCGCGTCGAGGTCCGGCACGTCGATCAGGTAGTAGCCGCCGAGCTGCTCCTTCGTGTCGGCGTAGGGGCCGTCGAGCACCTGGGTCTTGCCGTTGGCGACGCGCACGGTGGTCGCGTCCGAGGTCGGCCGCAGCCGGTTGGAACCGACCAGCACGCCGGACTTCTGGATCGCCTCGGTATAGGCGCCGTAGGCCGCCATGACCTGGGCGGTCTGCTCCTTGCTGGCGCCCATTATGGCGGGCTCGTTGTTGTAGATCATCATCAGGTACTTCATGGCGAGTTCCTCACGTGTTGCGGTGGGCACCATGCTCCACCGACACAATGACGTGCGGCCAGACCGGAAATCGACAGGAGGGGCAAAAAAGTAAGAAAGTGTTCGACGATGTGGCGGACCTTCAGAATCCGCACTTTTTCCAGAGCACCGCCACTTCGTCATCGCTGGCAAGCCGCGTGCGCCCGGCCCGCAGGTCTTGGCGGATGCAGTCGACGTCAGCGACCTGCTCCGGGGTGAGACGGTACGACCCGTCGTCGCCGGCGAGATGGGCAAACAGGGCCTCCACGGCGGCGTCCTGCTTGTCCTCTGGCAGCTTTCGTGCCTTCGCGATGGCCTGTTCAAGCAACCTTGTCATGGCCGAACGATATCGCGTTCGCGCCAAGGATGCACGTCAGGCGACCACTGGTCCGGTCCCAGCGGCGATCATCCCCATGACGCGGTGGCCGGAGCCGGCGCCCATGGTCCAGCCGAGCGTGCCGTGGCCGGTGTTGAGCCAGAGATTGCGATAGTTCGTGCGGCCGACATAGGGCACGTTCGACGGCGTGGTCGGCCGTAGGCCGGTCCAGAACATCGCCTTGGCGAAATTGCCCGCGCGCGGAAACAGCTTGCGGGCGTTGTCGAGGATCGCATGGCAGCGGCGATGATTGAGCTGCCGCCCATAGCCGGAGAGCTCGGCCGTGCCGGCGACGCGCAGGCGCCCGCCGAGATTCGAATAAACGAGCTTGTACTCGTCGTCGGTCAGGCTGGTGACCGGCGCGTGGTTGGAGCCTTCGGTCGGGATGGTGACGGAGTAGCCCTTGGCGGGATAGATCGTCAGCGGGACGCCATATGGGCGCAGGAACGGCGCCGAGTAGCTCCCCATGCAGACGACGACATCGCGACCACGCAGCGTGCGATAGCCCTGCGGCGTGCGCACCTCGATGGCGTGCACCGCCGCGGCGGCGCGGTCCGCCTCCAACGCCACGGTCTCCGAGCCGAACAGGAACGTGGCGCCGAGCCGCTCGCACGCGGACGCGAGGCCTTGCGTGTACATAAGCGCGTCGCCGCTCTCGTCCTCCGCCGTGTAGGTCGCGCCGACGACGTCATCGATGCGCTCGGCGAAGGCGGGCTCGATCTCGAGCACGCGGTCGCGCCCGATCACGGTGCGGTCGCAGCCGTACTTGCGCATCAGCTCGGCGACGCCGACCGCCGCCTTGAACTCGCGCGTGTCGCGATAGAAATGCAGAATGCCGCGCGTGCGCTCGTCGTAGCGAAGGCCTTCGCGGCTGCGGATCTCCTGCAGCAGCTTGCGGCTCTCGGCAGCGAGGCGGACGATCTCGATCGTGTTGCGCCGCGCGAGCTGCGGCAGGCAGTTGACCAGGAATTTCGCGAGCCACAGCCACTGGTGCACGTCGAGTTTCGGGCGGAACAACAGCGGGCTGTCGCCGTCGAACAGCCACTTCAGCACCTTGAACGGTGCCGACGGGTTGGCCCACGGCTCGGCGTGGCTGACCGAGATCTGGCCACCGTTGGCGAAGCTGGTCTCGAGCCCGGCCGCCGGCTGGCGGTCGACCACGCACACGCTCTTGCCGTGGCGCAGCGCCCAGTAGGCGGTGTTGACGCCGACCACGCCGGCACCCAGCACGACGACATCGAAGTCGCTGGCGGGCTCGGCGATGTTGAAATCGGAAGGGGCGGGGAGAGCGTTCATCTCGGGCCTCCGCAGACGCGCGCGCTCGCGCATCCGTTCGGCCCCCTCTGTCATCGGCCTGAGAGTTTCATCGACGCCGATCAGCCGGCCATCGACTTACACCGTCGGCGGGAGCGTGCTGCTCCGCTTTCCAGAGTATGAACCCAGAGCGGTCCTTTTGCCTGAGAGTTTCCGGGGCGGTTGCTCCTTCGGCGTCGGCCCGACCTTGCGAATCGGACCGATCTCTCCCGCTCGCTAACACCATGTGGGTATCGCCGCGCGCGGGTCAAGCTCGTACCCACCCGCAACGGTGTTTGGTTAAAGGTTCGTTCACAGGCGCGTGACGCGGCACGTCGGGTTGCCGTGCAGGCACTATTCCTTCGGCAGCTCGCCCTTGTAGGTCTTGTCGTAGTATTCCGGCTTCATCCGGTTCTCGGCGCCCTCGCGCTTGAGGATCTCGCCGTATTCCTTGGCGATGAACGGATCCTCCATCCAGTAGGGAATCGCCGAGCCGCCCTCGGGAATGTCCATCGCCGTGTAGTCGATGTGCTGCTCGCCGGGCGGGCCGGGCTCGCGGCCCGGATTGTGCGGACCGAACCAGGCGGTCAGGCGCAGCGGCTCCTTCGAGCAGCCGAAGTGCTGGTGGAACCAGCGCGCGCCGCCGGGCGCCGCCGACACCATGCCGACCGGCTCGTAGTCGACGCGTTTGATCTCGTCCTGCTTGCCGTCCTTCCACGGATTGACGCCGAGCCGCTCCGGCCACGTGTAGGTGTAGCCCTTGCCCTTGATGCAGATGAGCACCGCGGCCGACGTGTGCGCGTGCGCCTTGGAGTAGCGGCCGTTCTCGTGCTGGCCGATCCACAGATAGAAGGTGTTGCCGGTCATGAACGGCTCGACGCGACGGAAGCCGGGCGAGCGGCGATTGTCGAGCGGCAGGTCGCAGTTGACGATGTCGGGAACGAAGTTGGTGCGGCGCATGGCGAGGCCACGCACCGGGTCGGGCTCGATGTCGTCCTTGTACTTGTAGAAGTCGTCGGCGCCGGAGAAGCGATCCTTGAACTGATAGGGACAGTTGAAGATCGCATCGACGTTGTTGATCAGGTTCAGGAGATTCGGCGCGGTGGTGCCGGCAAGCAGCAGCGCGGGTGCCGAGCTCGCGTTGACGATGCGATGCCATGCATTGACCGGCACCGAGAACAGCGAGCCCTTCTGCCACTCGAACACGTGGCGCTTGGAATCGTTGTCGAGCCATACTTCGGTGGTGCCGCGGCCTTCGACCACGAAGAATATCTCCTCGTAGAGATGTTTCTCCGGGTTGAGCGCGCCGGCGCCCGGCACCTCGACCACGTAGCCGCCCCATTTGCCTTCGGTGCCGTGCAGTTGGATGTAGGAGCCCCGTCCGCCCATGCGCTTCCATGCAACGAGCGGCAGGTTCTGCACCTTGGAGATGCCGATGCCGCGGAACACCGGAATGCCTTCCGACTCCATGAACAGGTCGTAGGGCGTCTTCGGCCGGCCGAACTTGCCGAACCCGGCGCGGCGTCCTCCCGAGGGCTCATGCCAGTGCACCTGGCCCGCGATTTCGTGCATGATGTTGCTCGCTTGTTGTTTCGTTGCTGAGCTGTGTGAGAGCTTATACCGGCAGATCGCGCATGCCGGAAGGCTCCGGGAGGACGTCGTGACGGGTAAAGTTGCATGGCTCGCGTTGCTCGCAATGCTCTGCGCGAATGGCGCCGCGGCGCAGGCTCCGGCGATCTACCTCGACGAGGGCGCCGGCCGTGCCGAGCGCCTCGTGGAGGCGGCGAAGAAGGAAGGCGCGCTCACGCTCTACACGTCGCTCGCGACCACCGAGTCGATCCCGCTCACCCAGGCATTCGAGAAGAAGTACGGCATCAAAGTCAATCTCTGGCGCGCGCTGAGCGAGAACGTGCTGCAGCGCGCGCTCGCCGAGGCGAAGGCCGGGCGCAACAGCGTCGACGTGATCGAAACGAACTCGCCGGAGATGGAGGCGCTGGCGCGCGAGAACGTGCTGGCGCCCTACACGAGCCCGCTGTTCGCCGAGCTGCACGATTGGGCGGTGCCGGTGCATCGCAAGTGGATCAGCGACCGCGCCGACCTGTGGGTGGTCGGCTTCAACACCACGCAGGTGAAGCGCGAGGAAATCCCGCAGACAATCGATGGCTTCCTCGATGCGAAGTGGAAAGGCCGGCTCGCCATCGAGGCGACCGACGACGACTGGATGGCGACCTTGATCAAGACCATGGGCGAGGAGCGGGGGCTCGCTTTCATGCGCAAGCTCGCCACGCAGAAGCCCGAGCTGCGCAAGGGCCACGTGCTGCTGGCGCAGCTGATCGCCGCCGGCGAGGTGCCGCTTGGGTTGACCGTCTACAGCGGCAACGCCGAGTCGGCGAAGAAGAAGGGCGCGCCGATCGACTGGACCGTCGTCGAGCCGGCGGTCGGCCGGCCGCAGGGCTTAGGCCTCGCCAAGTCGGCGCCGCATCCGGCGGCGGCGTTGTTGTTCGCCGAGTTCGTCCTCTCGCGCGAGGGCGCCGAGTTGCAGAAATCGCTCGGCCGCGTGCCGACCAACCGCAACGTCGAGACGATCCTCAACCGCGTCAAGCATGTGATGGTCGACCCGGCCGTGCAGCTCGACGAGGCGGACAAGTGGCGCAAATTGTGGAACGAGCTGTTCGTGACGAGGGCGAATTGAAGCACAGCCTCGTGTCCCGGCCGAGCGAGCCACAAGGGCGTTTACGCCCGTCTTCGACGGGCTATGGCGAGCGACAGCCGGGACCCACTCTATGACCGGGTCAGTGGCTCCTGGGTCCCGGGTCTCGCTGTCGCTCGCCCGGGACACGAGTCACTGCATGAGGCACGAGGCATGAGCTGCGCGGCCGTGATCTGGGCGATCTGCCTTCTGTCCGCCGTCTACACGTTCTGGTCCGGCCTGTGGCCGGCGTCGCTGCCGTCGGGCATCAAAGGGCTGTCGGTGACGCTGCTGCTCGTCGCGTTCATGCTGGTGCACGGCGCGGCGCGTTATGGCTGGCGCGGCATTCTCGTCTATTTCGCGATCTGCCTCGTCGTCAGCAATGCGCTCGAGAATCTCAGCATCCTGACCGGCTTTCCGTTCGGGTATTACGTCTACACCGAGAAGCTCGGGCCAAAACTGTTCCTGGTGCCGGTCATCATCGGCGGCGCCTATGCCGGCGCGGGCTACGTCTCCTGGATGGCCGCGCATCTGCTGCTCGACCGAACCGGTCCGAGCGACCGCTACGCGGTATGGGCGCTGCCGGTTGTCGCCGCAGTGCTGATGGTCGCCTGGGATCTGTGCTTTGATCCGAGCTCGTCGACGGTCAGCCGGTCGTGGATCTGGCGCGACGGCGGCGGCTATTTCGGCGTGCCGTTCCAGAATTTCATGGGCTGGTCCCTGACGGTGTTCCTGTTCCTCGCGATGTTCTCCGTCTACCAGGCGAGCAGGCCGGTGCATCCGGGCGACCGGACCTACTGGGCGCAGGCGATCGTCATGTATTTCCTGTTGGGGCTGCAATATCCGCTGATCTATCTCAGCGGGACGGACAGCCGCGAGGTCACCGATCCAGCCGGCCATGTGTGGAACACGGCCGACATCCGCATGACCGCGGCGCTGATCGCGATCTTCACGATGATCTCGTTTGCGCTGATTGCGGCGCTGCGGCTGTATGATCGACGAAAAGTGTAGCAGCGCGTAGAATGGGTTGACCGTCGCGGATCTATTGCCGCTCGCCGAACGAGACCGCGTAGGCCGCGGTGCGAAAGTCGATCATCGGGTCGGCCACTTCGATTCCTTCGGGCACGTTGCTGGGCATGAAGACCATCGCCTTGTCGTTGCGGGACTGGTCCTCGACGACGCGCTCGACGGAGATGGTGCCGAGCTTGACGAGCCGGCGGTCGTTCGGCCACGCCACCGACGGATCGTCGAGCTTGTCGCCGGCGCCGGCGATCTGGGCGAACCAGTCGAACTTGACCGGTCCGGCCCCGACGCGCGCGCGGATTTCGTCACTGAGATAGTTGGGACCCTTGGTCTTGGCCGCGGCGTCGTCGAGATAATGCTCGCCTGCCGCCGGCACCAGCCGATAGCGCACATGGGTCCTGTCGCCCTTGTCGTTGACGAAAGCGAACGCGTTGACCCCGAAGTAAGTGATCGTCGCGAAGCTGACCGACGCCGGGCTTTGCGTGGTCAGGAACTTCGCCGCGGCCGGATGTCCGGCGAGGAATTTGTCGAGCGAGTTGGGCTTGGCCGTCTCGGACTTGCTGGCCAGGATCGCGCGAAACAGTGCGCCGAAGTCGTCCGCCGTCGCGACCGGGAAGCCGTTGAAGCTGTGGGTCACGAGGTCGAGCTCATCGGTGCCGAACTTGATCGCGAAGCCGCGCGGGATCGCATTGCCGTCGGTGTCGGCGATGTCGGGGATTCCGGTGGAATTCGAGAACCGCACGGTCACCGGGACTGCGCTGCCGCGGAAGATCGTCGCCTTGGTCAATCCGCTTGCTTCCGGCGCAGGCGTGAAACTTCCCGCCAGGATGATCCCCTTGGCGTGCGCGGCGCGCGCCTGGTGCAGGCCGTACACCTTGCGCAGATTGCCGACGAGCAGTGCGGGATCTTCGTCGGCTGCGGCCGGCGACAGCGTGGCCGCCGACAGTCCAACCAACGCAACGATGGCCAATGTCAGGCGTCGGGTGCTCGACATGTCGATCCTCCTGCCGATAGGTCGTGAAAGCCAGAGCGTCGATCGTGGCCTCATGAAGATTGCATGCCATGTCCGCCGTGACGCGGCCATGACGTCTCATGCACTGCAGGCATGCACGTCAACGCAGAAATCAATAGGCGCGGAAAATGGTGGGACTATGCCCGTAGCGCGGTGAGCATGTCCTCGATGTAATCGTCGGCGTTGGCGATCACCAGCATCAGCGACCATGGCCGCAGCTGCGACAGCGTCTTCGACAGCGCCTCGTCGGAGGCATGCTCGCCGCCGACGATCAGGCCGGTGGTCATCACGCGCTTCAAGCTGCAAGCCTCGCCGATGATCGAGGCGGCAGCGGCGCTTTCGCCTGCGGTCGCAACCATGACCACGAGATCGGCTGCGTTCACCTCGTTGACCAGATCGCGCGAACGCCCGGCGAGGTCAGCGAGCCAGCCGGTCATGGAGAAATCCTTGCCGGCCTGCGGTTGCGCGGCGAAGGCGCAGGCGGTGAAGAACGTCGCGCCGTTCCACTGAAGCTGTGCGAGCCGCTTCACCACCGGCTCGGCAGCACGATCGAGCGCAATCACTTTCACCGCGCGCAGCTTCGAGTTCGGATCTTTGATCCGGAACCGAGACTGCTCGGCGCTGGTGACGCGGGCGCTTTCGCTTTGCATGACGGCGATCAGACCGACGCCGGCGCGACGCCGGGCCTGGCGATCAGCGCTTCCTTCGCACCCTCCTTGTAGGGCACGTCGGGCGGCAGCACGATCGCGACCGAGCGCACGCGCTGATGCTCGAGATCGACGCCGGGCGGCGCGACGCCCTTGTCGGTCAGCGCTTTGACGGCGCGCATCAGCCGATGCCGCGCCATGATGATGCCGTTGTCGGTCGAGACGAGGTTCTCCTTGGTGCGATCGACGATCGGCCCCATGCTCTCCTGCAGCGAGGCGTCCTGCATGGCGATGCCTTCGACGCCCGAGAACGTGCGGCCGGCCTTCTGCGCTTCGCGGTCGATCAGGTAGTCGTTGTCCTTGTTGGCGAGCGGACGGAACGTGCCGGGCACGTATTTCACGTGGATGCCCTTGCCGTCCTTCATCGCCGCGACCTCGGCCGGCGTGAGCTTGCGGATCGGGTGATAATCGAAGCTCCAGGTCCAGCAATTGTGGTCGTCGATCGGGACCCAGAAGTGGCCGTGCACCGAGTGGTTGCCGCGCGGCGCGATCATGGTGAAGGACGGCATCACCCACTGGGTGATGCGCCAATAATAATGTCCATTCTCGGCATTCCTGCGCGCGCCGATGTAGAGCCCGCCGGGGCTCTCGACCACCTCGAACACCGGCCGCGAGTCGCTCATGTTGTACTGGTTGCCCTTGGCGCCCTTGAACAGCGGATCGGACTGCAGGTCGCCGCGATGCAGGAACGACACGTGGCTCGAGTCGATGCCGCCTTCCATCGCCTGCAGCCAGTTCGACTCCTGGATGCGCTTCGACACGAAGCGCTGGTCGTCGGGCACGGTGGCGAACTCCCACTCGGGCAGCGGCGGCTGCTTCGCCGGATCGCCCATGTAGGTCCACAGCACGCCGCCCTTCTCGACCAGCGGATAGGACTTCAGCTTGATCTTCTGGGCGAAGCCGCTCTCCTCCGGCTCGGACGGCACTTCGATGCACTGGCCGGTCACGTCGTATTTCCAGCCGTGATAGGGGCAGCGCAGCCCGCATTCCTCGTTGCGGCCGAACCACAACGATACGCCGCGATGTGCGCAGAACTCGTCGATCAGCCCGTAGCGGCCGTTGGAGTCGCGGAACGCGAGCAGCCGTTCCGACAGGATTTTGATGCGCACCGGCGGGCAATCGTTGCTCGGCAGCTCCTCGGCGAGCAGCGCCGGCATCCAGTAGCTGCGGAACAGGGCGCCGCCCGGCGTGCCCGGTCCGGTCTGGGTGAGAAGGTCGTTCTGTTCTTTCCTGAGCATTCCTCTCCTCCCGACGCGCGTCTGGCGAAACCCTCGGCGGTCAGCTTTGCGAGCCTTGCATGGGCGGCATTGACCTCGGTCAACGCCTCATGCTGTTGAAGGCTGCGTGCGACAATAGCGCGTTGGTCTGAATAGGAAATTACGCCCCACCCCGAATGGGGTCAACAAACGGTGGAACACAGCTTCCATGCCGAAAATCGAACTCTGCAATACCGCCGACGTGGCTCCCGGCACCGCATTGAAGGTCGAAACCGAGGGCCTCGTCCTCGCCGTGTTCAACCTGGAGGGGGCGTTCTACGTGATGGACGACGCCTGCACGCACGGCCCTGGCTCGCTGTCGGAGGGCTATATCGACGGCGACGTGATCGAGTGCAATTTCCACCAGGGCCAGTTCGATATCCGCACCGGCGAGGTGGTGGCGCCGCCCTGCATGATCCCGATGAAGACGTACAAGACGTCGGTCGAGGGGGATAAGGTGGTGATCGAGGTCTGAGCGAGCTCCTGCGCGCTCCGTTCGGTCATGCGTCATCGCCGGACTTGATCCGGCGATCCATCGTCTCGCGAAGATGATGGATCACCGGGTCTCGGCACTTCGTGCCGGCCCGGTGATGACGAAGGAGTTTGTTGCCGGCCTTTTGCACTCCAACAGTATCGCCTCGAACGCGCTGTCCAGCGTCGCATGCCGGAACACGAACCCGCTCGTCCACGCCTTGTCGGGAAGGACACGCTGGCCGCCGAGGAACAGCTCGTCGGCGAGATCGCCAGCGAGCCGATGCAGCAGCGCGGCCGGCATCCGCATCACCGCCGGCCGATGCAGCGCCGCGCCGAGCGCCGCCGCGAACTCCGCGTTGGTGACCGGCACCGGCGCGGTCGCATTGACCGGGCCGCGCAGCTGCGGCGTCGTAATGATATGAACGATCAGCCGCACCAGATCGTCGCGCGCGATCCATGACATCCACTGCGTGCCGCTGCCAAACGGACCGCCGAGGCCGAACTCGAATGCCGGCAGCATCCGTCCGAGCAGGCCGCCCTCGGTGCCGAGCACCAGGCCGATGCGCAGTCGCACCACGCGCACGCCGTCGCGTATGGCCTTGTTGGCGGCGTGCTCCCATGCCTCGCACAGGCGATGCGAGAAGCACCTCTTGCCGCCATCGAACTCGGTCAGCTCCTCGTCCTGCCACAGCCCGTACCAGCCGATCGCCGAGCCGCTGATCAAGAGGGAGGGACGCGTCTCCAGCCGGCGGATCAGCCGCACGACGTCGCGGGTCATGCGCAGGCGCGAGGCGAGGATTTTTCGCCGCTTGCGGCGCGTCCACAATCCGTTGGCAATCGGCTCGCCGGCGAGGTTGAGGATGGTGTCGATCGCCGCGTCATTCGGGATCTGGTCGAGGCTGGTGACCAGCCGGAACGGCGGCCGCAACGACGCGGCCTTGGCCGGATCGCGGGCGAGCACGATGACATCGTGTCCCCCGGCGGCGAAGGCTTCGACCACGCGACTGCCGATGAAGCCGGTCGCGCCCGTGATCAGGATCGTATGGCGGTTGGTGAGGCCGGCAGCCAGTGCCGCCGGGTCGCCGCGATCGAGCCGGCGGACGCGGCGCGCGGCGAAGAAATCGCGCAGGCCGAACAGCACGACGCCGATGGCGGCGATCGCCGCGGCGAGGCTCCACAGGCCGTAATAGGCTGGCATCAATTTGGTCTCGTCGCGCGACCACGCGACGAACACAGGGACCAGGAGAACCAGGATCGCGCCGTAGTTCAGTGCAAGGAGCGTATGCGTGACGCGCTCGCTCGCCGGCAGCTTCCGCGACATGTCCTCCTCGACGAAGTCCATCAGCGTGATCAGCACCTCGGTCGCGAGGACCGCGATGAGCAACACGGCCCAGAGTCCGTGCGGCTCGAACCAGCCGAGCACGACGAACAGCACGGCATAGAGCACGTTGCGTATCGCGTGGAGCGCCAGCTCATGGTGCTGCGACGGTCGCCACGGGAGGCGCTCCGTCAGCTCGTGGTGATAGAGGACGTCGAACGCGCCGAGGGCCATCTGCAGGGCGATCAGCGACCAGAGAAGCGACGACGCCAGCGTGACGGTGCTCATGGCTCGACCTCACGGAATACGGCGAGTTGACGGATCAGCAGGCCGAGGCGCGGATGCGCGACCTGCAGCGTGAAGCTGAACTTGCCTTCCGGCAGCTCCGCATGGGTGACCGTGAGCGCGCCGGGCGACAGCCACGCGGGTAGGCGAAGCCGCCGGCCGAACAGCTCGAGGAAATAGTCGCGGCTGCGGAACACCAGCGCTTCGTCGATGACGTGGATGGTGAGCGACATGCCGACCCCGTAGCCGACATATTCCTCGAGCCCGGTCGGACCGGCGAACCGCTTCGACGAATGCACCACCTGCGGAAAGCCGTTGTGGCGCGCGTAGAGCCGCGTCCAGATCTGGCCGCCGGTGCGCATGTCCTCCGTGACGGAGACCACGCTCGGCACGTGGATGCTGCGGTCGATCGGCAGCGGCGCGCCGATCAGGCGCAGCGCCTGCACCAGCAGCCAGCCGGCGCGGCTCATCCAGGTCTCGAGTACCTCGCCGGCATAGACGACGGTCGCGCCGTCGGCGAGGCGCTTCGAGAAGCGGCGGCGGATCGCCTTCGGCAGCTTCGCCCAGTCAGGGGCGGGGAGGAGATTGCGGAAGCGGATATCGCCGATTTTCGCCGGCGGTTTCGAGAAGTCGGCGGGATCGAGGGGGATGGTTCGGGCGTACATATGGCCCTCCTCGGTTGCTGGCTATTTCTGTCTCCCGAGCGGGAGCAGGCTGATGATCCGGCTGCCGAGCCGGATCAATGCGGAGAGTTGCGGTTTGGGGACGGTGAGCATCTGCGTGTACCAGCGGTCCATCGACTCGAGGAACGCGAGCATGTCTTTGAGCCGCTTGACCGCGGTGGGATGCACCTTGGGGTCGCGCTCGGCGTCGGCGATCGAGCTGCGCAACGCCGCCAGCGCGGGATCGATCTCGCGCTCCTTGCGCACGGCGGCGATGCGGGTCGCCATCTCCCACACGTCGGCCTCGGCCTCGAAGTGCTCGCGGCGGTCCCCCTTGATCGGCACGCGCCGGATCAGGTTCCAGGCGATCAGCTCCTTGAGCGAGTTGGAGACATTGGAGCGCGCGAGCCCGAGCGTCGCGGCGATCTCCTCGGCGGTGAGCGGGCGCTCCGACGCGTAGAGGAGCGCGTGGATCTGGCTGACCGAGCGGTTGACGCCCCACTGGCCGCCCATCTCGCCCCAATGCAGGACGAAGCGCTCGACCGCAAGGGGAAGCCGGGGTTTTTCCGATATTTCTGTCATGACAGAAATATCGGAAATAAACGAATGGCTGTCAAGCGCCGTCCGGCGCGTGAAACCCGCGCAATTTTATCGGATGAGTTGACGTTGGGTCATCGTTTGGCCAAGTACAACCATCGCGATCCCAACGGAGACCCGGGCAATGGCGGTGATGCTCAGGCGTTTTCTCTCGGACCGATCGGCTGCGACGGCAGTCGAATAGGGACTGATCTGCGCGGGCATTGCCGCCCTCATTCTCGGCGTCATCAGCGATCTCGGCGCAAGTCTGATCGCCGCGCTCACAAGGCTGCTCGATGCGTTGGCTTAGGGTGGCCAGCCGCCGAGCCGGCCGTGGGCGCTGGCCGAAATGGGCAAGAGCCTTCGCCACGCTGTCAGCGTGGCGGCTGCAGCGCATCGTCCGTAAGATCGCCTCCGACAACACACAAAATCGGGAGGCGACGACGTGCAACAGAGGGAGCCGTCACCGTCTTACTTGAGGTGAGTTGAGGCCTCTTGTCCCGGGCGAGTGGAGCGAAAGCTGAACGAGACCCGGGACCCAGCGAAAAGGATCGCGAAGTACAGATCAGATCTGGGTCCCGGCTCTCGCTTCGCTCGGCCGGGACAAGAGTCATAGCGGGGCGAATAACTCATCCACCTGCATCTGCCGTTTCGTAAATCCCTGCTCGGAGAGATAGCGGCACAGCGTGTCGATCGCTTTGCGGTTCGGCTCGATGCCGTACGGCCAGATGTCGGGACCGAGCACTGCCTGGGTCGCGCGAAACTCTGCCTCGACCCAGGGCAGCGTCACCGAGAACGCCGCGAGTTTTTGCAGGTCGGCGATGACGATGTCCTTGGCCTGCGCATAGGCCTTGAACAGCGCGGCGGCGAGCCACGGGTGCTGCTCGACCAGCGAGTTGCGGATGCCGACCGCGTGCATCAGCGGAAAGATGCCGGTCTTCGTGTAATAGGCCTGCTCGACCGCGCGGGTGTCGGGGAACAGCCGGCCGACGTTCGGCGTGGCCTTGACGAAGCAGGACGGCGGCCGCGCCGAGAAGATCGCGTCGATCTCGCCCGCCGCCAGCATCGCCGACAATGTCCTGCCTTCGCCGATCGCCGCGATCTCGACGCCGGCGACGCTCTCGACCTTCGCAACAGACGGCTGCTCCAGCCCGCCAAGCTTCCATTGCAGATCGGAGGGCGCGACGCCGTATTCGTCCGACAGGAGCCCGCGCATCCACACCAGCATGGTGGTGAAATATTCCGGCGTGCCGACGCGCTTGCCCTTGAGGTCGGCAGGAGCACGGACGCGGTCCGTTCGGACGAAGATCGCCGAATGCCGGAACGCGCGCGACAGGAACACCGGGATCGCCGTGTAGTGCGCTCGGCCTTCGGAGCGATGCGCGATGTAGGTCGAGAACGACATTTCCGAGACATCGAACTCCTGCGCACGCAGGTTGCGCTTGAACAGCTCGTTCGGCTCGACATTGGAATAGCTGATCGCACAGCCCTCGACGCGCACGCGGCCGTCCTTCAAGGCGCGCGTGCGGTCGTAGTCGCCGGATGCCACCGTGATGGGGAGATCAGGCATGCGTTCAACCCTTGAAACGCTCCGCCGGCGGGGCGATCTCGGTCACCAGGTCGCGCATCAGCGTCTTGTTGCCGAGCGGTCTTACCGTCATCTCGCGCGCTTCCAGCCGAGCCGTGCACGCGTAGACGGTCTCGCCGTCGAGCTCCATCATGCATTCCTTGCAGGCGTTGGCATTGATGCAGGAATAGCGGATCGCCAGTGACGGGTCGCGATGGGCGCGGATCCAGCGCAGCCCGTCGAGCACCGACTGGCCCGGCTCGAACGGCACCTCGTAGCGCTCGAACCGGCCCGCGGCCGGATCGGCGCCGCGCCAGACTTTCAGCGTTGCCGTGCTCATTGCGCCGCCGCCTCGAGCGCGACCGGCTGGCGCGTCATGTGCAACTCGCCGCCTCGCATCGTCACCACCTGGTTGACGCGCCATTCGGGCAGCATGCCCGGGAAATCCTCGCGCTGATGCGCGCCGCGGCTTTCGGTGCGGGTCAGCGCCGCGGAGGTGACGATGCCGGCGACGCTCAGCATGTTGCGCAGGTCGAACCAGTCGAGCGTGCGCATGTCGAAAGCGTGTCCGTCGCCGGCCGGACGTTCGCCGAGCGCGCGTGTCAATTCGTCAATGCGTGTGGCCGCGCGGACGAGCTTCTCCTTGGTGCGGAACGGGCCGACGTCGTCCGACATGGTGGCCTGCAGCGCGATGATCATCTCGGCGGTGTTGATGTCGTCGCGGTCGGTCGCGCTGGCGATCAGATCGAGGGCAGGGCGCGCGGCTTGCGGCCGATAGGGATTGCTGTTCATTGACGCGACGCGTTCCGCCGCACTCCTGCCGGCGCGGCGGCCGAACACGAGTGCTTCAGTAATGGCATTGCCGGACAGGCGGTTGGCGCCGTTCGCGCCGCCGACCGCCTCGCCGGCGACGGTGAGACCGGGCAGGGACGTCTCCATGCGGTCGTTCGCAATCACGCCGCCCATTTGGTAGTGCGCGATCGGCGCGACCTCGACCGGCATCCTGGTGAGATCGATGTCGTTCGCGGCGAGACGATCGATGACCGGCCCGAATGCGGCGCGCAGATCCTGCTCCGAGAGATGCTGGAATGACAGATACGCGCCGCCATGCGGCGAGCCGCGTCCGGCCTCGACCTCCTTGGTGATCGCAAACGTCGCGAGGTCGCGCGTGATCACGTAGCGGCCGTCCTCGCTGACGCCGTAGCGCGTCGTGAATTCTTCGCCGCGCGCGTTGAGGAGCTTGCCGCCCAGCTTGTAGCGGAACGGGTCCCACATGATCGGGTCCATGCCGATCAGTCGCGGCGCCAGGTGCCCGATCGGGAAGAACTGGACGAATTCCATGTCGATCAGCGGCGCGCCGGCGCGGAGACACAGAGCGTAGCCGTCGCCGCCCATGTTGGCGGAGGCGCTGTTGCGCCGGTACAGCCGGGTCAGCCCGCCGGTCGCAACGATGGTCGCCTTGGCGCCGATGGTCACCGGCGCGCCGGTGGCGAGATGGATCGCGACCGCGCCGGTGACCGCGTCGCCGTCGCGGACGAGATCGGTCACGAGCAGGTCGCCGGCCTTGCGGATGCCCGGCGTCTTGTTGACCACGGTGCGCAGCGTCTTCGACACCGCGGGGCCGGTGTTGAGGAAGTCCACGTAAGCGCAGCGCGGCCGGTCGTGACCGGGTGCGAAGGCCTGCGTGATGTGGCCGTCCTTGCGCGCCCAGCCGACGCCCCAGTCGTCCATCTGGCGCATCACCTCGGGACCTTCTTCGCACAGGAGCCGCGCGAGCCGCTCGTCGCACAGCCCGCGCCCGGCTTCGAGCGTGTCCTTGAAATGATGGCTCCAGTGGTCCGGCGTCTCCTCGCCGAGCGCCACCGCAACCGTCATCTGCGCCATCACGGTCGCGCCGCCGCGGCCGATCAGGCTCCTGTCGAGCAGGAACACCGACGCGCCCGCCCGCGCCGCTTCGATCGCGGCATACATGCCCGCGCCGCCCGATCCGATGATCAGGACGTCGGTGGAGACGTGAGAATGCGAGTCCATCCGTCGAGTCTATAGCAGATGATGTTGCCCGAAACCTCCTCGACGAGAGGGGCCGGCCATGACGAACGAGAGGTTTGGTCGCGTGGCGGTCGCAATGCTCGCGCCTGCAGACTACGCCGCCAGCGCCTGCTCGGCGGGCACATAGGCGAGGCCGAGGCTGTCGGCGACCGCTGCGTGGGTGACGCGGCCGCGGTGCACGTTGAGCCCGGCGCGCAGGTGTGGGTCGCGCAGGATCGCCTTGAGCCCGCCGTCGGCCAGCGCGAGGCCGAACGGCAAGGTCGCATTGTTGAGCGCATGGCTCGCGGTGAGCGGCACGGCGCCCGGCATGTTGGCGACGCAGTAGTGGATGATCCCATCCACCACGAAGGTGGGCGCCTCGTGCGTGGTCGGCCGCGAGGTCTCGGCGCAGCCGCCCTGGTCGATCGCCACGTCGACGATCACCGCGCGCGGTCTCATGATGCCGAGCAGCTTGCGCGTGATCAGTTTTGGTGCGCTGGCGCCGGGCACCAGCACGGCGCCGATCACCGCGTCGGCGGCGGCGAGCTCCTGCTCCAGCGCCTCGATGGCGGAGAAGCGCGTGCGCGCGCGGCCGGCGAAATGCGTGTCGATGTCGCGCAGGCGCGGCAGCGATTTCTCGAGGATGGTGACGTCGCCGCCGAGTCCGACCGCCATGCGTGCCGCCTGGGTGCCGACCACGCCGCCGCCGAGCACGACGATTTTCGCCGGCGGCACGCCGGGCACGCCGCCGACGAGGACGCCGCGGCCGCCGCTGTTCGCCCGCAGCGCCGAACCGGCCGCCTCGATTGCGAGCCGGCCCGCCACCTCGCTCATGGGCGCAAGCAGCGGCAGCGTGCCGGCAGCGTCGGTGACGGTCTCGTAGGCGACCGCGGTCACGCCCGACGCGAGCAGCGCCTCGGCCAGCTTCCGGTCGGCCGCCAAGTGCAGATACGTGAACAGGATCTGCGGCGCGCGCAACAAACCCCATTCGGACGGCTGCGGCTCCTTCACCTTGATGATCATGTCGGCGCCCGCGAACGTCTCCGCAGCGGTCGCCGCGATGGTCGCGCCGGCCGCGCGATAGGTGTCGTCGCCCGCGCCGATGCCCGCGCCGGCGTCGTGCTCGACGGCGACGCTGTGACCACGGGCAACGTATTCGCGCACCGCGCCCGGCGTCAGCCCGACCCGGTATTCGTGCGGCTTGATCTCCTTAGGAACGGCGATGCGCATGCCAAAACCATTTGGACCTTGGTAGCATCGATTTCAAGATGATGCGCGGTCGCGGCGATGACTCATGTCCCGGGCGAGCGTAGGCGAGACCCGGGACCCAGGAGCCCAGATATAATGACGCGCCGCGCGCGAGATTTTTGCGCTGGGTCCCGGATCTGCGCTCGCCATAGCCCGTCGAAAGACGGGCCTGAACGCCCTTATGGCTCGCTTGTCCGGGACGCGAGTCACTGCCTCACGCCGCCTTGCTACCCTGGCGCTTCTTCGCCGCCAGCTTCACTGCCTCGATCACCTGCGGATAGGTCGCGCAGCGGCACAGGTTGCCGGTGAGATAGTGTTTGATGCGCTCGTCGTCCGGCTCCGGATGCTCGTCGAGCAGCTGCTTCACCATCAGCACGAATCCGGGCGTGCAATAGCCGCACTGGAACGCACCGGTCTCGATGAACGCCTCCTGCACCGGATCGAGCGCCTCGCGGGTGGCGAGCCCCTCGACGGTGATGACCTCGGCGCCGTCGATGAAATGCGCAAGATAGAGACAGCCCGACACGGCACGGCCATTGACCAGCACCGTGCAGCAGCCGCACAGGCCCTGGCCGCAGCTCTCGCGCGCGCCGGTCAGCCCGAACTGGCCTTGCAGCAGCTCGACCAGATTGTGGTGCGGCTTGACGTCGGCGGTGACCGCGTCGCCGTTGAGCGTGAAGCTGATGGTCTTCGCCGCGGTCATCATTCTTCCTCCAGCGGCTTGCCCGCTTTGGCGCGCAGCGCGCGGAACACCGCCTCCGCGTTGAGCGGCAGCTCGGTCAGCCGGACGCCGACCGCGTCCTCGATGGCGTTGGCGATCGCCGGCGACACGCCGAAGGTCGACACCTCGCCGACGCCCTTGCCGCCGAACGGCCCGTTCGACTGATAGGTATCGACGGCGATGTTCTCCATCGTTGCCGGCACATCGTGCAGGCCCGGGATCTTGTAGTCGGCGAGCGAGGCATTGGTGACCTGGCCGCCGTCGATGTTCATCTTCTCGAACATGGTGAAGCCGAGCTGCATGAGCGAGCCGCCCGAGAGCTGCGTCTCGACGATGCGCGGATTGATCGGCTTGCCGCAGTCGGCGACGTTGACGAGCTTTTCGATCTTCACGTGGCCGGTCTCGGTGTCGACCGCGATCTCGACGCCGGCGCCGGCCACCATCCAGAACGGCGTCGCGTTCGGCGTCATGCCGGTGCCCGGCTGCGGCGGCACATAATCCGGCTTGTAGGTGCCGGTGCCGATCACGTTGCCTGCCTGCATGCCGTACTTCTTCTGGAAGATCTCGGTGATCGGCACGTTGGCGCCCTCGGGCAGGCCGGCGTCGCGGGCGAGCTGCTGCAGCTTGTTGCGCGCGTCCTCCGCCGCGAGGCGCACCGCATGACCCATGTGGAACAGCGAGCGCGAGCCGAGCGTGCCCATGTCGTAGGGCGTGACGTCGGTGTCGCGCTGCACGACGCGGATGGTCTCGGCCGGCATGTTGAGGATGTCGCCGACCATCTGCGCCATCGACGTGTCGGAGCCCTGGCCCATGTCGATGGTGCCGCAATAGAGCGTGACGCTGCCGTCGGCGGCGACGTTGACGATGGCGACCGATGTGGTCGGCGAGATCACCGCCTTGAGCGCCACCGCAAGCCCGCGCCCGCGCCGGACCACGCCGGTGCCGCGGTCGAACGGCTTCTTCCAGTCGAGCCGCTCGGCGATGCGGTCGAGCACGGTCTCGATCGCCGCGTCCTTGAGCACGGTGCCGGTCGCCTGCGGGCGGCCCTCGCGCAGCAGGTTCTTCTTGCGGAAATCGTACGGGTCCATCTTGAGCGCCCGCGCGATCATGTCGGTGTGGCTCTCATAGGCCCAGACCAGCTGCGGGATGCCGAAGCCGCGCAGCGCGCCCGCCGGCGTCAGGTTCGTATAAAGAGCATAGGAGTCGATCGCGACGTTCTCGATGTCGTACGGGCCCGACGCGGTGAAGCCCGACTTCTGCGTCACGCGGGGACCGATGTCGGCATAGGCGCCGCCGTTCCACCAGATCTCGCATTCGCGCGCGATCAGCTTGCCGTCCTTGTCGACGCCGCTCTTGATGCGGAACGTGCTCGGATGCTTGGTGATGGTGTAGAACTGCTCGTCCATGTTCAGCGCGATCTTGACCGGACGGCGCGCGATGAGCGACAGCGCGGTCGCGAGCGCTTCCATCTTGATGTAGAGCTTGGAGCCGAAGCCACCGCCGAGGAACGGCACCTTGATGCGCACCTTGTTCTCGGGCCAGCCGAGCAGGCGGGCGATCTCGGTGCGCACGAACGAGGGGCCCTGCGAGCCGGAATAGATCGTGACGCCGGTGTCCTTGGCGTCCGCGATCGAGGCGAACGGCTCGAACGCGAGGTGCAGCACCTTCTGAGTGCGGAACGTGTGCTCGAACACCTGCGCCGCCTCGGCGAAGGCTTTCTTCACGTCGCCGCGGCGCAGCTTGAAGTCGAGCGCCATGTTGGTGCCCTTGGCGCCCTTGAGGTGCTTCAGGTCGGCGAAGGTGCCGGCGGGTTTCAGCTCCTCGTGCACCAAAATCTCGTTCTTCGCGGCCTCGAGCTCGTCGAACACCGCGGGCAGCTCGTCGTAGTCGACCACGATCAGCTGCGCAGCCTCTTCGGCCACGTGCGGGTCGGCGGCGAGCACCACCGCGACCGGCTCGCCGACGTAGTGCACCTTGCCGATGGCGAGGATCGGCTGGTCGTGGAAGGCGGGTCCGTAATAGGGGTTCGGAATCACCTTCTTGATGTCGTCGGCGGTGACGATGGCGTGCACGCCGGGCACCGCGCGCGCCGCGGAGAGGTCGATCGACTTGATGCGGCCATGCGCCACCGTGGAGCGGACGATCTTGCCGGTGAGCATGCCCGGCAGGCGCATGAGATGCGTGTACTCGGCGCGGCCAGACACCTTGTCGCGCGCCTCGAGGCGCGGCAGCGAGCGGCCGACCTGATGGCCGACCTTGGCGCTCGGATCGCCTTGCAGGGTCGTGGCCATCAGTGGGTCGCTCCGTTGTCCATCGCCGCGCGCACCGCGCGTCCGACATAGACGCGCAGCAGTTCGCGCTTGTAGGCGGCCGAGCCGCGCCCGTCGCTGACGATCTGCGCCTCCGCGACGGCGGCGTCGCCGAGCCGCGCGATGACCTTGGAGTCGATCTTCTTGTCGATCTTGGCGCCCTTGAGCACCTTGCCGGTCTCCTTGAGGCGCGTCACCTTGTCGGTCGCGGCGCTCACCACGATGCGCGCCGAGGTGACCACGCCGTCCTCCAGGCCGATCACCGCGGCGACGCCGAGCGCCGGCCAGTCGTCGGCCGAGCCGGTCGTGACTTTCATGTAGGCCGCGCGCTTCTTGCCCTGCGCCGGAATGCGCACGTCGGCGATCAGCTCGTTCTTCGCCAAGGTGGTTTCGAAATAGCCGGCGAACATCTCCTCGATCGGCAGGCTGCGCTCGCCGTCCGGGCCGAGCACGCGGGCGACGGCGCCGAGCGCCATCAGCACCGGCGGCAGGTCCATGTGCGGGTCGCCATGGGCGAGCGCGCCGCCGATCGTCGCGACGTTGCGCACGCGCACGTTGGAGAGCGTCAACATGGTCTGGGTGACGACCGGCGCGCTGCGCGCGACGCGCACCGCGCGCTCGATCACGCCGAGCGGCGTCATGGCGCCGATGGTGAGCTCGCCGTCGGCCTCCGCGGAGATGCTGGTGAGGTCCTTGATCCTGGCGAGGCTGATCAGCTTGGTCGGCCGGAATACGCCGCTCTTCATCATCAGCATCAGCGCGGTGCCGCCGGCGATCGGGCGGATGGTCGGGTCGTCCGGGTCGAGCAGGGCGACGGCTTCCTTCAGCTTTGCCGGCTCGACGAGCTCGAACGGCGTCATTGCGCGGCCTCCGGGACCTTACCCTCCGCAAAAGCGGCACGCAGCCGCTCGGTGAACTGCTTCTCCATCTCGCGCGCCTTGGCCTTGAGCACCGGCTGGCCGATGCTGCCGAGCTTGCCCGTGAGCGTCGTGTCGATCGTGTAACGGATCACGGTGTCGGAGCCTGCCTCCGAGAGCTGCGTCTTCGCGGTCGCGGTCAGCCGTCCGGCGACGCCGAGCGGCGCGCCTTCGATCTTGCCCTCGATCTCGTCGGGCTCGGCCACGCGCGTCATTTCGACGCTTACCTTGAAGCTGAAGCGCATATAGGCGATGCGGGTCTCGAGCACCGCATCGAAATGCGTCGGATCGACTTCCTTCAGGTCGCGCACGCCATCGATGCAGGAGGCGAAGAACGCCGCGTTGCGAAGTGCGCGGAAGACCTGCTGACGCGGCGCCGCGACCGAGATTTCACCGGCCATGTTCATGTGAAGGGCAAACACCTCAGGTTAACGGGCATCGAACTTGGCCGCGTTTTGCGCGGCCTTGAACAGCGCACCTTACAACGGCCCAAGACAGCGGCCCAAGTCCGGTCCCTATGCAACATGGCCTTGGGGGTGCCCCGCCGAATGCATGACGGAGCGGCAAGAACTCGCACCCCGAGTTCTGTTCCGCTATGGTCGCGGCACCTCAGCCGAAACATGCGTAAAATGGGAATGACGATGGACAGGAAACCGGTCGCCTTCGGCGATATGCGCGGATGGATGAAGACGCTCAAGTCCGCCGGTGAGCTGCACGAGATCAACGCCGAGGTGGACTGGAACGTCGAGCTCGGCACTATCACCCGTGTGGCACAGGGGCCGGGCACCGGGCCGGCGCTGCTATTCAGCAACATCAAGGACTACAACAGGAACGACACCCGTTGCCGCGCCGTCTTCGCCGGCGGCCTGTCGAGCTATCGCCGCGTCGCCATGATGATGGGCCTGGCGCCCGACACGCACCCGGGCGACCTCGTGAAGATCGGCCGCACCCTGCTCGAGGGCCGGGTCGCGCCGCGCATCGTCAAGGACGGCTCCTGCAAGGAGAACGTCGTCACCGGCAAGGACATCGACCTCTACGAATTTCCGGTGCCGCAGTGGAACCGGGTCGATGGCGGCCGATATCTGCTCACTTACGGCGGCGTGGTCACCAAGGACCCCGAGAGCGGGGTGATGAACGTCGGCATCTATCGCGGCATGGTCACCGCGAAGGACCGTATCCCCATTTTGATGTGGCGCGCCCAGCATATCGGCCACCACGTCACGGCCTGGCAGAATGGCGGCTCGTCGGAAATGCCGATCGCGGTGGCGATCGGCTGGGAGCCCTCGCTCGGCTTCACCGCCGGATCGCCGGTGCCGAAAGGCGTGTGCGAATACGACGTGATGGGCTCGATCCGCGGCGAGCCGGTCGACCTGGTCAAATGCGAGACGGTCGACCTCTACGTGCCGGCGTCGGCCGAGGTGGTGATCGAAGGCTACCTCCAGCTCGATCCCGCGAACTACGACATGGAAGGCCCGTTCGCGGAGTTCACCGGCTACGTGGCCGGCGACAAGAGCCCGAAGCCGACCATCCGCGTCACCGCGATCACCCACCGCAACAATCCGATCCTGCGCGGCTGCATCGAGGGCTCTCTCCCGGGCTCCTTCTCGGAGAACGGCGTGTGCTCGTCGATCATGCGCGCGGCGACCGCCTGGAACGTGCTCGACCGCGCCGGCGTGCCCGGCATCACCGACGTGTGGTGCCCGCCGGTGCAGACCGGCATCAATCTGCTCATCCGCATGAAGCAGAGCTATCGCAACCAGGCGAAGCAGGCGGCCAACGCGATCTGGGGCTCGTCGGCGGCGCACGTGCGCTACAAGCACATCACCGTGGTCGACGACGACATCGACATTCACGACTACGCCGCGGTCGACTGGGCGATCGCGCATCGCGTCAATGCCGGCGAGAACGACATCGTCATCATGCCGGCGACGTTCGGCGCCGGGCTCGACCCGTCGACGCGCAAACGCGACCGCAATCCGGCGCTGTTCGGCACCGGCAAGTGGAATCGCGTGCTGATCGACGCGACCATGAACATGGACTACGACCCAGATCCGGAGCTCGGCGGCGCCCGTTTCCCGCCAAAGGTCTGGCCCGACGAAGCCGACGTCGAGGCGGCGAAGGCGCGCTGGAAGGAGCTCGGGCTCGACGGCAAAGGCAAGAGCTGACGCGTCGGCCGATCGGCTGCGGGGGGAAAGCTGATCGATGCTGATGCTGCTGAAGCTGCCGCTCACGCTGCTGCGCATCGGCTATTACTGGCTGTGGGCCGTTATCGACAGCCTGCGGGGACTCAAGCAGCTTCGCGTCGACAGGACCGTCGCGATCGGCGCGCCGCGCGAGGCGGTGTGGGCGCTGCTCACTGCTCGCCGCGTCGTCTTCGACGGGCCACCGGTCGTCGAGATGGTCACCGAGCCGCTCGCCGACGATCCCGACCTTGGATTGACCCGCGTGTCGGTCAACGGGCAGGAGACCGGCTGCGTGGTCATGCGAGAGCTCGAGCGCGACGAGGCCGCGGGCACGATGACCGCCCAGCAGGTGCGCCATAAGCTGACCTGGCCGGCGGAATTGGAGAACGACAGCCTGATCAGCATGAAAGTGGCGGCGACGCCGCAGGGCGCGACGCTGACCGTGCGTCACGAGCTGACGGCGCGGTCCGTGCACCATCGCCTCTCCTATCGGCTGGGGGTGGATCAGCAAGCCCACTGGATCAAGAACAAATGCGAGAAGGACGCGGGCACGCACAACCGGCTCACTGCGATGCTCAATCACGGACTCCTCCTGTCGCTCGTGGCGCTGCTCAGCTTCTGGTACCTGCTCGGCTGGCAGGACGCGCTGCTGCTCGCCGCGGTGGTGGTGCTCCACGAAGCCGGCCACGCGCTCGCCATGCGCATGGTCGGCGTCGAAGTGCATGGCATCTACCTGGTGCCGTTCTTCGGCGGCGCCGCGGTGCCGAAATCCGCCTATCGGACGGAATTCGATCTGGGCTTCGTTGCGTTGATGGGGCCGGGCTTCAGCGTCGTCCCGACGTTCGCGTTGATGGCGGTGTTCTGGGCGAGCGGCGACACGCGTCTGCTGATGCCCATCTCGATGTTCGCGTTCATCAATGCGGTGAACCTGCTGCCGATCTATCCGTTGGACGGCGGCCTGATCCTCAACTCGCTGCTCGGCTCCGTCGACCGCCGCCTGGCGCTGGTGGCCGGCTGGATCGGGGTCATGGTCGGCCTTGGCGCGGCGCTGTTCTTCAAGTCATGGCTGATCGGCATTCCGTTTCTACTGTTCGCGCTGCAGCGTTATCTCACGCGTGGCCGCACGCCGGAGCGCCGGCGCCTGTCGTTCATCGGCGCGGCGGCGCTGTTGTTCGGCCTCGTGGCCACGTTTGCGCTCCATGTCCTCGCCTTCGGCTATGCGGAGTCGATGCGTCTGGACTGAGTGACGGAGCGGCGTAACGTCGCTTCTCTCCTTACGTCATTATGCGTACGTCGCGAATGCGCGGTCGACATCATCGACGCAAGAAGCGCAGCAATCACGCGGCTTGCGCAAACGCAGTGCGTAGCTTGGTTGCGCGACCGTGCGCGCTCCGCCGCGGTGCGGCGGACTACCGATCATTCCCCCATTTAATCGAACATAAACCGACCTCGTATTCCTTCGTGCCCGTCGCGTACCCACTACGGCACGCTGCCTCGAGTCTCATTGCAGGGTCTTCCGATGTCTTCGACCATCCACCAAGCCACGCCCAAGACCGGCTTCCGCCTCACCATCAAGACCCTCGTGTTCGGCGCGCTCGGCGCGCTCGCACTGCTCGCCGTCGGCAAGTACGGCTGGGAGGCCAACGCCTCGTGGCAGGCTTATGCACGGACAGTCGATCAACGCGAGTTCGATGCCGGCGCCAACCGCTTCATCGCCGGCCTGTTCGAGGTGCTGATGGAGCGTCTGGCCACGAACAACGCGCTGCAGGCCGCTGCGCCCGCCGACGCCGCGACGCTCGCCGAGATCGCGAAGCGCCGCGCCGCCGTGAAGGAGAACTTCGATCCCGGCCTCGCGACGTTCAAGTCGCGCGATTTCCCGAACAAGCAGGCGCTGCTGTCGGAGCTCGATGCGGCCCTGACCAAGGCCAATGACTATCGCAAGCGCGCCGACGACGCGCTCAAGCTCGGTCGCGATCAGCGCGATGAGGAGTTGCGCAAGACCTTCATCCCAACCATCACAGCGTCGGTCAACGCCACGCTGAAAGTCTGGTTCTCCGCGCTCTATGCCACCGCAAAGACCGATCCGCAGCTGGCGCGCCTTGCCGTCGTCAAGGAGCTCGGCTGGCGCATGCGCGACACTTCCGGACAGGAGCGCTCGATCGTCGCCTCGGCCATCTCCAGCGGCGCGGCCATTCCGGCAGAGGGGCTCTCGGCGGCGGCTGCCTACCGCGCCCAGGTCGGGGTGCTGTGGAGCATGTTGCAGAATCTCGCCGCCGATCCGGCGACCGATCCTGCCATCACGGCGGCGATGAAGGCCGCGCAGGACAAGTACTTCAAGGACTTCCTGTCGGGTGCCGACGCGATGCGCAAGGTCAGCGTCGCCGGCGAAAAGTATTCGATGACCGCGGCGCAATGGGTCGACACCACGACGCCACAGATCGGCTCGCTGCTCGACATCATGTACGCCGCCGGCAAGGCGAGCGAAGCCTACACCGCACAGGTCAGCGACCATGCGTTCCGCGGCATGGTGATTGAGCTCGGCTTCCTGCTGGCCTGCCTGCTGGTCGCATGCGCGGCCATGACCATGCTCGTCACGCAGGCGACGCGTCCCCTGAGCGCGCTGTCCGGCGCGATGCGGGAGCTCGCCAATGGCAATTTCGACATCGCGCTGCCGGGGCTCGGCCGCCCCAACGAGGTGGGCGACATCGCCGAGGCGGTGGACCTGTTCCGGGTCAAGTCCACGGAGCGGGCGCATCGCGAAGTCGAGGCGAAGCAAGTGGAAGAGGCGCGGATCATGGCCAAGCGCAAGGCCGACATGGACCGGATTGCCGACGAGTTCCAGGCCGCGGTCGGCAACATCGTGGATAACGTATCCTCGGCCTCCATGAACCTGGAGGCGGCGGCACGGAGTCTTACCAAGACGGCGGAGACCACGCAGCATCTGTCCGCGACGGTGGCATCCGCATCGGAGGAGGCCTCCGCGAACGTGCAGTCGGTCGCGTCCGCGAGCGAGGAGATGACGTCGTCGCTGCACGAGATCGCGCGGCAAGTGCAGGAGTCGAGCCGGATCGCCAACGAAGCGGTTCAGCAGGCCGAGAAGACCGACACGCGCATCACCGAGCTGTCGCAGGCCGCGAGCCGGATCGGCGACGTGGTCAAGCTGATCACGTCGGTTGCAGAGCAGACCAATCTGCTGGCGCTCAACGCGACGATCGAAGCCGCGCGCGCCGGCGACGCCGGCAAGGGCTTCGCGGTCGTTGCCTCGGAGGTGAAGCAGCTCGCCTCGCAGACTGCCAAGGCCACCGAGGAGATCAGCACGCAGATCTCCAGCATGCAGGCAGCGACCCAGGATTCGGTCGCCGCGATCAAGGAGATCGGCGGCACGATCGGCCGCATCTCCGAGATTGCTGGCGCCATTGCCGCGGCGGTGGAAGAGCAGGGCGCGACGACCTCGGAAATCTCGCGCAATGTTCAGCAGGCGGCGACCGGCACGTCCAAGGTCGCGTCCAACATCACCGACGTCAATCGTGGCGCCGGCGAGACCGGCGCGGCGTCGGCGCAGGTGCTGTCGTCGGCGCAGTCCTTGTCGAGCGAAAACGGCCGCCTGAAGCAAGAAGTCGACAAATTCCTCACGACGGTACGCGCCGCATAGGGATCCGTCGCTCGAAAAATAGCGACGTGTACCGAGCTGGCCTGTGATGTAGCTCACGCCACCACCGCGTGTGACGGCGCTAGGCTGCACGCGCGGACAGACCGGCCGGCCCGTTGCTCCACCCGCGCACCGGCATCCAAACACCGCTCATCGACCCCAGTTGCTGATCGTTGATCTTCATGGTTGCACGGCCCGACACGGTCCGTGCCCGGTCGTCGTCCGCCTTTTAGAGGAGGACCACATGCGTCATCGCTTGATTGCTTCACTGACTCTGTTCGCGTTGTCGGTCGCCGTGTCCGGCGCTCCGGCGAGGGCCGCCGACGTCACCTTCGGCGAGACGACAAGCTTCCAGAGCGACAGCACCTGCGCCTATGTCCGAACCCCGGACCAGATCGTGTTCCAGTTTCTGTGCACCGGGTTCGAGACCCAGGTCGAGAACGGCAAGATCGCCGGCGCGGCGGCGCGGCGCATCGGCGAGCGGGCCAAGCCATCCGCCGCGGCAACCCCGCCGATCGGCACGCGCGTGTTCTCGGCGGTTGTTCCGGTCACCGGCGGTTCGCCGGTCTATGTTCCCATTCACCTGAGCGGCCTCGCGATCACCGGCGTCGGCGCCAACGCTGCGGTGCTCCTGCGCGTGAACGGCGAGGACAAGATCTTTTCGTTCCCGCCGAAGACGGATGAGAGTTTCGTGAGAACGTTCGTCTACAAGGCCGAGGCGGCGTCGGAGCTGCGAATGACCCTGTTCATCCTGGCGGAGCAGGACTCCAAGGAGGCCGACAACTCCGCCTTCATCAGCCTCAATGCCGTCGACGCCGGCAAGGCGGACCCCAACCAGGGCAAGCCGGGACCAGTCAGCGCGAAGTAACCGCCGGCAGTGGGAATGAACCAACGCGAGCCCGCGGACAGCGCGCGGGCTCGCGTCCGCCCTCACGACACTGCCGCCCTCGGCACGGGGAAGAACGCTTCCCACTCGCGGTCGAGCACCGGCAGCGCCTGCTCGAGCGGCAGCACGGAGAGCTTGTCGCCGTCGCGGCGCAGCAGCGCCAGGTGCTCGAGCTTGGCGAGCGCGTCGTCGACCTCGAACTCCACCTCGACCGAGAACGTCACCCACATGAAATGCTCGACCTCCCGCTCGAGCCCGGGCTGATCGAGCGGCGTCTTCGCCGTCAGCAGGACGTAGTAGGCGAGCAGCGCCTCCTTGCTTTCCTGCTCCTCCGCTGCGCCGATCAGGTAATCAAACACGCCGGCATTGTTGCTGACATTGCGGAAGTAGACGTTGTCGGCGATCGCCTTGTGATATTTGAGGGCCTGGCGCTGGTACTTCGTCCATTGGCGCACCATGAAGCCGCCGAGCGCGCCGATCGCGCTCAGCGCGGCGAGCGCCTTCTTCTCCTCGCCTTCCTCGATCGATCCGCCGAAGCCGAGGTAGAAGCCGGCGACCACGAACAGGACCGTGACGGTCGGCAGCAGGTTGAGCAGGATCGGGATGCCGCCGGCCAGCGCCGGCACGCCGAGGAACAGCTTGTCGAACACGCTCATCACCACGCGCACGTTGGGATAGAGCATGTCGAGGTCGGGCCGCGCGATGTTCTGGAAATACTTGATCAGGATGGAGCCGGGCCGCAGCTTGGCGCGGGCGAGCCGCTTCTTCTGCGTCGGGGTCAGCCGATCCTCGGGCTTGATCATCACCATCAGCACGACGTGGTCGTAGACCAGCACCTCGACCTCGCGCTTGCGCAGGCCGTACCATTCCTTGACCTCGACCTTCTCGACATGGTGGCCGCGGCGGAAGAACAGCACGTCGCGGAAATCCTCCATCGGCGTCTCGACCGAGACGCGCAGAATGTGGTGCTCGGTATGGGCGTCGGCGACCTCGCCCCGCGAGATGGTGACGAAGTTCGCCTCGCGCAGCACGGCGACGAGGGTCTCGACCAGGTTGTCATGGGCGTGCCCGACGGTCTCCGCATCGAGATGAGGGGCGCTCGCGCGGTCGGGGTTGAAATAGAAGTAGTCGTCGCGCAACTGCTCGAGCTGGACGAAGAACTGGTGGTGGTAGATCGCCGCGATGAGCCGGCAGAACTGGCGGAATTTCTCGCGCTCGGAGGCCGGCAGGGCGTCGTGCGCGGCCAGCGCCTCGATGATGTCGACGCGGCGGATCGGGATGAAATGATCCCGCTCCGCGTCCGTATTGCCGCCGGTGCTCTCCGCCTCGTCCGTCATCCCGACACTCTTACCATTAGGCCGCCGCCATCATAGGAAAACGTGTCGGCGGGAAAAGCGTCCTTGACAGGGCGGCCCGTGCACGGAAAACGGCATTGCAGAGGGGAGAGGCCGATGCGATTCGCGCGGTTCGGACGCGCCTTTACCGTGGTCCTGGCCCTGCTGGTTCCGGTGGGACCGGTCCTGGTCGGCCCAATCTCGGCCGGGCCGGCGCCCTCGGCGGGCGCGCCCGCGCCGCCGGCCGAAGCGCCCCGCATCGCCGCGCAAGTCACCTTCGACGACCTCAAGCGCCGGCTCGACCGCATCACCCTCGACAGCCACAGCGACCGGCTGAGCGAGGACGAGTTCGCGGCGATGCGGCGCGAGCTGCAGCAGGTGCGCGACGAGATCCGCGCCGAGATCGAGCGGCTGGAGCCGCGCCTCGCCGAGGCCGAGACCCGGCTCTCGCAGCTCGGGCCGGCGCCGGCCGCGGGCGCGCCTCCGGAGGACACGGCGATCGCCGACGATCGCACGCGGCTCACCCGGCTGCGCGGCAATCTCGACGCCGCGCTCAAGCAGGGACGGCTTCTCGTCGTGCAGTGCGAGCAGGTCGGCGAGCGCATCAGCCAATACCGCCGCCGCGCCTTCGTGCGCGAATTGCTTGGCCGCACCGAAAGCGCGTTCGATCCGGCATTGTGGCGCGCCGCTGCCGCCGCGGTGGCCGACGCCGAGCTCACCCAGCTGAGCGAGCTGTCGCGCGACTGGTGGAACCATGCGCGCGACCATGGCGGGCTCCTCGGCGCGGCCCTCGCCGTCCTGGCCTCGGCCGGCCTGATCGCCGTCGGCGTGCTGGCGCTGCGCTGGTCGCGCCGCCGCGCGGCCGCGGCGCCGACCGACACGCGCTTTGCCCGCACGCGCGCGGCGCTTGCCGTCCTGGTGCGGAACGCGATCGGCGCGCCGATCGCGCTCGGCTTCGTCGTCATCATGCTGGAATCCTGCGGCCTGGCGCCGAACACCGTCGTCTCGCTCGGTTTCGGGCTCGTGGGCGCGGTCGCGGTGGCGTCGTTTGGACGCGCAGCCGCCATTGCGCTGCTCGCGCCGACGCGCGCCGAACGCCGGCTGGTCGAGATGGACGACGCGACCGCGCAGCGGATCGTCGCCGCCTATACCTGGTGCGCGCGGGTGTTCGGCCTCGGCCTCTTCCTCAACCTGATGCATCGCGCGCTCGGCGCGCCGCCCGTCCTCTGGACGGCGACCAACGTCGTCGTCGACGTCGCGATCGCCGCCTTGACGATGAATGTGCTGCTGCGCCGTCAGTTCATCGGCGAGCCGGCGAGGGTGCCCTACGTGCAATGGCTGCACGTCGGCGGCTGGGTGATTGCGGCGACGATCATAGCCTCGTTGTTCACCGGACATGCCGCGCTTGCCACCTTCGCCGCCAGCCGCGCGGTGATCGTCCCGGCCATTCTCGGCGCGCTGTACATCACCGCCACCTTCGTCGACCAGCTGTTCGCCGCCGATCTGTCCGCCGACAGCGAGCGAGGCCGGCACATCGCCGCGTGGCTAGGCCTGTCGCCGCGCGGGCTCGAGTTGGTCGGCACGATCCTCTCCGCAGTGATCCGCGTGCTGCTCGTCATCGCCGCCCTGGTGCCGTTGTTCGCGCGCTGGGGCCTGTCCACGACCGACCTGATCGACGTGTTCGAGAGCGCGTTGTTCGGCTTCCGTGTTGGCGAGATCACGATCTCGTTCGCCGCGATTTCGTCGGCGCTGATCCTGGTCCTGCTCGGCATCCTGCTCACGCGCGTGGTGCAGCGCTGGCTCAACACGCAGGTGCTGCCGCGCACCGCGCTCGAGCCGGGCCTGCAGAACTCGATATCGGCATTGATCGGCTATGCCGGCCTGATCGCGGTGGTCTCGCTCGGCCTCGCCACGCTCGGCATCGATCTGCAGAAGATCGCGCTGGTCGCCGGCGCCTTGTCGGTCGGCGTCGGCTTCGGCCTGCAATCGGTGGTGTCGAACTTCGTCTCCGGCATCATCCTGCTCGCCGAGCGGCCGATCCGCGTCGGCGACATCGTCGAGGTCAAGGGCGAGAGCGGCTGGGTGCGCAAGATCAGCGTGCGCGCGACCGAGATCGAGACGTTCGAGCGTGCCAGTATGATCGTACCGAACTCGGCGCTGATCAGCGACGTGGTCAAGAACTGGACCCACGGCAATCCGACCAGCCGCATCATCGTCAAGATCGGCGTCGCCTATGACACCGACCCGGAGCAGGTAAGGGGGATCCTGAACGAGGTCGCCGCCGCGCATCCGCTGGTGTTGACATCGCCGCCGCCGCGTGTCCTGTTCGCGCGCTTCGGCGACAGCGCGCTCGAGTTCGAGCTGCGTTGCGTGGTCGCCAATGTCGACCAGTCGCTCAACGTCAGCAGCGATCTTCACTTTACGATTCTGAAACGGTTCCGTGCTGCAGGTATCGGTATCCCGTACCCGCAGCGCGAGGTGAGGGTCATCGGAGACAAAGCGTGACGAACGGCCTTTCGAACATCATGCGCGTGTTGACAGCAGGCGCGCTCGCGCTCGTCGCGGGCTGCGCGACCGAGCAACCGCCGAGCCAGCCGAGCTTCTACAAGAGCCTCGCCGAGCCGGGCGCGCAGGTCGACGCCGAAGCGGCCGCCTCGATGATCTCCGGCTATCGGCAGAACAACCTGCTCGGCGCTGTCACGGTCGATCCGGCCCTGATGCGGCTCGCCGAGGAGCAGACCCGCGCCATGGTCGCGCGCGACAAGCTCGATCACAATGTCGGGCGCGGGTTCCAGACGCGCATGAAATCGTCTGGCTTCGACGCCAAGATCGCGGTCGAGAACGTGTCGGCCGGCTACCACACGCTGGCGGAGGCGTTCTCCGGCTGGCGCGATTCGCCGCCGCACAAGGCCAACATGCTCAAGGGCGGCGTGACGCGGCTCGGCATCGCCGCCGTCTACGCGCCGAACTCGAAGTACAAGGTGTTCTGGACGCTCATCCTTGCCGCACCGGACGACGGCAAGGGGTGACCTCCGCGTGGGGCTAACATCCGGCTAACATCGGCTAACGAGTTTTGAACTCGATTGTTAGCCGCGGCGCCCAGCCGAAGACTTCTGATGACCTTCGATGACCTGTGCCGATCGGGTTTGGCCGCATGCAACATCCGGATGATTTTGGCTGACGCGAAATTTTGCGCGAAAATCATCCGGGTCTGTGACCGTTTCGAATTGCGACGCAGTTGCGGACGCTTACGACCAATCCTCCGCACAAGACCCGGCCGCAGCGAGCAACATGACAAAGGTCATGGGGGCGGTTCATTTCGATCTGAACGCAAACGCGGTCGCGCGAGGCGCGGCCCTTGTCTTTCAGTCTCAGATTTTCGGCATGCTCCGCCAGCCGGGTGAGCCGGCCGACCTCGACGACTCTCTTGTAGCGCAGAGCCGCCGCCGATGAAATCAGGATATCCAGTGTGAACAAGCCTGGGGAAAGCGAGACGATGAATCAGCAGCTGCGCGACGCCTACGCGGAGCCGCATCGGCATTACCACGATATTCGCCATATCGAGGCGTGCCTCGTCGAGCTCGCGGCAGTCGACGGGCTCACCGCGGACGGTCGCAAGATCCTCGAATACGCGATCTGGTGGCACGACGCGGTCTACGATCCGACCCGCGCCGACAACGAGGAACGGAGCGCCGTGCTCGCCGAGCGCGATCTCGCGCAGCTTGGCGTCGATGCGGTGACGCGCGCCACGGTCGCGCGGCTGATCCGCGCGACGCGCGACCACAAGGTCGCGCCCCACGACCGTCTCGGCGCGCTGCTCGTCTCGATCGACCTGTCGATCCTCGGCCAGCCGGCCGCGGAGTACGACGGCTACGCGGCGGCGATCCGTGCCGAATACGCGCACGTGGCGGACGCGGCGTTTCGCGCCGGCCGCGCCGCCGTGCTCCGGCGTTTCCTCGCCGCGCCGGCCATCTATCCCGATGCGGAGTTTCGCCGCCGCTACGAGGCGCAGGCGCGCGCGAACATCGCGCGCGAGATCGCGCGGCTGGAAGGGTAGGTTCTAACGGCTGCACGCCTGTTGTCGCAGTGCGATCGAGTGAGTAGCCTTTTCCCAAGCGTCCTCCGCCTGCGGAAACGGCATGGATCGCCTCGATGCAATGAACGTGTTTGTCGTCGCGGTCGACGAGGGGAGTCTCGCAGCCGCAGCCCGCAAGCTTGGCCGCTCGCCCGCCGCGGTCAGCCGTGCGATTGCCTTCCTCGAAGAGCGGGCCGGCAGCAAGCTGCTGTATCGCACGACGCGGTCGATCAAGCTGAGCGAGGAGGGGGAGCGCTATGTCGCGTCGTGCCGGCGCGTGCTCGCCGAGCTCGAGGAGGCCGATACCCTCATCTCGGGAAAGCGCGCGGTGCCACGGGGCACGCTGTCGTTGACGGCCGGGCTATTCTCGGGTGAAAGGCTACTTTTGCCGGCTATCGAGGCGTTTCTGGACGCCTACCCAGCGGTTGCCGTGCGGCTTCTGCTCGTCGACAGGCCGGTCAACTTGATTGATGAGGGCGTAGACGTCGCGCTTCGAATAGGCAACCTCGCCGATTCCTCGATGGTTGCGACGCGTATCGGCGAGGTGCGGCGCGTGGTGGTCGCTGCGCCAAGCTATCTCAGGAGTCATCCGCGCATTGAGGGGCCATCGGACCTGGCCAAGCACCAGATCATCGCGTTGGCGCATATTCCAAGCTCCTGGACCTTTCCGCCAGCTTCCGGTTCTTCTGCCCCGCGAACGGTTCAGTTCGCGCCACGCTTGGTGCTCAACACCGCGCGGGCGGCGTTGGTTTCGGCGTTGGGAGGGTGTGGCGTGGCACGCGTGCTGTCTTATCAGGTCGCGGAACACGTGCGGCGTGGAGAGCTCGAAATCATACTCGCGGATGATGAGGGCCCACCGCTGCCC
>Ga0081540_1000613_pt1 | contig 33969 bp, 13 predicted proteins | sample TabmetS2T1R1_FD_71024 | JGI IMG/M metagenome (GOLD analysis project Ga0081540, IMG submission 71024) | Tabebuia heterophylla rhizosphere microbial communities from the University of Puerto Rico - S2T1R1 | ecosystem: Host-associated > Plants > Roots > Rhizosphere ...
GGGACGAAGCGGAGGAAGCCCACGTTGTACTGCGTGTCGAATTCGGAGGGGATGAGGCGAGCCGCACGCTCGGCGAGAGGGAGCGCCCTCTCGAACTCGCCCTGGCGCATCAGGAGCGTGCTCGCGTGGCTGGCCGAGAACGGGTCCAGCGGGTCCAGCTCCGAGGCCCGGAGGAACGCCTGAGTGGCGCCTCGGGCGTCTCCGGCCTCCTCGCGGAAGTGACCGAGGTTGTACCAGGCCAGGCGTGCGTCGGGCGCCTTCCGGGCAGCGTCGGACCACAGGGCGAGATCGCTCGCCCAGAGAGCGACGCGCTCTCGGGAGACGACGACCAGAAGCACCGCGAGCGCGACCACGCCGCCGACGAGGAGACGCCTCCCGAGCCGTGGAAGGCGAGCGGCGCAGAGGGCCAGGACCTCGCCCAGCAGCGGTGCGCCCCCCACGAGCGGAACGTAGAGGTACCGGTCGTTCATCAGAGTGGTCTGGGGGATGATCTGCGACACGGGCAGCAGCCCGACGAAGAAGAGGCCGCTCCAGCAGGCGACCCGGGGTTGCCTCCGGGCCAGGAGGATGGCCACGGCGCAGATGGCGATCAGCAGCGTCGCGGAAGCGATCACCGTCGGGTCCACGCCGGTGCGGATGGGCGGGGTGTAGACGATCGAGAGATTCCGTGGCCAGAGGATGAGCCCGAGGTACTGCGGCACCACCGTCAGGACCGTCAGAAACGTCTGAAACGGGCCGCCACCGTACCAGTCGAGGCCTGCGAATCCGCGTATCCGCGTCTGGCCCGTGACCGCGGTGGCGCTGGCGATCTCCGTCTTGCTCAGAACGGTGATCACCACGACCGCCAGGGCGGCGGCGGCGAAGGGAAGCTTCTCCAGGATCCAGCTCCAGGACGCTCGGACCCGTCGAAGGGGGAGGTCGAGCAGAGCGATCGTCAGTGGAAGGACCACCGCGACCGGCTTGGTCAACAGGGCGGCAATCCCCGGGAGCAGCGCGAGGGCGTACGGGCGGCGTCTCCGCTCCCCCGAGGCGGTGGCGTAGCTGATCCATCCGTGCATCGCCCCAAGCAGGAAGAACGTCGAGAGAACCGTCTTGCGCTGGGTGATGGACACGACCGATTCGACCTGAACCGGGTGGATGGCGAAGACGATCGCTGCCGCCCAGACGGCCAGGGGAGGCGCGCCGAGACGCCGGGCGAGGGCCGCGACGAGGAGGGAGTTGAGGACGTGGAGGAGGAGGTTCACCAGGACCGAGCCTCCTGCCCAGTCGCCGAAGAGGGCCCGGTCCAGGGAATGCGAGATCAGATGCAAGGGCGCCCAGGCTCCGACGGTGATCGTCCGGAACGCGGTCCCGAAGGCATCGAGCAACGGGCCCCTGACGACCGGGTTCTCGAGGACGGTCTCCAGCTCGTCGTTGCCGCGCAGGAACGGGTGCCCGACGGCGGGCCCCATCGCCAGGGCAACTGCCCCCACGATCGCTGCGGGGAGCAGCAGCGAGGTCCACCACGGCCGAGGCTCTGCCCGTGGGGCGGTCCTGGATCGCGCGCGCGCTTTCAAGCGTGAGCGTGTCCGGTTGCCGTGACTCGAGCCACGAGGCAAGTGCCGAGATGGTGACGGAAGGCGTCCCGCCTCGGCCGAAACGCCCAGGGAGTGGACCGGCTACTTGCGTGCGACTCGAGTGAGCTGACGGTCGATGATCGCCTTGAACTGCTCGAACGACGATGCCCCGACGACGCGCTCGCCGTTGATGAAGAAGGTCGGGGTCCCGTTCACACCCAGGGAGCCGGCGAGCTGAGCATCCTCGACGACCCGGGCGCGAGTCTTCGGGTCGGTCAGCGCGCTCCTGAATCGGGCCAGGTCGAGTCCGAGCTCCTGTGCCCATCGCTCGTAGTTCTGGGGCGAGAGCGCCTGCTGGTTGGCGAAGAGCTTGTCGTGCATCTCCCAGAACTTGCCCTGCTGGCGGGCTGCCTCCGCGGCCACGGCGGCAGGCAACGCATTCAGATGCATCGAGAGTGGTTGATGCTTCCAGACGATCCGCAGCTTGTCCGGGTACGCGGTGGTGAGCTGCTCGAGCGTCGGCTCGGCCCGGGCGCAGAACGGGCACTGAAAGTCCGAGAAGGCGACGATCGTCACCGGAGCCCCGGCCTTCCCCCGAGAGGGATCGTCCGTTCGAATTGCCACCTGAACGGGGGCCGCCGCGGCCTGCGCGGTGGCTCGGACGTTCCGGTCGCAGATCTGGTCGTAGAACCTCGCATCGAGCTTGGTTCCTGCCTTCGTCATCCCATCGGCCGTGGCGAGCTCCTGCCGGATGATGCCCGCCATCTCGTCGTAGGACTTCGCTCCGACCAGCGGGCGACAGTTGATGAAGAAGGTCGGCGTCCCGGTGGCGCCTACCGAGCTCGCCAGCTTCACGTCCTCCTCGATTCGAGCACGACCCTGGTGCGTCTCGATGGAGGTCTTGAAGCGCTTGACGTCCAGGCCCAGCTGCCGGGCCCAGGCTTCGTAGCTCTCCGGCCCCAGCTTCGCCTGGCTGGCGAACATCAGATCATGCATCTCCCAGAACTTCCCCTGGCTCCGGGCAGCCTCGGCTGCCTCCGCCGCAGGCATCGCGTTGGGGTGGAAGGTCAATGGCTGGTGTTTCCAGACGACCCGGACGTCCCTTGGAAAGCGCTGTTCGAGCTCCCTCAGAGTGGGCTCTGCGCGCGAACAGAAGGGACACTGAAAGTCGGAGAAGACGACGACGGTGGCCCTGGCGAGCCTGGGTCCCCTCGAAGGATCATCCGGTCGCAGCGAGACCTTCGCTGCCCGCGGACCAGCGGCGCCAGCCGCCTGGGGAGGCGCCGCGCCCGTGGTGGCTCCGTTCTCGATGATCGACGCGTACAGGGCGCTGGCGGGAGTTCCCGCCCTGACCCGCTCCTCTGCCTTGCGGAGCTCCTCGTCGATGACCGCCTGGAACGCCGGGTACGGCTGGGCCCCCACCAGCAGCCGTCCGTTGATGAAGAAGGCCGGGGTGCTGCCGGCGCCGAGCGTGCTCGCCAGGGCCTGGTCACGCTTGATCCGGGCCTGGTGGCGTTCCGAGCCCAGTCCAGCCCGGAAAGCGGGGAGGTCGAGCCCGATTCGCTGAGCAGCCGCTTCCAGGTTGTCCTTTTCCAGGGCCGGGGAAAGCTCGAACAGCTGGTCATGCATGGCCCAGAACTTGCCGCTCCCACCCTGGACTCGAGCCTGCTCGGCGGCGACTGCGGCGGGGAGAGCGCGGTCATGAATTGGAAGCGGATTGTGCTTGAAGACGAACCGGACCTTGGCGCCGTAGGTCGATTCGATCTGTTTCAGCGTGGGACCGACGCGCTTGCAAAAAGGACACTGAAAGTCGGAGACCTCGACGATGGTGACCAGCGCATCGTCAGGTCCGCGTGTCGGTGAGTCGTCGATCGGGACGCGGTAGGTCGTCTGCGACCCGACGGCGACCGAGGGAGGCTGTGGAGCCGGAACCTGTGTTGGAGGGGTCACCGCCGCGACGCGGGTGGCCTCCTTCGACCCGGGACCGGAGGTGGATCGCCCGAGGAGAACGCCCACCGCCAGGGTGAGAAGCATCGCCACCACCACACGCCACTGCCGCATGCTCGAGACTCCTTGGATCGTCGACGACCCCGACGTTCCACACGTGGGGTACGCGGGCAAGTGAGAGCTCGGTGACGAATTCGCAGCGGTGCTCACGCGAACGGCGCGGGATTTCTCAGCACGATTCGGAAAAAGAGCAACGAATTCAGATGCGCGCTTGGACCTGAACCTTCCGGATCTGGTGCGAGGACTTCACTGCATCGTCGCTACCCGAGCGAGCGTCCAACCGGTACACCGCCGGCGCCAAAACTCGGCCCTTGCGTCGGGGGAGGCACCGCCGTCCGGGAGGTAAACATGTCGAGAATTCGAAGCATTCCGAGGGTACTCCTCGGAGCCTTGGTAGCGTTTTCCATCGGAGCTGCCGGGGAAGCACGGGCGCAAAGCTGTATCGTGAGCCCGAACGACCCCGCCTGCTATCACCTGAAGGGTTCAGACACTCTCTTCGACATCATGACCCAGGCCATCAACACGGCCCGGACCGATGCCGACCCCGCGGTGAGAGCCGCTGCCAGCCATCTCTTCTACGACGGGACCGGCTCTGGCAACGCGGAGTCTCAGATGCGGTTCACAACGCCCTCGCCGCACATGGGCGTGCAGTCGATCGGCCCGATGTCCCGGAATTTCCGGCCGAACATGATCGACACGCTGGCGGTGGGTTACACGCAGCGGAGCGCCGGTAATCTCTCGGCAGTCGGGCACGCGGCCTGGGCACCGACCTGCTCGAACGTCGTGGGACTCGATGCCGCGGTCTTCGTGTTCCGGAGCACGAGCAGCTGCCCGCTGCTGCGGTTCCGGACCCTCGTTGACTCGGGCACCGGCGTCTCGGTGGTTCGCGGGAACGTGAACGACAAGACGCTGGCCACCAACTTCGGGAACGGGGGCGCATTCAACAACCTGAACCCGACCAGCAACTACAGCAACACGATGATGATCCTCCTGTCCGGTCCCGACGGCTCGGGAACGATCGCGGCCTGCTCCGACCCGCGGCGCGTCCAGGCGGCTCAGGATCTGGCCGGCTGCCTCGGCGGCGGCATCGATCACCTCGAGCACATCTTCCGCCGCGATGACAACTCCGGCACCACCGACACCATCAAGGACCGGATCATCGTCACCGCCAGCTCGGCGGACACTCGCTATCCCTTTGTCGGCGGCCGCTTCTGCAACGGCAAGGCGATCGGCGGCATCGACGGCTCGGTCGACAAGCCCGGGTTCTGCTCCATCAGCCGGACGGCCTGCAGCAATACCGCTCCGTGCACGGCTGCCCAGGGAATCTGCCAGTTCAACCTCAACAACCAGGATTACGACCCAATTCGCCGGACCTGCGTCGCCTCCGACTCGACGCACGCGCCCACCACCTGCACCAACGTGCTCACCGGGACTAGCTGCGTCGCAGGTGACGCGAACTGCACCCAGGGACTCGTGGTCGCGCTGTCGGACACCGACCCGGGCTCGACCGACATCACCACCTCGATCGCGGCGCGCGTGAAGAACGACATCACCGGCGCCACCATCGGCTATGCCGGCCGCGAGGCGATCACCGGGAACAAGGGGACCAAGGCTCCCTCGCTCGAGAATCAGACGCTGAAGGCCGCTCCCAGCCCGAACAACGTTCGTGGCGAGCAGTACATGCTCGCGCGGCGGCTGTTCCTCCAGAACGGCGGTCTGTCTGGCGGGCCGAACGACGATCTCATCGACGATCTGGCCGGTCCCAACATCGGAACTCAGGTGGGTCAGGGAGCTTCCCAGTTCACCGCGGAGCAGACGTTCTTCACCTGGACGACCGACGCCTCCAAGATCGATCCGATCGTTGCGCAGTTCGGGTTCATCACCTGCGGCAACATCGGTGATGATCACTGCTCTCTTCCGACCAGCAACCTCTGCAACAAGGCGCCGTTCGTCGCGGTTCCGTCGCCTCTGGGCGCGATCTTCCCGACCGACGTGGCCGGTGGGCAGGCGGTTGCGCTCAGGAGTGACGGGACCGGAGCGACCTGCTCTGGAACGGCCGCATGTGTCAGCACCGGCGGCAGCTGCGCCTCCGGGGTGTGCCCGGCAGCGAATGCCAGGCCGCTGAACTCGGCTTGCTCCCAGAACTCCGACTGCGCCAGCGGGCACTGCACCGACGTCCTCTTCCTGGGGACTCCGGGCCAGGGCCTCCTCTGCTCGCCCTGAGCAGAATCCTCTGGATCGAAAACTAAAGACAAAAAACAGCAGCGTATGAAGCGTGTAGACGTACAACTTCGTCACATGAATACGGAGCTTCAAACATGCATCTGTTGACAACCAAATTGCGCAGCCTTGCGCTCCTGGCCTCGGTAGCGACCCTGGCCTTTGGAGTGGGCTGTAACAACAAGCCGACGCCTCCCGGGAATGCGAAGATTTCCGTGAGCTTCGGACAGAACCTTTCCGTGATCGGCGACGTCGATCACGTCAACATCGACATCAGCGGCGGTAATCCCGGGCTGTCGGCTCCGATCACCTCGACACTGACCAAGGCCGCCAACGGAATTCAGTGGACGGGCAACATCAGCGGCATTCCGGCGGGTACGGGTCGTGTCTTCCACGCGGCTGCCTTCAAGTCTGACGGAACGAAGATCTACGAGGGTTCCACGACGGCGGACATCACCGCCGGCGGGACGACCACCGTGGTGATCATCCTCCAGGAGCTCAACGTGGGGCCCGGGCCGACGAACTTCGCCCCGGTGATCTCGGCCCTCTCCGCCTCGGCATCGACCGTCACGGCAGGGAGCCCGGTCACCTTCACGTTCTCCGCGGCCGATCCTGACGGCAACTACCCGCTGACCTACGACTGGAGCTCCAGCTGCACCGGGGCGGGCGGAAATGGTTCGTTCTCCGTCTCCACCGGGAGCCTCCCCGCGGCGACGACGGGCACCAACACCGTGTGGACCGCGCCGGGCGTGAATGGCGTCATCTGCACCATCGGACTCAAGATCACCGACCACAACACCGCGCAGGGCGACAGCTCGGTTCAGGTGTTCCAGACCATCGAGGTCAACGAGACCTCCGGCAGCGCGAACGTGAATGCGTTCCCCAACAGCTGGCCGATCATCAGCGTGTTCCGTGGGGACATCGCCTACAACTACGACCCCAACGCCACCACGCCCGTCGGAGGCGTCGGCCAGAAGGGCAACATCTTCACCACCGCGGTCGACCCTGACGGCGACGACATCCGCTACAACCTCAAGGTCACCTGCAATCCCGTCACCCTCCCGCCGGCCCCGGGACAGACGGACGACACCGCCTCGCTCGGCTCCGCGACGCAGACCGGCGCGTCGGGCAATCCGTTCAACACGACCTGGGCTAACAGCGATCCGTCCAAGAGCTGCATCTTCCAGGCGGACGTTCACGACCTCTGCACCGCGGGGAACTGCGGCCAGAGCCTGCCTCCCACCACCCCCGGTCGCCTGCCCGACGGCGCCGACCGCGGGGGGTCGACCACCGGCTTCCTGAACTTCACCGCCCCGGCCCGGCCGCAGAGCGCGCCGCTCATCACGGGCTTCAGCTCTCCGAACAGCGACGGCAGCGGGAACACGGTGATCGGTGCCAGCACCGCCTACAACTTCAGCGTCACGGCGAGCGATCCGGCCGGCGGCACGCTGACGGTAATCTGGACCACGACGGGTGGTGGCACCGTCGATGCCCCGACCAACAGCGGGAACCTCCAGTCGGGAGTGGTCTATCACTCGCCGGCGACCATCGGCCCCGGCATCTCGCTGAAGGCGGAGTTCACGTCGAGTGCCTCGGGACTCAAGGCTTCCAAGACCTTCAACCTGGTCGGGACGGATCCGTGCATCGGGGCGGCTGACGGGACCGCCTGCAGCACCGGCAACCTCTGCATCACCCCAGGTTCCGAGCACTGCAGCGCGAACGTGTGCGGTGGCGGCACGCCGCTGACCTGCACGGGCGCCAACCAGTGCCAGAACGACGTCTGCAACCCGGCCACGGGATGCGCCGTCACCAACAAGACGGATGGCACGACCTGCGACGACAGCAGCGCCTGCACCGGTGTCACCGGCAACCAGGACAGCTGCCAGGCTGGTGCGTGCGTGGGCGGTGGGACCGTCACCTGCGCGGCGCCGGGCGTGTGCCAGACCCAGGGTGCTTGCGTTCCCGCGACCGGATGCCCGGCCCCGGGTATCGCCACGGCCGGCACCACCTGCAACGACGGAAACCTCTGCACGACCGGAGACACCTGCGACGGGACTGGCGCCGGCGCTGCGCACTGCACGCCCGGCACGCCCAAGACCTGCACCGGAACCGTCTGTGCCTCGGGCGGAACCTGCAACGCGGCGACTGGCAACTGCGAGGGCGGAACCAACGCTCCTCCCAGCACCCTGTGCACCGCGGACGCTCTGAACTGCACTGCGGACCACTGCGACGGTAACGGGAGCTGCATCGTCGGCCCGAACCCGTGCACCGGCGGTCAGGCCTGCCAGGAAGGTGGCGCCGGAGGCCACACCTGCACCTCTGCGCAGCCTCGGCCGACCGTGGCCCGCCACTTCGGCATCTCGCCGCCGGCCGGCGTCTCCATGGACAGCGCAGGAAACACCTACGTCGGCGCCGCCATCTTCTCGTCGACCGACATCGACTTCGACGGGCACGGGGTGCACTCCAACGGTGACGCGGACGTCTTCATCGCCAGGTTCAACACCGCGGGTGTCGCGCAGTGGGCTGTGAACTTTGGTGACGCTGCGGCCGCTCAGTTCGCCACCCAGTCGGCGGTGACTCAGGACGGCACGGTGGCAGTGATGGGTCGATTCACCGGTGCTCTGAACATCGGGAACAACATCACGGCGGCTGCCGAGGTGGACTTCCTGGCAGCGGTCCAGGCGGCGAGCGGTGCCGGAAAGTTCGCCCGGGCGCTCGACACCAACAACGGAACGCTGCTCTCGGTCGCGGCCAATCCGAGCTCGAGCACCAACCGCATTGCCATCTGTGGCAAGGCGGCGGGTCTGTCCGCAGACTTCGCCACGGGCGGGTTCACCTACACCGGCGGTAATGACATCGTCATCGCCGTCTACAACTCGGCCGGGACGAAGCTGTGGAGCCTGCAGATCGGAACGGCCGGTGGCGAGGAGTGCGATGCGGTTGCCGTCGACGATGCCGGCGATGTCTACGCCTCCGGCAACTTCGACAGCGCCACGCTGACCATTCCCGGCACGCCGGCTCTGACCGGCCCGGGTACCACCTCGAGGAAGTTCCTCTGGGCGGCGAAGTTCAACGGAGCGACGGGGGCTGGCATCTCCTCGGCGGCCTTCAGCGGGGCGGGTGGACAGATCTTCCCGCGGAACATCTCCGTTGACGCGACCGGGAAGCTGGCGATCGCGGGTAACTTCAGCGGCAATCCCACCTTCGGCGGAACGACCATCACGAGCGCGGGTGGCCAGGACATGTTCGCGACCAAGCTCGATCCGGCCTCCGCCTACGCTCCGGCGTGGGCGGTGCGGATGGGCGGCACGGCGGCCGATGTCGGCGCGGGCATCGCCACGACCTCGACGGGTGACGTGCTGGTGACCGGCTTCTTCAACCGGACCACCGACGGAGCGGCAATCCTGACCGCGGCGAGCACCACGGCGGCTGACGTGTTCCTGCTGAAGCTGGATGGAACCACCGGGTCGACCCAGTTCTCGGCTGCCTACGGTGACGTCCTGAGCCAGAGCGGCGACTTCATCGCCGTCAACCGCTTCGGTGGTGACCAGTTCGTCGTCAGCGGTTCACTGAACGGGACCATCACCTTCCCGGCTCCTGCGGGTGCGGTGACGGCTCCGGCGGCCACCGAGCCGTTCTTCCTCTTCGGACCGATCAACTAGTTCCTTTGGGAGAGAACGCCCGGGTCCTCCCGGGCGTTCACCCGACGGTTTAGACAGGGCCGCCCGTGCAAGCGCGCACGAGGCGGCCCTGGTCGTTCCGGAGCACGAAAAGTTCACAGAAATGCGATGAGCCCTCGGCAGTGAAAACTGCCAAGAGAGGCACGGTGGACACGGGTGTTCGCCGAGTTGCGCCCCTGGCGATGAGCTGGCTCGTCCTGGTGAGCGCCGGATGCCTCGACACGGCCTCGGAGGGTGGGGGAGGGCTCCGGATCGGCTTCGACCGCTGTGCCGGCGTGGTCTGCACTCCCGAGGACAGCTGTCACACGGCCGGGGTCTGCGATCCGGTGACCGGCCGGTGCTCCACGCCGGTGAAGGACTGTCCCTCGGGGCAGGCCTGCGACGTGACCGACGGGCAGTGCAAGTTCTCCTGCGCCACGGTGGTCTGTTACGCCTCCGATGCTTGCCACCTGGCCGGCGCCTGCGACACCGGCAGCGGCGAGTGCACCCCCGAGCAACCCCTGAGCTGTCCCGCTGGCCAGACCTGCGACGTCGCTGACGGGACCTGCAAGTCCGGCTGTGGCGGCGTCGTCTGCACTGCGAGCGACCTGTGCCATCTCGCGGGAACGTGCAGTTCCGACACTGGAGAGTGCTCGCCTGAGACTCTCAAGTCGTGCCCGTCCGGACAGTCATGCGATCCAGCCGACGGGGCCTGCAAGGACCCCTGCACCGGTGTCGTGTGTACGCCGACTGACCTCTGCCACGTCGTGGGGAGCTGCAACTCGAGCACCGGCCAGTGCCCGGCCCAGACGCCGGTTCCTTGCCCCTCGGGGCAGAGCTGCGACCCCGCGGACGGCGTCTGCAAGGACCTCTGCGCGACGGTGGTCTGTCCACCCGGGGAGACCTGCAACCCGAATGACGGGCAGTGCCAGGCCAGCTTCACCGTTCCCCGTCCGCAGACGGCCCGTAACCTGGAACTGGCAACGTTACCGGTCGGGCTCGCGATGGACACTGCCGGCAACACCTACGTCGCGGGCGCAATCTTCTCGACGACGCCGGTCGACTTCGATGGGCACCTGGTCCATTCCAACGGGGACAACGACGTCTTCATCGCCCGTTACGACACGACGGGTCACGCAGTCTGGGCGGAGGGCTTCGGAGACGCCGCCAGCTCTCAGCTCGCGAGCCGAGCGGCGGTCACCCAGGACGGGACCGTCGCGCTCCTCGGGCGATTCACCGGCAGCCTGAACATCGGCAACGCCATCAGCGCGGGCGCCGAGCTCGACTTCGTCGCCGCCGTCCAGGCTGCCAGCGGAGCCGGCAAGTTCGCGCGGTCGTTCGATACCAACAACGGGACGTTGCTCTCGCTGGCGGCCAATCCGAGCTCGAGCACCAACCGCATTGCCTTCTGCGGCAAGGCGGCCGGGCTGTCCGCCGACTTCGCCCAGGCCGGCTTCAGCTACACCGGCGGCAACGACATCGTCATCGCGGTCTTCAACTCGGCGGGAACGAAGCTGTGGAGTCTGCAGATCGGGGCCAGCGGGAACGAGGAGTGCGATGCGATCGCCATCGACGATGCCGGTGATGTCTATGCATCCGGCAACTTCGACAGTGCCACGCTGACCATCCCGGGCACCCCTGCCCTGACCGGCCCCGGCACCACGTCGCGGAAGTTCCTCTGGGTCGCGAAGCTCAATGGAGCCTCCGGGGCCGGAATTTCCTCGGCGGCGTTCAGCGGGGCGGGAGGACAGATCTTCCCGAGGAGCGTCTCCGTCGACGCGACGGGGAAGCTGGTGGTGGGTGGCAACTTCAGCGGCAATCCGACCTTTGGGGGGACGACCGTGACGAGCTCGGGTGGCCAGGACGTGTTCGTGACCAGGCTCGATCTTCTCTCCTCCTTCACTCCGGCCTGGGCCGTGCGGCTCGGCGGCCCCGCGGCGGACGTGGCGGCGGGCGTCGCGACGACCTCGTCGGGTGACGTGGTGGTGACCGGGTTCTTCAACGGCACCACCGATGGAGCTGCGGTGCTGACCGCCGCGAGCACGACCGGGTCGGATGTGTTCCTGCTGAAGCTGGATGGGGTCACCGGGTCGACACAATTCGCGGCCGGCTACGGCGATGCCCTCATCCAGAGCGGTGATTCGCTCGCGGTCAACCGGTTCGGAGCCGACCAGTTCAGCGCTGGCGGCACTCTGAACGGGACCATCACCTTTCCGGCTCCGGCCGGCGCTGCGACTGCAGCGTCGGGAGCCACCGAGACGTTTCTGGTCGTCGGAAATCTGCAGTGAGCCGGCGAGGGCCTGAAGGGGCACGAATGTCGCACGGGTCGCGCAGCTGTCGTAGAGGACACTGGCCACGGCGAGGGCGAGGGCGACCCCTCGCGTTCGCCGCTGCCTTGCTGCTGGCCCTCGGCGAACCGCAGGCCGGCAATCCTCTGCGCCGGAACACCGGCGGTCCGCAGACTCCGGATCTGGCCGCGGCCCAGGCGGCAGCCGCTGCGGCTCGGGCTTCGGCCAGCGCGGCCGCGCTCGCTCAGCAGACTCAAGGCCCGCTGCGCCGCGCGCTGGATTCGATCAAGGCCTACCAGGCCGCGCAGAGCGCCGCCCGGGCCGCGGCTCAGGCTGCCGGCAGCAATGTTCCCAACGGACTCACCTCGGGAGGCCTGGAGATCGACCCCGGTGGAACGCGAACCGGGGCAGGGGTGCCCAGCCAGAGCCAGCAGGGCGATCAGACGAACGTCAACATCGTCCAGGACGCACAGCGCGCCATCCTGACCTGGAAGACGTTCAACGTGGGCGCGCAGACCCACCTGAACTTCGATCAGTCGGCGGGCGGCGACGATGCTGCCAGCTGGGTCGCCCTGAACCGGGTGAACGACCCGAGCGCCGCGCCCAGCAAGATCCTCGGCAGCATCACCGCGCAGGGGCAGGTGTACGTCATCAATCGCAACGGGGTGGTCTTCGGCGGGACCGCGCAGGTGAACACGGGGTCGCTCGTCATCTCCGGGCTGGACCTCGCTGGTCCCGGCATCAACACGCTCGACGATCGCAACGCCCGATTCCTGACCGGGAGTCTCTACAACCTGGAATTCGCCGGGCCAGCGGGTCAGGTCACGGTGGACCCCGGAGCGAGCCTCACCGCGACCGGCGGGGGGCGAATCGTCATTCTGGGTGGCAGGGTCGTGAACGGAGGCACGCTCCAGGCCGACGACGGTCAGGTGTTCCTCGCCGGCGGAAGCACGATCTCGCTCCTGGCCGCCGACCAGGTGAACGTCCGTGGGCTGCAACCGCCCACGCCCACCGTCGGTGGTACCGGTTCGCCCGGGATCCCCTACACCGTCGGGAGTGCCGACGGACTGGTGGAGAACGCCGGCATCGTCTCCGCGGCCCGCGGAAACATCACTCTGGTCGGAGGGCTGACGCTCCAGAATGGGCTCCTGACCTCGACGACGAGTGGGGAGGCGAACGGATCGATCAACCTCGGAGCGGATGGGTTCACGACGGTCCTCGGGCCCGGAAGCGTGACCCAGGTGCTCCCGGATCTCGGCGGGAAGAAGATCGTCGGGACCGCCGATTTCAAGAGCTCCCGGATCGACGTCCTGGGCGACAAGATCACCGTGCTGGACAGCGCCGTGCTCTACGCCCCTTCGGGAACGATCTCGCTCTCGGCCGAGATGACGGCGCAGGACCCCACCGCCCCCAACCTCGACGACACACGGGTCTACATCGGGAGCGGCGCGCGGATCGACGTCTCGGGACTCCGCGACGTCGAGGTGGCGATGGAGCAGAACACCATCAAGGCCGAGCTCCGCGCCAACGAGCTCCGGGACGATCCGCTGCTCCGGAACAATCCTGCCCTGCGCAGCCGCACGGTCTACTTCGATGCGCGGCTGGGGGTGAACCCGGGTGTGGCCGATCTCTCGGGCTACTACGACCTGATCGAGCACGACGTCACCGAGCTCATGACCCGGGGAGGAACCGTCCGGATCGAGGCCAACGAGATCGTCACCCGGGCTGGGTCGACGATCGATCTGTCCGGCGGAAGCCTGCGCTACCTCGATGGATACGTTCGGCGGTCAGTCCTCATCGACCCGAGCGGCCGTCGTACTCCCATCGAGGCGGCCGTCCCCGGTGTTCCCTACGTGGGCATCGATGGCGACTACGTGCTCAACCACGCTCGGTGGGGTGTGACCGAGACCTTCTCCTCGCCCCTGGGTGGAGTCGCTCCACGCTTCGAGAAGGGATACGTCCAGGGGGCGAGCGCCGGAACGCTGGAGCTCTCCACGCGGATCCCGGCCTGGTACACGTTCAACCCGGACGCCCCCCGGCCGCCTCAACCGTCACCGACCGGAGCCGTTCGCATCCTCGACGGCGACGTGGCGGCCTCGACCGTGGTCGGGCCGTACCAGCGGCAGCTCCCTACCGGCTCCACCGATCCCACCCAGGCCTGGCGCCAGCAGCCCCGAGGGGGGACCCTGAACATCGCCAACGCCGGCGACGTCACGATTGCCAATGTCGGGTCACAGCTCGGCTCCGACTTCGGGCCCTCGAGCGCGCTCGACGCCTCCCGGAGATACCAGAACCTGCTCCCGGCCCGCTGGTTCGACGGGTCGACGTTCCAGGTGGTCTCGATCGACAGCGGGTTCGACCCCAACAAGCAGGACAACAACCCGCAGAACACGGGGCAGATCAACCGCGCGCCCGGAGGTCACCTCTCCATCGGCGAAGGGATCGTCGTCAACCTCGGTGATGGTGGCTCCTTCAGCTTCACCGGCAAGGGGGTCGAGCTGGACGGAACCCTGCTCGCGCCGGGTGGGACCGTCAGCCTTCAGGCTCTCCAGCTCGAGGCGCCGGGCAGCTCGGCGGAGGGTTTCTCTCCGCTCACCATCCACCTGGGCGCGACGGGTTCCATCGACGTCGCCGGCCGACTCACGAACGATTCGCTGACCGGCGGCAGCCAGCCGATGCGAGCCCTCGATGGAGGGCGGGTGAGCTTGATCGCGGCTCGCCTCGTGCTGGATCAGGGCTCCAGCATCGACGTCTCTGGGGGCGCCCGTCTCGACGCGACCGGCACCAAGACCACCGCGGGCAACGGCGGATCGATCACCCTCGACGTGAGCAAGTACCCGAGGCCGGACAACGAGGACCCGACCGTGCCCGGCTACAACCAGCAGCCCTATCGAGGCTCGCTGGATCTGGGTGGAACCCTGAGCGGATACGCCCTGGGCAAGGGCGGCTCGCTCACCATCAACACCGGATACGACGTCTGGATCGGCGACTCGCTTCCGGAAGGCAAGGAGGGACCGGGCTCCCGGCTCTTCACTCCGGCGTTCTTCCAGCAGGGAGGATTCGCCTCCTACGCGATCAGCGGGAGCACGCTCGTCGTGGGGAGCGGAACCACGCTCGTTCCGTCGGCCGAGACCCTGGTCCTTCCACTCGACGTGGCCCGGATCGCCAGCGACGCGCCGCTGGATCTCTTCGCCACCCGCCGGCAGCTCCCCGATGGCTTCCGGCAGCCCATGACGCTGAGCCTCTCCACCCCCGGAATGAACGGGCTGGAGATCCAGTCCGGCGCGACGATCCGGATGGAGCCGGGTTCGACCGTGCGCCTGGACTCGGCGCATCTCCTGGTGGCGGGGACGATCGAGGCACCCGGAGGAACGATCTCCTTGACCGGTCACGGCTTCGTCCCGGATCCCGGCAACCCCGCCGGTGCCCCGACCGTCGAGCTGACCTCCGAGGCCCGACTCCTGGCCACCGGCTACGTCGCCGAGTCGCTGACGACGGGAAACACGCCGCACCGGACCGTTCAGTCCGGGGGTTCCATCACGATCACCTCGGCGGACACCGTGCTGGTGGACCGGGGCTCCGTCCTCGACGTGTCCGGCATCGCCGCCACGGGTGATTTCGTGGACGGCCGCACCAGCTCCGGAACGCGCTACGAGCCCCGCCTGGTGGATGGCAATGCGGGCTCGGTCTCGATCGCCGGCGTCAGCGGCCTCGTGGCTGGAATACTCCGCCTCGGAGCTGGAGGAGAGACGGGGCTGGGCGGTTCCCTGGTGGTCGCAAACATCGCCGGCGGCGGCGAGATCGTCGTGAGCCAGTCGCCCCAGTCTGTCCCCGCTGCCTCGGGTCTGGTGCTCTCCGCCGACAGGGTCAACGCCTCGGGAGTTCTCGACGTCACCCTGCAGAGCGCGAACCCCATCCTGTTCGACGGGGACGTGAGCCTCCGGTCGGACCGCTCGTTGAGCCTGCTCACCCCGGGCCTCGCACGGAGCGGCACCTCACCTTCCTCGGTCACGCTGGCAGCCTCGTACGTGCTCCTGGAGGGTCAGCAGAATCGCGCCGGCTCGGTGGCGGATCCGGAGCCGGGAGGCCTGCTCACGGTGCAGGCCGATACCATCGACGTCGCCAGGGCATTCACCCTCGGCTGCATCACGGCAGGCTCGGGCTGTGGAGGGTTCGAGACTGCCCGGCTCATCGCGACGGGCGACATCCGGCTCTCGGACCGCGCTCCGGGCGGCACGCCACTCGGCGACACCCCCGGACTCGCCTCCGGTGGAGCGCTGGAGCTCGACGCCGCCCAGGTCTATGTGACCGCGCGGTTCCAGGGCGGAGGCACCACCCTGGAGCGGCCGGAGGGAGACCCTGGCTTCCTGCTTCACTCCAACCGGAGCATCACCATCCACGGGAATGGCAATCCGGCACCGGTCCCGCTCTCCTTCGGGGAACGGCTGACCCTGGAAGCGCCGCTGATCGATCAAGGCGGAGTCTTGCGTGCTCCGCAGGGACAGATCTTCCTCACCGCGCTCGGTCCGAACGGTTCCGTGATTCTCGAGCCGGGAAGCCTCACCTCGACCTCGCTCGAGGGCAGCACCGTCCCGTTCGGCGACGTTCTGACCGGGGGCTCGTTCCAGGGCTACGGCATCGCCGGCGAGGTCCCCACCAAGAGCATCAACCTCGGTGGAGCGAACGTCGCGGTGAAGTCCGGGGCGGTGGTGGACGTCTCCGGTGGAGGCGACCTGCTCGGCTACCAGTTCGTTCCTGGAAACGGAGGCTCACGGGACCTCCTCAGCAGCTCCGGAGGATTCGCCATCGTCCCCAGCCTGGGCACCTCGGCTGCTCCGATCGGGAGCACCGCCAGCCTCCGCGATTCCCGCCTGAAGGTCGGCGATCGGGTCTGGCTCCAGGGCGTGCCCGGCCTCCCCGACGGGTACTACACCCTCCTGCCGGCTCACTACGCGCTTCTTCCGGGCGGCTTCCTGATCGAGCCGCTCGGCGGATCCTTCGCCTCGGCCCAACCCACCATCGTCCGCCCCGACGGCTCAATGGTGGCGAGCGGCTTCCTGGCTCCCGGGAAGCAGCCGGGCTACGGACAGTTCCTGGTTCTCCCCAGGGACGTCTTCAGCAAGTACAGCCAGATCGGCACGTATTCCTTCAACGAGTTCGCCTCGGGGCTGGGGGCGGCGGCGGGTCTCGTGGTCCGCACGCCGAACGATGCGGGTTCCGTGGTCTTCAATGCCTCCCGGAGCCTGCTCCTCCAGGGCACCGGTCGCTTCGGAGCGGGCCCCGATGGCCTGCTCGGCAACCTCGACATCTCGGCCGCGAAGATCGCCGTGCTGGGCGCGGGAAGCTCCGCCCCGGACTCGAGCTACATCACGCTCGACCCGCTCGCGCTCGACGCCTTCGGCGCGGGAAGCATCCTGCTGGGCGGCACCCGGTCCTTCTCGAGCGGCGAGCAGACCTCCGGAACCGCCGTCTCCGTCAACGCACAGGACATCTACGTGGCGAATAGCGAGACCACGGCCTGGATTGGGCCGGAGATCATCCTCGCCGCCCGGAACTCGGTGACGGTCGCGGACGGGTCGGTCATCCGGGCACAGGGTCCGGCCTCGGTCGACCCCAATCCCCTCGTGCTCGACAGCCCGGGCGGTGCGCTGCTCCGCCTCTCCACCGGAAACCGGGTCCCGCTGCTTCGCCCCGATGCCTCGGCCCGCGCTCCCGGCGCGCTGGTCATCGGGGCTGCGACCCTGGAGGCGAGCGCATCGCTCTCGCTCGACGGAAACCAGACCATCGCCCTGGCGCCGGGTTCCTCCCTCTCGGCGGGCCAGGTGGACCTCGCCTCGGTGCGGGTCAACCTGGGTGACGCCCCGGCCGGGACGCCCGGAGTCACCCTGGGCTCCGACAAGCTGACGGCGCTGGTCTCGGGCTCGGTGCTGGACCTCCTGATCCGCGGCTACGACTCCATCGACGTCTACGGACCACTCGATCTGGGCAGCCGCACCGGCAGCGGAAGCTCGACGCTGCGCTCGCTCACCCTCGACTCCGGGCTGATCCAGGGTCTGGGCAGCGGGAGCTCCACCATCACGGCGAACGATCTCACCCTCCGGAACAGCGGTGATACCGCCGGCGCGGGAAGCGGCGGGCCGGGCTCTCTGACCTTGGACGTGACCGCTCTCCATCTCGGCCCCGGGCAGGTGCACCTCGCCGGATACTCATCGGTGCAGGGACAGGTCGGGGAGCTCCGCGCTCAGGGGACCGGCGGCCTCGATCTCGACGGAGACGTGCAGCTCGCGGTGGGCCGCCTCACCGCGGAATCCGGTGCGAGCTATGCACTCTCGGCGGTGGGCGAGGTGGTCCTCTCCTCCGGAACGCTTCCCTCGTCGGCCAGCGAACCGGACGGGATCGGGGCCCACCTCTCCCTCAGCGGTTCCAGCCTGAGCCTCGATGCGCCCGTCGTCCTCACCGGAGGCAGCTTCGAGGCGAGCGCGACCGCGGGCACACTGCGTCTCGGGCCGAGCGCCCAGGTCGACCTTCGAGGGACCGCGGTCGAGTTTCCGGATGGACCGCGTTTCGCGCCCGGGGGGACGATCCGGCTCGCCTCCTCCGGCGACCTTGAGCTGGCGAGCGGGGCGAGGCTGGACGTCTCGGGCGCGCCGTCGGGTGGCGCTGCCGGGCGCATCGAGCTCGCCGCCGGCGGTCGGACGGATCTCCAGGGGACGCTCCTGGGAGAGGGCGGTGCGGGAGCTCCCGGAGGCTCGTTCTCGCTTGACACCTCCACCCTGGGCAGCGGCCTGTCCGCGCTCGTGGCGATGGTCGGCACGAACGGATTCGACGCGGAGGTGGATCTTCGCCTTCGCCAGCAGGATCTGACGCTGGGCGCCGGCGAACGGATCGCGGCCCATCGGGTCGTCCTCCGATCGGACACGGGTCGGGTGACCGTGGCAGGTGAGATCGACGCCGGCGGGACGGCCGCAGCTCCGCGGGGAGGCTTCATCCAGCTCGTGGGCGGAGATGGCCTCTCGCTCACCGACTCGGCACGCCTCGACGCGCATGCCGCTCAACCGCCCCCGGACGGATTCGCTCCATCCAGCGGCACCGTGGAGCTCGTTGCCACGGCGGGGCGGATCGACGTCGCGCCCGGAGCTCGGGTCGATCTGAGTGGAGGCCGGAGCGGGGGAGGCCTGCTGACGGTTCGCGCTCTGCGTGACGGGAACGACGTCGCCATCGACCGACTCGGCGCGGACGTGGTGGGAGCCCGCCAGATCGTGGTCCAGGGCGTCCAGGACTACTCGGCCAGTGTCGTGCAGTCGGGGCTGGTCGGCACGATGCTGAGCGACGCCTCGACCTGGCTGCAGGCGAGCGGAAGCAGCATCGCCGCGAGACTGCTCTCGGCGAACCCCGATCTGCAGAACCTCCAGGTTGCCCCGGGGATGCGAGTCCTCAGCTCCGGGGATCTCACGGTGCAGAGCGACGTCGACCTGTCCTCGCTCGCTGGTGGAACGGGAGCGGCGGGGTATCTCGGACTGATCGCCGCCGGCAATCTCGACGTCGCGGCCCGGCTCAGCGATGGGTTCGCCGGCACCGCGGCGGGGGCGACGCTCCTCGGGGGCGAATCTTTTGGTTACGGACTCGAGGCAGGGGGAGACGTCATCCTCGAGGGCGGTTCACTGGTCCGTACCGGGACCGGAAGCATCTCGGTCGTGGCCGGGCGCGACCTCGTCCTTCGTGGGGCCACGACGCCCGGAGGAACCCCGGCGGTCCTCTACACCGCCGGCCGGCAGACGCCGACTCCGTCCGATTTCCTGGGGGCGCCATCGGGCATGCCCCTGGGCGCCTTCCCCACCGAGGGTGGAGACATCGACCTTCGGGCTGGCCGCGACATCCTCGCCCCGTTCCCCGCCCAGAGCACCTCGGCCTGGCTGTTCCGCTACGGGGCTTCGGGCCAGACCAGCTGGTCGGTCGTCTACGCGAACTTCGAGCAGGGCGTGGGAGCGCTGGGCGGCGGCGACGTGCGAGTTCACGCCGGGCGAGACATCCGGCAGCTCTCGGTCTCGATTCCCACGACCGGCTGGATCAGCAGCTCCCCGGGCGTCCGTGGGGGAGGAGACCTCTCGGTCTGGGCGGGTGGAGACATCCACGGTGGCCTGTACCTGCTGGGCAGAGGCGCCGGGGACATCCAGGCAGGCGGGGCGGTTCTCGCCAGCGACACCCAGGTCAGCCTGCGAACTTCGCCGAACAGCGCCGAGAATCGAGGTCAGCCCCGGGGCGTCGGCCTTCTCGTCGGGCTGATGGACGCGACGCTCGACGTCACCGCCGGATCCTCGGCCTACATCGAGGGGGCGTTCGACCCCACGCTCCAGGGACAGATCTCCCAGAACCTGGTCGGGGGAACCGGGGGCACCGCCTTCCGTGGGCTCAGCGAGCGGGCCGTGCTGAGCGTCACCTCGCTGAGCGGAGACGTCCGCTACGAGAACGACCCGTACGCATCGGTGGACCTCACCCTCGGAGCGACCGCGGGCGGAAGGTACGAGGTCCGGATGACGAGCGCTCCGAGCAACTCGCTCACCACTGCGTTCGCCGCGGCCCCGCCAACGCTGCGCCTGACCTCGCTCGACTCCTCGGTGTTCGTGGAGGACCAGGTCGGAGGGCTCAGCTCGCTGACCCTGTCTTCCTCCCCCCGGGGGAATCTGGAGCTGCTCGCCAGGCAGGACGTGCACCTGGCTCTGGTGGTGCTCTCGATGGATGACAGGGCTCCGGCCTTCGTGCGGGACGCGCTCGCGCCATACGCCACCACCGGCGACCAGATCACGAATCCGGACGTTCCGACCGATGCGAACAACTTCCTCCGCGGGGCAACTCCTCTGCATGCCGATGATCCAGACCCCGCCCGGATCTACGCCCTGGAGGGCTCGGTCTGCGGGCAGCACCTGGGCGACTGCTCGACCGTCACCGACCTGCTCAACAGGAGCGGCCCCTCCCGGGTGATCGTGCCCAAGTCCCTCGAGGTCATCGCCGGCAAGGACATCGCCTCGGGGAGCTATCGGATGGTGGGCCTCGGGCCGAACGCCCTCTCCTTCTTCAAGGCGGGACGGAACGTGTTCGATCCCATCGTCTCCGCGGAAGGTCGCGGCTCGGTCCTGATCGAGGCCGGGAAGGACATCGTTCTCGACCAGACCGGCAGCTCCACTCCGGACCTCGGTGGCGTGATCGTGGGGCAGGGCAACGCCACCGACTCCAGCCGGACACAGGTGGACAGCGCGTTGCCCGCCAACCGCGGCGTCGACTTCTATCTGCTGGCTGGCACGGCCAACGGGGTGAACTGGGACGGCTTCGCCGGCGCCTATCTGGATCCGGCCAACGGCCAGAACGTGGTGCGCACCTACCTTCCCGAGCTGGCCGACTACATGAAGGGGCTGGGGATCACCGGCCTGAGCGGAAAGGAACTGGTGAATGCGTTCCAGGCGCTCCCGCTCGTTCGCCGGGAGATCTTCCTGGACAAGGTCTATCTCACCGAGCTCCAGCAGACGGGCGTCGACTACAACGACGCCAGCAGCGTCCGCTACCAGAGCTACAGCCGGGGCTACCGCGCCATCTCGCTTCTCTTCCCACGGGACCCCGGCACCCTGAGCGCCTCGCAGCGCGGAAGCGTCATCCTGAACGCCAAGCCGCTGGAGACACAGGCCCAGGGAGACATCAACATCCTCGCCCCCTACGGCAGCATCGAGGTGGGGGCAGACATCGTTCCGGCCGGAGTCGACCCGGCGACCGGAGGAATTGCCACCCGGCGAGGCGGGAACATCCGGATGATGTCCGACCTGAACATCGACCTCTTCACCTCCCGGGTCTTCACGCTCCAGGGAGGCGACGTCCTCATGTGGACCTCGAACGGGAGCATCACGGCAGGCTTCGGATCGAAGACCTCGGTCTTCCAGAAGCCGCTTGCTTACGTCATCGATGCGGCGGGAAGGGTGTCGGTGGACTCCTTCGGCCTCCAGACCGGCGCCGGAATCGGTGTGCTCGATGCGCTCCAGAATTCCGGGAGCCGTCCGAGGAGCCGGCTCGACCTGGTCGCTCCCCGTGGCGAGGTGAACGCCGGAGATGCCGGAATCCGCGTCGTTGGCGACATCAACATCGCCGCCGCCGTCGTCGTCGGTGTGGAAAACATCAGCTTTTCAGGAAAGGCGTCCGGAGTCCCCAAGGTCGAGGTCCCCAACGTGGGAGCGCTCACCAGCGCTTCCCAGCTGAGCCAGGCGGCCTCGCAGCAAGGGGTGGGGCCGGAGGCACGACCCAGGACGACCCTGGCCGATCTTCCCTCCATCATCACGGTGGAGGTGGTGGGCTACGAGACTCCCGCCTCTCCGGATGCAACAGGAAAGAAGCGAAAGCCCACGCAAAAGTGAGCGTCCGATCCGGATGAATTCCGCCGCTTTCCGCGAGATGAGTTCACAGAAGTGTCGAACACGGAGGCTCGCAGTCGGCACAGATTGCGCGGCCTCGCCCCCTCGGGATGCGAGTGCGACGAATCATCGTGCGAACTCGTGGCTCGAGGAGTTTCGGATTGGCCGCGGCCGTGGTCATCGCAGTGTCGGGAATTCCCGGGACGGCTTGGCCGGCGGAGAAACCCGACGACGGGCAGGCGAAGCCCGCTGCGCCGCCGGCGGGGCCGCCGGTTCGCAAATTCACCATCAATGAGTTTCGGGTCGAGGGCGCCTCGCAGCTCTCGGCGCTCGAGGTCGAGGCAGTGCTGCTGCCCTTCGTCGGGCCCGACCGGGGGCTGGAGGACGTGGAGCACGCGCGCGCCGCCCTGGAGAAGGTCTACTCGGACAAGGGCTACCAGTCGGTCCTGGTCGCGATCCCTCAGCAGACGGTCCGCCAGGGAATCGTCACTCTCAAGGTGACGGAGGGGAAGGTGGGTCGTCTCCGGGTACGGGGCGCACGCTACTTCTCGGTCTTCGACATCAAGAAGGAGGCCCCCTCCGTCGCCGAGGGGACGGTCCCCAACTTCAACGACGTCGTCCACGACATCTACGTCCTGAACCAGATGCCGGATCGACGAGTCACCCCGGTCATCCGGGCCGGGGATCAACCGGGGACCATGGACGTCGACCTCAAGGTCGAGGACACCTTGCCGGTCCACGGCTCGGCCGAGGTCAACAACCGTTACAGCGCCAACACGACCCACACCCGCATCAACGGGTCCATCCACTACGACAACCTCTGGCAGCTAGGGCACTCGCTTGGTTTTTCATTCCAGATTGCCCCGAAACGGATCCAGGACGCAGAGGTCTTTGCCGGCAACTACCTCGCACGTTTTCCCGGCGCGCCCTGGCTGAGCCTCTCGTTCACCGGCGTGATCCAGGAGAGCAACGTTTCCACGCTCGGCGGTACCGCGGTGAACGGCCGGGGACGCATCTTCGGTGGCCGGGCAATCTTCACCCTCCCTGGAAGCTCGACGTTCTTTCACTCGGTCAGCGTCGGGTTCGATTACAAGCTCTTTCTCGAGGACATCACGCTCGGCACGAGCGCGTCGAGCAATCCGGTCCACTACTGGCCGGTGACCGCCCAGTACGGGGCGAGCTGGCTGGAGAGAGCTTCCCAGACGCAGCTCACCGTGAGCGCCACCTTCAACGTCCGTGGCATCAGCAGCAACGACGAGCTGTTCGACAACAAGCGCTACAAGGCGAGCTCCAGCTTCGCCTACTTCCGCGGCTCGCTCGACCGGACCGACGACGTCTTCTGGGGGATGCAGACCTTCGTTCGGGCATCGGGCCAGTACACCAATGCTCCTCTGGTCGGACCCGAGCAGATGACCGCCGGAGGGGTGGAGACGGTCCGGGGCTACCTCGAGGTGGAGGCGGTCGGTGACTACGGCGTCCTCGGGACCGCGGAGATCCGGAGCCCCTCGCTCGGCACCTGGCTGGGGCCCACGGTCAACGAGTGGCGATTCCACGTCTTCGCCGAGGGAGGCCGGGTCTGGATCCACGACGCGCTGCCCGAGCAGAAGGTCTTCTCGACCCTCCTTGGAGTCGGAGGAGGGACGCGCCTCAGGTTGTTCGGTCATCTCAACGGGAGCTTCGAGATCGGCGTCCCGCTGAAGGTCGCCGGCGCCACTCCGCTCCACCAAACACGATTCCATTTTCGCGTCTCGGGCGAATTCTGAGCAGGAGGTCTCCATGTCCAATCGACGGACGTCACTCGGCCTGAGAGCCGGTCTTCTCCTTCTGGTCCTGCCCTCGGCTGCCTACGCCTACTGGAACGAGGAGTGGACCGCCCGGAAGCGGCTGCAGATCGACACCAGCGCCGCGGGGGCGGGGATCAGCGAGCCCATCGGACCGACGGCGGTGCTGATCCGCCTCACTCCGGGCAACTTCCGCTTCGACGCCGCAAAGGAAGACGGGAGCGATCTCCGCTTCGTCGCCGGCGACGACAAGACGCCGCTCAAGTTCCACGTCGAGAAGTACGACGCGCTGCTCGGAGAGGCGCTGGTGTGGGTCGGCCTGCCTGACCTCAAGCCCGGAGCGAAGACCGACCTCTGGATCTACTTCAAGAACCCGAAGGCCATTCCCGCCGAGGACGCCAAGGGGACCTACGACCCGGGTGCGGTGCTGGTCTACCACTTCGGCGAGCGGGGACAGCCTCCCCGGGACTCGACCAGCTGGGCCAACAACGCGACGTCCGCCGGCCCGGGCACGGATGGGGCGCAGATCGGCCGGGGTCTCAAGCTGGACGGCACCAGCACGGTGACCATCCCGGCCGGTCCGCCCCTGGCCTGGCCCTCGGCCTCGAAGATGACCTGGTCGGCCTGGATCAAGCCTGCCGAGGGCGCGGCCACGGGGGTCCTCTTCAGTCGCCGTGACGGGAGCAACTCCTTCCTGGTGGGCATGGACGCGGGCAAGCCCTTCGTGGAGGTGTCGACCCCGAGCGGCCCCCAGCGGGTGACTGCCGCGGTGGGGCTGGGCGCGGACAAGTGGCATCACCTCGCGGTCACCGCCGGAGACGAGATCGCCGTCTACGTCGACGGCGCGCCATCGGGAAAGCTGTCCGCGGGGCTTCCCGCGCTCACTTCCAGCGCGATCCTCGGCGGGGACTCACCGGTGCCGGCGCCTGCGCCCGGAACCACGCCCCCCAGGCCGCTCCCTGGACTCAAGGGTGAGCTGGACGAGCTGGAGATCGCCAAGGTCGAGCGCCCGGTGGGATGGATCCGTGCCGCTGCGATCTCGCAGGGGAGCGATCCCGGCAAGTTCCTCGTGGCCGGTCAGGACGAGGAGGCCGGAGGCTGGTCCACCGGATACTTCAGCGTGATCGTCAAGTCGGTCACCCTCGACGGCTGGGTGGTGATCGGGCTTCTGGCGATCATGGCGGTCGTCAGCTGGATCGTCATGTCCAGCAAGGCCTCCTACCTGAGCGCGGTGGAGCGAGCGAACGACCAGTTCACCGAGCGATTCAGGAAGTCGAAGCTCGCCCTCAAGGAGCTGTTCCTGACCGAGGACGCCGGCGAGCTCGGGGGACCCAAGATCGCGAAGAGCTCCTCGCTCTACCGGCTGTTCGGGATCGCCGCCGGGGAGATCAGGCACCGGCTCGACGCGGGACGTCCCCTGAACGCCGAGGCCATCGAGTCGATCCGGGCCAGCCTCGACGCGGGGCTGGTGCGGGAGAACCAGCGCCTGTCGAAGCGAATGGTGCTGCTCACCATCGCCATCTCCGGAGGACCGTTCCTCGGACTGCTGGGGACGGTGGTCGGGGTGATGATCACCTTCGCGGCGATCGCTGCCGCGGGAGACGTGAACGTCAACGCCATCGCTCCCGGAATTGCCGCGGCACTGGTCGCGACCGTGGCCGGGCTGGGCGTCGCGATTCCCGCCCTCTTTGGCTACAACTGGCTGCTGACGCGGGCCAAGGACGTCACGGCCAACATGCAGGTCTTCGTCGACGAGCTGGTGACGAAGATCGCCGAGGCGTACGCCGACGGCACGGCGCACGGCCGACAGGCCCCACCGGCGCATCCAGTCGCCCCGGCGGTGCGTCCGTCGCCGCCCTCCCGCGAAGCCGCCTCCCCGAAGGGGGCAGGGGCATGAAGGCCCAGTCGGAGGAGAAGGTCTACGACGACATCAACATCACCCCGATGCTCGACCTGGCCTACGTGCTGCTCGTGATCTTCGTGATCATGACCACCGCGACGGTCCAGGGGATGCGGGTGAACCTGCCCCGGGCCAGCCCGGCCAAGAGTCTCGCCAAGCCGACCACCAAGGCCATCACCGTCACGCAGGAAGGGAAGATCTTCCTCGACACCATCCCGGTGACGCTTGCCGAGCTGGAACAGCGACTCACCCAGCAGAAGGCGATCACCCCCGAGTTCCCGGTGGTGGTTCGGGGCGACGGCCAGGTGCAGTACCAGAACGTGGTCGACGTCCTGGATCTGCTCGGTCGGCTCAACATCACCACGGTCGGCCTGGCCACCAAGCCACTGGTGAAGTGACGGGCTCCTCGAGACAGCCGGATGAGCCAGCGGATCCAGCGCGCAGCGGAGTTCGTGCGAGGCCACCTGTTCTCGGTGGCCGTCGTTCTCGTGCTCGTCTCGCTCGCCGGCTACGCCGTGAGGTGGATTGCGAGCAACCGCGGCGCTCCCGCCCCCCGCAAGGTGATGCAGTTCACCGTGGTCTCGGTGCCTCCGCCGCAGGTCAAGCCTCCGCCGCCACCGCCACCCCTGACTCCACCGAAGGTCGAGGAGCCCGAGGCCACCCGCGTCAACCTCAAGCCGCAAGACCTCCTTCCGCCCGACGAGCCCCGCCCGGCCTCTCCACCGGCCGGACCGCTGGCGCTCGCGGCCGAGGGCGAAGGTCCAGGCGACGCCTTCAATCTCGCGGGAAATCCAGGTGGGCGCGGTCTGCTGAGCGGTGGCGGCCTCGGTGACGGCTCGGGCGACGGGCTGGGCGGGGAGGGCGGCAGCCGCTTCGGCTGGTACTACGCGCAGCTCGCCACGGAGATCGAGGACGCGTTCCGGAAGCACAAGCAGCTGACCAGCGCCTCCGCCCGGGTCGAGCTCCGGGTGTGGGTCGATCCGGACGGACGGATCAGCAAGGTCCAGCTCGTGCGCTCCACCGGCGATCCCAAGGTGGACGAGGCGATCCAGTCGGTGGTGGGGCTCCACCTCCGCCAACCGCCCCCACGCGACATCCCGATGCCAATGGTGGCCCGGCTCACCGCCCGGCGGCCGCAATCGCAATGAGGACCATGGTCAACCCATCCCATCCGACGTGGTCGGCGAGGCTCGTGCTCGCCGTGCTCTGGACGCTCGCTCCGGCGCGAGCAGAGCAGTCCCAACCCGCTCAGTCCGCTGGCGAGACAGACGTGAAGCACGTCACCTACGTCCCGGAGACGGTGAAGGCGCAGATCCGCGAGGAGGTGAAGCAGGAGGTCCTCGAGCAGGCGAAGCGCGAGGGCTGGGCCTCACCGGCCACCGCCGCGCCGGAGTGGACACAGCGCTTCAAGTTTCACGGTGATGTCCGTGGGCGCTTCGAACGAGACCTCTTCGGAAAGGGAAACGCCAACACCGGCGACTTTCCGGATTTCGCAGGAATCAACAACACCACCGGGTTCGACGTGAACGGAGTCGACCTCAGCAACGACCGCTATCTCAACGTGGATGCGAATCGAACCCGTCCACGGCTCCGCGCCCGGTTCGGAGTGGATGTCCAGCTCTGGCAGGGCTTCTCCACCGGCATCCGGATCGGAACCGGAGATGGAAGCACCCCGGTCTCGTTGAATCAGACCCTCGGCGGCGCGCCGGGAGACTTCAGCAAGTACCAGATCTGGCTCGATCGGGCCTGGATCCGCTGGGCACCCATCGACGACCACGAGAACCTGCTCTCCTTCTGGCTGGGCCGGTTCGAGAATCCATTCTTCACCAGCCTGGACTTCCTGTGGAGCGAGCCGGTGAACTTCGACGGGATCGCGCTGCAGGCCCGCGTGGGCCTCGGCGGAGGATTTCGTCCATTCCTGATCGCGGGGGCATTCCCGATCTTCACCTCGGCCTTCGCGTTCCCGCCGGAGAAGCCGAGCAAGGGCAAGCAGTACGACTCGAACGGAGAACAGATCCAGAGCTTCACCAGCCTGAACAAGTGGCTCTACGCCGGTCAGCTGGGCGCGGAGTGGAAACCCGGGGAGTTCTTCGGGCTGAAGTTCGGTGCTGCGTTCTATTACTTCCACAACATCGAGGGCCGTCTGTCGAGCTCCTGCGATACGAACCTGAAGGGGTTCAGCTGCGATACCGACGAGTCGCGTCCTCTGTTTGCGCAGAAGGGCAACAGCTATCGTGCGCTGAGGACGCCGTCGGCGCTGGCCCTGCAGGCGGAGGCCACCAGTCCCGGCCTGGTTCCCCGGTACCAGTACTTCGGCCTCGCCAGTCACTATCGAGAGCTGGTGGGGACCCTCCGCCTCGACTTCAAGATCTCCTCGCCGCTCAAGCTCTGGGTCGAGGGAGAGGTCGTCCGGAACTACGGCTTCAAGCCGACGGAAGTCAGCAACGTGGCCCTGAACAACCGAGGGGCGTGCGACTCGACCGGAACCGTCTGCCCGTTCGTCGGTGGCCGCGATGGTTACAAGGTCGGCCTCTCCTTCGGGAGCCCCACCCAGAAGAAGCAGTGGGACTGGAGCGTGGGCGGAGACTATCGGTACCTCGAGACCGATGCGGTCGTCGACGCGTTCACCGACCCGGACTTCGGCCTGGGTGGCACAAATCTCAAGGGCTATGTGCTGGCCGCGACGCTCTTCGTGGCAGAGGACGTCTGGTTCCGGCTCCGCTGGCTGAGCGCGAACCAGATCGTGGGCCCGACCTACCGGGCCGACGTCCTGCAGATCGATCTCACCGCGAGGTTCTAAGGACCATGCGCAATCCCCCACGGTCGTCGCCGGTCATCTTCCTGGTGGTCGCGCTCTGCTCTGCGGAGGCGCTCGCCGACGCGGCCACGGAGTCCAGGTTGCGAGATGCGCTCCGCACCACCACTGCGCAGCTCCGTACCCTGGAGGACGAGAAGACCAGGTGGCAGGCCACGGAGGCGGAGCTGAAGCGTCAGATCCAGGAGCTCCAGGGAGCCACCGCGGCCGCTCAGGGCAGGTCGAGCGATCGCACGGTCGCGACGCTCCAGAAGCGCCTCTCGGAGCAGGTCGACGCGAACAAGAAGCTCAAGGACTCGCTCGCGAGATGCCAGACCCAGCCAGCCGCTCGGGGTCCGGGGACCGCTCCGACGGTCGCCGCCTCGGACAAGGAGGATGATCGCGCTCGTCTGGCGACCGAGGTGACCAACCTCCGCGAGCAGCTCAAGTCGAGCGAATCGAGGAACCTGGAAATGTACCAGGTGGGCAAGGACCTCATCGCCTGGCTCGAACAGATCGGCGTCGGAGGAGAGCCCATGTTCGGCTGGAAGAGGGTCCAGCTCGAGAACATCGCCCAGGACTACGAGGACAAGCTCTACGAAAAGAAAGTGAAACAGTGACCCGAGGAGTGCCGAGCACTCAGCGGACGTAGACCCAGGCGCTGTGGCCCCAGCCGGGCGCGGTCCCGGCGGGCAACACTCCGTTGCCGAGGAAGACCCCGGGTCCACCGAACTTGACGAGGTCGCGGCCGTCCCGGTCCCGGGGAACCCAGGTGGAGCCGGTACAAGCCCATTCCTGGGAGGTCAGGTACGCCCCGCTCAGCGCGGTCCGGTAGTCGAACGGTCGGATCGACGTGCAGGGAGCGGGTCCGAGATTGAAGTTCTCGTGCTCGGCAGGGTAGCGGAAGAAGACCAGCGAGTGGCCCCGGCTCGCCGCGGCAGGATCTGCGTGGTCTACCGAGATCATCATCTCCGTGTCCTGGAAGAAGAGCAGGTTGCCCAGGGAATAGGTGCTCCCCTCGGCCCGCGATGGCAGGTACGTCCCGGTGGGGACGCTGAAGATCTGCGCACCGCTCGTGCTCGCCGCATGGTAGGCGACGAAGGTCCATCCGCCGCCGTCGGTGGTCATGTCGCAGAAGACCGTGACCGGGGCCAGGCTCCCGGTCACCGCCCCGTCGGGATCGAGCTGGTACGTCCCGTCGCCCAGCGTCGGTGTGCCCGCCTTCAGCTCCTTGCAGCTGGGAGCGCAGGTGACGATCTCGAAGCGGAAGGAGACGGTTGCACCCGAGCCGGCACGGGCGACGTGAACGACTGCCGACGCCGGCCCGCCGCAGGGAGTGACGTGGACCGTGAGCGTGCTCCGTCCGCCCTGCGACTGCACTCCGTCGACCACCGCACCCACCGTCTCCCAGTCGAAGGTGAGCGCGCCGTTCGGGTCCAGCGGATCGTGGGCCTGGAGGGTCAGCTCGACCGGCCGTCCGGTGAAACCTTGCGTCCCGCCGTTGGACGCAGAATCGACGATCGGCAGAGCAGCAGTGCCCGGCGGTCCGGCGCTGAGCACGACCCGCGCCTGATCGGTGCCCCCGCGGGTATCGTCGACCTCCAGGCCGAGTGAGCAGCTCCCTCCGACCGCGAGAGCCCCCAGCTGGAATTCCGTGTCCGGCCGGTCGGCAGCGGCGAGGAACGTCCCGGGACAGTCCACCGAGCTCCAGCGGAAATGCACCGCATCCCCGTCCGCATCGCTGGCGCTCGAGGTCAGCTCGACCAGGGCGCCGATGGAAGCGACGCTCGAGCTGGAGGCGATGCGGTCGATCCGGGGCCAGCTGTTGGCGACTGCGACTGCCGTCGCGTCGGAGATGCCGGTCTGGACACCGATGTCGATGCTGATGACCGCCGACAATCCGGCGGGATCCGTGACCCGGAAGGTGAAGGTGACCACCAGCGGCTGCGGGCCCGGGGGAGCCTGCCAGGTCACGCTGAGTCGATTGGTCGGATCGACGAAGGTCCCCGCGCTCGCCGTCCAGGAATACTGGAGCCTCGGAACGTCCTCCGGATCGGGATCGCCCACGGTGGCGGACAGCGACAGGAACTTCCCGAAGTCGACGCTGATCGAGCTCACCACCACCGAGGAGATGAACGGCGCGTGGTTCTGCGAGGCTCCATCCCACTGCAGCTGGAGGAAGACGAAGAGCGTCCTTCCTCCGGCGACGTCGACCAGAGCCTCGCCGTGGTAGAGCCGCGAGCCATTCGCCGCGAAGGCCTCCGCCCGCAGCAGCTTCTGGCCGGTCGGAACCGATTCCAGCAGCCCCTGCCACCGACCGGCGCTCTGTGAGAGGTCCATCGTCACCGGAGGGGACAGCGGATGCCCGTCCTGGGTCAGGACCTGCGCGGTCACCCGGCTGACGTCAGCCGGAGAGCCTCCACCGGTGAAGGCAACCGAGAGATCGATGTCCCCGGTCTTCGAGGGGCAGCCGGCCACGGCCAGGAGGGCGATCGGCAGGAGCGCCCCCATGGGAACGCGCCGGTTTGAATTCGACATGGAATCCCTCTGGACACGCTAGCGCCGCCCTCCCGTCCTCCAAGGGACAAATGACGGAGTTCCGCGTGGAGACCAGGTGACGAAAATCTCACCGGCTCCTGCTCGGCCGACCAGGGATTGAGTGTTCTTTGTTATTTTTCAGCGCCCAGCGGAAGCGGCAGCCGGAGAGGGCGATGGCCCACCGTGATTGCCGAGCCGCGCAAGGAGCGTGGAGGACTGAGCGGTCGCGGTCGAGAAGGCGGTCTCCAGGGCCGTGAAGCGGGCATTGGTGTCGTCGACGACCTTCTGCACACCGGCGACCTTGCCGGACTTCACTGCCTGCTCGTAGCTGCTACGCGCCGTGGATATGAGTGCCTCGGCATCGGCGATGGCCTTCGCCTCTCGCGCCAGCGCGCCGTCGAGCTGATCACGGATCGCTTTCCCGGCCGCGTCGTCCGCGGCGACCGACGGCAATGCCTTCAGCGCGGCCTGCGCCTCGCCCTGCCTCTTCTTCCACTCGCTCACCCGGGTGGCGATGGTGCCGCTCACCGTGGTCCAGGCCGCCTTCACCGGCCCGAGATTCTCACCGCAGGCCACGAGCCCGAGCAGCAGCAGGCCCACGGTCCACAACGCATTTCGTCGCATGTCTCGCTGACCCTGGCAGCAGACGGGAAGTCCGTCGGCGGAGCGGCGCCACCTTCGATGCGCCGGGGCGACACATCAAGTGACACCTTGAAGGCGAGCTCCGGACGGCGCTAGGGCGCGTCCTCTTCCACCGTCAGCTGGTAGCTGTCCTGGAAGTTCGATTCCCGGTTCTTCGAGTCCTGGACCTTGAAGACGTAGACGCCCGGGTCGGCGGCGTACCGGATCACCTCCGGCGCGTCTCCCTTCGCGCGGTCCGAGGTCTGAACCAGCGCCAGCGAGCCGTCCTCGTTGCGCTGATAGAGGAAGAGCGCCACGTCCACCTTCAGGATGCCGGTCAGCGTCGCCTTCAATGCCGTCTTCACCGGGCGGTCCGACAGGTCGAGCCGGAAGTAGTCCACGTCCTTCTTCGGATACACCGTCCCACGGATGGGCTTCCCCAGCGCGAGGGCGGTGGCCTGCTCGGCGCCGTCGTTCGGCTCGCGCTCCTCGCTGCCGTCGTCCGGGATCGCCCGCGCGGTCAGGCGGTAGGGCTGGTCCGGGTTCTCGAACTCGCGCACCCACTTGCCGTCCACCTTGCGAAGCGCTCCCTCCACCTTCACGAAGCACTCCTTCTCGCAGGCCACGCTGTTCAACCGCTCGGGTTCCTTCACCGCCCCATCGTTGGAGCGCTGGAGCACCTTCTCCGTCCCCGGCTTCGCCCCTGGCTCGACCACGGAGAGCTGGAGGTCCAGCTTCTCCACGCCGCTGAGCTCGAAGCGCACCAGCGACGGCTGCGGGGGTCGGACGACGTAGACGTCGACGTCGGTCTTGGGAGTCAGGAATCCCTCCCGGAACCCGTCGAGCGGCAGCGGCGTCGCGTGGGCCAGATCGTCGTTGGGCTCGTACTCCGCGTTGGCCCCGGCGGCCTCGCGGGAGATGGTGAGCGTGTAGGGGTGCTCGGGATCGAAGGCGCGTCGGGCGTCCTTCCCCGTCCCGGTCCACGCGCTCTTCACCACCACGTCGATGACCCGGTCGGTCGCCCGTACCCCCACGTTGCGCTGCGAGAGGGGCTGCCCCTCGGTGCCCCGCGCGGTGAAGAGCGTCGCCTCGGCCTCGGAGAGCAGCTGCACCTCCGGCCGCACACCCGGCACGCCCGAGACCTCGATCCGCAGCGCGATGCGCGGTGGCTCCGGGACCAGCACCCCGGCGTCCACCTCGGCCCGGACGCCCCCCAGCGGCGGCGGCTGGGTGGGGAAACCCTGCTCGCGGGGCGGCTCGGGGGGAGGGGTCTGGGCAGGCGCGGTCTCGGGCGGTGGGGCCGTCGTCACCGGGGCGCCGGCGTCACTCGCGGCGACTCCCGCGTCGGCCGGAGCCTCGAGCACGACGCGAAACCGGTCCTCGTCGCCCGGCGAGCCGTAGAGACCCTGGATGGTCCACGCCTCACCCTGAAGCGGGATCTCCGTCGCATCGGCGTGGCGGTCGTTGGGCTCGCTCTCCATCCCCGGCTTCGGCTCGCCGTATCGGACGGAGAGGGTGTAGGCGCCGCCACCGCCCTTGCGCGCGGCCGAGACGCGGAGCAGCAGCTTTCCCCGCACGGTGAGGTTCGGGAACCGGGCCGGCTGCCCCTCCGCCTCGGCGCTCACCGCCGCGAGCCGGGTCCGGGTCTCGTCGTAGGCCTCGAGCAGCACCACGGTCCCGGGGATGCCGCCGACCGTCACGTCCACCGCGCGGGGCCGGTCTCCGAAGAGCAGGTACCAGTCCTCGTCCGGCTTCGCCGGGGTGCTGGTGAGGCTGGCCGTCACGTCGGTGCTCTCCCCGATGGCCATCGACTGCTCGGGGCGGTCGTCGGGCTCGAGCTCGGCGCGCTGCGCCGGACCGGCGTCCTGGGGCGCCGGGGGCGGACCCTCCTGCTTGCGTGGACACCCGGTGACGAGGACCAGCAGCCACAGGACGACGAGTGCGCGCAGGGGGCTCACCCCGAAGCACTGAACGCCGAAACCACCTGGATCGGCGCGGCCCTCGCTTGCCCTCGTGGCCGATCCCAGCGTCGCTCCTCCGTCACGTGGCGACGGCCACGCTCCGTCGTCGCTCCTAGGCCTCGGCCGCGATTGCGGCGCGATCATCCGGTCGATCCAGATGGTCTCGACGTTTACCACACGGCCCCCCCGTGTCTCGCGACGCTGGAGTGGACGCCCCCTCGTGCGCCATGCTCTGCCATCTCTCGACCCCCAT
>Ga0081540_1000525_pt2 | contig 33882 bp, 36 predicted proteins | sample TabmetS2T1R1_FD_71024 | JGI IMG/M metagenome (GOLD analysis project Ga0081540, IMG submission 71024) | Tabebuia heterophylla rhizosphere microbial communities from the University of Puerto Rico - S2T1R1 | ecosystem: Host-associated > Plants > Roots > Rhizosphere ...
GCCGCTTCAATCGCTTGCTCAACGGTTGTGATCTGGATCATTACCTTTGAGCCAACATCATGGGCTTGCCGCACCAGATCGCCTGGCTCTCCTAGCGCAAATGATATGACGGCGGGACGCGCAACGAGCGCGTAGTGGAACGCATCAGCATCTAAAGTCGGCGGAATATGATAACAGCAAAATTCGGTTGGTGAGTTCCTTCACCATGTCGATGTCGCGTTTGACAGTGGCGGTAGGTCGAAAAAGGGAACCAATGCTGCCGAGCGCTCGCTCATTTGAAGCCGCGGCCGCCAATTCCGCCGATGACGCGGTACCGCCCATTGCTGCCAAGATTATTGGTACGCCAATGCCCAGGAGCTCACATAGTAGGGTTTTCGATCAGTTCTCTCCTTAGAAAATCGACAGCGCTCTTAGCGCTGTTCTCCCGAGAACCGTAGCTTCAACCTATTCTCCTGTCATTGAAAGCATCCGATAAGCTCCAGACGACCCTTTCGTTCCCCAAGCCGGGCGCGCAAAATAAAGGCATTATCGCAAGCTGCGTTCACTTTGGTACACCAGGGGCCGATTGCTGAGCCGTTGCCAGTGCGGAGCAAAGCTGCGAGCATAAGTTTGTGCCTCGCGATTGAGTCGAACCTATGCACCTCTGTCTATTAGCGGTGATGATCATTGTGCTTTCGTCGGGCTCCGCTTTCGCACAAGAGGACAAGAAGACCGACGACGATAAACCAGCCGATCCCGACACGGGGGAAAGTACGATCGAGGAAAAGACTCTCGGGCTCATGCCCCAGCCTTTGCAAGCCTACGGCGTCAAGTTCGCGGCCACCTATATCGGCGAGGGACTCGGTAATGCGTCGGGCGGGCTAAAGCGCGGCTCGATATATGAAGGCCGACTCAATCTCGCGGTCGACGTCGATCTGCAGAAACTCGCGCAGATTCCGCAACTGACTTTTCACGCCAACGTCTTTCAGATACACGGCGGCGGCCTCTCGCGCGGGAGCCTCCTCAATTTCTTGGACGTCTCCGGTATCGAGGCTTTACCGACCACGCGGCTCTATGAGGCTTATTTCGAAAAACAATGGGGTGCCAAGACAATCTCACTGAAGATGGGGCAGCTCGCGGCCGACAGCGAATTCTTCAACACAAAGTATACAGATGTGCTGACGAATGCCTCGATGGGGTGGCCGGCGATTACGGCGGTCGATCTGCCAAGCGGCGGCCCCTCGCCGCCTCTTGCCGCCATGGGGGCCAGGCTGCTGGTCAATATCAATTCCAATATGTCCCTGCTCGGCGCAGTCTTCGACGGTGATCAGGCGGGCCCAGGCCCCGAGGATCCGCAGCTGCGCAACCGCTACGGGCTGAATTTCCGCATCAACGATCCGCCGTTGCTGCTGGGACAAGCGCAATATGCGTGGAACAACGCCAAGGGCAATCCCGGCCTTACCGGACAAATCAAGGTCGGCGGCTGGCGGCATTTTGGATCGTTCTCTGATCAACGGCTCGACGCAAATGGATTGTCGCAGGCCAATCCGGCCGCCTCCGGCTCCCCCTTGCTGCTAAGCGGCGATGTGGGCGCGTGGGGCGTGTTCGAACAACAAGTTTACCGCGTACCGCATTCCGATGATCGTGGCATCGGCGTGTTTGCCCGCGTGGCCGGCGCGCCTTCCGACCGCAACCTGATTGACCGCTATGCCGATGCAGGCCTAGAATTCATCGGCCTTAACGACCAGCGACCCAACGATAGGTTTGGTATGGCAGTCGGCTATGCGCATGTCTCGAAGCGCGCGCGGGCGCTGGATCTGGATTTTCGCCAGTTCTCTGGAGGGACTTGGCCCGTGCGCAGCTTCGAAGGCTTGCTCACGGCCGTCTATCAATATCAAGTGCGCGATGGTTGGACGCTCCAGCCCAACCTTCAGTATATTATCCATCCAGGCGGCGGAGCGACCTTGCCGACAGGCAGTAGTCCAGGGCATCCGCTCAAGAACGCCACCGTCCTTGGCCTGCGAACTACCCTCAAGTTCTGATATAGCCGGAGTTGGAACGCGCTCCCGGTTCGGCCGTTAGCCGTCGCCGACGAATACCGATCTGGAGTCTATTGATGCGGAATGAGGTCAAGATCGCGGCACTAGGAGATGTCGCGGAGAGGATGAAAGGCATCGATATCGCGATCCTCTCGACGCATTCCGAATGGTGAGATCGCCAGCCGGCCCAGGAGCAACAACGGCGACGTTTCCTATACCGGGACTTCTTACTTCTTTACGACCGACGACGCGCGCTGCGTGAGTGACATTGCTCGCGATGCAAAGGTGGCGCTCGGCTATTCGACCGAACCTGGCTTCTTTTCGGGCGGCGTTTATGTCGCGGTCGAGGGACGCGCCGATCCGAGACAGGGCCGCATTTTCCCAGCACTGGACGTCGGACCTAGATCGCTGGTTCGAGGAGGGAGCGGACACTTCTGGCTTGGTGTTGATCAAGACCGCCAAGCGTGTCACCTGTTGGGAAGATGGGGAAGAAGGCGAACTGGGCCGATAGCCCGCGCCTAACGTCGCCGCGTCATAGCCACGCCCACAAGGTAGGCACTTAAGATCGAGGGGCCGCGGGTTCTCGCTGACGATGCGTCTGAAATGATCGAGCGGCGATCACACAGGCGATCGTAGCGGCGGCGGCAGTTGCACTGCCGAGTGCGGAAGCGGTCGCACTTACACGGCTTGACGCTAGGGCCTTCGGAACCTAGCGCAGGCAATCTCAGCGTTTCAAGCGTGCGGCTTCTTCTTTTTCTCCCGATCCCTGAGATCGCGGGCAATCTCATCAACGGACGTTTCGCGCGCAAGCTCGTCGGGCGCGCAATCCGCGGCATCGTCACATTCAAGTCTTTTGGCGATGCGCTGCAGGATGCGCAGCGACCGCGTCGCCTCGCGCTCGGCGAGAAGGTTGATCTGCAGTTCAAGATGGTCGCGGCGCTCGAGGGTACGGTCAATCGTGCCTTGCCGGATCAGAACGCACGAGGTTAGGAGTACCGCTTCAAGCGCAAGGATCATCGCCAGGAGCGGAAACGGATATTCGTCGATTGCCCAACGCGGCAGCCAGGCGTTAAACGCTATCCATGCGGCGACCGAGATAATTTGCAGCACGACAAATTGCGTCGTGCCGACAAACCATCCGATCCAGTGAAATATCCGGTGGTGTGTTGCGAGCGCTTTCTCTTCCTGCTTTTCAAGGCGCAAAATAGCGTCGATGTTCTCGGCGGGAGCTTCCCTTTTCACTGTCCCGCGGGGCCGCATCACCCTGAAACCCGCTCCGCGGCGCGGCGCGCCGCCTTGCCTGTCTTATCGACTGCCCCATCGCCCGCCTTTTCGGCGGCGGCTCTGGCCTCGCATTTTGACCGGATATCCTCCAGTTCGTCGTCGGTGAGGTGTTCGATACCGACGAGCGAATTCCGCGCCTCGCTGACCCGGATAAGCTCGTCAAGCTTGACCTGGATCGCGGCGCTGTCGCGATTCTGCGAATTCTGGATGAGGAAGACCATCAGGAAAGTGACGATGGTTGTGCCGGTGTTGATAACCAGTTGCCAGGTGTCGGAGAAGCCGAAGATAGGACCGCTCACGGCCCAGACGATGATAACCCCCGCCGCGAGTATAAAAGTCGACGCCCTCCCCGCCGCCAGCGAGGTCTTGTTGGCCAAATCGCCGAAGAATTTCGAAATGCGCGACGGCTCATCCGCGTCTTTGCCGCTCATAGCCAACCTCATCAGCCACTCCATTAACCACCCGCGAAGGGTAGGGTTCCACAATTTAGGAACTTCCGCAGCTCACTGCACATTGTCGTGGCAGATGGCGCAGGCCGCGTCATCGCTTTCGAGGAGACTTAACTTAGATGATCGACGCTGTCGTAGTTGCGCCCGGCGAGTCCCGGGCATCTGCTCTTTCAGGCGTATCGTGGCCTTCAATTCTGGCCGGCGCGGTCGTTGCCTGCGCCCTGACGCTCGTCTTGCTGGCTTTCGGAACAGGCTTAGGGCTCACCGTGGTCTCGCCGTGGACCGGCTCCGGGATTTCGGCCACGACCTTCAAGATCACGACCGGTCTTTATTTGGTCGTGATAGCCATGATCTCATCCTCGCTCGGCGGCTATATCGCCGGCCGGCTCCGGTCAGGCTGGGATGGCGTGGAACGAGATGAGGTCTACTTCCGCGACACGGCGCACGGCTTCGTCGCCTGGGCCCTCGCCTCGGTCCTTGGCGCAGCGCTCCTCGCCACCCCAGCGACGAGCCTTGTCGGCAGCGCCGTCACGGGCGCAAGCCAGGGCGCTGCGGCACACGCCGCGCAGCCTGCCGGCCCGATGGACGCTTACGTTGACTCTCTTCTGCGCGGCGACCCCGCAGCGCAGAACTTGGGCGCAAACCCTGCCGACACGCGAAGCGAGGTTACGCGTCTTTTCGCACGCAGCTTCCGCAACGGCGGGGATCTCAAAGCACCGGATCGCGAGTACGCAGCCAAAGTCGTTGCCGCGCGAACTGGAATGAGCCAGGCCGATGCGGAGAAGAGAGTGAATGATGTGGTCACGCAGATCAAGGCGGATGCCGATGCCGCGCGCAAGGCAACGGCCGCCCTCGCATTCTGGATCACGGCTTCCCTTCTGCTCGGCGCATTCTCCGCAAGTCTTGCAGCCACCGAAGGCGGCGGCCTTCGCGACGGCACCTGGAAACTCCGCCGGTAACCGAAAGGAAACACCATGCCCATTCTTCTCTGGCTTCTTGGAATCCCGATCCCGCTCATCATCCTGATTCTCCTGTTACGATGATGAGATACTTCGGCGGCGCGCGTCACAAACGCGCCGCTGTTTTTCCTTCGACTGGCTGGGTGTCAGTTCAGCGGCTACCCGCCTTCATCGTGAGGGCGGGGCGAATCTACTCGCTGCGGCTAAAGAGTTCGGCATCAGGCGCTATATTCTGCAGTCGCGTGGCTTTTACCTCGACGCTCCCGGAGGGCAGCTCGCCGACGAGACCGCAAAACTCCGCTATCACGCGCCCGGCGAGATCGGCGAGAGCACGCGCGCGATCGGAGCGTATGAGGATCGTGTCCTGGCTTCGGCAGCCCTGGAGGGCGTGGTCTTGCGCTACGGCTTCTTCTACGGTCCCGGCAAGTGTACCGCCCGGACGGAGCCATTGCCGAGCAAGCGCGCAATCGCGAATCAGCAATCATCGGAGAAGGCAACGCCGTCTGGTCTTTCGTTCACATCGATGACGCCGTCGCCGCAACGGTTGCCTCGGTGACAGCCGAACCCGGAATTTATAACGTCGTGGACGACGATCCTCTGGCCATCTCCGAATGGTTCCCGGCTTTCGCCCGCTGGGTCGATGCACCGGAGCCGTCGCGCGTGAGCATGGAAGAAGCGCGGAAGACTCTGGGCGAGGAAGCGGTCTACTACCATACGAAGCTGACGGGTGCCTCCAACAGCCGGGCCAAAGCGAAGCTTGGGTTTGCACCGCGCCCGTTGCTCTGGAAAAGGCCGCCCAGGCGCTGAATCCTTTGGCTGACTAGGTCCGCCTTGGAGGCAAAAGCAGGCATGCACCGCAGTCAACGCCTTGCCGCTAAGGGCCATGTGTGGACGGCTCCGGGTTGGCAAGAAGAATCTTCACGTAGCAGCATTGGTCGGAGCAGCCATGTGTTCGGCCTGTTTGCGCGGTTCACATGACCGCTGGCCATAATGCCCTCCGCGGATCAGGTCCCGGTCAAAAGCACGCATTCGAAGATGCCGTGGCCCTAGTGGGTTGTCCTGATCGCCGGATCGATCGGCGCTGCATTACGTGCTGTTCGCCCTCCCAACCGTTACGTCACGCCGGATATCCAGCGCGATTCCTTTAGGCCGCGAGGGCGACGGGCTCCCTGTAGCGCTCACCTCTGGCCATCATGGCCCACGCCATGCGTGCAATCTTGTTGGCGAGCGCAATCGCAGCAACTTTGGTCGGTCGACGGGCGAGCAGCCCCGTGAGCCAGGGCCGATGCCCCGTACCATGGATCTTGGCATAACGGATCACGGCGAGCGCGCCGGCTGTGAACAGGCTGCGCAAATAGCGATCGCCTTGCTTACTGATACTGCCAAGCTTGTCCTTGCCCCCACTCGAGTTCTGCTTCGGCACGAGGCCGACCCAGGCCGAGAAGTCCCGTCCCGATCGGAAGGCCTTGGGATCCGCAATGCTGGCGACCAGCGCTGTTGCCAGCGCTGGACCGACGCCGGGGATCGCGTCCAGCCGTTTGCTCGTCGAGCTTGATCGATGCCAGGCGATGATGCGTCGGTCGAACTCCAGGATTTGGGCCTTCAGTGCCTGCAATCGACTGCCGAGAGCAGCAAGACACGCGCGAGCCACCTCTGGGAGCCGGTGGTCAGCAGTATCGGCGACGACTTCCAGCAATTGTTCGACACCCCTGCGCCCGACAGGGGCGACAATCCCGAACTCGGCCAGATAGGCCCGGATTGAATTGATCACGGCAGTCTGCTGGCGGATGAAGAGATGGCGCGCCCGGTGAAGCATCAGACAGCTCTGTTGCTCGACTGTCGTGGTCGGCACGAACCGCATGTTGGGCCTCGTAACCGCCTCGCAAATCGCCTCAGCGTCGGTGCTGTCGTTCTTCTGTCGCTTGACGTAGGGCTTCACATAGGCCGGAGGCATCAATCGCACCGTATGCCCCATTGCCTGCAGCTCGCGGGACCAAAAATGCGATGACGCGCAAGCCTCGATCCCCACCAGGCATGGCGGCAACTGCTGGAAAAATGCCACCACCTGCCGGCGCCTCAACTGACGGCGGACCACCACCTGGGCGGCTGCATCAACGCCATGCACTTGAAAGACCGACTTCGCGATATCCAGCCCGATTGTCGAAATTGACTCCATAGGTTGCTCCTCCGAATCGTGGGAGCCTCAAAACGGCACCCACTCCTTGGCGCTCTCGCGCCGGTGGAGGAGCCGTCCACAGCATCAACAGCAGAAGAGCCCGGTCAGCCATTTTGCGACGGGGAAAGCACCTTACTCCGCCTCCGTCGCCTTGAGCAGATTGTCGCGCAGCTCGACGATAGCCTTCTGCAGCCGTTCGAAAACCTCCGGCTTGAGTCCGCTCGGCTTGACCAGATTCATACGCACGGCCTTGTCTCGCAGCTTCCGACCTGCCTCGGTGAGGCCGAGGCGCACCTGACGCTCGTCGGCGGGATCGCGACGCCGGCGCAAATAGCCCATCGTTTCGAGCTTTTTGAGCATCGGCGTCAGCGTGTTGGATTCCAGGAACATCCGCTTCCCGAGCTCACTGACGGTTTGGCCGTCCCGCTCCCATAGCGAGACGATGACGATCAACTGCGGATAGGTCAGACCAAGCTTGGCCAGACCCTCCTTGTAGGCCCGGCCATAGGCGAGGTTTGCCGAATAGATGGCAAAGCACAGGTAGTCGTCGAGACGGCGCTCGTTGGCCGCCGTCGGAATTTCGCTTTTGGCAATGCCAGAACCGCTTTTTCGCGCCATGATCACCCTCCTGACACGACAACGTGAAAGTCCGGATCAATATATATCGTATGCGATTAAATCGGAAGGGTTGACATCTGGAACCACCGCACTTTATACGCAACACGATTACATCGGATACGATGTAAATTGCATCGCTCCACAGGAGAAGGACCATGCTCCATCTGTCTTCGCCGAACCGCCGCCAGCTTTTGACCACCGTAGCCATCGGGCTTGCTGCGCTGGGGACCGCAGGCCTGTTCCCCGCCTTCGCCGCCGGGAGCCCCGCGAACGAGGCCATCCGCCCGTTCCGCATCAACATTCCGGAAGCCGACCTCATCGACCTCAAGCGGAGGCTGGCGGCGACCCGCTGGCCCGACAAGGAGACGGTTGCCGATGACACCCAAGGCGTCCCGCTCGCGATGCTGCAGGACCTCGTGCGCCACTGGCAGACCGACTACGACTGGCGCAAGGTCGAAGCCCGGCTCAACGCCCTGCCGAATTTCATCACCGAGATCGACGGGCTCGATATCCATTTCATTCACGTTCGCTCGAAGCATGAGGACGCGTTGCCGATGATCGTGACGCACGGGTGGCCCGGCTCCATCATCGAGCAGATGAAGATCATCGATCCCCTGACCAATCCGACCGCCCATGGCGGCAAGGCCGAGGACGCCTTCCATCTCGTCATCCCTTCGATGCCGGGCTACGGTTTCTCTGGCAAGCCGACCGAAACCGGCTGGGACACTGTCCGCATTGCGCGTGCCTGGGTCGTGCTGATGAAGCGGCTCGGCTACAAAAAGTTCGTAGCCCAGGGCGGAGACTGGGGCTCGCCGGTCTCCAATCAAATGGGCAAGCTCGGCGCGCCGGAACTGCTCGGCATTCATGTCAACCTGCCCGGCGTCGTGCCGCCGGAAGTCTTCAAGGCCATCGCGTCGGGTGATGCGCCTCCGGCGAATTTGTCCGCGGAGGAGCTGCACGCTTTCGAGCAGATCAAGCTTCAGTTCACCAAGCGCCGCGCCTATGCGCAGATCGCTGGAACGCGCCCGCAGACGCTGGCCGCATTCGCGGATTCCCCGTCGGGCCTCGCGGCCTGGCTGCTCGATCACGGCGACGGATGGGCCCAGCCGGCCAACGCAATGCAATCGGCGGTGCTCGGGCGCGAGATCAACGGACACTCGGCAGGCGCGCTGACCCGTGACGACGTGCTCGATAACATCACGCTGTACTGGCTAACCAACACCGGCGTCTCCTCGGCGCGGCTGTACTGGGAAAACAAGACCAACCTCTATCTGCCCGCCGGCGTCCCGATCCCGGCCGCGGTGACCGCCTTCCCCGGCGAAAGTTTCGTCGCTCCGAGGAGCTGGGCCGAGAAGGCCTATCCCAAGCTGATCTATTTCCATCAGGCCGAGGCCGGCGGCCACTTCGCCGCGTGGGAGCAGCCCGACATTTTCACACGAGAGGTTCGCGACGCATTCCGACCGCTGCGCGTGGTCTAGGGCATTGGGAAGGAATACCGTCGTCGAGCGGGCCGCACTCAAAAACTAAGGTGCATCATGACCACCCCAACCTATGATCGCGCGAAGACCGCGCTCCTTTTCATCGATCCTTACAACGACTTCCTGTCTGAGGGAGGCAAGCTATGGCCGCGGGTCAAGGACGTCGCCGAGAGCGTCCATCTTCTCGACAATCTCCGTGCCATCAGCGGCGCGGTGCGAGCCTCTGGCATCCAGGTGTTCATCGTGCCGCATCGGCGCTGGGAACCGGGTGACTATGATCGCTGGCACCATCCGAGCCCGAGCCAGCAAGCCATCATGAAGCGCCACACTTTCGCGCGCGGCGAATGGCATCCCGACTTTGCGCCGCAGGCGGGCGATATCGTCGTCGGGGAGCACTGGGGATCGAGCGGATTCGCTAACACCGATCTCGATCTGCAGCTCAAGCAGCAGGCATCAGCCACGCCATCATCGTGGGCCTGCTTGCCAATACCTGCACCGAGACCAAGGCGAAATATGCCCAGGAGCTCGGCTACCACGTCACGCTGGTGCGCGACGCGACGGCGGCATTCAGCCACGAGATGATGCATGCCGCGCACGAGCTGAACGGGCCAACCTACGCCCATGCCATCCTGACGAGCGAAGTCATCGCCGCGCTACCGGCGACGGACGCAGCATTGAAGGCCGCGAGCTGAAGGAGGCGATTATGGCCAAACTTGCGATCATAGCGACAATCGAAGCCGTGCCTGGAAAGCGGCATCAGGTGATTCCGTTGTGGAAAGAGCATGGTGCGCGCTGCCGTGACAAGGAAATGGAAAGTGCCGGCACGGCCGGGAGCCAGGTCCGCGCCAAAGCCGTGGAGGGACCGTCCGGAACGATACCGCCGAATGCAGCGCCTGCGATGTACTTAGCTGGGTCGTGTTTGTGGCGGTCGACGTTCAGCGCCGACCGAGACGTCAGATCCGCTCTTTTACGCGGCGGTCGGCCTCGGCAATCGCGGCATCGACATCTCTGATCAGGAATCGGATGCCTGGAGTCATATGGATCATGATCGCGTCGCCGGTGCGAGCGTAACCGCCGCCCGGGTAGATCTCGTATGTGTTCCCGTAGACCCCGAGTCCGTGACCAGCGTCCTGGATCTTTACTGACGTGTCCCAGCACGAATAGGTGCGCGGCTTACCCATCTATCGCTCCTCTTAGCTCGGCGAACGCTTGTCCGCCATCTCGCTCACTTGTCGGACGCCTTGTGGAAGCGGCGGCCTCTCGCCCAAAGGCCCCCGGCTCGCGAGTGCTTTGAGCCCGGCCGCGCGACCTACGCTGTGGGCGGCTGATCGGCCTGGGCCTTGCGGTCGGCATAGCTTATCCAACAACTTTCGTTGGGCGCTCGGAATTCGACGCTGGTCTGCAGGTTCTCGACGGACGTCGCGACGTCGGCAAAATTGTCGAATTCTGAATCGTGACCGACTATCACGCTCCTGGAGCTGAAAGTCAGATCGTCCTTTCGCCAGCACCACGGTGACGCCCAGCCGAAAGCAGGCGAAAATACGTGGTCGTTCCCCGGAACGCGCATATACGAGCCGATCTCGCCGCCAAGCAATTTCATCACAGCAAGCTTATGTGCTGAAATCATCACCTCCTCGATCAGACCCTGCTCCGGATCAATCACGATCGCCCGCACCGCGGCGGGGGCCCTAGGACGCAACTCGATGGCGGTCCAACGAACCATCGTGACCACGTCGTCCAAACGCGCGAGCGCTGGACTCCGCTCTCCCGGTCCGGTGCGGCGGCCCACGATCAGACCAGGTCCAGCGATCGGCCGAGATCCTCCGACGATGAACGCCTCCGCACGCGCTTCGACTCCCGCAAACAAGACGTCTCCCTTCGGAAACTTCATGGCCATCCGCGGCTTCTCCCCGAAGTAGTCGCTCATCTGCGCATCCTTACTGATGTCAATTCTGGTCACCGACTTCGTATTTGGATCGATCAAGATCGCTTTCATGTTGACGTCTCCGCACCGATACTCTGGCGTAGTTGAGAATGCTCACGACAGACGGCCAAACGATAGCGTCGAAAGCACCGAGGGAGCAGAAGCACGTGGAAAACTGATGGACGGGAAGCTAACCTCTCAACGATCCCGCATAGGTTGATACGTTCTCTTTACTCAAGCTGCTTTCGCGAGCAGACCATTTCCGAACATCGTAAAAAAAACTGCGGCAGAAGAACATCTTTCCGGGAAGTTACGTGCTACCAATCCATGTGATTTATCACATTGCAATCGATCTGTGCGCTGACGCGGAGGACGGATTGCGCTATCGAACGTACATCACGAGCCCCGCGTGGCGTTCGAATCCCGCGAGGCTGGCCCAGATCGCGACGGCGCGCGGCCGGTGCCGTCTTTGCTTCGCGCGCGCTTCCCGCGGGCGGCGGCTCGAAGTCCATCATGCCACTTACCGCCGGCTCGCCCGGGAGGCTCCCCGGGATCTCATCGCGCTTTGCCGGCCCTGTCACCGCGACGTCGAAACGTTCCTCAGGCGGCGCCGCCACGCGAGCCGCCGTCCCGTGCGCAGCGATGTCAAGCGGCTGCACGACTTCCGCAGGCCGCTCGTCGATCCCACCCGCTGAACAGGAGCATCGATATGGAGTGTGACGACCTCGAACTGCGTTTGACCGGCACCAAGCGATTGATCATGCATTGTGGACGACTCGCGGATCCCCTAGATCCCGCTGCGAAGGCGTTGGCGCGCCTAACCGGAAAACGCCCGAAGACCGAGTCGGATCACGAGGCGATCGCGCGCACCGAATGGAACGGCGGCCTTTGGCTCGACGGCGGACGTCCGTGCGTTCCGGCCGAGGCGTTGGTCAGCACGTTCGTAGGCGCCGCGAAGATGCGCAAGCGCGGCGACGAGGCGCGCGCCGGCCTGGTCGTGACCGAGAACGCCATCCTCGACTACTCGGGCCCGCGGGACATGGACGTGCTCTGGCGGGACCCGTCGTTCCGGCTCCGTACGGCCGTCAGGGTCAGGGGCGCACGCACGATGAGAACGCGACCGTGCTTCCTCGACTGGAGCCTGCGATTCACCGCCCGTTATCTGCCGAGCGTCCTCGACCGCGAAGAGGTCATCGCGCTCTACCGCGTCGCCGGCTTCATGCGCGGCATCGGGGACTGGCGACCGATGAACGGCACGTTCGACGTCGAGGTGCTGAAATGAAGGGATCACGTGGGGCGTGCTCCGCTGAGGCATGCCACGGCCCCGTGTGGCGAGGGGGGAGGCGCCGGCCGTCGTCGGCGCCTCCCCGGTGGGTTCCGCCGGATGAAGAAGACGCGAGGGATGCCGAGAAGGTCCGCGCGTCGACCGTCGTCGGCGACCATGCCCGTCGAAGCGCCGGTCACGAAACGGGCCGGCTTCGCGGACTCGATGACGAACGTCGGAAAGGACCCGACATGACGAAGGCACGATCCCTGCCGAGACTCCCTCCCGCTCGGCGCCAGATCGGCGGCGGGCGCAATCCGGGGCGCCGCAACGACGTCCTGCGCCGCGGCGTGCTCGACGCGCTGCGCGGTTCCGGCCGCTATTCGGTCGTCGCCAACGCGCGCATTCCGGTCTCCGAGGCCGCCCGCGCCGCCGTGCGCCGCGCCAACGGCGGCTACCTGGCCGCCTCGCTTCCGGCGGACGGGGCCGGCGAGACGATGACCGTCGACCTCGTCATAGACGCGAGCAACCGCTGGGCGGGCGCCTTCGCCTTCTGCGGCCGCGGCGCCCAGTCGACGCTCGCGCGCCGCAGGATCGCGGACGACCTGCGCGCGGCCGAGCTCATGCTCCGCGCGCATCTCGTCGCCTCGCTCGCCGTTCCGATCGAGACCGTCACCGTCGGCATCATCGACGGATCGGCCGACCCGGAGGATTCCGACGACATCACGATCGCGGCGAGTGAGATCGCCGACCGGTTCGAGATCTCCTTCCCCGGTCTCGAATCCTTCGACGTCGCCGGCGGCTGACTCGACGGCGGCTCCGAAGGCCGGCCCGGTCCGCCGGTGCGGTTCCGCGAACCAATCCTTGAACCCTCGCGACCGCGTCCGGGACCCTCCGGCGGGAGCGCCGCGCGGGCCTCGCGGAGGACGCCGAATTTGAACCCTTGCGTCGACGACCACGTGCGAAAAACGCTGCGCCAAGGATTCGGAAATCGGCCGACGGTCCGATTCGCCGAGGCGGCTAAGATGCTGAATTTAGACACAAAATCTCTCAGAAGACTGGTAGAAGCGGGCCGCGTTCCATTTCGGACGACCGGAAATGGACGCCGCCGGATACGGCGAGAATTCACGGTCGGGGACCTCGAAAGCTTCTACGCCGGCGCGGCGACGCGGACGGTGCACGCCACCGGCGTGCGCCGCACGGAAGACGTGCGCGTCCGTCCTCGCGACGCCGGCGGCGGAAGCTTCTTGGCCCAGTTCGATGACGAGACAAGGAAGGAGAAGAAGAGATGAACGCGATGAACCACTTCGAGGCCACCACGGCGATGAACGTCGCCCTCAAGGGCCGCTACTATCATATGGACATCATGGTCGACGGCGAGCGGTACAGGAAGTCGACGAAGTGCACCGACCTCGCCGAAGCCTGCCGCATGGCACAGGCCAAGAAGGAGAAGATGCTGAAGGCGGCGGCGGCGCGGCGCGACGCCGGCGTCCCCGTCGACGCCCCTCTCGACACCATCGCCCACGCCTGCTGGAAGTCGCTCAAACCGACGCTGCGCACGACGGGCGAGCGCTCCTCGATGCGGGCGCGGCGCCGCGAATTTCGGCGCGTCGTGACGGCGTTCGGCCCCGGCCTCATGGCCTCGCAGATGGACTACGACAAGTTCATCGAGGTGCGCGACCGCCTCCTCGAGGAGCCGGCGCCCGCCAGCAAGCGCGGACGTCCCCGCAAGAACAAGAAGGGCAACATGTCGCCGAAGAGCGTCAACAACCTGCTCAAGATCGCGCTCCGCCTCCTGAATTTCGGCGCCACCCGCATGGGTCTTGCCCTGCCGAACCGCCCCCTGCCGCCCTATCAGGACCTGCTGCTCGCGGAGACCCAGCGCAGCCGGTACCTGCGCGAGGGCCCGGAGCAGCAGCGCCTGCTGGCGCGCTGCGACGACGATCTCGCGGACCTCGTCCTCTTCGCCCTCGAGACCGGCATGCGCTGGAACGAGATCGCCTCCCTGGACTGGGACTTCGTCGATCCGGTCGAGGAATCGATCTGCGTCCACGTCAAGGGCCGCGGCCACGATCCGATTCCCCACACGATCTTCCTGTCGAAGGCCGCGCTCGAGGTCCTGGACCGCCGCCGCGCCCGGGCGCAGTCGGAATTCGTGTTCACCACGAAGGCCGAGAACGACTGCCGCTTCGACGAGATCTTCTATCCGAAGGGGTCGGAGGTGCCGTTCACCTACAATCGCATGCGCCGCCGGTTCTCCGTGGCCTTGCATCTCGCCGGCATCGAGGACTTCACGTTCCACGACCTGCGCCGGACCGCGGCCCGCCGCCTCTGGCTCGACAGCAACATCGAGATCGCCAGCGCCTTCCTCGGCCACAAGGACACGCGAACCACGCTGCGCTACCTGGGTCTCACCGAGGCCGACGTCAAGGCCGCCCAGCGCCACCGCGCCGCGCAGCAGGATCGCCGGCGCGCGGAAATCCGCAAGGCCCTCGATGCGGGCCTGCCGGCGCCGGAGTTCGACGACGAGCGGGTCAGGCGGATCCGCGCGCAGTTCGTGCTCACCGAAAAGCTGGCCGACCGCCGCAAGGCGCGCGACGCCGAGCTCCGCAAGCGCGACCTGCCGGACGCATGACCCTCAACGCCGGGGAGCGCCGCCGGGAACCCAGCGGTAGGCTTCGCCGACCTTCTCGATGCCGCCGTCCAAGACCGCCGCGCCCGCGGCGGTCTTTTTCTTGTCCGCCCGGTCCCTCGCCGCCCCGCGCCCGCCCGTGCCGCCGCCGGCCGCCCGCCTGGCGGCATCGAACTTCGCCGCCTCGCGCCGCAGCGCCTCTCCGAGGTACCCCTTGCGCACCATCTTGCGGGCCTCACCATGGGCCGCCTCGAGCTCGGGGGCCGACATGAGCCGCCGCTCCTCGCGCAGCGTCTCCTTCGCGGCCGCCAGCAACAGCTGCTCGAAGCTGTCGCCGACGACCTTGCGCGGCTTCTTTTCGCCCCTGAACCACCATTCGCCGCCGGTGAAGACGATGCGCGACCCTTCGAGCGCGCGCGCCAGTAGCGCATGCGCCTTGGCCGCCGACAGGGCGTACGTGGTCTTCAGGGGGAAGCGGACGAGGATCTCGCGCGAGCGCGCCGGCCAGCCGCGGTCGCACAGCCACGTCGCGATCGCGCGCGCCGCCTCCGGATTGACGGCCTCCTTCCAGTCGGCCTGGACGACCCGGCGGCGCTCCGGCCCGCCCGGCCTCGCGGTCCCGTCGAGGGCGGCGCGCAGCCGGCCCGCGGCGGTGGTCAGATCGGGCGGCTCGGCACCGTCGCCGCGCCCTGCGGCCTCGGCCGCCGGGGCCTCGCCCGTACGCCGCGCCTGCCGCGCCCGGCGTTCCTCCGCCCTCTCCTCGGCGTCGGTATCGAGGAAGCCTCCCGGCACCCGCTTCGGCGCCTTGCGCGGCCTCCCGCGCCCGGCGGCGGGCGGCGCAGGCTCCGCGGACTCGGGCCGCGCTGGTGCCGGCTTCGGCGACGGAGGCGGCTCCTCATCCGGTGCTGGTGGCGGCTCCGGCGCCGGCGCCGGACTGCCGGTGCTGCGCTTGACGAACCATTCGGCGTGCCAGCGGCCGATCCGCCCGTGCGTGTCGTTCAGGCGCTGGCGCAGATCGTCGGCCGTCACGTGCTGCGCGCCGCCGCGCTCGCGCGCCAGGGCGTCGGCGATACTATCGTGGCGCGCGCGGGTCGCTTCGGGTCTGGCGGGCATGGCGCCAGCATGCCGGCAAATCGTTTGCGGCCGGTTGACGGCAGCCACCCGGGCAGCCCGGGCCTCCCGTTCCCGCAGCGGTCCCGCAGCATTGCGCGCTGGCGCGCCAAACCCTTGCGCCGCAGGGGTCCGGCGCCCTCGCGCACGCTTGGGTTAACGGACGCGATCCGTTAACCGCGCGCGCGCGAGACGCTCTTCTACGTTTTTCCCCCTTCGAAAATAGCGTTTTCCGCCACGAGTTGCCGAAGCGGCCGACGGACCCGCCCGCAGGACTAATTGGGGAACGAAGGGGACGTAACGGGAAATAAGGGGATTTAATTTGCCGCAAAATCCCCACAGCGCTCTTCCGGGTCGCCGCGGAGACGACGCGGCGCTGCGGCCAGCGGCAGCGTAGTCCGCGCCTTGGTCGGCGCGCTGCTACGGCGCCACCGCCGAAGCCGTTGCCCGGTCACAAGAAGGCGAAAGAGGAGAATATTCTCTTTTTGCCGGGTTGGCCTGGGTCGCCGACCGTTGCTCCGAACCCGCTTTTCGCTTGCGTCGTGGTCCGGCTGCGCGCGCGATATCAAAGGAGTCGCGAGCAGGCGGATCCGGACGGCGCACGGAGGCGCGCGGCCGGCGCCCGCCTCCGGCACGCCGTCGCCTTCGCCGCAACGGTGGAAATCTCCGGACGAATATCGAATCCTTCGCGTAATAGATGCTACGTTGGCTCGGCCAGTCCAGCCGTTCGGAGCCGGACGCGCTCCGGATGCAGGAATGCCGCTCGTTGAAGAAGTCGCGCAAGACCGAGGCGAAGCGCGAGACCGACGTCAAGCCGGACAACAACCAGCCGACGAACAAGCCATTCGCCGAACGCTTTCCCTCGCGGACGTCTGCCGCGGCGAAAGTACTCGGCGGTAACGTCCGCCGCCTCCGGACGGACCTCGATCTCAGTCAGGCCGACCTGGCCAAGGCCATCCGAGCGGATCAGTCGACGATCGGATTGATTGAACTCGGGCGAGGAAATCCGACGCTCCTGACGATCGAAAAGCTCGCGAGGGTCTTGCGAACGACCGTGCCTGAACTCTTGGGCAAGCCGTCCCGGAGCAGATCCAGACAGTCGGCCGCCCCTCGAAAAAAGTAAGACCGCGCGAGCCGCCCCTTCGAGCCGATGCTCGAACCGGTATCATCGGATCGACCTCGACGACGTTCGAGCGCTTCTCGCCGCTACGATTCCGGTTTCACCACCATCAGCTCTGGCGTCCGTCATGCTTAACCATAGAACCTGCGGGAGCGGCCTTGACGCGAAACAACGCCCGCACTAGGTTCATTGATGACCGCGCCTTCACGCGGGTAAGCCTTTCGTTAAGCGCCAGGTGGCACAAGGCGATGGCGACTCCGCTGGCTGATCGCGGAATAGACAGCCCGAACCCCGGCCTCAAAGCCGGGGTTTCGCTTTATAGCGGCCCCCCTTCTGGACCACACCCCCGAAATCGACGTTCTCGGCCATCCTTCACGCTACGCCTTCCGGCGAGTTGATGACGTCTTCCTTGGCCGCGCGGTCGTTTAGTTGGACCGCGACTCCTCGGCGCGACTGAAGTCCAGCTTCACGCAAATTTCCATCGTGCCTGCGATGGCTCCATCGCGGCCGCATGCTGCTGAGCTCGTCGACGCGAGTGTCAGCTACATCGACTGCGCCGCTCAACTTTCCGACCCGTTCCTTCGCGGCTGCAGGAATGAGGTGCAGCGGAGTACATTCGCAAAATTGAGGGCATTCGACCCCGCTTCAGTTGAGGCGCAGCAGGCCGGTCAGATCACCAGCAACAACCCGCGGGTCGGCAAGCTCGTCGCCGCGCTCACCGCCCTCGAATACATTTGTACCTGCCTGAGGTAGCGATCACGGGCCTCCGCAAGCTCTCGATCCGTCTTGAAGTCCACCACGGTCCATCCGGCGAAATCCGGCAACTCCTCACGAAAGGCGAGGTCGATCACCCCCTCGGCGAGAACCTGATCTTGCATCAGCATTACCGGTATTTCGCGACGCAGGTGTCCGGCCGATGCCGCATTCGCGGCACGCTGCAGTACGGGGTGTGCCTTGGCTCGATGAACGGCCGCGATGGCAGCGTCGATTTCTTCCTTGGTTGCGCCAACCATCTTGCCCTGACTTTCGGCGATCGCTGCCGCGTCATCACTCGACGGCCGTAGGTCAATCAAAGCCAGCACGGCATGAACAAGTGTTCCGAAGCGACGCCCGCCCGGACGAGCGTCGCCATCGCTTGCCACCACATGCACCTCGACGGGCTCTACCCGTCGCGCTTCTCCAGATCCGTCTTGGGCCAACGAAGTAACCGTTTGCGTCCGCAAGGTAGGCTCGGACGCTGCCGCCAAGATCGCTCGACGTTGAGCCTGCCAGGCATCATGCCTCCGAACGCTGTCAGTCGCGGCGGCTTCGCCGGGATCTAGTTCAAGAAGTCTCTGATGCCGAAGCGGTGCCAGCTCTTCGGTTTTCAACCGTAGGATCGATGGGTCCCACCAAGTGACCGACACGCCCGCGGTTTGCCACGTGTGCAGGCCTGGCCTTACCGACCCCGACGATGGCCGCTTTCCCTTCGGTCCGCGGTCGATGACACTCTCTTCCCCGAACGCGGGGCAACCGGGCGCAGGGGTTGACGCGCGACGCGCGGCATCCGCGGGATACAGCACGGGATTGACGGCTTCGAACCATCCTTTGAGCAATTCATCACCGCAGGTCGGCAGGACCAGAAGATCGCGGGCTCGCGTCGCAGCTACGTAGGCTACGCGCACGGCCTCGGCCCTATCACGCTTGAGTTCGACATCGCTTGCTTCCAGAAGCTCGATCGGCGATGCCCCGCAGATCGGCTCCAACCAGAGGGAACGGTTCATATCGATGTGTCGGCCCGCACGATCCCGCGAAGCGGGACAGGTCGGATCGCCCAGGATCACGACGGGGAACTCCAGCCCCTTCGCTTTGAATACGGTCATTACCCGAACGCCCTCGGTCCCCTCCTCCACGATCGGCGCTTCGTCAACTTCACCGCGTTCGGCGGCCGCCTCGATGCTCTCGACGAACGCGCGGAAAGATGAAGCGGTCCGTTCGAAGCGTCGAGCGGTATCTATCAAACGTTGACAATTGGCGAGCGCCTGTTCGCCGTTCTGCCAAAGCGCAATACCGGCCTGCGCTCGCACGGCTTGCAGGAGCGTCGTCAACGTTTCTGCAATAGGCCGGCTGTTACGACCAATATGAAGACGGCGCAGCAGTTCCAGAGCCTCGGCGACCTCTAGGGCCGCGGGACCGAGCGCAGCGCGATCGGCAGTGCGCATCGGATCGAGACGCCGGAATTTCAGCTCCCCTTCGCCGTCGATCCACTGGCGATAGAGCAGAAGGGACTCGTCGCTCAGCGCGAACAGCGGCCCACGAAGCGTCGCAAACACCTTGAGCTCATCGTCCGGCCACTCGATCGCCGTGAGTGCGTTCCGCAATGCGGCGATCTCCTCCCGGTCGTGGAACGAACGGCCGCCCACGAGCACGTGGGGTATGCGTCGCGCCTCGAGCTCGCGCACGTACGGACGTGTGACGTCGGTCCGGAAATTGCGGAATCGGCGGAACAGGATGGCGATATGCCGGGGGCGGATTGCCGTCTGTTGGCCTGCCTCTTCGACCGTCCATCCGCTTTCGTTGAGCAACCAATCGACGAAGGCGCCCACGGCGCCCGGCAGAGACTCGTTGATGCGCCCACCGGTGACCCTACCGAAATCACCGTACGGCCGCGGCGCCGGCAGCGCGACGACGGTCGGACGGCCGTCCAGCTCCGGTCGCGACCGTTCCAGGGATACGTACCCGTCCGCCTCCTCGTCCGCCGCGATCGCCGGCGCGAAGGCCGAATTGATGAACGCCTGGATCGAGGGCGTCGAACGGAAGCTCGTCGTGAGATGAAGCAGCGCGGCACCAGCGGCGCGAAGTTGTCTCTTGATTTCCGCGTACAGAGCGACGTCCGCGCGGCGGAAGCGGTAAATGGATTGCTTCGGATCGCCGACGAGGAACAGTTTCCCTGCTACCGGATGGGCGGTCCGCCAATTCGAATCTGCAGGATCGTTGGCGGCGAGCAGGAGAAGAATCTCGGCTTGCAGCGGGTCGGTGTCCTGAAACTCGTCGACGAAAAAGTGGGTGAAGCGTTCCTGCAGCTCCTTTCTCACACCCTCGTTGTCGCGAACGAGATCGCGCGTCTTGATCAGCAGGTCCAGGAAATCGAGAGAACCCGTCTTCGACTTTAGGATCTCGTATTCCGCGATCCCTTCCTGCAGCGCATCGTGTATTAGCGGAGCAAGATCGGCATCGCTCGCCGCCACGAACGCCTTCAGCTTCGAACGCACGCCGTCCCGGCGCGCAAGGACCTCGTCGCGGGACAGAGGGGCGAATGTCGTTCTGACCGCACCCTTGTGATCCCATCCCCTGAACCGACGCCTGTTCATGGAAAGCTCGCGGAGCTCAGCTTCGAGGCCGTCGTAATCGCGTCCGCGGACGGCGTCGAGACGCGTCGCCTCCCTGACGAAGGAGGCGATTTCCGCTAGATTGCGCGCGAGAGGGTCGTCCGGCCACGAGCTCAACGGCGCCAGTTCCCCGACCTCCGCCAACTCGTCGATCAGCACGTCGATCGCGCCTTGACGATCGAACGGATCCCTGCGCCAGCGATGCGCGAAATCACGATGGTCGCAGAGGGTGTGCATCGCGGCCCGCAGCTGCTCGTGCGGCGGCTCTCCGCCGGATCTCCTGCGCAGGATTCGCCTCGGTCCTTCCGGTGTATCCGCAAGGATTCGTTGCAGCCATCGTTCGAACGCCTGGTCCGCCAGCGCCTCTGCCGCCGCGTCGTCCAGCATTTCGAAGGCCGGATCGACGCCGGCTTCCACCGGGCGCTCGCCCAATAGGTCGCCGCAAAACGCATGGATCGTCCCGATGTGCGCGAGCTCGAGCTCCTCGAGCGCCTTGTCGAGACGATTCCGCTCCAACGGGTCGGCGTCGATCCGCGCCCCTTCCAGTTCGAGGCGAAGGCGCAGCTTCATTTCGCCCGCCGCTTTTTCCGTAAAGGTCACCGCGACGATGCGGCCCAACGTTCCCTTGCCGCTGCGAATCAGGCCGACAATCCTGCCGACCAGGACCGTGGTCTTGCCGGTGCCCGCCGCGGCTTCGACGAAAAGCGTGGAATCAAAGTCCCTCAGAATGCGGGCTCGCGCCTCGGCGTCGACAAGTTCGCTCATGGCCAATCCCTCAGCGCTTGGAGCATGTCGAGGTCGCCTTGAGGCTTTCTGGCCGAACGGATCTCCTCGTACGGCCCGCAAATGGCGCGATAGTCGCAGTGTCCGCACTCGCCTTCGCTGGGCGCCGCGGGAAGAAACGGTCCGTCGATGGCCTGTCCGATGACAGTCGCGACATCGACGGCGGCATCACGCGCCTGCTGATCCAGAGCGACCACCTGATCGGAGAACTGACCCGCCGAGGTGCAGAAGTACAGGCGTCCCTCGGAGACCTTATCCTCTACGAACAATTTCTCCGCCGCGAGCGCGTACAGAACGGGCTGCAACGACCTTCCGCCCTCGATCACCATTTCGCCGGGTCCGGCGTTCCTCCCGGTCTTGTGATCGATGACCCTCAGCAATCCGCTCGGATGACGCTCCACGAGATCGATCGAGCCGCGAAGCCGGATGCCGCAGTCCAGCGCAACGGCGCTCGACACCGATCGAGGGTCCGCATCGCCGCCTTCGACATCGCGCCGCAGTCCGAACGAGAGTTCGAAATGTCGTGGAACGAAGCCCGACGCGTCCTCGCTCATCCGCCGCAGCCACTCGCGGAGATCCGCGCGGATCTCGCTCACCGCGTTTCTCCAGACCTGATCGATCGCCGGGGCGAGCTCGGCCTCATAACGCTCGGCCACCGCTGCCGTGACTTCCTCAAGCAAGGCGGTTGCCCGCTCGCGGTTTCCCGGGCGCACGGGCAGCAGATTCTCCGCCGCCAAGCGGGCGAAGAGGGCGAACTGCACGTCGTGGATCAGCGATCCGCGTTGAAGCGGATCCAGGTCGTCGATCGCAACCGCGACGTCGCGAGGTTCGATTCTCTGGATGGCGCGAAGAAAGAAGCTGTACGGACAACGCGAGAAGGTCTGCAGCGCGGTCGGCGAATAGCCGCGAGCGCCAAACGCGTGCTTGGACATCAGCGTTCGCACGTCGGCCGAGGACCCGAGCAGGCCGTCCGCGACCGTCCAGCCCCGATTCCAGCGCTGATAGCGGTTGCGCAAGGCTCGCGCGAGATGCGGATTCGCGCCCAACAGATAGCGCGCGCGGCCCGCCCCGCCGTTCACAAGGCCCATCAGGCCCCCCAACACCGCAAGATCGTGCTCCGCTTCGTCGATGGCGTCGTTGGGATCGTCCGGGGCCGGCCAGCCCAACCGGCTTGCGGCTACCGTCTCCGCCCGACGTGCCAGTTCCGCGAAATCGGGCAACCTCCCTTCCGCCGCCCTCACGGCTTCCAGCGCATAGAACGAGGGCACGCGCGGACGCGATTGATCCAGGTCGACCCGGGGATAGGAAAAGAACACGCGCCGTTCGGCCGCACCCACGGCGAGTGCGAGCGCAAGGCGCTCCTGATCGAGCCGGGACTGGTTGCTCGCCAGACGGCTGCTGATCCGCGCCCGCAGGACGTCGAGCAGAACAGGCTCCTCGACGATCTTTCTGGGAAACATCTTCTCCGCCAGGCCGGGGACGAAAACCGCCTCGAAGCTCAGGCCTCGAGACGTTTCGATCGGGCCGACGAAAAGCTTGCCGTACCGCTGGGAGGACGGCGGTTCGGACGCTTCCATGAGCAAGCTTCTAAGGACGGCAACGACCTCGTCCAGCGCCACCGGACCCACCGCCGACAACGGCTCCAGTTCTGCAAGCACCGCGAGCACGCGCTGCGGCCGCCGGAGGCTTCGCGCGGCGAGCACGCTCAGTCGGTCGAGCCATTCCCGCCAGATCGCCGAACTCGGCAGGGCTCCGAGCTCGTCGATGAGCGGAAGCGCAAAGCAGGAAAACGCCTCGAGATCGCTCAGCTCCCGCGAGATCGCGGCCGCTCGCGCGTCATCCTGGGCCTGCATCGCCTCGAGTCTGCGACGCAAATCGTTCGCAAGGCCGCCGAGTCGCCTGCGCCAACGATCGCTTCCACCTATCACCGCGGCCTCCACGAGCAGCCGCTCCCATCGCCGCGGTGCCCTGAGATGCCCCTCCCGCACCGGCCCGTCCGATCCGTCCGGAATCCGCGGAGTCTGCGCTTGCATCGATACGGAATCGCTCGTGCTGGCCATGATCGACGTCGGAGCCGTCTCGTCGTCGGGCGCGATCCACAAATCGCCTCGGAGCGGCGCCTCGGGAGGCTTCCCCGAAACCGCATCGGGTACCTGGCCGAGCGAAAGGTACTCGGCGAATCCTTGCGCCGACAGGCCTCCAGCGGCGCAATCGAGCAGACAGCAGAAGGCCCTGCCGGCAGGCTCCGGCCTCACGGCTCCGCGAGCGAAGTGGACGGGTATCCCCGAACGCGAAAACGCTTCCGCGAGATGCGACCGATACAGATCCGCCGACCGCAACAGAATGGCCATCCTATCGAACGGCAGACCGTCACGGGCAAGCGACAGAACGCGGCGAGCGATCTCGACGCACTCGCGTCCCTCCCCCGGTGCCGAGAATATCTCGACCTCGTGACCCGCCTCGATTTCCGGCGGCTTCTCGCGCTCGTTGAAGAGATGGCGCTGGAGCCGCCCGAGCGCGTCGTTCGGTTCGCTGCCCGCCGAATCCAGGTCGAGGATCTCGAATCCCGATTGAGCCCGGAACCTGCTCAGGGTTACGACATCCCCCGCAGGAATTGTCCCCAGCACTTCCCCCGTAGCGGAGACGAACGCGGACAGAAATGCAAATTCGGCTTCGGTCCTGACGGGAACGTCGAGCAGCAGCGTCGGCAAGCCGATGAGCCGGTGCCTTTGCTTTCGAGCGATAGCGCCGGCGGCGAGCCCGAGCGTACCCGGCCAATCGACGAAGCTGCCTTCCTCCAATTCACGCTCGTACTCGCGGACGATCGGCGCCAGATCCGGAGCGACCGCATCCAACCCGCTCGAATGGACGCCGGCTGAACGCAGCTCCGCTATCACGGCCGCTATCGCGCGCGGAAATCCGGGCGTGGCGCTCACAGTGGCATAGCGCCCCAGCTTGCGATCGATCGTCAATCGATGGATCAGGCGCGTCGTGATCGCGTCCGTGCCGATCCTGGTGAGCGGGACGACTCCGCGCCGCGCGAGTTCTTCCGCGGCGACGATGGAGACGAGCCGCGAAAGGCTGATTCGGTGCCAACCGAATGCCGCTCCGCGCCGGGTTGCGACCTGGCGCGCAAGGTCGTTGACGGCATCGACCGTGGCTCCGACGAGAACCAGTTCGTCATCCGACGCTCGTGTTTCGAGCCAAGCGCACGCGCGATCCAACCGACGACGACCGGAGACGGAAGTGACAGCAAGAAGCCCCATCAAACTCGACCAAATCGTACGCGACCAGCAGGCGTGAACGCCCAACGGTGGCTGGAATTACTGCAAGGCGCACAGTCTTTCTATTCTGTCGACGAGGCGCGCGAACTCCCTCTCGGGGTCGCGATACCAGTCCGTGGACCATACCCGGTAAATGCGCCAATTCAGACCTTCTAGCACGTCCTGCCGCAAACGATCGCGATCTCGCGCAGATTTTGACGAATGATACGTAGCTCCGTCGCATTCCACGCCAAGAATATAGGTCCCGGGCTTGTCCGGATGCACGACACCGATGTCGATCCGATATTTCGCAACGCCCACCTGCGGATGCGCCTCGTAGCTCGCCGAGCCCAAACGGGACAAGAACCATCTCTCGAAATCGCTGCCGGGCTCTTCGCCCGACCGACGCCCGGGCGTGAAAGATCCGCGGCTTGCGTATTCGAGGAACTCTTTCAGCACGCGAACGCCGCGGCGGCTTCCGTCGGCGACGATGCGAGCATGATCGAGCGAAGTGAAGACCGTGAGCTTTCGTTTCGCGCGAGTGAAGAGCACGTTCAGGCGCCGGTGGCCGTATGCGCGATTGAGGGGGCCGAAATTTTGGTGGAAGACCCCCTCTGCCGTCGGACCGTATTAAGATCAGAATGATGTCGCGCTCATCTCCTTGTACGTTCTCCAGATTCTTGACGAAGAAATCTTCGAGATCGCCGTCCCATCTTTCGTGGTATGCTTGGATGTCAGGATCCGCGGCGGCACGCTCGTCCATGAGCGTTTCGATGAGATCTCGTTGAGCCTGGTTCATCGCAACGATGCCGATCGAGCGATCGGCGCGCTCTCGCATCATGCCAGCCGCCTCTTCGACGATCGCACGTGCTTCTTGGAGGTTCCGGCCTTGTCCGACTTCGTATGCGCCGTCGATCTTGCGGCATGATACGCCGAAGTCGGGATCCTCCAGAACCGGGCTCGGATAGACCAACAACCGCTCACCGTAGAACTCGCGGTTCGAATAGGCGATCAAGCTCTGGTGCCGCGAGCGATAATGGACTTCAAGCATTCGCATCGGATGCCAACACCGGCGCCCAAGCTCGAGAATGGATTCTTCGGGCGCGTCCTCGGCCTTCTCGTCGCTGGTGTCATCCGAGGCCGTAAAGAAGTCAGTCGGAGGCAACTGTTCCGGATCGCCCACGATGACGGCCTGTTCGCATCTCAGCATCGCACCCAAGGCGTCCTCGGGACGCATCTGCGAGGCCTCGTCTATGACAAGAAGGTCGAAGTTGTGCCTGCCCGGCTCAAGATACTGTGCGACCGACATCGGGCTCATCATGACACAAGGCGTGTACGCGCGGATGGCGTTACCCGCATTGGAGAACAGCCGGCGTAAGGCGATACGCGGCTGCTGCAAGCCGGTTTGATGCGTCAGCATCTCATTGTCGGTGTAGTCGCGGGTGGAACCCGCCCGCCGCCCGGGTGGGATCGGCCAGGAGTGAAGTTGGGCAGCGATCAGCTTGCGATTCAATTGAAGTATCTCGCGGTCGAGATCCTGAAAGCGCTTGCGCACCTGGTCGTGCGTGTTTCCGGCGTGTCGCGTCAACACGGGGTGCTCGCGCATGAGCTTCTCGGCCGCCGAGCGATAGAAAGCGGCTTCGACGGCGTACGCGACACCCGCATACCGTTGCGCCGCAGCGGGCCAACACTGGACTAGCCCCCTAATCCGTGGTTGGCGGCCTCGAACTCGGTCGAGAGAAGTGCAATCTGCTTCTCGAGTGCATCCGAGGCCTGAGCCGCTCGCTCACATTTCTGCATCTGCTCGCGGATCGGCACGGCGTTCAACGGGCCACCGCACCATTCTTCCGGACGCAGCGTGAGAAGTTCGTTCGCATCGCGAGCTGCGCGATCGACCTCGGCGCCGGCGAGCTTCAAGCTTTCTGCAAGTTGCCTCAAAGCAAACAGTCGCCTCTCATAGCCCTCCTGCAGGAGGTGGCGCGCGACCGATTGCGGTATCTTGCTCGACTGCAGCTTCTCCACGAAACGCGAAGTAGCTCGAACCGATTTGGCGCGTTCCAATTCCGATCCCGCGGATAGTGCGGAACATGCGTTCGTCGCCATGACGTCTGCGGCCATCTGCTGCCGAAGCGCTTTGGCTTCCAGCGACATCTGCCGTGCTTTCTGGAGCGTCGAGACCGACTGCTTTGGTTGCATCGCGAATTTCTGAGCGGTGCGCAAGATCCAACCTAACGCTGATACGCGCTGCTGCTGCCTAGCGGCCTCCTCATGGATGGTTGATCGCGAGGCATACGCCTTCTGGAAGGCAAAGCGGACAAGCATCGCGAATTCGTCGGGCCCGCTCTCGAAGGCCAATCGACGCAATTCCCGCGCGCCGGGCTCGACAGGAGGTGTCACCTTCTGCACGGACCGCATCCACTCTGCGACCTCCGCGAGCCGATCGAATGGAGTCTCGGTCCCCTTCCAATATCGACCAGCGGCTTCCTTTGCTTCCGCGTGGTCTCCGAGCCGCTGGACGCGATCTTTCCAAAGGGCGGCGGCGAGCAACCTTTTCGCGGCCTCGATGGGCGGCAGCTTTGGTTCGTCCGGAAACGTTTGACGGCAAACGGCCCGCGCCGCTCGCCACTCGCCACCGAAGAGTTTGCCGAAGAAGCCCGTCGAACGAAGAGTCCCTGCAGCTCGACGCAATTCGACCACCGAGGGAAGCGACTCCGCTAGGCTCGACACTGCCTGCTCGGAGAAGCGCGCCTCGGCGGCCGCGGACTTTGCCTCTTCCGCAAGCGTTTGCGCGGCCCTGAGCTCTTCGCCAATCGTGTCCGCCATGAGTGCTTGCGACCGATAGCGTAGACTTTCCTGGCGAATCTTCGGAACGACGTGCAGATAACCGGCGGCCATTGCCTCGGACTTTACGTCCGGCGCGGCGCCGGGGTCGCGCCCCGCCGCCTGCAGGAGCTCCGTCATCAGCCGAACCAGAGAGGAAAGTCCCGCAGCCGATCGGCTCGTTTCGCCGAGAGTCCTTGATATCTCGTCGACCGATAGGGTCGCGACATCGGATGCGACCGCCTTCTCCGTCAGTGGATCGATCTCGTCACCGTGGGCTTGGAGTGCCTGGCTGGAGCATACGCCGTCGACCTGAAGCTCGTAATCGTGGGCGCGGATGCAGCGATCAGCCCATTCCTCGAGCGATTTCCGTGCCGTCTCTCCGGTCGCAAGCGTCAGGAGTTTCTCCTCGATCTCCGCTCCTGCGTAAGGCAACTCACCTACTCAATTAGGTTTTCGTGCAAAAGCGTTCATTTTTATCGGCTTCATCGTCCCGCTAAGAAAGTGTCCTTCCAGCAAGATCGTGACGTCTTGGTCGGCCTCACTTGGCGGCCGAAAGTAGAGTTGTGTCTTCACGGCGTCACCCATAATCGGGTTGACGACGACTTGAAGCTCCCAATCAATGGGAATTGAGGGGCCGCCCCGTTCTGGTGCGTTTAGGGCACCCACATTGGCCAAAATCGCTCCTCGAGGTTTGATTACGCGCGCTCTATCGAAACGAATCCCGCGCTGCAAATCCCGGAACGCCACGCTGAGCGTGTACCAATCCCGTTCGTCGATCCTCGGGTTCCAAGTCATTCGAATAGTGGGCAGCAAGGCTTGCTCGCTGGCCTTCCGATCGCGGCGCTTATCAATTCTGGTCCAAATAAACGTGGCTGCGGAGATAAGCAGCGCAATGCCAGATATCGCTCGTGCCCACCAATCCGGATCAGAAGGTGCCATTCAGCTAAACCCCGTGAGAAATGCTCTAGTGCGCGCCTTTAACTACCCACTTGTCGCGCTGATCCTCAGGAACGTCTGCCGCTTTCACCACGTAGGCACCCCAATCGGGGAGATGGCCGGCGGCAACGTTCAGCGGGCCGACCATGATATGGTCCTCGGCCTCAACCACACCTAAATCAACCTCTTTGTTCGGAAGCACCGCAATAGCGCGCTTTCCGATGTTGATTATTACTTGGGATTCAACGCTGGCAGCGAATTCAGCCCAACCCTTAATTCGCGAATAGTAAGGCTCTTCGCGCCATCTGGTTGGGACGGCAGGATCGACGAAGATTGCAATTCGGTGACCTCCTAGCTCCATCGAAACAACGATTTTGGAAGTGGCCGGAAACCAATTCGCATCAAGTTCGGAGGTGAAGAGCCACATACATAGAAAATCCCGGCATTCGGCTGGACGAGTTTCATATATTTTGCAGCCACTCTTCCCCGGAGCGCAGTGCCTGCACCACACACCCGGGGGCTTATCTATTTCGTCAACTCGAACCACCTTGCAGCACAGAGAACATTTTCCGCATGTTCGGCCCGGAACGACCTGGGCGGGCTTGCTACTGGCGAATGTCATAGAGTGTGTCCCCGTGCGCAATTTCAGGAATCAACCGCAACGAGCATCTTAAGGCAATATGAACAGGGTAAGACTCTCTGACTTTCCCACCTGTGGATTGCCTCGCCGCCGCCCTTTGCCCCCCGACTCAGGAATCCGCTCCCGCTGCGTGGTCTGTGTTGCGCGGGTCCGGGTAGGGTGTATGCTCCGGGCGTTTGGCGACGGTAGCGTGAGGAGCTGAACATGCATCACCCGCGTCCAGCGTTTGATGAAGCTTTTCTTGTGCAGATCGCGGCACAGCTCTCCAAGCAAAGAGATGAACTCGATCGCCTCAAGCGGGCAGCTGCGAGCAGAAGCCCAGATGAGAAAGTCAAATCCTCGGGGCCCCCTCGCTTAAGGCTCGGCGATCTCCTAGAGGCACTAGCGGCTCCTTAAGAATGTGAAGTTGATGAGCGAGCGTCAACCGCACTGGCCCGAGTTCTCACGTCTCGCGATCTCCGCCTCGATCTCGTCTGCCAGCCGCGTGAAGTGCTCTGCCAGCTTGGCATACAGCTGTCGCTTTTCTCGATCCGTAGCGAGCTTGGCGATCAGCCCTGCCTCCGTGGCCTCGATGCGCAACTTCTCCAAGCTTGCCTTGAGGTCCTTCATTTCTTTGCCTTCAGCCCCAGCTGCTCAGCCAGCTTACTAGCCTTGCCTGCGCTTGCTCGGGCCTTTGTCTGATAGCGCAAATCGGCAGAGGTTGCGCTCGCTGTGAGCCCAATCTCGACCAGCCGTCGGATGGCTTCTGAAAGCGTCGGATGATCGGGCTGGTTTTCAGCCCATCGCACAATAGACGCTCGGATATCGGGCGACGCCCGGAAGCCCATTAGGGGATCTTTGTCGGTGGCGGACCGACCACGTTTTTTAGGTTGAACCTTTATTGACCTCTTCATCAATTAGGTTTTGCCTTAAATGCAGGCCCGTAGGAAGCGCGAACTTCCTATGACGCTCGGGGTGCTGATACTGGGCGACGGGAAGCAACCGAAAGGAATACGATGGCCCTGATGGAGACCGGTGACGTTCCTAACTAGCGGACCCTACACCAACCCTTAAGCGCTTCCTGCTTAGCTATTCTCGCGTCTCCCAGGACGCTGGTAACCTCCGGCGTAGGAAGCCGTCACCGCCTCACACCGGTGGCGGCTTTTCCTTACCCGGAGCCGCAGACGCATCAAGCTCTCTAATCATTTCCAGAATCTCTTCACGAAGCGGGCCGGGACCAAGTTCCAAGGTCAAAACCTCAAGCCTTTCCTTTTCTTTGGCGGCTCGATTTTCGAACAGATGTGATGTAGGTCGGGATCGTTGCATGGTGCTCCTCCTTCCCAGTTTGGGTGGGGCGGGAGCGCAACACTCTCAGTCACCGATAACTGCCAAATGGTGGGGCGGTGATGAAAGAAACTAGATTCCTTTCTGTTCACCCGTCCAGAGAAATACGGTCCACATTGATAAGAAAGACCCGATCGCAATGTTCGTTCCTATCATTGCTTAGGAACGGACCGCCTCGTCGGCGATTGCTTCTACGTCGTGGCTGTTTGCTCCAGCCTCGAATTTGGACGGCGAACGGAAGACCTCGGCACCCCGGCAGGGCCGAGGTCTTTTTCGTCCTGACGATCAAGGATGATTAGGAACGATCCGCTCAGGCGATTCTTGGTTCACCGCTGGCCCCAAGCCAGATCTCAACGACGAGCAAACTCCGGCCTCGAGACCTCATCCCGGCTCGGGGCCGTTCTTTTAGGAACAGGGCTTCTCAGGTCTCGTTAGCGGGATGTGCCGGCCAAGCCCCGCAGCCAGTTCGGCACCTAAAGTGAGGCCCGGCCCGTTGCTCCCTGCGCGGGTCGGGCTTTTTCAGAAATTGAAACCGAAACCCGCGGCTATCGCACGCGCGAGGCGGGGTAGCGTCCGGACGAGTTGCCCGTCAAAAAGAGCCTTGTCGGCTAGAGAAAAGCCGATCCAGCCGCCTGCCATGGCTGCAAATAATTTCATGCCGTCATCATCGCCGACACCGCTTAAACTTTGGTTTCACCGGCGTTTGCACGGCGCTGTGTGCAAAAGTGAACTCAATCTAGCATTAAGCAGCGGTCGCTACACAGAACCATCCGCGGAATTTGAGAAGACCTGCGGACCCAGGAGCCCTGCCGCTTTCTCAGAGTGGTGGGGCTTTTGCTTGATGCAGATCAATCTGGCATCCCCGGTACATTGCACCATGACCCGATGGCCAACTACGATTGGATACAGATTATCGGGATTGCCACGGTGGTGTTCTCAGCCGTTGCGATCAGCCTCGTGTTTTTCGCGATATAGAGAGACGCATTCCGTCTAGAAACTGTCGTGGAGCCGATTTAGAATAGCTCCATGCTATGGGAATGGCTGTATCGCGTTTTCGTTGTCGCGCTGGGAATGGCTCCCGTCGTCCTGCTTTGCCTAGCTCTGCTCTTGCAGCAGTAATCGCGCGCAGAGAGACCGACTGGCCTCAAACCTGATCCCTAATCCGGTGGAACAGCTCTTTCACGTCAGACGTGCGAAGCTTCGTGCCGCGCGGTAGATGCTGCTTCAGAAGCCATACCTGCTTCGCGGCGATCTCGTCTTGCACGAGCTGGCTGGTCGCCTTGAAAAACGCTCGCATATCGCGGACGAAAGCGATGGCGGCCTCGGGCGGGATTTCCAATGATTTACGCAACATGCCGGGAATATAGCGGGGCCGGCCGGTTGTTTTGAGTCGCCAGCCACTACTCTGGGTCGGGCATCTGGCGTCCGAAACGATTAGGAACTGCGAGTTCCCTGGCGTATTGTTCCCAACGTCACCGCAAGGTGTTGGGTATTTATCGGTGATGAGAACGCCGGTTGCGCTCCCGCCTTCCTCTAATGGAAAGGAGCAGCGCCGTGCCCCAACGACGCCGTTTCAAACAATCTCAAACCCTGGAAGAACGCCTCTCCGAAGAGGCGAAGCGCCTGCGCGAGGAAGCCAAATGTCTCCCGCCAGGTGCGGAGCGTGACCGGTTGTTGCGCAGAGCCCGGCAGGACGAAACCGCCCTGCATATGACCGAGTGGCTGAACTCGCCCGGCCTGCAGCCGCCGAAATAGGAACGAAAGCCGCAACGGGCTCGTTCATCAATTATCACCGGCACGTGAACCACTGGCGTCGGTGGCTGAGAGACGCGTGCGCTCCCGCCTTGAGAAGGAGCGCTGCCATGGCCCTTTATTATTTCGATCTGCGCAACGGAGACCAACTGGCCGCCGACGAAGAGGGCACCGATCTCTCCACCATGGACGACGTGCAAGACGAAGCAGCCTACGCGCTTTCCGACATGCTGAGGGGCGAAGTACGCGTCACCAATGGTCATCCTCTCGCGCGCCACCTGACGATCGAAGTTCGCGACGATATCGGTCCGGTGTTGGAAGCCAGCTTCGCATTCGCCATTAAACGCGTGCAGTAACCAGATTCAATAACTCACGATAGGTCACTTCCTATCAGGCTCAAACCCCTTTGGCAGTCGCGGCGGCTCGTCCTGGCTCGATGGATTGCACTGGGGGCAGGGCATTCCGGCCGGCGCCGCCACAGCGGCAAGCGTGCAAGCCTTCCCAGGGCTGGTCTGGATGGTTCTCACAGACCCAGCCGCCGTCTTCGCAGCAAAGGCACTTCATGCTGTCCTAGCGCACATTGAAGTAAAAAAGTTCCGCGGCAGTTGGCCTCGATAGCCCCAGAAGATGTATCAAACGATACGCAAGGGCCGCCGCGAACGTGCCAACACGTGAGGTGTGGATGATCGTTTGTTCGCTATTCTTGCCGTTGGAGCGGGCCTGCTTTCCGTAGGATTGGTGGCCTTGGCGTTCTTCATTTGAACTGCCTCACTTGGCGGCCTTCAGCTTATCCTGCTCTGTTCGCGTCAACGACTGTGCTTCTCTCCTGGCGGTGGCGCCGTCTACCAGGTCAGGCCGCAAGCCGCCTGCCGGCGATGTCGTCCCAGTAGTAAAAGCGGGAAGGGCGGCCGTCTGGAAAGCGCACCTCGTAGCTGCCGCACCTCGGAACGGCCTCGTGGGGGATGATGCGGATGCGATCGAGCATCCCGCATGATTCCGCGGCCGGCACGGCACGCGCAAGCCGCCAGGGCTTGGGGCCGGAAACTGACTTCGCGACTACGAGCGGAGTAGAGTGTGGCGCGGGCGCGCCGAGCACCGTCCAGATCGCAACGGCGATCGTCGCAGCAACTACAACGTATCGCATGCAGGATTATTTGCCGGCCGGCTTAGTCGGGAGAGCTTTCATCTCCGCCAGCTTGGCCTTGAGATATTCCTTGAAGAGCAAATCGATAAAAACTGACATGGCCGCACCCAAAAATGAACTACCCCAACAGCTTCAGCGTGGTCCTCGAATATTGCGGGCAGATGTCACCGAGAGGGCAAACAGGCTTCGTCGCGCTCGCCCTGTGTTTCGCTCAACGGGTCAGGGACGAAACGTCATCACGTGAATGGAGGGGTGGGCGTTATGCCGGCGGGCACTTCCTGCGACACCAAATCGCAAATCCGAACACGCCCAAGATCACCAAAATTGCGATGGTCCCGACCATTTCGGTACCGCTGACGCATTGTACGTCGGTTTGTGCGCCGATATCTCAGAAACCAAAATTATTAGCGATTTCAACGGTTTCTGGCGGAGACGGAGGGATTATAACCCCCGTTTCAGAACCTCTCTCCAATTGAAAGGGAAACTTCACCTCCGCACTCGAAACGCACCAATTGTCGATTGCACCCAACTAATTTTGGTCGAGATTTGTACAAGCGTTGTACGGATTGCGACCGCAGAGCGAGTGCGTCGCTTTCATATCCATGCAAAAACGCTTTATTTGAAGGTAGTTGATGCGTTGGAGCGGGCGAAGGGAATCGAACCCTCGTATGCAGCTTGGGAAGCTGCCGTTCTACCATTGAACTACGCCCGCGGATTGCCCCAGAAAATCAGGCACTTCTCGCACGTTTTAGGCCCGATTTTCGTTCGGTGCGTGTTGCAAATTGTGTTGCACCTTTCCGACCTCGGAGATCGCATCG